>LNFM01010065.1_pt1 | contig 13489 bp, 12 predicted proteins | sample 596031 | NCBI WGS metagenome assembly LNFM01 (sample SAMN04254537, study PRJNA301005) | activated carbon metagenome | isolation source: dual media filters at the Ann Arbor, Michigan drinking water treatment plant | place: USA: Ann Arbor
TCGATTTTGGCATCGCGAAACTGCTCGACCAGCCGGGAGACGCCAACCAGACGCAGGCCGAACAAAGGATGCTCACGCGGAACTATGCGAGCCCCGAACAGGTGCTGGCCCGCCCCATCACGACGGCCTCGGACGTCTACTCGCTGGCGCTGGTGCTGCACGAACTGCTGACGGGCCGCCCGGTCCGCCAGTGGGCCGGGCTGTCGCTCCCGGATCTGCTGGCCGCCATTCAAGCGCCGCCGGTTCTCGACCGGTCCCTTCCTCGGGATCTGTGCGCCATCCTCGACCAAGCGCTCTCCTTTGACCCGGCGTACCGCTACCCCACCGCCGCCGCGTTCGCCGAGGATCTGCAGCGCTACCGGGCGGGCCTGCCGGTGGCCGCCCGCGGACCGGGCCCTTGGTATGTCGCGGGCAAGTGGATGGTGCGCCATCGATGGAGCCTGCTGGTGGCGGCCTCGATTCTGGTCTACTCCGGCTTCGGGCTGGAGGCGGTCCTGCGCTCTTCGCGGATGGCCGATGAGCAAAGGCAGATCGCCGAGCGGCAAAGGGAACTGGCCGTGTCGGCCCAGCAAACGGCGGAGGCATCCGCCGCCGAGGCCCGGACGGCGGAAGCGGCTGCGAACCAGCAGAAGCGGTTGGCCGAAGACCGATTCAACGACGTCCGGAGCCTGGCGCGGTCCGTGCTGTTTGAGTTTGAGCCGGCCGCGGCGCAACTACCCGGCAATACGCCCGTCCGCAAGTTGATGATCGAAAAGAGCGCCGTGTATCTGGACCGGCTGGAACGGTCGATTCCAGATTCGGATCTCGCCCTGCACGCGGAACTCGCGGCGGCCTACCTGCGGCTCGCCTCCGTGCAGGGCATTCCTAGTACCTCAAATCTGGGGGACCCCGAGGGTGCCCTTGCCAGCATCGAAAAGGGGATCCGCTCGCGGCGTTTGGTGTTCGAGCGAAAGCCGGATGATGCTGGTGCCCGGGGTCTGCTCGCAGATGCAATGATTACGCGGGCGATGCAACTGAGTACGCTGCAACGAACCCCACAGGCACAGCGAGAACTTCGCGCCGCTACCCGGGTGCTGGGCACGCCGAATGACGAAATCGGCTTAAATACCCTCTCCCGCCTCCACTTTGCGCGGAAGGACTTCGCGAAGTTTCTCGCGGTCGCCGAGCGACTCCATCGGCAGTTCCCGGCTAAGGACGCCTACTCTCGCAATGTCGCTTTGGGCCACAAGTACCTCTCTAGCCAGCAATCAGCAGCCTCCGAGCGGCTAGGGCACGCGCGCCAAGCCGAAGCGATCGACGCCGCGCGCCTGGCCGCGCAACCCGAGAATGCAGACCGGAAACTCGATCTCTCCTTCGACCTTTCCATGCTGGCGACTTTGTCGGCCGAAAGCGGCGACTGGCGCTCGGCCAAAGATTACTTCGCACGTACGGTGGCGATCCGGCGGGAACTGGCCGCCGCCGATCCGAAGAATGTGCGCTATCAGGAGCGTCTGGCCGCGGTCCTGCTCTATCAAGGATTTGCGCACCTGTATCTCGACGATCCCAGGGGGGCTGACCTGCTATTTGGCCAAGCGCGTACCGCACTGCAGGCGATCACCGATCAGATCTCGCCGCCTGTCGCCCACGACTTAAACGCCCTGCTGGCCATGGGGAACGCACTCGCGATCGGCTCCTGCACCGCTTTGGAGGAGGCGGTGCCCGTAGCCTCTTCACGGGTCCTGCGGGACTTGTACGGCAAGCTCTGGACGCGTCGCTTGGCCGCCTGCCGGACTCCCTAATTTTTTCTGAGCCGATCTTCCTCCGGTTTGCTCAGGAAGGGACATGCGACTTTTCCTGGCATTCTGGACCTTCGCCGCGGCCCTGCTTCCGGCTGCTCCGCCCGCGTATCAGACGGGCTTCTACTTTGAGCCTAATCTGGGTCAGGCTTCCGCGCCGGTGCGATACCTGGCTGCGGGCGGCGGCCTCTCCATCCTCGTCGAAGATCGCACGATCACGACCTCGCTCTCCGGACGCAGTCTCGTCCGGATGACGATGGAGGGCGCGCTGAAGCCCACCACGATTCACGGCGTGGATCCGCTGCCCGGCACGACGAATTACCTCGACCGGCGGCCTGCCGTGACGGCGGTTCCGCACTTCGCCGGGGTGCGCTTGAACCGGGTCTACCCCGGCATCGATATGGTCTACCGGGCCGACAGCGCTCAGTTTGAATATGACTTTCACGTCGCCCCCGGGGCCGAGGCCTCCGCCATCCGCCTGCGCTTTTCCACCGCGCCGCTACTGACCGAGTCTGGTGATCTCGTTTTCGAGACGGCGGCTGGCCAACTTCGGCAGCACCAGCCGATGGCCTTTCAGACCATCGACGGCCGTAGAGTCGACGTGCCCGTGCGGTTTGCCGTGACGGGCCAGGAGGTCTCCTTCGCACTGGCTGACTATGACCGCTCGTTGCCGCTATTGATCGACCCGCCGATTACATACTTGACTTATCTCGGCAATCCCAGCAATACCAACTCCTTCGGTCTCCGGACGGACGGCTCCGGGGCCCTTTATGTGTTCAGCCCGAGCACGATTGCAGTGCAAACCAATGCCATCGGCTCCAACGCTGGCACGACCGTGACGAAGTTCAACGCTTCCGGGCAGTTGGTGTATTCCACCCGCACGGATGTCATCGCCAGTGACGGCGCTTGGGCCGTCGACGCGCAGGGATTCGTCTACCTGGCCAATGAAAGTACTCTCCTCAAGCTGAATCAAGCCGGCACGGCGCAGAGTTACCGGACCACCATTCCGTTCACCCGGTTGCAGGTGGAAGGCCTGGCGGTGGATGCCTCCTCGAATGTCTACCTCACCGGCCGCTTTGCTGCCTTGCCGACCACCTATACGGCTACCGCTGGGGCGTTCCGCACTACAGGCAATGGATTTCTGATGAAGTATGACGCTACCGGGGCGAACACGGTCTACCGCACGTTCCTGCCGTCTGTATCGCGGGCTCCGGGACTGGCCGTGGACAGCACGGGAGCTACCTACTTCGCGGTCATCAATCCGTCGACGACTTGGGGCGCTACGGCCAATCTGGGGGGCGGCAGCGGCAACTTCCTCGGTTTCGCCAAGCTCAATCCGGCCGGTTCGGCCCTCGCTTACGTCTTCGACTTCAGCGCGCCGAATTTTACGGCGACCAATCTGGCCATCGACTCCGCTGGAAACCTCTTCTTCTCGGGACCCATCGGATTCAATACTCTGCCGGTCACCAATGCCTTGCAGAGCACGGTGGGTGGCGGGCTTTCCGATACCGGTCTTGTCAAGGTGAACGCGGCGGGCAATGCGATTCTGTTTGCGACGTATTTCGGTGGCAACGGCCAGGAGGGCTCGACGATCAGTGGCGGTTTGGCGGTTGACGCCCAAGGGAACGCCTGGATCGGAGGATTGACCACTTCCACCAACCTGCCCCTGGTTGGCGCGACGCAGAATAGCCGTCTGGGCAACGCCGACGGGTTCCTCGCGCAGATCAAAGGGGACGGGTCGCAACTGCTCTTTTCCACCTACGCCGGCTCCAGCGCGGCCGAAATCAACTCCGGCTCCCACTCCGTTGCCGCGGACAACGGGGCGGGCTACCTGGCGATGGGAACGCCCTCGGGTACCCTTGCCAGCGTCAACGCGATTCAGCCGCTGTACGGGACAGGTTCCTCGAATCTGGTGGTTGGCAAGTGGGGCACCACCGTACCGGCCGGGAACCAAGCCCCCACGGTCACCTCGATTAACCCGGCCTCCGGCACGGGTCTCACTACCACCCGCACCTTCGTCTTCACGGATCCGAACGGCGCCAATGATCTCGGGGTGGTGAACGTCCTGATCAATACGGCCCTCGACGGCCGCAACGCGTGCTACATCGGCTACGACAGCGTCAACAATCTGCTCGTGCTCCTGAACGATCCCGGCGACGACGCCTCCGTCCTCGTGCTCCCGTCGGCCGCGACGGTCAGCAACTCCCAATGCTCCATTGCCGGCTCCGGCATCACCGCCGTGAAGTCCGGCAACACGCTGACGCTCACCATCGGCTTCACCTTTACGAGCGCCTTCAGCGGCGGCCGCGTCGTCTACGCCGCGGCGCGCGATGGCAACGGCGGCAACTCCGGATGGAGCGCGGTGGGTTCGCACTTTACGAGCGTGCTGACCTCGAACCCGCTCCCGATCGGCGCCACGCCCGTCTCGGGCACCGCCACCGCGGGCACGACTTACCCCATCACCCTGCAGTACCGCGATGCCACCTCCTCGCTGAATCTGCAGCCGGTGCAACTGCTCATCAACTCCGCCGTCGACGGGGTCAACGCCTGCTACTTCGGCTTCGACCACGCGGGGAACTTCCTGTACATCATCGGCGACAGTGGCGACCTGCAAACAACCCCGGTGCGGCTCAACGGCGCGGCCAACGGCGCGGTATCGATTGAAAACAGTCAGTGCCGCCTCATTGCCGCGGGCTCCACGTTTACAGACGTGGGCAACACCCTCACGATGACGCTGCAGTTGCAGTTCAAGGCGGGATTCGCCGGCCGCCGCCTGATCTTCGGCGGCGCGCAGACGGCCACCCCGGCCAACTCCGGTTGGCACCTGATGGGCAGCCTGACAGTGCAGTAACTCCGTCTAAACTGGGGAGACCGGTGCCCTCGCTGCGTCTCCTCTCCTTTCTCGTCTATCTGCTCTCGTGGGCCGGGGTAGCGGTGGGTGCTCTCTGGAGCGCCCTTCCCTCCCGCCACACTGCCCCGGCTCATCACCATTTGCCTGGCACGCTGCTGCAGTTGGCGGGGGTGCTGGTGATTACGATGTTCCTGCCCGAGGGCGCCTTGCGGCCTACACCCTGGGAACTTGCATTGGCTCTGGGCTTGGCTCCGGCCGGCGCCGGGCTCTACCTGGCGACCGTGGCCGCCGGACGCCGAGGCGGCCTGGTTACCACCGGCCCGTTTGCCCTGGTTCGTCACCCCATGTATTTGGCCTTCTTCCTGCTGCTGGCCGCCACGGCCGCGCTCGCCGCCGCGGGCTGGCGGACCATTCCTGCATTGGCGGTATACCTGGCCGGCTCCGAACTCCGCCTGGCCCACGAGGAGGCGGCGCTGGCGGGTACGGCCTATTCGGCCTATCGCGCCCGCACCCGCTGGCGATATCTTCCCGGCCTTCGCTAGCCGTTTGATACACTCATCCCTGACACCCAATGCTTCTCCCGAAGGAACTGATCGAGTACCTCTCCCGCCAACTGATCAAGCGCATCAATCCGTTTTTCGTCGAAGTTGCCGATCCCGCCAAAGCGGCGCCGGTCGTCAGCGACCTGATCATCGAAGAGCTGTCCGCCGAGGACAAGCTCAACGACGAGGTCCGCGGCATTCTTGAGCAGTATGCCAACTACATGCGCGAGAACCAGATCAGTTACTCGGACATGTTTCGCAAGATCAAGAATCAGCTGATCGCCGAACGAAAGGTGATCCGCGCCTCGGGCCGGGACACTGGCGACGCCATGAAGCTTTCGCGGGACAAGATCACTGATATCTCGCACAAGCTGATCTCCGCGTTTCGGAAGTCGCGCGAGTTCCGCCTGAAAAAGCCGGAGAACGACATCCGCCTCGAACTGGTGAAAGGCTTCACCGAACTGCTGGTGGCCGAGGATAAGATCGACAAGGCCGCCCGCGAGAAGGTCCGCAAACAGAAGCGGGAGATTCTCGAAGGCAGCGAGGAGTTCGACCTGCTGCAGCGCCGTTACTATGCCGAAGAGTTGAAAAAGATCGGCATCGATCTCTCCCGTCCGTAGCCGCGTCCTGATATGCTCGGCGGAGTATGTCCCGCCTCTTTGCTCTCTCCGCCGCCGGCCTGGCCGGCCTCCTCGCCTGGAGCCAACTGCCTCCGCCGGAGCCGCTCAAGCTGATCCCCGTCACCGAAGGGGTCCATGTTCTCGAAGGGGCCGGTGGCAATGTCGCCGTGGTGACCACCAGTGAGGGGACGATCCTGATCGACGACAAGTTCGCCCCCAACGTCCCGCAGATCTACGAAGCGGCCAAGAAGCTGAGCGACAAGCCCATCCGCTACCTGCTCAACACCCATCACCACGGCGACCATACCGGTGGAAACGCCGGGCTGGCGGCGAAGGAGCCTATGGAGATTCTGGCCCATACGAACGCGCGGGCGAACATGATTAAGGGCGCCATGCCAGGTGTTCCTCGCATTGGCTACCGGGACTCGATCACGGTCGGCCTGGGCGGCGTGGAACTGCAGGCGATTCACCTCGGCCGCGCCCACACCAATGGGGACGCCGTGATCTTTTTCCCGCAGAAGCTGCTGATCCACACGGGCGACCTCTTCGCCGCGCCTGGCCCGTTCATCGACTACGCCAACGGTGGTTCGGGCGTTGAGTGGGTGGCCACTCTTGACAAGGTCCTGGCGCTGGATTTCGACAAGGTTATTCCCGGTCACGGCCCGGTTTCCACCAAGGCTGACTTGAAGGCCTACCGCGACAAGATTGACGCCATGGTGCGGAAGATGACGGAACTCAAGCGGAAGGGATTGTCGAAAGAGGACGCTGTAAAAGCATTCGACCCGGCATCCCTGGGATGGGAGCCGGGTCGAATGTTCAACCGGACGCTGCCGCCTCTCTATGACGAGGTGGCGCGGTAACGTCTACTGCTCTTTCTTGGTGCCGTAGTCGACGCGGTTCACTTTGTTGGCTTCGATGGTGACGCTCTTCTTGACCGTGCCATAAATCTGGCTTTCCACCATCAGTTCGTAGGTGCCGGCCGGAATCAACAACCCACCGCCACCGTTGTTCAATTCGTCCACGTGGCCCATGAAGCGGCCATTCAGGTAGAAGGGACCCGTGTCGCCTTGCGCTACCGACCAAAACGATTCCGGTTCGCCGCCGCGCAGCCGGAGCCGGCCGAACGGACCCTGGGGCACGTCCCGCTTCTTCAGCTTGGCGCGCATCTTCGAAGTCTTGCCCGCGGTCACATCCACCTTGGCGGTGAAGTCCTCGTAGCGGGGATCCTTCAACGTCACTTCATGGGAACCCGCTTCCACCGGCCACTTCTCCGGCACGGAGAAACGACCCGCCGGACCGACGTACTTCCCGTCAACAAACAGACCAGCGCCGTTCGGCGAGGCACGCACACGCAAATAACCCGTTTCAGCGGCCAATGGCAGCGCGAGAAGAGCGATTACAGCAAGCGGAGAAAACCAATGTTTCATATTCATTAGAGTACCGGAGTCCCTTGAGAGTTTCTGTTGGTGCGCATGAGAGGACTTGAACCTCCACACCCTTGCGAGTACCGGAACCTAAATCCGGGGCGTCTGCCAATTCCGCCACATGCGCCCAAGCCACGTTGCACTATGAGTTTACCACCACCAGCCGCCGGTGCGAAGCCGAAACCGTCGAACGGCGCCGGATGTCCAGCAAGCGGGGAGTTATCTGGCCACATGCGCAGCGAGACTCCACCAGCCGGGCACTCAAGTTGGTCGCGAGCCGGAACAGGGGAGCCCGGGAATTGCGAAGGAAACTTACCTCCAATTCTCCGTCCGGGCCCACGGCGAAGATGGCATTGGCCAGGTTCACATGCATTCCGTCGTGCGCTTCGCACTCCTGCGCCAATAACTCGCCCGCGAAGCCGCGAAACTGCTCGAAGATCGGCACCTGAAAGATCCGCCAGAAGTAGTCCCGGTCTTCCTCGCTCAGCGAGCCGCGCACCACATCCGTAAAAACTACCAGCGATTGGCTCAAAGGGCGCCAAGCGATCTCGCCCTCTTCGATGCTCTGCGCCAACGCCCGGATCGTGTCGCCCGGCGCCGCCAGGCTCTGTGGCGCGAACTGCGCCAACTTTTCACTCCGGTAGGTGGAAAAGCTGCGGACTCGCCAACTTCCGCGAATCTCCTGCCCCAGCACCGCCGTGCGCGGGGCCTTGCCGACGGGGTACTCCAGTTCCTGACGCGGATGCGCCGGCGCTGCCGGAACCTCGAACCGCTCAGGGTGCCGTAAATAGTCGAGCAATTCCACCTGCGGCAGCTCGTCGAGCGACTTCGCCTCGCCCCGTTCCTGATAGAACCGGGTCCGCCGCTGGGCGTAGGCCAACATACGCGCAAATTGCAGTTGCTGTTCGGCCGCCGGGTCGGCAGCACGCCCCGGACGCCAGAGAAGATGCAGGATCACGCCAGAGAGTGGCCTATTGGTGCTAGTGCTCTCCCCAGATTGCCCCGTAATGCACACTACAATAAGGAGATGACTCGCCTCTTCCCCCTGATCCTGGCCGCCGCAGCCTTACTTCCGGCCCAGAACATTGGCGTCGGCATCAAAGGCGGCATACCGCTTAAAGATTCCTACAAGTTCTCCACCCTCGGCGCCACTACCCTCCGCGATGGCGATTTCGTGGTTGGTCCCATGTTCGAGCTCCGTCTTCCCGCCGGACTCGGCATTGAACTCAACGCGCTCTACCGCCGTGGCGCGGGCATCAACTCGTGGGAGTTCCCCCTCCTGGCGAAGTACCGCTTCCCGGGCATCCTCATCCGCCCCACCATCGGCGGCGGCTACATGTTCCAGCGCCTGAACGACATCCCGGGGCTCGACAACCGCAATGGCATCGTCGCCAGCGGCGGTGTGGAATTCAAGCTGCCGAAAGTCCGCATCACCCCGGAGCTTCGCTACACCCGATTCAATGAACAGCGCCCCAGTTCCGGCATCCTGACGGGAACCAATCAAGTGGATGCGTTAGTCGGCTTTAGCTTCTAGTCCATGCGCACAGCCATCTTCGGCGGTACCTTTGATCCGATTCACTCCGCCCATCTTGTGGTCGCCGCCGAAGCCGCGTGCCAGTTTCATCTGGACCAGATCCTGTTCATCCCCAATGCCGTGCCGCCGCACAAGCCCGGCCGCACCCCCTACGCCCAACGCCTGCGCATGGTCCAGCTCGCCTGCGCCGGCTACCCGCAGTTCGCCGTCTCGGACATTGAACAGGCAAACGAAAAAAGCTACTCCATCCTGACGCTCGAACGGCTAATTCCCACCGGCGGCGAATGGTTTTTCCTCATCGGCGCCGATGCCTTCGCCGAGATTGCGACGTGGCATCGCTGGACGGAGGTCGTCGCCCTGGTCACCTTCATCGTCGTCTCCCGCCCCGGGAGCACGTACGCCATTCCGGCAGGCGCCCGTGTGCTGCCGCTTGAAACCGTGGAGCTCGACGTCTCTTCGACGCGGATCCGTTCCGACCTCGCCCGCGGAGAGATGCCCGATGAGCTTCCCTCCGCGGTGGCCGATTACATCCGCGCCGAACGGCTCTACGGGTTCTAGCTAGATATACGCGATCACGTCGATTTCGACGAGCGAGTTGCCGGGAATGCCGCCGTAGGCCGCAATCGTCGTCCGCACCGGGGGCTCTCCGCCGAAGCGGCCCTGGAACATCTCGTTCATCCCCTTGTAATCGTTCAAGTCGTGCAGGTAAACATTGCACTTCAAAACCTTGTCCATGGAGGACCCGGCGTTGACGAGTTCCTTCTCCACTTCGTCCAGCACATGCTTGGTGTGCGCCTTGATGTCGCCTTCAAAATGGGCGCCCTTGCCGGCGATAAACAGCAGATTTCCATAGGAAACCGCGCCATTGAACAACGGCGTCTTCTCCGGCTTTTTGCCCTTGTAGTGAACCTTCTTCTCCGGTTTGGCCGGGGTCTGGGCCTGGGCCGCCGCTGCTCCGGCCAGTCCGGCCGCCGCGGCAATCAAGTTGCGTCGAGAGTTGGTGGGTTTATCCATTCTGGGTCTATTATGCTACGTTGCAATGTATGCGACGCCGTAGCTTTCTGACGATTCCCCCCCTCGCCGCCACTGCCGCCGTCGCGGCGACCAACGCCGATCTGCCGAAGTACCGCGTCCAGTCCGCCTACAAACCGTGGGCCAATCCCGGCATGCCGGGCGCCTTCCGCGGCCGCGTTGCCTCTGTCCACGCGCCGAAGTCCATCGACGTTCCCACCGAGACCGTCGACGTGCCCACCGTGCAGGAGATGATGAGCCGTGGCATGTTGTCGCTGACCGGCGAAAAGGACCTCCGCAGCGCCTGGCGCCGTTTCGTTGAACCCAATGATGTCGTTGGCCTGAAGGTGAACTGCTCCGGTGCGCCGGGCATCTGCTCCCATCCCGTCATCGTTGCCGAAACCGTCCGGCAGTTGATCGCCACGGGCGTTAAGCCCACCAACATCTGGATCTACGAACGGTTCAAGGATCAGATGGATTCCGTGGCCTACGACAAGTACGTGCCCGCGGGAGTGAACATTCTCGCCGCCTCGGCTCTGCGCGATGCCCTGAACGGCTACGATCCGAAAACCTATGTCGAGGTGGATTTCTTCGGTGAGGAGGACACCCGGTCGAACGTCATCCGCCAGGTGTCGGAGAACTTCACGAAGCTCATCAACATCCCGAATATGAAGGACCACGGCGCCTCCGGGGTCACCGGCTGCCTCAAGAACATCGCCTACGGCAACTTCCACAACGTCGCCCGTTCGCACCGCTTCGAGAAGACCAACACTTTCTCGTTCATCGGCGCCCTGGCCATGGTGGAACCCGTCCGCTCCCGCACCGTCCTCCATCTGATGGACGGATTGAAGGGCGTTTGGCACGGCGGCCCGTTCTCGCCCACGAAGGACTACCGCTTTTATCCCGCGAAAATGATGTTCGGCACCGACCCGGTGGCCATGGATCGCATCCTGCTCGACATCATCGAGGAGCAGCGCAAGCTGAAAGGCGCGGTCAGCGTCTGGAACCGTTCGCCTGAACACCTCATCAAAACCGGTGAACGCAAATCCGGGCCCAACTGGAACCGCTTCATCCGCGAACCCGGACACATCGAGTACGCCGCCACGCTCGGCCTGGGCGAATACGACAAGAAGAAAATCGACTTCCGCGCTACCACTCTCTAAATGCTCGCACTCGTTCTCATCAGTCTCTTTACCGACGCGCCACCCTCCGCCGCGTCTCAACTCAAGCCGCTCGGCATCGAATGTGTCTATGTGGCTCCGGATGCGGTCGCCGCCTGGACCGCCGCCGGCGCCTGCGCCAAGCCGCTGCCGGCCGTCACCAAGCTGCCGGCTCCGGGCGTTCAGTACCGCATGAACGTCGCCTCGGCGTCCAACGCGCCCTGGGTGAACTCCAACGGTTGGCAATATGTCCGAGGCCTCAAGAGCACCGCTTTCGTCGATGCGCCCAATCCGGTGCTCGCTGCCGCCGAGGCCCACGCGTATGGCGGGGACGCCATCCTTAAAGTCGCCCCCAAGGACTGGCCAAAGTATGCCGAAGCGGTAAAGCTGATCGCCGGCCTGCCGCCTTCCCGGTTACCGCTCTTGGCCAACATCGGCTTTGTCGATGATGGCTCCGCCGCCGCCGGTGAAAATCTCAACCTGCTGGTCCGCCGGAATCTGCTCTTTAAAGTGGTTTCGACGCCAGACTCGTCGCTCGCCCTTAATGTAAAACCAGAGTCCGGCGACCCGTCCAAGTATGCCTACGACGTTCGCCAGAAACTCGGCGACGATCGCCGGCTGCTCCGGATCTACGGATCGGACGTGGTGATTGCCCGCCTCCAAGGCGACTCCTCCGGACGGCGGGTTACCTTGCTGAACTATGGTAACCGGAGCGTGGAAGGCCTGCGCGTCCGGCTGCTCGGCCGTTTTCCGAAGGTCCAACTCACCTCCTCGGCCGGGCCGATCGAAGCCCGCGACATCCAGGTGACCGCCGAATCGACTGAATTCTCCCTCCCCGTTGTGCCCACTTACACCGTGATCGACCTAAAACCATAAGATTCACGAAATGTTTTAGGTGTGTTCATAGATCTGTAACCGCCGGTGTTCCAACCTCAGAAGTTGGATTCCCCGGCTACAATGAAGCGAAGGAGCGGTTCGCCGTTGACGGGGAAAATCTTTTTTAAATTGATCGGGGCGGTTCTTTGCCTGCTGGTGGTGGCACTAGTGGCGGTGGACTTCTTTGCGTCGAAGGTCGCCGAGTCCCCTTATCTCGAAACGCTCGAGCGCGAGTTGATGGACAAGGGGAAGATGCTGGCCATCGCCGTGCCTTCCGACCCGGTTCAGTTCGAACGTTATGCCGAGGCGGCCCGGGGTCGGCTGACGCTGATCGCCCGCGATGGCCGCGTGTTGGCCGATTCGGAAGTTTCGGCGGACAAGATGGAGAATCACGCCAACCGCAGCGAAGTGCAGAGCGCGCTCGCCGGTCAGGCGGGGTCCATCCGCCGCAAGAGCCCCACGCTGGGCGTTCCGTTCCTTTATGTCGCCGTGCCGGTGAAGGACGGTGCCCTGCGCCTCGCCGTGCCGCTATCGGAGATCCAGAGTCAGGTGGACGCGATTCGCCGGCGGATGCTCGCCTCAACCGCTATCGCCTTCCTGCCCGCTATCCTCCTGGCTGCTTTGTTCGCCCGCTGGGTTTCCCGACGGCTCGGCCTCATCATTGAGTACTCAGCCGAACTCGCCAAGGGCAACTTCCAGGCGCGCTTGGCCTCTCCGGGCACCGATGAACTCGGCTTGCTCGAGCGGAAGTTGAATGAGACCGGCGAAACGCTCGAAGGGATGTTTCAGGAACTCGAACGGGAACACGCCGAGCTCGAAAAGCTGGAACGGGTCCGGAAAGACTTCGTCATCAACGTCTCTCATGAGTTGCGGACGCCGCTCGCGTCCATCCAGGGCTACACCGAAACACTTCTCGACGGCGCGATCCACGACCCTGAGCACAACGTCCGGTTCCTCGGCATCATCCGGCAGAACGCGGAACGGCTCGCTAACCTTACGGCCGACCTGCTGACCCTCTCCCGCGTCGAACTCAAACAACAGAAATTCCAGTTCGCGTCCTACCACGTCGATCACCTGGTGCAGAACACCGTGGATTCCATGCTTCCGCTCGCCCGGAAGAAGAACATCACGATTCAGTTCGCCGCGAGCGCCTCGCAGCCGGAGGCGTTCTGCGATTCCGAAGCCGTGAATCAGATTCTCACCAATCTGGTCGACAACGCCCTGAAGTACACGCCGGAGAACGGCATCATCCTGGTTGGGGTGCGCGAATTGAGCCCGCAGCCGTTCGTCGAGATCTTCGTGAAGGATTCCGGCATTGGCATCCCCCGCGAGGACCTGCCGCGCCTGTTTGAACGCTTCTACCGCGTCGACAAGGCCCGTTCGCGTGAACTCGGGGGCACCGGATTGGGCTTAGCCATCGTGAAACACCTCGTCCGGGCGCAAGGCGGAGAGGTGCGCGTGACAAGCGAAGTCGGCCACGGTTCCGAATTCGCCTTTACCCTGCCGCACGACGACCTCGGCATGAGCGAGCAAAGCGATATTCGCTCACAGTTAATGGTTTCGTAATCGGATTGAAACAGTAGTCGCAGTAGCTTGGAAGAGTCATGAAAAAGATTGTGCTCATCGAAGACGATGCGGATTTATTTGCGCTGTTGAAATACAACCTCGAAAAAGAAGGATACTTTTTCGCGGGTTC
>LNFM01012116.1_pt1 | contig 13488 bp, 9 predicted proteins | sample 596031 | NCBI WGS metagenome assembly LNFM01 (sample SAMN04254537, study PRJNA301005) | activated carbon metagenome | isolation source: dual media filters at the Ann Arbor, Michigan drinking water treatment plant | place: USA: Ann Arbor
GGCCGGCGGCAGCGGGACGACCGGGAGGCCGGCGTGTCCCCCGGGGCCGACGGCCTGCACGCCGAAGAAGAGGTCGTCCTTCGAGAGGCCCTTGAGGGTCGTGCCGCCCCCCCGGTCGAGTTCGACCGAGTGGGTCCAGAACGGCTCAAAGGTCTCCCGCCAGACGACCCGATGGCCGGCGACTTCCGGGGCGTCGGCGGGCTCCCAGGTCAGTTCGGTGTCGTACCCCTGCCGAGCCGAGCCGAACCGGACGCCGGCCGGCGGCGGCGGGGCGAGCGCGAGGGACGCCAGGGCCGCCGCGTTGACCCGGGCGACCTGCGCGACGTACCCGAAGTCGACCCGGTCCACGACGTCGCCGTACTCGACCCCGTCGCGCGACTCGACCTTCTCGTGCTGGCGGCGGAAGTCCTCGTTCGGCTCGGTCAGCCGGACGGCGGCGTAACCCCGCTCGTTGAACGGGATGTGGTCCCCCCCCCGGCCGTACCGGTCGCGGCGGAAGACCAGGGTGACGGTGAACCCGGGCATGTAGCGTTCGGCGGCGTCCTTGACGTACCGGGCGAGTTGTCGGGACCGCCCGTCGTTCTCGCCGCCGACCGACCGCCTGAGCCGGGCCTGGGCCTCGGTCTCGCCCGACGGCACCCCCTCGGAGAAGACGCGGACCCGGTCGTTCTCGCGGACGCCGTTGCCGCCGAGGGTGTTGCCGACGATGTCGTTGGTGAGCATCGCCTCGATGTTGCGCCCCTCTTCCTTGGCCTTCTCGGCCCAGTGGGTCGAGCCGAGGAGCCCCTGTTCCTCGCCGGCGACGGCGAGGAAGACGAGGGTGGCGTCGAAGGTCTGCTTCGACATGACCCGGGCCATTTCGAGGACGGCGGCGGTCCCCGAGGCGTCGTCGTTGGCCCCGGGGGCGTCGGCCTCGGCGTCGGAGAGGGGACGCGGGATCGAGTCGTAATGCCCGCTGACGACCAGCCAGCGGTCCTTCGACGCCTCGGAGACGCCGGGAAGGACCGCGACGACGTTCACGACCCTGGTCGGCTCCGGCACCCGGCCCCCCGGCTTCTGCTCGAAGGCGTCTTCCGAGACCACGAGCCGGCCCCCCGACTCGGCGGCGTGGCGCTCGAACTCGGCCCTGATCCAGCGCCTCGCGGCACCGATGCCTCGGGTCGGGTGGTCGGGGTCGGAGAGCGTGTGCCGGGTCCCGAAGCCGGCCAGCGTCCTGACGCTCGCCTCGATCCGGTCGGCGGAGATCTCCTCCAGGATCGCGACGACCTTCGGGTCGGGCCTCGGCCCGACGAGCACCTGCTGCCCCGACGCGGCCGGAGGGGCGGACAAACCGCACCCTACGCCCACCCAGACCCACGCCCGCAAAAACCGTCGGTTCATCGTCGCACTCCGGGACCCGTTGTCGACTCATCAGGCCCCAGCCTATCCCAGCCAGACCCCCCGGAAAACCCGGCGGCGGGTTCCGCCCGCCGGTCTTCCGGGATACCCTTGAGGCCCGCGCGACGCCCGCGCGCCGGGAGAGGGGGACGAACCGATGACGACCGTCCGCGCCGCCGTGGTCCAGGCGGCCTCCGTGGGGTTCGACCGCGACGCGACGCTCGACCGGCTCCGGTCGCTGGCCCTCGAAGCGGCGGGCCGGGGCGCCCGGCTGGTCGTCTTCCCCGAGGCGTTCGTGGGGGGCTACCCGCGCGGGCTCGACTTCGGGGCGAGGGTCGGCTCGCGGTCCGACGCCGGCCGCGAGGCGTTCCGGCGCTACCACGAGGGGGCGGTCGACGTCCCCGGCCCGGCCTGCCGGGCGATCGGCGACGCCGCCCGCCAGGCAGGCGCCCACCTCGTCGTCGGCGTGGTCGAGCGCGACGGGGGCACGCTCTACTGCTCGGTCCTCTTCTTCGGGCCCGACGGCCGGCTCCTGGGCAAGCACCGCAAGCTGATGCCGACGGCCTCCGAGCGCCTGATCTGGGGGTTCGGCGACGGCTCCACCCTCCCGGTGATCGACACCCCTCTCGGCAAGATCGGGGCGGCGGTCTGCTGGGAGAATTACATGCCGCTCTTGCGGATGCACCTGTACTCCCAGGGGGTCCAGCTTTACTGCGCCCCGACGGCCGACGCCCGGGAGACCTGGCAGGCGACCGTCCGCCACGTCGCGCTGGAGGGGCGCTGCTTCGTCCTCTCGTGCAACCAGTTCGCCACCCGGGCCGACTACCCGGCCGACTACCCGATCGAGCCCGACCCCGGGCCCGACGCGGTCCTCTGCCGGGGGGGGAGCGTGATCGTCGACCCGCTGGGCAGGGTGCTCGCCGGCCCCCTGTTCGACGCCCCCGGCGTCTTGCTGGCCGACCTCGACCTCGCCGAGGTCGTCCGGGGCAAGTTCGACTTCGACGTGGCCGGGCACTACGCCCGGCCCGACGTCTTCCGCCTCGTCGTGAACGGCCGGGCCGGGCCCGACCCGGCGCCCGCCCCGGTGCAAGCCCCCTTCGCGGCGCCCGAGATCCCTCAACGCGGAGGCAACATGCCCTTCGACCGCCGGGAGGACTGACCCATGCCCGCGAACAGCTGGTACGAACGGGCCTACCGCCGGGCCGTCGTTGACATGCACATCCCCGACTGGGACGACGCGTTCCTCTCCCGGTTCGACGCCGGCGCGTTCGCCGACCGGCTCGCCGAGTCGAAGGCGCAGTCGGTCGTGGCTTACGGCCACTCCCACGCCGGCCTGTTTCTCTACCCGACGAAGGTCGGCAAGCCGCACGCGGCCCTCAAGGGGCGGGACTTCCTCGGCGAGGTCATCGAACGCTGCCACGCGAAGGAAATCTCCGTCGTCGTCTACACCAGCCTGATCTTCGACCGCTGGGCGGCCGACAACCACCCGGAATGGCGGGTGGTCACGCACGACGGCAAGTTCCAGGGCGAGGGGGGGCGGCACGGCATCGTCTGCCCGAACTCGCCTTACCGTGACTACGTCCGCGCGTTCACCGAGGAGATCTGCCGGGGCTACGACTTCGAGGGGCTCCGGTTCGACATGACCTTCTGGCCCTGGCTCTGCTTCTGCAAGCACTGTGAGGCCCGGTTCGACCGGGAGTTCGGCGGGCCGATCCCCCGGACGGTCGACTGGTTCGAGCCCCGGTGGGTGGCCTTCCAGCGCTGCCGGGAGCGCTGGCTCGCGGAGTTCGCGGGGGTCGCCACCGGGGCCGTCCGCGCCCTCAAGCCGGCCGCGACGGTCGAGCACCAGTCGAGCACGTACCCGTTGAACTGGATGTTCGGGGTCTCCGAAGCGCTCGTCCCGCGGAACGACTTCCTCCAGGGGGACTTTTACGGCGACGCGCTCCAGGGTTCGTTCGTCCGCAAGCTCCTCGAATCGCTCACGCCGAACCGGCCGTTCGCCTACGAGACGGCCGTCAAGGCGGAGTTGAAGAACCACACCTCGGTGAAGTCGGAGGCCCTGCTCGGGGCGAAGGCGGCCTCGGCAGTCGCCGACGGCGCGGCGTTCGTCGTGATCGACGGCATCGACCCGTCCGGGACCATCGACCCCCGCCCCTACCGCCGGATGGGGCGCGTCTACGACCAGTTGCTCCCGTATTACGACCAGCTCGGCGGCGACCGGGTGACCGACGTGGCGATCTACTACAGCCTGGCCTCGAAGTTCAACCCGTCCGTCGGGCCCCGGCCGGTCTCCAACCCCGACACGACCGACGGCCACACCGAGGCGGCGATGCAGACCGCCCGACGCCTGATCGGGGGGCACCGGCTCTTCGGGGTCGTGACCCGTGAGTCGCTCGACACCCTGACGAGGAACGGGGTCAGGACCCTCGTCCTGCCGGACGCGACCGTCGTCTCCGACGGCGAGGCCGGGGCGATCCGGGCCTGGGTCCGCGGCGGCGGGACCCTCTACGCCAGCGGCGGCACCTCGCTGGTCGACCCGTCGGGGAAGCTCCGCGACGACTTCGCCCTGGCCGACGTCTTCGGGGTCCGGCTCTCGAAGGCCGACTGGTCCCCCCGCGAGCACTACCTCTCCCCGACCGACGCGGCCACGGACCTCTTCGGGGAGTTCGACCCGACGTACCCGGCCTTCGCGTCCGGCTACGGGATGGACGTCGAGGCCCGCCCCGGCGCGACGGTCCTCGCCACGCGGACCCTCCCCTGGCCGGCACCCGACGCCTCCCGGTTCGCTTCGATCCACAGCAACCCCCCCTGGGTCAAGACCGACCGGCCCGAGGTCGTCCTGAACGTCTACGGCAAGGGGCGGGCGGTCTACGCGGCGACCGTCCTGGAGACGGTCCCCGAGCTGTCCCCGACGTTCCTCGGCTTGCTGAAACGGCTGTCGGACGCCGACCGCCTGGGGGTCGACGCGCCGGAATGCGTCGAGGCGACCCTGTTCCGCCAGCCCGACCGCCACCGCTACCTCTTGAGCCTTCTGAACTTCCAGGACCGGCTCCCGAACCTGCCGGTCGAGGGGGTCCGCGTCCGGCTCCGGCTGGGGATGCCGGTGCGGGGGGTCAGGCTCCTCCCCGCGATGACGCCGGTCGCCACCCGCGGGGCCGGCGGCGTGGTCTCGTTCGAGGCCCCGAGGCTGGAGACGCTCGCCGTCTTCGCGGTGGAAGCGGGCTGAACGGTGGCGGAAGAGCCCGGTGCGGAACCCGGCCCCGATCGGATACGATGGAACGATCGTCGCCCGCCGAGGTGCCTCCCCGCGCCGTGGACCGACTCCGCCCGACGACTTCCCCAACGACCCAGGTGACCTCACCCATGACGCCGCCGACGCTCGCCCGTTGCCCGCGACTCCTCCACGCGGTCGCCGCGTCCGCCCTCGCGATCCCGGCCTTTTTCGCCGCCCCCGCCCCCGCCGCCGGGCAGGACAGGCTGCCGGCCATGCCCGGCTACGGGCGCTACCAGTCGATGAGCAAGGAGACCCCGGGGGCCTACAAGTCGGGGGCGCTCTCCGTCAACTGGTCGGACGACGGCGAGTCGTTCACCTACCGGAAGGACGGCAAGTCGTACCGCTACGTCGTCGCCGAGAAGCGGGCCGAGGAGGTCAAGCCGGGGGACCGCGCCGCCGCCCCGACCGGGAACGGGCGGTCCGGTCGCGGCCGGGCGCCTGGGGTCGAGCGCGGCCGACAGGTCGGCTCGGCGACCTCGCCCGACGGGCTCCTCAAGGCGTTCCACCGCGACCGGAACCTCTGGGTCTCCGACGCCCGGGGGGTCGTCGAGCGCCAGGTGACGACCGACGGCGACGAGAAGGCCCGCGTCAAGAACGGCGTCGCGAGCTGGGTCTATGGCGAGGAACTCGACCAGAACACCGCGATCTGGTGGTCCCCCGACAGCAAGAAGGTCGCCTTCTACCGGTTCGACGAGAGCGGCGTCCGCGACTATTACCTCCAGCTCGACCAGACCCGCCTGATGAGCAGTATCGACTCCGAGCCCTACCCCAAGGCCGGCTCGCCCAACCCGATCGTCGCGCTGATGGTCCACGACCTCGACGCGAAGGAGACCACCGAGGTCGACGTCCGCGACGGCAAGCCGTTCGCCGACGACGTGGTGGGTCATTACGTCTACAACGTCCGCTGGTCCCCCGACGGCAAGGAACTCCTCTTCCACCGGACCAACCGCCGGCAGAACGTCCTGGAGCTGACCGCCGCCGACCCGTCGACCGGCAAGTGCCGCGTGGTCGTACGCGACGAGTGGCCGGCGAGCTGGGTTGAGAACAACCCGGAGACCGTCTTCCTCAAGGACGGCAAGCGGTTCCTCTGGACCTCCGAGCGGAACGGCTACAAGAACCTTTACCTTTACGACCTGTCGGGCAAGCTGCTGGCCGCCGTCACCGAACACCCGTTCGAATCCGGCCCGGTCGTCCGGGTGGACGAGGAGGCGGGGGTCGTCGACTACATGGCCCGCAGCGGCGACAACCCGATGAAAATGCAGCTCCACCGGGTGGGCCTCGACGGCCAGAACGACCGGCGGCTGACCGACCCCGCGCTGCACCACTCCGTCGAGGTCGCCCCCGGCGGCGCGCACTTCGTCGACGTCGCCCAGGCGCACGACGTCCCCCCCGTCACCCGGCTGGTCAACGACTCCGGCGAGATCCTCGAAGAGCTTTCGACGAGCGACCTCTCGAAGTTCGAGTCGCTCGGCCTGCGGCGGGTCGAGCTGCTGACATTCAAGGCGGCCGACGGCGAGACCGACCTCTACGGCCTGCTCCACAAGCCGAGCGACTTCGACCCTTCGAAGAAGTACCCGTTACTGGTGAGCGTCTACGGCGGCCCGGCGACCAACGGGGCGCGCGAGACGTTCGCCACGCCGAACCCGCTGACCGAGTACGGCTTCCTTGTCGCCTCGTTCGACTCCCGGAGCGCGGCGGGCCGGGGCAAGAAGTTCCTCGACGCGATCTACGAGAACCTCGGGGTCGTCGAGATCGACGACCAGGCGGCCGGGGTCAAGGCGCTGCGCGACCGCCCCTACGTGGACGGCGGGCGCGTCGGGATCTACGGGACGTCCTACGGCGGCTACGCCTCGATCATGGCGGTCCTCCGCCACCCCGACGTCTTCCAGGCGGCCTGCGCGTCGTCCCCCGTGACCGACTGGAAGCACTACGACACGATCTACACCGAGCGCTACATGTGGACCCCCCAGGGGAACCCGAAGGGCTACAAGGCCGGCAGCGCCATGACGTATGCCGACAAGCTCAAGGGCCGGCTCATGCTCTTCTACGGGACGGCCGACAACAACGTCCACCCGTCGAACACGATGGAACTCGTGCAGGCGCTGGCGCGGGCCGGCAAGTCTTACGAACTCCAGGTCGGGCCCGACGTCGGCCACGCCGGGCTCCGCCCCGACCGGATGATGGAATTCTTCATCGAACGGCTCGTCATGGAAACCCCCTGACCCCTTTCGCAAGAGTCGCCCGCGCCCGAAGGGGGAACCCCGTTGATCGGCAAACATACCGTGATCTTTGCAATCGTCGCCGCCCTGGCCCTGGCCCGCACGTCGGCCGCGGCCGAGCCCGGCTGGCCGCAGACCCGGGCCGAGCGGGCCGACTACCGCGAGACCTCCACGCTCGGCGACGTCCGGGAGTTCCTCGGCGCCCTCCGGGCGAAGTGGGCGCCCCTGGCCGTCCGGGAGATCGGCGAGTCGGCCGGCGGCCTGCCCCTGCTGCTGGCCGTCGCCTCCCGGCCCGGCGCGGCCGACCCGGCCGCCGCCCGCGCGGCCGGCAAGGTGGTCGTTTATGTTCAGGCGAACATCCACGGGGGCGAGGTCGAGGGGAAGGAGGCCGCGCAGATGCTCCTCCGCGACCTCGCCGACGGCCGCGAAGGCGCGGGGGCCTGGCTCGACCGGCTGGTGGTCCTCGTCTGCCCGGTCTACAACCCCGACGGCAACGAGGCGCTCGGCGACGGCCCGGCGCTCCGCCCCTCGCAGGACGGCCCGGCGCGGGTCGGCCGGCGGCCGAACGCCGGCGGGCTCGACCTCAACCGCGACGCGATCAAGGCAGAGGCACCCGAGACCCGGGCCGCCCTCGAACACGTCTACCGGGCCTGGGAGCCCGACGTCGTCCTCGACCTCCATACGACCAACGGCACCCGCCACGGCTACGTCCTGACCTACGCCCCCCCCCTGAACCCGAACACCGATTCCGCCGTCGCCTCGTTCGCCCGCGACACCCTGCTCCCGGCCGTCCGCGCCCGGCTGGTCCGGGAACGGGGCTGGCCCACCTTCGACTACGGCAACACCGAGGACCGCGAAGGCGCGACCGGCTGGTACACGTTCGGGCAGGAGGGGCGTTACGTCACCAACTATGTCGGCCTCCGCAACCGGATCGGCATCCTTTCCGAGGCCGCGAGCTTCCAACCCTTCCGGCTCCGGGTCGAGTCGACCCTGGCGTTCGTCCGGGGGGTCCTCGACGAGACCGCCCGGCGGGCCGACGAGGTGACCGCCCTCACCCGCAAGGCCGACGCGGCCCCGGTCGGTCGCAAGGAGGAGGCGGGCGTCCGGTTCGACTTCGACCGACGCGCGACGCCCGAGCTGGTGCCGCTGGAAATCTTGCCCGAAGGGGCGGCCGTCGACCACCAAAAAGCCCCCGACCCGGCCTCCCTCCGCGTGACCCCCCTGCCCGTCTTCGACCGGTTCCGGGTGACCCGGACGGCAAGGTTCCCGGCCGGTTACCTCCTCCCCTCAGGGGCGACCGACGCCGTCGCCCTGCTGAGGCGGCACGGGGTCAAAGTCGACCGGCTGAAGGCCGCCTGGAAGGGAAATGTTGACATCTTCATGGTCGCCAAGAAGGTGACGGGCCGGCAGGCGTTCCAGGGGGGCCGGCTCACCCGGCTCGAAGGGACGTTCTCGGCCAGAAAGGTCGAGGCCCCGGCCGGCTCTTATTTCGTCCCCACGGCGCAGCCGCTCGGGGTCCTGGCGTTCCACCTTCTCGAACCCGAGTCGCTCGACGGCGCGGCGGCCTGGGGGTTCCTCGACGGGTCGATCAACGCCCCCGGCGCTTACCCCGTCTGGAAGCTGGCCGAAGCCCCCGGTCCCGACCCTGGCGATGACCCCGCCGCCGAAACCGAGGCGACGCCGTGAAGATCGGCCTGCTGTCTGACATCCACGAGAACGTCCCCTACCTTCGGGTGGCGCTGGACCGCCTGAAGGCGCTCGGGGCGGAACGCCTGGTCGTCCTCGGCGACGTCTTCGAGGTCGGCGAGCGGCTCGGGGAGGCGGTCGGCCTGCTCGAAGACGCGGGGGCGGTCGGCGTCTGGGGGAACCACGACGCCTGGTTCTGCCTGGGCGACCCGCGCGACGAGGTCGCCGCGCGCTACGACGGGCGGACGCTCCGGTACATGGCGACGCTCCTCCCCCGCCTCGAACTCGACGGCTGCCACATCAGCCACATCGAGCCCTGGCTCGACCCGACGTTGATCGAGGACCTCTGGTGGTTCGACAGCCCCCCCGACACGCCCGACCGGGTCGCCCAGAGCTTCGACGCGGTGCCGCACCGGCTGATCCTCGTCGGGCACGTCCACCGCTGGCTCGCCGCGAAGCCCGGCGAAGTCCTCGACTGGCGAGGTGAAACCCCGCTCGCCCTCGACCCCTCCGCGCGCTACTTCGTCATCATCCACGCCGTCGCCGACGGCTGGGCCGCCCTGCTCGACACCACCGCGAACGTCCTGACCCCCCTCCGGCTCGACGGGCCCGGGTCCCCCTGACGTCCCCACGGCCGCGTCCGCCGACCCGGGCCGGCGCCTCCGGGCCTGGGGCCGAGTCGCCGCGCGGGCACACCCTTGGCGGTCGGAAAGAAGGGGGGGTGGCCCGTTACGGGTCGGGGGCGTCACCCAGGGGCGGGCGGCCCGCCCTGCGGGGCGGGGGCGGGCCGCCGGCCTCAGAGCCGGGGGGCGGTTTCGCCCCGCGGCCCGGGGCGACTATTCGACGCGCAGGTACTCCACACTCCAGGAGCCGTCCCCGGCGCGGGTCACGAGCAGCTTCACCGTCGACGTGACCGGCTTCCCCCGCGTGCGCCCCTCGGCCTTGAAGACGTGCTCCACCATCGCCCGGCCGTCACGGGAGGCGTCGCGGGACTCGACGTACTCGGCCGGGCCCTTCAGGGCCGTGTGGGCCTTGACGCAGTCGCGGAGGCTCTCCAGGCCCATCAGCGACTTGAACTCAGGGGTCGTCCCCTGCCAGGCGGGGCCGAGGCGGTCCGCCCGGAGGTCCCCCAGGAACTGGGCCGCGGCCTCGCGCCCGTCGGCGTTCGGCCCCGGTCCGGAGGCGCCGCACCCCGCGGGGGTCAGGGCGAAGCAGGCCGCGATCACTGCAAGGCGACTGGCGTTTCGCAAGACGTGCACGGCGGGGCCCTCAGAAAGAATCGGAGCTGACGACCTCGCCGGACGCGCGCGTGCCGATGGCCCGCCAGACGCGCCCGTCGATGGTGTTCTTCATGAAGCGGACCGAGCCGTCGAGCATCATCGCGTTGACCCCCGAGGGGTGATAACTCCTCGCCGTCACGGCGGCGTAGGTGGGCAGCGTCGTCGACTCGCCGTCCCGCATGGTGGTGAGGTCCACGTCCTCCTGCAGGCCGTTGATGACCGTCATCACGCGGGCGTTCGGCGGGAACGTCGTGGTGATGCCGACCTCGTGGACGTCCCCCTCGACCCATTCCGTGTGGCCGTTGCGGTCGAAGGTGCCGCCGAGGTACGGTGCCAGCTCGCCCGGCGTGCGGGGCGGGGCGACGCCCAGGGCGCTCGGGTTCCGCGAATCCCAGTAGTTGGGCTGGTACGCCTTGGCCTCGGACATCCCCATGGTGTTCGACAGGCCGTCGGTGAGGGACGCCGCGGTGAACGCCCGGTTCGGGGCAAAGGCGCCGTCGCCGACCTGGTCGCTCACCGGGTCGTAGACGAACCAGGTCCCCTCGTTGAAGGCGTAGTTGCTGGGGTAGTAGGTCAGCGTGGGCGTCAGCCGCGCCCGGTCGTTGACCTCGGAGGGGCACATGAAGGCGGCGACCCGCACCGCCGCGACCGTCGGGATGGAGGTGAACTCGTAGTCGCGGTCGAAGTTGATGGTGTTGTAGAGGTTGGCCTGTTCGAGGTGCGGGAGGAGCCGGGTCAGCCCGGACAACGGCTGCGACGTGCGGCCCCTGGGCATGACGCTCACGGGGGGGAACGTGTTATGTACGGACAAATAATTGTGCAACGCGAGACCGACCTGCTTGAGGTTGTTGATGCACTGGGAGCGGCGCGCGGCCTCGCGGGCGCTCTGCACCGCGGGGAGCAGGAGGGCGATCAGCACCGCGATGATCGCGATGACCACCAGGAGTTCGATGAGCGTGAAGCCCCGACGGGCGCGGGCGTTCGGCGGACTGGTCGGAAACATGACGGTGTCTGCCCTGAGGACCGAGGGTTCGCGGCCGGTGACGCACACCGGCCCACGGGGGTCAGGATATCCGCCGGCGGCCCCGGCGGCCCGGCCGGTTCGATGAGTTCCCTCTAATCCAACTTAAGCGTTTGCCGCGTCGGCGGTTGCGGGCCGGGCCGGGAGCGTGACCCGGAAGGTGCTGCCCGCCCCGGGGCGGCTCTCGACCTCGACGGTGCCGCCGTGCCGCTCGGCCGCCGCCCGGGCGATGCTGAGGCCGAGTCCCGACCCGCCGGTGCGGCGGCTGCGGGACGGGTCGGCCCGGAAGAACCGGTCGAAGACGCGGGGGAGCGCGTCCGGCGGGATGCCGACCCCGGTGTCAACGACCTCGACGGTCACCCGGCCGTCGGCGCGCCGGCCGCGGACGGTGACGCAGCCGCCCATGGGCGTGTACTTCACCGCGTTGTCGAGGAGGTTGTCGAAGACCATGCGGAGCGAGTCGACGTCCCCGGCGACCAGGACTTCGGGCAGCCCCTCGACGAGGAGGCGGAGCCCCGACCGGCGGGCCGCCTCCGCCGCCCGGCCCGCCGCCTCGCGGACCGTGAGGTCGAGTCGGCCGGTGTCCTCGCGGGAGAGGGCCAGGAGGCGATCGGCGACGCGGCCCAGCCGGGTCGCCTCCTCCAGGACGCTCGCGAGCGTCTGCTCGTAGTCCTCAACACGGCGCCGGGACAGGAGGGTGACCTCCACCTCGGACCGGATGGCCGCGACGGGCGTCCTCAACTCGTGGGCCGCGTCGGCCGTGAACCGCCGGGCGGCGGCGAAGCCGCGGTCGATGCGGTCGAGCATCGCGTTCAGCGTGGCCGCGAGCCGGCCCAGTTCGTCATCGAGGCCGCCGACGGCGACCCGCTCCCCCAGGTTCTCGGACGAGATGCGGCGGGCCGTCTCGGCCATGCGGTCGATCGGGGCCAGGGACGACGCGGCCCGCCAGTACCCCCCGCCGGTCGCGGCGAGCAGGACGGCCGGCAGGATCGTCAGCAGGACGCCCCGCAGCTCGGCGAGTTCCTCCCGCCGGGCGTCGAGCGACGTGGCGACGTGGACCACCCGGCGGCCGTGGCCCGTGGCGACCCCCCCTGAGACCACCCGGTACAGGCCCAGAGGCCCGAGGCCGACGCTCGCATGGAACCGCGGGCCGTCGGGCGGCCCCCCCTCCGGCGCGGGGAGCGGTAGGCCCCGGAGTCGACCGGTCTGCGCGAGGACCCGCCCCGCGGCGTTCTCCACCCGCAGCAGGTACGCCTCGTGGAAGGCGGCGGGCTCCTCGGCCAGCGTCCCGGGGTCAGACCCGGCGGCCAGCCGCTCGGCGGCCTCGCGGAACTCGAAGTCGAGCATCGCGTCCACGCGCCGGAGCGAGACCCGGGCCATCAGGAAGTACACGGCGACGCCCGAGCTTACCAGGGCCAGGATGAGGATCCCGCCGTACCAGGCCGTAAGCCGTAGCCGAATGCTCGCCCGTCGCATCACGCTAGCCCCGCAGCTCGTAGCCGACGCCCCGCACGGTTCGAATCCTCCCCCCGGCCCCGACCTTCTCGAGCTTCTTCCTGAGGTAGTTCACGTAAACATCAATCACGTTGGTCAGGCCCGCCTGGGGGTCGTCCCAGACGCGCTCGGCCAGCTCGTCCCGGGGGACGACGCGCCCGGCGTGGGTCATGAGGTACTCCAGGAGCCGGTACTCGCGCGGGGTCAGCTCCGCCTGGCCCGACCCGCCGATGAGCCGGTGCGCCGGGCGGTCGAGTTCGACGTCCCCGGCCCGCAGACGGACCCCCTCGGACCCCGCCCGCCGCCTGAGGCCGGCCCGGACCCTCGCCTCGAGCTCCGACCAGGCGAACGGCTTGACGAGGTAGTCGTCCGCCCCGGCGTCGAGCCCGAGCACGCGGTCGTCGACATCGCCCCTGGCCGAGAGGATCAGGACCGGGCTACCGACGCCCGCCGCGCGGACCTCTCGGAGGATCTGAAGGCCGTCTCGCCCGGGGAGCATGAGGTCGAGGATGAGCAGGTCGAAGCGCCCGGCCGTCGCGAGGGCGAGCCCCCGGTCGCCGTCCTCCGCCGTCGTCACGTCGTAGCCCACCTCGGTCAGGCCGCGCCGCAGGGCCCGCCGGAGCTTGTCCTCGTCCTCGACGATCAGGATGCGCTGCGTCGGGGGCATGGCCAGTCCTCTCCTCCGTCGGGTGCCGCGTCCCCCGCCACGATAAGCGCCGACACCGGCGGCGGGAAGTCATCGGCCGGTCGATTCGTCGACGAACCGAACCCCCGTTCGCCCGGCGGGGCGGGCGGCCGGCGGCCCAGAAGCCCTCGACCGCGACCGGCCGGGACCGTTTCGGGGCGACATGACGGCCGGGCCGGACGTGCCCCGCCCCGGGCTCCGACCGGGCGGCGGATTCGGCCCGGCTCATTCCCGATGGTCGCCCATTTGCGCAATGGCGCCTCCGGACGTTCTGCGGTCGAAGGCCTTCGGGTTACTCGCTTTTCCCGGGACGGGACGGGACGGTTGAGGGTTTCTCCCCGATGTTCTGTAGTGACAGTCCCGGTCCCCGCCGGAGGTCGGCGTGCGCCCCCGGTGGGAGGCGACGGCCGGGCCCGGCCGTCGCGCGGCGCGACACCCCCGCCGGGCCCGGC
>LNFM01013852.1_pt1 | contig 13488 bp, 21 predicted proteins | sample 596031 | NCBI WGS metagenome assembly LNFM01 (sample SAMN04254537, study PRJNA301005) | activated carbon metagenome | isolation source: dual media filters at the Ann Arbor, Michigan drinking water treatment plant | place: USA: Ann Arbor
GCGCTGCGCCATGCCGAAAAAACCGGCGAGGGCCAGCAGGTCGACATGGCGCTGCTGGACACGCAGGTGGCGATGCTGGCCAATCTGGGCGCCAACTACCTGGTCAGCGGCAAGGTGCCGGGACGCGCGGGCAATGCGCACCAGAACATCGTGCCCTACCAGGTGTTCGAGGTCGCGCCCGCGGCCGATGGCCAGAAGGACCACATCATCATCGCGGTCGGCAATGACTCGCAGTATGTGAAGTTCTGTACCGTGGCCAACATTCCCGAGCTGGGCGTGAACCCGTTGTTTGCCAAAAACCGCGACCGCGTGCGCAACCGGGCCCAACTGGTGCCGATACTCGAAGCCGTGATGAAAACGCGGACCAAGGCCGACTGGCTGGCGGCGCTGGAGGCGGCCAAGGTGCCTTGCGGCGCAATCAACAACCTGGCCGAAGTGTTTGATGATCCGCAAATCGAAGCACGCGATATGGTCACACACTGGCAGCACCCGATTAAAAATGACTTGCGGCTGGTGTCCAGCCCGATCAAACTGAGCGCGACGCCGGTGCGCACCGCCGGCCATGGCGGGCTGCCGCCGCCGCTGCTGGGGCAACACACCGAGGAGGTGCTGCGCGATGTGTTGAACTACAGCGATGCACAACTGTCTGACCTGAAACACAAAGAGGTGATCTGATGGCAAATTTTGTTCTGGTGCATGGCGCCTGGCACGGCGGCTGGTGCTGGCAACGCGTGACGTCGGCGCTGCAGGCGCACGGCCACCGCGTGCACGCGGTCACGCTGACCGGCCTGGGCGAACGCGCGCATTTGCTCTCGCCCGCGATCACGCTGGACACCCACATCGACGACGTGATCAGCGCGATCGAGGTGGAAGAGCTGCATGAGGTCATCCTGGCCGTGCACTCCTATGCCGGCATGATTGGCACGGCGGTGGCCGACCGGCTCGGAAAGCACCTGAAACACCTGGTGTACGTCGATGCGGTGGTGCCCAAACCCGGCGAAAGCTGGAGCAGCACCCAGTCGGCAGCGGTTCAGCAGCAGCGCCTGTCGGCGGCCCAGGCCTCGACGCGGTTCAGCTTTCCGCCGCCCGACCCCGAGGTGTTTGGCCTGCATGACGCGGACCACGCCTGGGTCAAGCGCCGCCAGACGCCGCACCCCGGCAACACCTACCAGGCGCCGCTGGACTTTGATGTGCAACGCGTGGCCGCGATCCCGCGCACCTTCGTCAACTGCACACAACCGGCGCTGGGCACGATCGAACCGAGCCGCCTGCGCGTGAAAGACGCCAAGTTCTGGGACGGCGCCTGGCTGCCCAATTCGAAGATTGTCGAGATCAAGACCGGCCACGACCCCATGATCAGCGAGCCGGCCGCGCTGACCCAAATCCTGCTGGACTGTTCGAAATGAGCACGCTGCAGAGCCGCCAGTTCACGGCCGCACTCGCCGGCGGCCTGCTCCTGCCCGGCCTGGCGCTGGCCAAAGACACCGCGCTGCCGATTCCGGTCTCGCTGCCCGGCGCAGCGCAAACCGCCGCCGCCAAAAAAGAGCCGCTGGTGATCCTCGTGAGCCTGCCGGGTTGCCCCTACTGCGAGGTGGTGCGGCGCAACTACCTGCTGCCGCTACAACGTGATGCCGGCCTGCAGGCCTGGCAGCTCAACATCAGCGACAAAACGACGCCGCTGGTCGGCTTCGACGGCAAAGCCACCACGGCCGCCGCGCAGATCGCGGCCTGGAAGGCCGGCTTCGCGCCGACCGTGCTGTTTCTCGGCCCGCAGGGGCAGGAAATTGCCGAACGCCTGGTCGGCCTGGGCTCCAACGACTTTTACGGCGCCTACCTCGACGAGCGGCTGGCGACGGCGCGCAAGGCGCTGGGCGGCAAGGCCTGAGCGGCTGCTCATGTTTGGCCGCCTTGTAGCAAGGCCACCGGCCACGGCCACGGCAACGCAAAGGCATGGATCCCGGATCAAGTCCGGGATGACCACCGTGGCAGTTGACGTTCCAGATGGCGCCATTTGCTCCTCATTTGATAGCTGGAGGCCCTTGCTGTATATGGGCCAGGGGCCGATTTGGCATCAAAAAGGCAGCTCCAGGCAGCGTTTTACGCCAGGTTTGGCCCTGTTTATGCCTCAAATTGCCTTCTGGCCCATGTCCAGTGTACTCGGACAGCTATCAAAATCATAGCGTATGCAACACACCTGCGCGTGAAACCGCAAAGGTATCAACAAAGCTGTTTTTGCGCGAGGCCGCCCAGCACCTGAGAACTTTTGCATTTGTTTTTGCGCGATACGTCACTCTGAATCCGAAATTTGTGTCTGTTAGGTGACAAAACGCAAAGATTCGAACGTAACAAAACGTTCATAAATCCACTTTCTCATGCAAACTCGCTGCAAGGGCGTCGCCCTGGCAGGCGGGAGGGCCTGCATTTCCCCCACAAATACAGGAAACAATGTCATGAAGATTCAACGGTACTGCGGCCTGGTGCTTTCGGGCGCGGCCTGTGTCCTCGCGCCGGTGGCGGCGCAAACCGACGGCAGCGCAACACGCAGCAAGCCCGCAGCCAGGCAAAAGATGGTCGTGGCCATGCCCAAGACCTACGGAAAAAGCGAAACCATGGCGCTGTGGGGTGACTATTTCAGCCACCTGTCGCGCTGCGGCAATATCGACCTGCAAAATGCCCTGGGCGAATCGCTGGACAAAACCACCAACGTCGACATCCTTGGCGAAAAGGAACTGATTGAAGCCGTCTCGACCGGCAAAGCCCAGCTGGCCCAGGTCAACCCCGGCCTGGCCGCGCAACTGGTCACCGCCGGACAGCCGGCGCCCTTCGGCGTGCCCGGCAACAAGGCCAGCGGCCAGCGCAACTCCTACAAGCTGATCCTGATCAGCCGCGTCGACAGCCCTTTCCGGGAGCCCAAGGACCTGGTGGGCAAAAAGATCGCGCACACCACGCCGACCTCGAACTCCGGCAACCTGGCGCCGCGCGCGCTGTTTCCCGCACTGGGACTGACACCCGACAAGGACTACGAAGTGGTGTTCTCCAACGGGCATGAGCGCTCGGTCACGGGCGTGATGCACGGCTTTTACCCCGCGGCGGCCGTCGCCAGCGATCTGTACCAGCGCATGATCGTCAAGGGCGACGTCAAGGGCTCCAGCATCCGCACCATCTGGGAAAGCCCGCCCTTCATGACCGAGACCTGGACCATGAGCAAGGACGTCTCGCCCGAGCTGCAGGCCCGCGTGAAGAAGTGCTCCTTCAGCTACAACTTCTCGCCCAACCTGAAGAAACAGCTGCCCGGCAACGACACCTTTTTGCCGATCAACTTCGAGCGTGACTTTGCGACCGTGATGGAAGTCTTCCGCAAATCAAAGAAGTAAGCCCTCCCCCCGTCCCGAAGACCCGTTTCAGAATGGCGCTGCCGGTGCCCACCGGGTCCTGGCGGATCTTTTTTTCTTCCTCGCCAATGATCAGGTAGAGGCCGTCGAGCGACTTGCCGGTCACGTACTGCTGGATGTTGGCATCTTCCTTCTTGACCAGGCCGTAAGCCGCGGCCTTGCCGGCGAAGTCGTTGTACTTGTTGGCCAGGCCCACCCTGGCCGTGGCCTGCGTCACCACCGGCAAAAACTTGACGGCCAGCGGCGCGCGGGTCTTTTCGGCGAAGAAGTTGGTGACCGAGGTCTCGCCGCCCTGCAGGATGTTCTTGGCGTCGTTCACGTTCATGGAGCGCACGGCGCTGACCAGCAGGTCACGGCCCATGGGCACGGCGGCTTCGGCGGCGCGGTTGATCGATGTGACCAGCTCGTCAATGCGTTTGCCCTGGCCGAAATTCCTCAAGAATTTCGACGCGTCTTCAAGGTAACCGGGCAAAGGGATGCGAACTTTCGGGTTGCCGAGGAATCCATCCGTCTTGCCCAGCAGGGCCACGGCCGCCAGCGCGCCTTTTTCGAGGGCGGCTTTCAGGCCACTGGACGCTTCGGCGTTGCTCAGGTCGCCCAGCGACAGGGCCTGCGCCTGCTGGTGGGTGGCCAGGATCAGCATGCCGAGTGCGCTGAGACCGGCCTGGTTAAAATTGCGACGTAGCATGATGAATACCTTCCAGACATTGAATCACGTTTCCAGTGCAGTATGCCGGATCGTGCTCGCCTCGGCACTGGCCGTGGCATCGCTTGCCGCACTGTCGGGCTGCGGCGGCGCGCAGGCCGCGCCGGAATCGACCTTTGTGCTGCTCAACGGCAGCAAGCAGAGCACCGCCGACATGAAGGGCAAGGTCACGCTGGTCAATTTCTGGGCGACCAGCTGCGTCACCTGTGTGGCCGAGATGCCCCAGCTCATCTCGACCTACGACAAATACAAGGCCAGGGGTTACGACACGCTGGCCGTGGCCATGAGTTACGACCCGCCGAGTTACGTTGTCAACTATGCCGAAACGCGCCAGCTGCCCTTCAAGGTCGCCATCGACAACACCGGCGCCGTGGCCAAGGCCTGGGGCGACGTGCAGCTGACCCCGACCACCTACATCGTCAACAAGCGCGGCGAGATCGTCAAACGCTACGTGGGCGAGCCGGATTTTGCGGCGCTGCATCAGCTGATTGAAAAGTTGCTGGCCGAGACCTGAGCCCTGTATGGCCGCCCGCACAAGACCGGCCCGCAGCTTGTGCCTCGCTGGCTGGATGGCCTGGAGTCTGGCGGCCACTTTGCTGCTGCCCGCCCCTGTCCGGGCCAACTCGCAACTGGCGCTGGACAAGGGCTGTTACACCTGCCATGGCAATCCGCCCCGGAAAAATGCCCCGACCTTCGCTGAGCTGGCGTCGCGCTACGCGAAGTACCGCGGCAACACCAGCGCCGAGAATGCCCTGGTCGAAAAGCTCCGTCAGGGAAGCTTTCTCGGCCACATCGATGCCCACGAACGCCTGAGCCAGGACGATGCCCGACGGCTGGTCCGCTGGATCATCGACGGCGCTCACTGAAGCTGCTGCCACGCACGCAAAAAAGCCGGCTCTTTGCGGAGCCGGCTTTTTTGTTGCATGCGCCACTGGTTCCAGATACCAGTGGGGACCGCGGGTCTGGCGTTGCCAGCCCGCAGGCGCCGCCCCCTCGAGGGGGGAACAGGCTACACGCAGTGAGCCGGGACGGGGGTGTTACTGATTTCGGTAGGCGTCGTGACAAGCCTTGCAGGTGCCGGCGGTGGCGGCAAAAGCGGTCTTGACGGCATCGAGGTTGCCGGTCTTGGCGGCGGCGGACAGCTTGGCGGTCTCGGCGATCAGCTTGTCGCTGTTTTCCTTGAACTTGGCCTGCTCGGTCCAGATTTCAGGCTTGGCCTTGGTGTTGCCCTTGTCGCTGCCGGCCATAAAACCAGCCCAGGGCAGCTTGGCCATGTCGGCCACGATGTCGGCATTGTCGGCGGCGACCTTGGCATCGAACGGTGCGCGGCCCGAGGCCATGGCACCGACGCGGCCGAAGTGCTGGCCCATCACGAAAAGCGCGCTCTGGCGGTACTTGATGGCATCTTCAGGCTTGGCAAACTGGGCCGACGCCGGTGCGGCAAAGGCCAGCAGCGTGGCCGCCGCGGCAATAAAGGCAAAAGCTTTCATGTTTTTCCTCTCGTGGTGTATTGAGTTATCGTGCTGGCAGCGCAGGCAGGCCGTTGCCACACAGCTGGAGTTTGGCAGGAAGTGATAAGTTCCGCTGGAACTTATGGGGTACGGGAAAGCACCAAGCAGCAGTCCGGCCCCGGCTCGCCAGTCTGCCCCTACAACAAACCACCGCGAGGAGCGCATATGTACAACAACGGGACTCTGAACAAGGTGCGGGTGTGGGACCTGCCGACACGGATCTTTCACTGGGCGCTGGTCGCCGGCGTGCTGGGCCTGGCCATCAGCGGCACCCTGGGCGGCAACGCCATGATCTGGCATTTCCGCTTTGGTTATGCGGTGCTGACGCTGTTGCTGTTCCGCATCGTCTGGGGCCTGGTGGGCGGGCGCTGGTCCCGTTTTGGTGCGTTCATTTACTCGCCGCAGAGTGTCTACAACTACCTCAAGGGCCGGGGCAAGGCTGAACATTCGGTCGGCCACAGCCCGATAGGCGCGGGCTCGGTGTTCGCCATGCTGGGCATTTTGCTGGCCCAGGCCGGCACCGGTTTGCTCAGCGACGACGAGATTGCCTTTGCCGGGCCGTTGACGAGCCTGGTGTCGAACGCCACCGTCAGCCTGGCCACCAATTACCACAAGAACATCGGCAAATGGATTGTGTTGGCACTGGTGCTGCTGCATGTCGCAGCGATTGTTTTTTACCTCTGGCGCAAACACAACCTGGTCGGCGCGATGCTGCATGGCGACAAGGAAATGGTCGCACGTGTCGCGCCCTCGCGCGACGACGCGGCCTCGCGCACCGCCGCGCTGGTGGTGCTGGCGGCCTGCGCCGGCGTGGTGTACTGGATCAGCACCCTGGCCGCCCCGGCTTTCTGAGTTCGCCGCGCGGGCAGGTGCACGAAAAACCCTGTCATAAAAGCCGATACACTGGGCCGACATGAGCCCAGCCCAGCCAGAAGACCGGACGCCGCCCACCTGCACGTTCATCACGCCGGACACCCCGGCGCTGCTGGAGGCCACCCGCGACATCTTCCGCGAATACGCCGCCCAACTGGGCGTCGATTTGTGTTTCCAGAACTTCGATGAGGAACTTGCCGCGCTGCCCGGCGACTATGCCGCGCCCCAGGGCTGCCTGCTGCTGGCGATGCTGGACGGTGAAGTGGCCGGCTGCTGCGCGCTGCGGCCGCTGGACAATGTGGACTACCCGAACGCCTCCGAAATGAAGCGCCTGTATGTGCGCCAGGCACACCGCCGCTCCGGCCTGGGCCGGCAACTGGCCGAAGCCATCCTCGACGCGGCACGGGTCGCCGGTTACCGCAGCGTGCTGCTGGACACGCTCAGCGACATGGAGGCGGCGCGCGCGCTGTACGACGACCTCGGCTTCAAGGACATCCCGCCCTATTACCATAACCCGATAGCAGGCGCTCACTACCTGAAGGCCGATTTGGAGTAAAAGACGGCTCCAGCCCTTGCCGGGCAAGGGCGAGCAGCTCCTGTTTTGATAGCAAATTCAACGCGGTGCAGGCAGCCAGGCCACGTTCAGGCCACAAAAAAGCCGCTGGTCTCGCGACCGCGGCTTTTTGTTGACCTGCTGGCGGCGGGTGAGCGCCCACCAACCTGTCTGGGCCATCAGGCTTTGGCTTGTGCCAACAGGGTGGCGGCGTCGCTGACTTCGAACTTGCCCGGTGCCTCCACGTTGAGTGCAGCGACCTTGCCGTCCTTGACCAGCATGGAATAACGGTTGCTGCGCACGCCCATGCCGCGCGCGGTCAGGTCCAGCGTCAGGCCGGTGGCCTTGGCGAAGTCGGCGCTGCCGTCACCCAGCATGCGCACCTTGCCGTCGGTCTTCTGGTCGCGCGCCCAGGCGCCCATGACAAACGCGTCGTTGACGCTGACGCACCAGATCTCGTCAACGCCGGCCTTCTTGAATTCCTCGACCTTCTCGACATAGCCGGGCACGTGTTTGGCCGAGCAGGTCGGCGTGAAGGCGCCGGGCAAGGCAAACAGCGCAATGGTCTTGCCGGCGCTGGCCTTGGCCACGTCGACCGGGTTGGGGCCGATGCTGCAACCGTTGCCTTCGACTTCGGAAAATTCCATCAGCGTGGCTGCGGGAAGGGTGTCGCCTACTTTGATCATGTGTCTGCTCCTCAGGGTTTGTTGAAACGGAATACAGCGCCATTTTCAACCATTGTCGCCAGCCTTTCAAAAGCACGGACAAAAACAAAAGCGGCCCACAGGGGGCCGCTTTTGATGAGGGATCCAGTCCAGGGACTTAAACGATCGCCGCTTTTTCCAGCAACTTGGTCACAACCCAGTTTTTGGTCTTGGAGATCGGGCGGCTTTCGGTGATCTCGATCAGGTCGCCGGTCTTGTACTCGCCTTTTTCGTCATGGGCGTGGTACTTGCTCGACAGCGAAACGATCTTGCCGTACAGCTCGTGCTTGACGCGACGCTCAACCAGCACCGTCACGGTTTTCGCGCGCTTGTCGCTGACCACACGGCCAACCAGGGTGCGCTTGAGGGATTTTTTAGCTTCCGTCATTATTTGGCTCCTTGGCGGGTGGTCTCGGCCAGAATGGTCTTGGCGCGAGCGATGTCACGGCGTGCGGAGCGCAGCGTGGCAGTGTTGGTGAGTTGTTGCGTGGCTTTTTGCATGCGCAGGCCGAAGTGGGCCTTTTGCAGCTCTTTCACTTCGTTTTGCAGGCCGGCAACGTCTTTTTTGCGCAGTTCAGTAGATTTGGTCATGCTCATTTCCCCTTACTGGCCGATCATGCGGCTGACGAAGGTGGTGCGCAGCGGCAGCTTGGCGGATGCCAGGCGGAACGCTTCGCGGGCCAGCTCTTCAGGCACACCGACGATTTCAAAAACGATCTTGCCGGGCTGGATCTCAGCCACGTAGTACTCGGGATTGCCTTTACCGTTACCCATACGCACTTCAGCAGGCTTTTGGGAAATCGGCTTGTCCGGGAAGACACGGATCCAGATACGGCCGCCTCGTTTGACGTGACGGGAAATCGCACGGCGTGCGGCTTCGATTTGACGGGCCGTCAGGCGGCCACGGTCGGTGCATTTGAGACCGAAATCACCGAACGCCACCGAGTTGCCTCGGGTAGCGATGCCGGTGTTGCGGCCTTTTTGCTCTTTGCGGTATTTTCTGCGCGCGGGTTGCAGCATTTGTATTCTCCGTAGTTAGACCGATTACTCGGTCTTGGCACCGTCAGCTGCTGCAGCTGGCGCGGCTTTGCGGACGCGCTTAACGGTGGTTTTCGGTGCATCGGCACCCGCTGCCGCAGGTGCGGCACCGGTTGCTTCAGCAGGCTTGTCGCTGCCGTCTGCAGGGGCCGTGTTCACACCACCGACAGCGCCACGCGCTGGGCGGGCGGCTCCACGGGGTGCGGACGGACGGTCCGTGCGGTCGCCAGGACGCGCATCGCGGCGGGGGCCGCGTGGTTTGCGTTCTTCGTCGGAAGGTGCGGCATCCAGCTTGGCGCCAGGCGAATCGCCACGGCCCAGGTTGTCGCCCTTGTAGACCCAGACCTTGACGCCGATCACACCATAGGTGGTCTTGGCTTCAGAGGTGCCGTAGTCGATGTCGGCGCGCAGGGTGTGGAGGGGCACGCGGCCTTCGCGGTACCACTCGCAACGTGCGATCTCGATGCCGTTGAGGCGGCCCGACGACATGATCTTGATGCCCAGGGCACCCAGACGCATGGCGTTTTGCATGGCGCGCTTCATGGCACGGCGGAACATGATGCGTTTTTCAAGCTGCTGGGTGATGCTGTCTGCGATCAGCTTGGCATCAATTTCAGGCTTGCGAACTTCTTCGATGTTCACGGCGACCGGCACGCCCAGCTGGCGGCTCAGTTCTTTTTTCAGCGCTTCGATGTCTTCGCCTTTTTTGCCGATCACAACGCCCGGACGTGCCGAGAAAATCGTGATGCGGGCGTTCTTGGCAGGACGCTCGATCAGAACGCGCGACACCGCGGCGTTCTTCAGTTTGGCTTTGAGGTACTCGCGAACCTTGATGTCTTCGGCCAGCATGCCGGCGAAATCACGGTTGCTTGCATACCAGCGGCTGGACCAGTTGCGGCTGACCGCGAGGCGGAACCCGGTTGGGTTGATTTTTTGTCCCATATCCTGTCTGCCTTCTTAATTGCCAACCACAACGTACACATGGCACGTGGGCTTGCTGATACGGTTGCCGCGGCCCTTGGCGCGCGCCGAGAAACGCTTGAGCGTGGTGCCTTGCTCGACGTAGATGGTTTTCACCTTCAGCTCGTCGATGTCGGCGCCATCGTTGTGTTCCGCATTGGCGATGGCGGACTCGACCACCTTCTTGATGATTCCGGCAGCTTTTTTCTGCGTGAAGTTCAAGATGTTGAGCGCCTGATCCACTTTTTTGCCGCGGATCAGGTCAGCGACCAGACGGCCCTTGTCGACCGACAGACGAACGCCCCGGAGGGTTGCACGTGTTTCCATGGTCTTTCCTTACTTTCTCACAACTTTTTTGTCAGCCGGGTGACCTTTGAAAGTCCGGGTGAGTGCGAACTCGCCCAGCTTGTGGCCAACCATTTGATCGGTGATATAGACAGGGACGTGCTGCTTGCCGTTGTGCACGGCGATGGTCAGGCCGATGAACTCGGGCAGGATCATGGAGCGGCGCGACCAGGTCTTGATCGGCTTTTTGTCTTTGTTGGTAACGGCCTTGTCGGCCTTGGCTACCAGATGCTGGTCGACAAAGGGACCTTTTTTGAGTGAACGTGTCATGGGTTTACCTTACTTCTTGCGACGCGAAACAATCATCACTTGCGTGCGCTTGTTGTTGCGGGTGCGGTAGCCTTTGGTCAGGTTACCCCATGGATCGACAGGATGGCGGCCTTCGCCGGTCTTGCCTTCGCCGCCACCGTGTGGGTGATCGACCGGATTCATGACCACACCGCGAACCGTCGGGCGGATACCCATCCAGCGCTTGACACCGGCCTTGCCGAGACGGCGCAGGCTGTGTTCTTCGTTGGCGACTTCGCCGATGGTGGCGCGGCATTCGATGTGGATCTTGCGAACCTCACCGGAGCGCATGCGCACCTGGGCGTAAGTGCCTTCACGGGCCAGCAGCGTCGCCGATGTGCCGGCCGAACGTGCGATCTGCGCGCCCTTGCCGATTTGCATCTCGATGCAGTGGATCGTCGAGCCCACCGGAATGTTGCGGATCGGCAGGGTGTTGCCAACACGGATCGGGGCTTCCGCACCGCTGACCAGCGTGGCGCCGACTTCAAGGCCGCGGGGGGCGATGATGTAGGCGCGCTCGCCGTCGGCGTAGCAGATCAGCGCAATGTGGGCCGTGCGGTTGGGGTCGTACTCGATACGCTCGACCTTGGCCGGAATGGCATCCTTGTTGCGCTTGAAGTCCACCACACGGTAGTGGTGCTTGTGACCGCCGCCCTTGTGGCGAACGGTGATGTGCCCGTTGTTGTTACGGCCCGACTTCTGGAATTGTGGCTCCAGCAGCGGCGCGTAAGGCTCACCCTTGTGCAGGTGATCCCGGGAAATCTTCACCATCCCGCGCATGCCGGGAGAGGTGGGTTTCATTTTGATGACAGCCATGATTACGCAGCCTCCCCACCGATGTTCAGCTCTTGACCCGGCTTCAGCGTCACATAGGCCTTGCGAATGTTGTCGCGGCGACCTGTGGATTTGCCAAAACGCTTGGTTTTGCCTTTTTGGTTGAGTACGGAAACAGCCTTGACGTCCACTTTGAACATCAGCTCCACGGCAGCCTTGATTTCAGGCTTGGTGGCGTCCTGCAGCACCTTGAACAGCACGGCATTGGACTTGTCCGCGACCATGGTTGCCTTTTCAGACACGATGGGAGCGACCAGCACCTGCATCAGGCGGCCTTCGTCGAATTTTGGTTTGGTGTTCACGGCGCTCATGCGAACATCTCCTTGAGTTTGTCCATGGCAGCCTTGGTGACCAGGACCTTCTTGAAGTGAACCAGCGACACCGGATCGGCGTAACGGGGCTCAACCACCAGGATGTTGGTCAGGTTACGGGAAGCCAGGTACAGGTTTTCGTCGACTTCGTCAGCGATCACCAGCACCGATTTGAGGTTCATGGCCTTGAACTTGTCGGCCAGGACCTTGGTCTTGGGCGAGTCCACGGTCAGCGAATCAACCACAGCCAGGCGGCCTTCACGGGCCAGCTGGGAGAAGATGGAGGCCATGCCGGCGCGGTACATCTTCTTGTTGATCTTCTGCGTGAAGTTCTCGTCAGGCATGTTCGGGAAAATACGACCACCGCCGCGCCACAGCGGGGAGGAAGTCATACCGGCGCGAGCGCGGCCGGTGCCCTTTTGCTTGAACGGCTTTTTCGTCGAGTGACGGACCTGCTCACGGTCTTTCTGGGCACGGGTGCCTTGACGGGCGTTGGCCTGGAAGGCCACCACCACCTGATGAATCAGGCTTTCGTTGTATTCGCGACCAAACACGGTATCGGGCACGTCCACCTTGGACGAAGCCAGACCCTGGTCATTCAGGAGTTCGACCTGCATCAGTTCGCTCCTTTGGCAGCGGTTGGTTTGGCCTTGATGGCGGCGCGAACCGTCACAAAACCACCTTTGGAACCAGGCACGGCGCCGCGGATCATCAGCAGCTGACGGGCTTCGTCAATGCGAACGATGTCGAGGTTTTGCGTGGTTTTGGTGACATCACCGAGGTGACCCGTCATGCGTTTGCCGGGAAACACACGGCCAGGATCCTGCGCCATGCCGATGGAGCCGGGCACGTTGTGCGAACGGCTGTTACCGTGCGACGCGCGCTGCGAGCTCATCTTGTGACGCTTGATGGTGCCGGCGTAGCCTTTACCGATGGAGGTGCCCTGCACGTCCACCTTCTGGCCCACGACAAACACGTCAGCGGCGGGCACAACGGTGCCGGCAGCGTATTTGCCTGCGACGTCAGCCGTCACGCGGAATTCTTTCAGGATTTCACCGGCTTCAACGCCTGCTTTCGCAAGGTGGCCAGCGGCCGGCTTGGTGATGCGCGACGCTTTGCGCGCACCGAATGCCACTTGCAGGGCATCGTAGCCGTCATTTGCTTCGGTTTTAACCTGGGTCACGCGGTTGTTGGATACATCCACCACCGTGACAGGAACTGTGTCCCCATCATCAGTGAACAGACGCATCATGCCAACCTTGCGGCCCAGCAACCCGAGGGAGTTGCTCAGACTCATGATGTGTTCTTTCGTAACTTCCACCGCTGCGACTTCAATTGGCCGCAGACGTTTTGATGTGGAAGACAGTTAATAAAACTGCCCAAAACCTGCTTACGCAAGTTCAGGACAGCCCGAGAGTATAGCGCGGGCTGCCAGTTATGGCAAATCCGCGCTGTTTCCCCCGGTTTTGGGGATTCCGGCTGTTGCCGAAACCCCGATTTCGCTTACTGCAGCTTGATCTCGACGTCCACGCCGGCCGGCAGGTCGAGCTTCATCAGGGCGTCAACGGTTTTGTCCGTCGGGTCCACGATGTCCATCAGACGCTGGTGCGTGCGGATTTCCAGCTGGTCGCGGCTCGTCTTGTTGACGTGGGGCGAACGCAGGATGTCAAAACGCTTCATGCGGGTCGGCAGGGGCACGGGGCCCTTGACGATCGCGCCGGTGCGCTTGGCGGTATCGACGATCTCGGCTGCCGACTGGTCGATCAGCTTGTAGTCAAACGCTTTCAGGCGGATGCGGATTTTTTGCTTGGTGGCCATGGTAATTCCTTGATGTTTTCAGAATTACGCAATGATCTTGGCCACGACGCCGGCGCCGACAGTCTTGCCGCCTTCGCGGATGGCAAAACGCAGGCCTTCTTCCATGGCGATCGGGTTGATCAGCTTGACGGTGATCGACACGTTGTCGCCTGGCA
>LNFM01019255.1_pt1 | contig 13486 bp, 17 predicted proteins | sample 596031 | NCBI WGS metagenome assembly LNFM01 (sample SAMN04254537, study PRJNA301005) | activated carbon metagenome | isolation source: dual media filters at the Ann Arbor, Michigan drinking water treatment plant | place: USA: Ann Arbor
ACTCGGCCACGGACTTCGTATAGCCGCTGCCATCCGACCCTTCGCCCAAGAGGCTGACCGCTTGCTCGTCTGCGTAAGCACGCACGCGGTCTTCATGGTCGAAAAGTTCGGATTGAAGCCGCAGATTGTCGAGGCTCTTTTGACGAGCATCGAGCTTGTTTGCGGCTTTTTCTTCGTCGGCCCGAAGGCCAGCGCCGAACTCTGCCAGCTCGCCGCCGAAATTGGCCAGGGCTACCGCAGTCTTGTTCAACGTCGGGTACTGGACGACGCTACCGAGCCCGAGGTTCTGTTCGTTTTCATAGACAGGTAGGCGAGCCATGGTGTGTGTCCTTAGATGATCTGGCCTTGGGCGTTGTAAGTCGTGGTCTGCCAGCCGCCGCCAGTTGGCAGGCTGATGCCCTTGGCCGCGCCGACGATGGAAGATGCCGCGTTGATGTAGCTGGCCGTCTGCGCGTCCTTGCCCGCCTGGTAGGCGATGCCGCCTTGCGTACGGAGCTGCGCGGCTTCGTTCTCGCCCGTGTACTTGACGACATCCTTGGCAAGTGCGAACTCGGCCGCGTCGTCAGCGAGCACGTCATAAAACGATGCGCGCGTGATGCCGGTCGTCCCGATCTGCGCCAGGTTCGAGCCGGTCTTTCGCGTGTAGCTGCGTGTCAATTCTTCGGTATCGAAGGCCACTTTTTCTAGGCGCTTCTTGGCCATCTCGTTGTAGGCGGCTTGCTGTGCTTTGCCAGCCTTCTTCGCGGCCTTGCCGGACTTGATGCTACCGAACGCACTGATACCGGCACTTGCGCCAGCAATGATCGAGATAGGGTCGCACATTACGGTTCGCTTTCCACGTCGATGTTCAACGCGAGAATTGTTGCGGGGAACGGCCCTTCGACCGTGACTTCGACCTTCGCTTCGCCGTCGAAACTATCTTCCACCGGGACTTTGAACGCCCCGGTGTTCAACGGCAAAGCCACGCCGAGAAGCGCGGTCGCGTTGCGGAATACGACGAACTGAGACACGCGGCCGAGAGCGCCGATCCTGACGCCCTGAGAAGAAAGCATCTTCGCAATGACTGAGATCGCTTTCTTTCTGCGGCCGACTGCCGAACCGTCGTCCGCTTCGGATGGCGCTTCGAGCGTCACGATCTGGTTGGGGATCGCCTTGCCAAGCTGCACCTTCGAAGCCGTCCGGCCATTGGGCAGCGTGATAACGCCGCCAGCACTAACCGTCACGTCCGGCAATCGAGCACCGTCCGCGAGAAGCTGGACCGTTTCGTTTGCAAGCCATGTGACGCCCGTGATGGTGTTCGTCGCCACGCCTGAGTAGGTCGCGCCGCAGTCCACCATGAAGGCGTCTTTCGGATCGGTGACATCTTCGTCGTACGGCTGTTCGAGCGTTTCGATGTACTGCACTTGCGCGCCGTTGATCGTGCGGCGGACGCAAGCCCACAGCTCGTCTCGTTCCTCGGGGCGCATAATGGCGATGCTCTGGACCGCGCCGCCAACATCGTGTGCGGAGAAGCCCTTGACCTGTTCGCTCTGTTCGAGGGTCATCGCCACGAGCTTGCCGGTCGAGGTAGCCGACCAGAGGACACCATCGGGCGTTTCCTGGTAGGCGGTCGCGATGACGCGCTGCTTGTAGAGATGTTCGGACAGGATCGACAACTCGGGCGCGACCAGGCCGTTGACCTGGTAGTCGTAGTAGAGGTTGTTGATCCGGCGAGATGTGCGGCCGATGATGATGGTGGACTGCGCGGCTTGTTCGGGTACGAGGCCGGCAGCGCCAACGCTGACTTCCAACTTCTGCGTGACGTTGCGCGCGGTGAGAGCTGCGCCAGACGAGCCGCCAATGGAGCGGATACCGCTGGCCGTGCCGATCAATAGGCGCGCACCTTCCTTCAGCCACAGGATCGGGTCGGAGCGGCTGAGTTCGAATGCGATACCGTTTGCGTCCGTGACCGTGCCGTCGATCTCAGACGGTGAGAACACGGAAGGGATGCCGGCCGAGCTGATGAACACCGAGCGCGGCTGTGCGGGAGTGCCGCCATAGCAGATGCGGTCTTCGAAGAAGGTGACGCAGCGCGGATAGTTGCCGATGCGCTCCCGTGCCGCCCTGACCGCTGCGGATGAGCACTGTGGCGGTCAACGGCGTAAGGACGGTGGTGATGGTTCCCCACGACCACTTGCCGGCCAAGAGGACGCGGACGTGCCGGCCGACATCCGTGGCATTGAGAGCAACCGAGCCCGCCGACCAGGTGAAGGTAGGGGACGCGCCGGTTGCGAGTGCCACAGCGCCGACGTTTACGGTGTTCGCCGCGATGATGTTCGTGGCCATATACGGGCCGTCGATGAACGATGCGTTTGCCACCGTCCACGAGTTGGCCAGGATGCGCGTAAAGAGCTGCGGGAAGTAGTTGATATGCGTGGCGTACACGTTGTCGTTATAGGGTGCGACTTGGATGTCGTTGACGACCGACGCCGGGTAAGGCGTGACGAGTTCGTAAGGCGTGACGCCCGACGACACGACCAGGCCGTCCGGCACCCACACTCGCATGTAGAGGTTGCCGAACTCCAAGACGTAGCTCTGTCCGATGGAGAAGGTGTAGGAGATCAGGCGCGTGGCCTGGTCTGCGAACTTTGCGAGGCCACGGAAGCGCGTGCCCGATCTGCGCCGGACGCCGCCATGCTTCAGCACGAACCAATTGTACAAGCGCGAGAGTGACCGCGCATACAGCTCAAGGTCCTGGCGCTGGCCGGCGAGCGGCGTGATCTCCCCGTTCGAGAACGAGGTCTTCAGAAGGTGCTGTGCCATGGGCTAACCTGCCATTCGCACATCGAGCACATCCTGCCGGTACTGGCCTTCGACGCTGCCATAGTCGAGCGCGTTGATTGCCTTGGCTTCGGCGTCGGCGGCGCGGTAGAGGGCAAGGGCCTTCTCCACGTAGCTGCCTTTGCCGGTGATGCGCTGGGCCGCGAGAAGCGCCAGGCGTTCGCCAAGCGCGCGAGCGAACAGAACCTCGAACTCGGATGCGTTGGTGACGCGGGCGATGAAGTGGATCGGCAGAACCGGTCCTTCGTTCGTCAGGATCATCGAGCCTTCACGCTCGAACTTCGGCATCGCACCTTCGAAGTACCCGCCGCGCCGCAATGGCATGAGGCGAAGGCAGTTCGTGGGGAGCTGATACTGGTAATCCCAGCCGAACGCCGGCTTGTCCCCGAGGGGCGATAGGACGGCGCGGCGCTTGGCGAAGGCCCACGGGTGCGAACGAAGGTACTCGTCGCGGGCGTAGCCGTACTGCGAGGCCATGAAGCGGCCGAGCACGGTGTCATCGTCAAGGGACGTGATGCGGGTCTCGTCAAGCGTGGTAGCAGCCATGTTGCAGACGGCTACTTCTGACAGAGGGGCGGACGTGTTGGCCATGTGTTTGAGCCCTGAAAAGAGAAAGGCCCCAAGCCCTCACGACACGCCGAACAACCGCGCCAATTATTCGCGACGGCAAGGCATGTCTTCTGTGGGACTTGGGGCCGGATCCGGTTGGTCGCGCTAGACGAGGCGCGGGAGCAACCGGATTACTGCGAGGCTACGGACGACTTTGGAGCCATCTGTGCCTCTAGTTCCTTGATGCGATACGATAGTACCGCGATTTCGCCGGGAGAGATGGTGCGCTCCAAGGCGGCAACGTGGTCGTGGATGAGAGCCGTACGCGCATCGAACCACCAATTGAGCACGCTAATGCCCGCGCCGATGATGGCGATGGTGGTCAGAACCGAGCCCGCAACTTCCTTGAACGGAAACGGGCGGGCTCGGGTATTGAGGTCTTTGCGTAGACCCTCGAACGCGTCGGAAATTTCCCGGCGTTCCGTCTTCATCGCGTCTCGCATCTCAGTCAGCGCCGACACGATGGTCCGTTGGCCTTCCTCAAGAAATTCAACGCGGGTACTTAGGTCCCGTGTCACTACCGCTGTCCTTTTGCCCACGCCTGACATTTTCTATACTCCACCGAGAGATCGGCGCGCGAGTTCGCCAGGCGTCGGTATGCTGTCTTGGCCATGTCGCCGGTGTAGTCGCGATTTGCGAGCTGCGGCGGCGGGGCGGGCGGCTTTGTGCATTCGCTGGGCGGCTGGTCGTACGGCTGCACGACGGTCGTCCAGTTCGTTTCGGGCTTCGTCGTTCCGCAAGCTGCTAAGAACAAGCTGGCCAGGAGTGTCAGAAAAATTTTCATCGACGGAGTTCCTTGACCACGCTCGCCGGCCAACAGACGTTGGTCGCAAGGCTCTTGTTCTGTTCGACTGCGGTACGCCACGCGCTTTCGAGGTCGTCTTCTTTGCGATCTCGTTCTGCGAGTTCTGCCGCGTGCTTGGCTTCAAGAGCGTTGATGGCTGCGGCAGAAATCCGAGCACGCTCTGCGAAATGTTTTTCGGCGGCATCCTTCTCGGCAGCTACCTTGATCGTGTAGGCCGCTTCGACCTTCGCCCGTTCTTCAACGCGCGCACGGTGGTCGATGTACCAGTAGGTGCCGCCAGCGATTGCTACCGCCGCGACCGGCCCAAGCCAGCCGGGGAGGACGAGCGTGCGGATGTAGGTGAGGACAAGTCTTATCATGCGTTACTCCGTGGGCGCTGGCCGTTAATGTGATCGTCAACTCGCGCATCACTGATCCGATAGACTTCGTACAGGATGGCTACGCCGAGGCACGCAATGACAGTCCAGAACAAGGGAGAGGACGTAACGTCCGCAACGCTCGTAATGCCTAGCCCCGCAAGCAACGTCTTTGTGTAGTTTGCGATACGGTCTGTGCCGAGTATTGTCCGCGATCCGTTTTCACGTAGCTCGTCGCGAGCTTGACACGCGGCTTCTCGGCAAGGTTCTTGTCTCGGAACAGGGGCGGAAGCTCGTGTTCCTGCGTCGGGCACATGGTCTTCACGTGCAGTCGGTGATGGCCCATCGGGAATTTCCTGTTTGGGAGCTGGAACTGCGGGAGGGACTTCGCGATACGCAACGGGCCAACGGTACGCGGCGACTTTTGAAACACCGAACCACTGGTAGCTGACTGCGTTCTTCTGGTTGCCGCCGAGCACGAGGATGTGTCTGCCGTCGTCGCTGTGGCGGATGTAGAAGCCGACGTGGCCATGTCCGCCGCCGTGATTGAACACGACGATGCAGCCATACTTTGGCTTGTCGAGTTTCATGCCGTACTGGCGATACTCAAGAGACGACCAGGTGCGGCGCGACTTGATGGCAGAGCGTTCGAGCATGGCGCTTACGAAAACCGCGCACCACGCCACTTCGTCGTTGGCGTACTTGTAGGGGAGGCGCGCGTCGATGGCGTAGGCCATGATGCGCTTCTCGTTTTCCGGCCCGGCGATTTCACGCACGCCGAGTTCGTCGTGGGCCATGCGGACCCACAGAGGCGCTTTGATGTCTGGCATGTGGGGTTCCTGACTTACTTGTAGGCTATGAAGCCGTGAACGTCATCGACGGCCACAACGGTCGCGTCGGTGTCAGCGACGAGGTTCGTGATCGCGTAGGAGATGCCAGCCGAGAAGCCGATCAGTGCGTCAGTGGTGAGGGCCACGTTCGGCTGCAAAACCAGCGTGAACTTCGGCACGTCGGTTGCGAGAACCGGGGCGGTGGCTTTGTCGTAGAACTTGACGAACTTCTTGGCGGCTGAGTTGTTCACGAGAACGATTGCCGAGACGTTGCCGGGTGAGGCTTTGACGACGGTAATGTTCGTGGTAGCGGCCGACTTCACGCGGGCAGTCGTAGCGCCGAGAGATGCGGACGCACCGATGGCGGCCTGCACGGGTAGGGGGTTGGCCGGCGAGACTGGCGTAACGCCGTCTGCACCAACGAGGTCGATTTCACTGCGTCCGTTGGCCATGTTGTTACCTCGGCTTTGCGAGAAGGGAATTGAAGACGGCGACGGGATCGCCACGGCCCTTCAGAACGCCAGCGATAGCTTCGAGCGCGGCAGCGTGTGCCTTGACAACGAGCGCGTTTTCTTCTGCGAGCTGTTCGCGTGCAACGCGGTTGGCTTCAGCAAGAGAGGTCTGATTGAAGCTCGTGATGTAGGCGACGGCCGGCGCGGGCGCGGCGACCGGTTCGACGACGGGCTCAACCACTGCGGCGACCGGTTCGGCCTCGGCTTCGGCGGCTGCGAGCACGGCGATTTCTTCGTCAGTGAGTTCGTCGGTGTTTGCGACCGGCGCGGGCTTGGGCTTCTTGGCCATGTGATCTCCAAAAGGAAAACCGCCCGCACCATTTTCAGATGCGGGCGGCGGGTCTCAATGCACGTCAGGCCAGATTAGCCCTTCGAGATGATCGCAACGAACGGAACGTGCTTGCGCTCGATGGCGGCAGGACGCGTCCAGTTAGCGGCGAGTTCGAGGTTGGCGCGCGTCGGGAAGACGGCGGGTGCGGCAACCGTGGTGTCCGTCCAGTTGAAGCCGTACGGATGGAGAGCGAACTGACGACGCGTGAACAGGGTGTCAACGCCCGTGCCGTTGCCCTGGTCGGGACGACGGTAGACTTCGACGGGGGTGTCAGGCGGGTTTTCAGTGAAGCCGATGATGCCCTTCGAGCACAGGTAGGACGTGTAGTTGCCACCCGAGAGAGGCATGTTGTCCGTCACCATCACTTCGTAGCCGAGGTACACTCGTATTCATTGGCGGTCGCGAGACGCCAATCGCCTTTCGGCAGCTCACAGTTACCCGTGAGGTTAGACCATATCATCGCCCTCAATTAAGGGCGGTGTGCACTTCGGGGCGCTTGCCCCTACTCCCTTGCGGGATGGCCGTTGAACCTTCCTCTTTCGAGGCTTGGCTGCTGATTGTCCTATTCACGTAAAGAGCTTCGACCAATTCATACATGTCGGCGTCACTGTACTCGCCACGAAACAAGTTTACCTGCCAGCACACCACGCGGACATTGTTCTCGGTGTAAGGCCCTTTCGGGTCGATACGGTCGAGAGACGACGAGCGCGGGCAGCGGTAGTGCTCGGTTTCGTTGAGTAGGGTGAGCTTCAAGCCGGATAGCTCACAAACACCTTGGGCGAGCTTCCTTGCTACCCACTCGTTTGTGATCGTACAGGCCACGCCGCAGCGCTTCGCATTGACGCGAGCGACTTCGCAGAGCGTCGATGCCCTGCCGCGAACCGTGGCCTTCCACTTGGCCTTGTATGCGTTAACTGTCTTCGGCATGGCCTTAGCGCGTGCATTAGAAGCTGCCGTATGGCAGTCCTTGCAGCGCGAGCCCTTCCCGGTCTTGAAGCGGGATACCGTAGCGAAGTCCACGAGGTCTTTCGTCTCGTTACATTTGGTGCAAGCGCGCATTTGAGCCTCCGATGATAGGATAGCACACCAACGCGTGATTGTCACTCTAGGAGTTTCCAGCAATTCACACACTTTGCGAATGGGCATTACTGCCCACTGGACCTACAATTAAGTCGGGATATTGACGACGCCCTGCGAGTTCGGAATGAAGGTGATGAGGTTCTGAAGCTGAAGGTTGGTGTAGAGGCGCGAGTGCATGACGAGGGTCGTCAGTTCCTTGGCCTTGTCACCCATCGTCTGCTTGGCTTCGAGGATCGCGGAAGCCGAGAGCTTGCCGAGAGCGCCGACGCCGGCCGAGATGTCCAACACCATGTCGCCGGCATTGTTGGCGACGTTGGAGTTGATGATGCCGTTGAGGGTCGAGATGGTCACGCGGTCGAACGAACGGTTCCACCATGCCGAGGTACGCGACTGAATGCGCTGCATCGGATCGGAGCCGGCGAGTTCCTTGGCGAGATCGGCGGCCGACCACGACTTGGTGTGGAACTGGCGGACGAACTGCGTCTTGAACGAGCCGATCTTCGAGGGCGTCGAGATCAGGGCGGGGTCATCCGAACCAACGTCAGGCTCGGAGTTGTCGAGGTCGCCCCACGACGGATGGTTGAACAGACGGCCACCGCCAGACATCAGGTCCGACATCATACCGTCTGAAGCGACGATACCGGACTTGAACACGTCGGCGTTTACAGTCGTGTCCTTCACCATGTAAGCGGTGTAGACTTCCTTTATATTCGCTACGGGTCGTTAGGCCGTAACCGCCTTTCGGCTGCTAATCATTACTGACTAGAATAGACCATATCATCGTCCCACCAGAGTAGGACGTCGCGCGCTTCCGCCCACTTGGGCGTACTCCCTCACGGGATGGTCGTTGAACCTTCAGTGCACATGGCACCGCTTGGCTGCTGATTGTCCCGAAGGATTTCCCAGCAATTCACGCAATTATTCGGGGCGCTTTGCAACGCCGAGCCCCTGAAGATCAAGGGGTGATTACGTCAGAAATTCGTACGAGAGCCATGTTTGGCTACTTTCCTTGTGGCTACTGCCCGCGCTTCTGAGCACGCGCACGGATGCTATCCATGACGGGCTTCCACATCTCTTGCTGAGCGGGAGGAAGGGCTTGAATGAGCAGTAGAGCTTTCTGAGGGTCTGACTTGATAAGCGCGCCCTGCTGCGCCTGACTTTCCGTCTTCGGGTCGAACGGGTTCACGCCGGTAGCGGGCGCTCCGTGGATCGCGTCTTCGGCGTACATTGCCTGACCGACCTTGGCGAACGCCTGCATGAACGCAGCGTTCGTGACCTTGGTCGCTTCCCCAACCTTCAAGAGCAAGCCGGCCTCGACTGCCGCGTCCATGACACCGAGATTGGTGAGGGCGCGCGATGCGAGTTCCAGGTTGCGAGTGAACGTCGGGTTGTTCGTTGCTCCCCACGCCTTGGTCAGCGCGGCTTCCGTTTCGACCAGGCGGGTATCCAGAGCTTCCGCGTAGGCGGTCGTCTGAGTGCCGTACTGTTCGGTGGCGTATCCGACGTACCAATCGTGGATGGCGTTGGCGGCGTCCGGCGTGATGCCAGGGACCTTGGCCAGCGTTTCCTTGAAGGCGGTCGCGAAGCCCTCGGAGTATCCGATGTCGTTCGCGTTGTCGGGGAGCTTGAAGGCAAAGTCGTCTGCCTTGTAGGTGACGGGTGCAGGCGTTTCGGGTGCGGCGGCCGACTTCATTTTCTCAAGCTCGCTATACGACTTGAGGACTGCGTTCTGGTCGGCCCAATTCTTTTTCTTGGCGAGTTCTCGGTTCTCATCGCTGAGACCGGCAAGCCAAGCATCTCGTGCGGCGGCTGCGGTGGCGGCTGCGTCCGACCCTGTGGAGGGCGCAGTTACCGGGGCAGTTACCGGTGCGGTCTGAGTGTTATCGGGGGGCGGCGTCGTGGTTGTCCCTGGCGGGGTCACGGCGGCGACTGCCGGCACTTCGACTGTCATAGAATTTCCTTAGAGGTTGTCTGCCGTGCTCTCCACGCGCGCCGCATTCTCCAACGACACGAGGTCATCGGGTGCGAGGCTGAGATGACGGAAGATGTGGGAGTAGAGTTCGCGCATCCCCTCTTGGTGTCTGAGGGTGTCCGCGTGTACGCTCGAACTGGATACGCGATAAAAACCTGAGTGCGAGCACGATGGATTGGCACTCGGGACTTGGGGAGCCACGGAATACGTTGCGGTAGGCTTGCGTCAGGCGAAGTTGCGCTTCAGGGCTGCGGGCTTTGCGGACGCCGAACATGGTGACGAGTGAGCGCCAGCGTTGGAACATCACACGAGCATCCAGTCTTCCGCGAGAAGGTCGGACTGAGAAGCTACCCAAGGTACGAGGGCGTCATCTACAGTCTTCATGTAGATGTACGGGCGAGACATTTTGGAGTGGGCGTCGGGCGTCTGGAGCGCGAGCCACATGCCCTTGCCGTTCCAGCCTTCGCGAGTGATGCACCGACCGTGCTTCAGCGCCAACAAGGCAACGCCGAAATTGACGCGGTTTGGTTCTACGATTTCTTCCATAGCGTTACACGCCTCCGGTTGCTTGCAGTGAACTCAAAGCGTCAACGCCACTCTTACTCGCTGCGGCCAGGTCTTTCGCAACCGCCGCCTGGTTGGCGAGGGCCTGCTGTTCCTGACGAGCCTTGCGCACTTCCGCGACCTGTTCCGTTGTGCGGATAAAGGACTTCGGTACGCCGAGGATTTCTGCGAGACCGCGCGTCGTTGCGTCGGGCTCGATACTGTCAACCACGGTCGGGTCGATCTGTGCGAGCGGTGCCATGATGTTCAACATCTGGATCGTCGCTTCGGCTTCCTTCGCCCGGCGCATACGCGAGAGCGGGCCGGTCATCTGCGCGCCGATGTTGCGGCCACGAAGCGAACGGGGCGGCTGGAATGCCGAGCCCTTGGCGAATGCGCCCTTGCGCTGAAGAATGCCCTGTTCGCGTTCGACCAGGTTGCTCAAGGACTGCTGAATGCGCGTACCGGCCGGACCAAGAAGATTGCCCTTCTCGTCGGCGCGGATGAGGGCTTCGGTCGCCGTCATCTGCGGGTTCTGCACGAGCACCTGGAACAAGTTCAAATACAGTGCGTCCTTGACCTGTGTCCGCTTGGCTTCGAGAACCGCAGTGGCGAAGTCGAGCCGTTGTCCGGTGAACAGAGGCTCGATGAGCTTCTGGCCGGTGGCTGACATGCCGCCAAGGTTGATCGCGCCAGGATTGGTGTTCGGACGGTTGATGACGCCAGCGTTCGGGATGAGAAGCGGCGGATCGATTGCCTGCTGCCCTGCCACGAGTTCGTTCTTCGCCATGGCGTTCAAGGACTGGATGTCGGCCAGGCACTTCAAGATCGGGCCTTCGCCGTAGATGCGGCCAGGTTCCGGCAGCCAACGGAAGTCGATAATCGGGAACTCGTAGTAGCCGCTCTCGCGAACGATGAGCTGGTGTTCGACATCGACGTGAAGGCTGGCGTGCGGTGCGCGTTGGACGCCCTCGGAAGGGTGGCCAAAGTCGCCGCGCGGTTGGACGCACTGGATGAACCGGAACATCCGGTCTTTGTCCGTGTTGCTTTCCGCCGCCTTGAGGACTTGCGGCGCGTTCCGGCTGCCATACTTCTGGACGGCCTGGCGCGCGGTCAGCTCGTGGACGCGGTAGAAGGTATCGACCTGGCCTTGGTGGTTCTCGTCAACATAGCACTCGTTCAAGGGCATCTGTTGGTAGAGGACCAGTGCGCGCTTGGTCATGCCTTCTTCAACGAACATGAAGCCGTTGCCGAGGCCGACCATGCGTCGAAGGCAGGTCTGGACGGCGGGCACCCAACCACTGTCGGCGTCGTAGCGCACCTTGAACAGAAGGTTGCGCTGGCGTTCGAGCCACAGCTTTTCTTCGTCGCTGGCTTCCTCTTTCGTCAGGTCGAGGATGTCCATGCCGTGCCAGTATTCGGACTGCGGCACGACCAGGCCCTCGATACCAGAGGCCAGGCGGTCAACGGCCCAAACGGCTGTGCTGTCGTAAATGTGCTTCGAGGCGCGGGCGGCGGTCGCGGCCGGGACGCCCTTAGTTCCGTAGGTGCTGCCACCGTAGATGCCAGAGGCGAATGGGGCCACGTCCGGCACCGCAACTTTGCGCGCCTGGTTCCATGCCCATTCGAAGTCAGAGCGGCGAACCGAAAGGCTGGTCAGCCGGTCGATCACGTCGTTAGCCGTGCTTGCCATTTGGGTCCGTTCTGGCCAGGTGTTTGTCGGCCATGGGAGGGCGTTCGCGGTGCCTAAAATGGCCCGCGTCCGACGCCTCTTGAATTTCAGTGGTTGGCTTCTTATGAGCCGAGGCTGACGCCGAGCGCCTTCACCTTGCTCGTGACGCCCGCTCGAAAGTCTCGCCCACGGCCCAATCGGACGAAGGTCTGGTCGAGGTCATCCGCGAAGCCGGCAAACAGCAACTCGGCAGCCGACTGGCCGCTCTGCGTGGCCTTGGTCGGGGTGGGGGTAGAGGGGCCGGCTGCGGGCGCAGACTTCGGCGCGGTCAGGCCGAGAGCCTTTTTGATAGCCTTGCCAATTCCGAATACCATTTCAGGTGCTTTCTGTGGGTTGAGGCGACTGCCGCGAAAACACGAGGGAGAGCTGTTCGAAGCTCGCCCCGGTCACAGACACGCCATGGAGGGTACAATCATGCTCAAAGCCGCAAGATTTTAGCCACTGAAGGCTCTCGCGGCAGGTGGTCGGTAGCCTGGCCTCCAAACGACGAACGCCAGCCTGGCGCAGCTCTGTGAGCCATATGCGCCGTATGTGCCGGGTGATGGCGTTGATTGCCTGACTGGTCTTGTAGGTTCCGAAGCCCCATACCATGACCATGCCGGCCGATTGGAAGGTGGCCCCGTAGATGAAGACGGGCTCGTCCTTGACCGTGACCAGGTAGGATACGGGCGTGCTGCCGATGGTCCCGATACAGCGCTGGGCCTGGTCGTCGTCTGCGATCCCAAGTTCCCGCAGCTCGTGCCGGTCGGAGGGGCGCAGGTTTTCGACGATGTGTGCCACCTGGTCCTTGGTGTAGTCCGGCCACATGAAAATCTTCACGTCGCCGTGGGTGTATTCGGTGTCCATTTGGCTACCTATATGCGCCGAGAGGGTCGTACCCGGTGTCGTCGAGCGGCGGCCCGCCATTGTGCCCGTACTTCGGCTGGCCGAATTGCGGGTGATGAGCGCCGGCCGCGTCAGCCATGGGGCGTCCGAGGTTCTTCGCCCAATCAGGCACGAGGCCGATACCCTTCGGGGCAGTGGCGAAGTAGCGAAGGCTGTCTGCGAAGTCGGAGCACCAATCGTGGAGCGGGTTTTGGCTGAAAACCATCAGCTTCTCATCCCACTTGTAACTGTACTGTTCGAGTGCTTCGACCAGCCGGCCACAGTGGGCCTCGTCGAAGGTCATCCGGGGCAGGATTGCGCGGACGGCCACAATGCCGGCGCTGACCGAGAGCTTCGGGGCGACGGTTAGGTGGATGCCATGGTTGCGCGCGATCTCGACCACGGTGGTTCCGCTGCCGAACTCGGTTTCGATGGCGTCCTGGGGCACGATATGGCGGCTGTAGGCGTACGGCTTCTGCTTGACCACTGCCAAGTAGTGCTCGAAGCCCTTGCCCTTCTCGGCATGGCAGTCGATGAGCCGGATTTCGTCGCCAATTTCCTGGATAAACGAGATCACGGTGCTGTCGCGAATGCCAAAGTCCCACGCCGTCGTCACCGGGTAGCGTGCGTCGTACATCTGGCGCTTGACCCGGCCCTCTTTATGAGCGCGCCGCATCCAATCGCCGTATATCGAGCCCTGGTCCGGTCCATCCCAATCGCAGAAGTAGTCCTGGTTGGCCACTTCGCGGGGCATACCGGCCGCGATCTCGTCTTCGATCTGTTCTCGCGTGAAAACCTTCGTGTCGTCGATGGTTTTCAAGTCGGCGTAGTAGCTGCCATCGGCCAACATCTTCTCGCGGGCGAAGTGCCATTGCTTGCAGAAGTGGTTGGTCCGGCCCTTACGCGGCGTGCCAATGAAGATTGCGAAGCCATTGGTCGCGAGCACGATGGGTGAGAGGTAATCCCACGCTCTCGGGTCGCACAATGACCATTCCGAGAAGACGACGCCATGGAAGTTCGAGCCCACGATGC
>LNFM01010067.1_pt1 | contig 13485 bp, 9 predicted proteins | sample 596031 | NCBI WGS metagenome assembly LNFM01 (sample SAMN04254537, study PRJNA301005) | activated carbon metagenome | isolation source: dual media filters at the Ann Arbor, Michigan drinking water treatment plant | place: USA: Ann Arbor
GAAAGCGTGCCGGCCTGTTGCATGAGACGCTCGGCGAGCCGGGGGAAATATGTGAGCACCATGTCCCGGTCGCGCTGCACCTCACGCCCAGAGCCACGCGTATAGGCAGCGATCCTGAGATTTTCGTCGACCGAAAGCCCGGTGAAGGTGCCCCGTCCTTCCGGCACATGCGCCACCCCTAGCTTGACGATCCGCTCCGTCGCAAGCCCCGAGATGCGCTTGCCATCGAACCGCACATCGCCCGCTGTGCGCACCATGTTGCAGATGGCCCGCAACGTCGTCGTCTTGCCGGCCCCATTGGCGCCGAGAAGCGTCGTGATACCGCCCTCGGCCAAGCCGAAGCTGACACTGTGCAGTGCCGCCGATTGCCCGTAGAAGGCCGACAGATTTTCGACCTCGAGCAGCAACGCCATGTCTCAATCCCCCGTGCCGAGATAGGCGCGGATCACCTCTGGGTCACGTTGCACCTCAGCTGGCGTGCCCTCGGCAATCTTCTTGCCGAAATCGATCGCAACCACCTTGTCCGACGCCGACATCACGAGGCTCATGTGGTGCTCGACCAGCAGCACCGTGACGTGCTGCAGGTCGCGGACGCGCCGGATCTGGCCTTCGAGCGTATCCACCTCGTCGTGATTGAGCCCGGCCGCCGGCTCGTCCAGCAGCAAGAGCTTGGGTCTCGACCCGAGCGCGCGGGCAAGCTCGACGCGCTTTCGGATCGGAAACGGCAGCGGCCCGGCGGGCATGCTCGTAAAGGCCTCGATTTCCATGAACGCGATGAGTTCGCGAGCACGCTCCGTTATGCGGCGCTCCTCCTCGGCCGTGCCCGGCAGGCGCAATGCAGCTGCAATGAAGCCCGTTCGCGAGCTGCTATGACAACCGACTTTGACGTTGTCGAGCACCGAGAGCTTGTCGAAGAGAGCGACGTTCTGGAATGTTCGGCCAAGTCCGAGCGTCGCGATCCGATGGCGTGGCTCCGACAGAATTGACCGTCCCTCGAACGCGATATCACCCGAGGTCGGGACGTAAAGGCGCGACAGACAGTTGAACAGCGTCGTCTTGCCCGCCCCGTTGGGACCGATGAGGCCGGCGATCTGCCCTGCCGAGATATCGAAGGAGATGCCGTCCAGCGCCACGATGCCGCCGAAGCGAACCGTGACATCACGTACTGAAAGCAACGGCACGTCAGGCACATCGCTGGATAGCGGAGAGACGGACTCCGGCATGCGTCGCTTCACTCCCTGGCCGGAGCAACCTGGTCGCCCTGTGGCGTCCCCACCCGACTGTTGCACTTGCGCATTCATCGTTGCCGGGCTGCTCGCCCGCGTGCCCCGGGAATAGCGAGCGGTCAACTTGCCGCTTTCTCCGTATCATGGACCAGCACCGAATTGAAAGTGCTGGCTCAAGCTGCTCGCCGTTCGGGTGGAAGACCGCGCACAAGAGGTTTTGCCGCCTCGACGGGCAAGTCCACTCGGTGGATGATGCGCGCTGAACAATTCCGATCCGTCCCGACAGGAGCGCTCTTGCCTGTACCCGAGCACAAGTCCGTGAACGATGGAACAGTTGCGGCCAGCCAAAGCGGACAGCTCGCTCACGTCGCGGCGGTTCTGCACCGCGCCGTCGTGGCACCGGTGCGCGCTTTCCGCATCACCTACCTGCCGCTGCTCATGGTCTATTTCGCCTACGGCGCGCTTGGCCTCATCGCCGTGGCACAGGGGTTCTGGGAGAAGAAGGGACTGACGCTATCGCCGACCGAGCTTGCCCAGCTAGGCGTCTGGCTCGCCCTCCCCTGGGCAATCAAGATGGTGTTCGGGGAGCTGGTCGACACGGTAGCAATTCTAGGCTCGCGGCGTCGCATCTACGTGTTTCTCGGCGCGGCCATGGTGGCGACGAGTCTCGTGATGATGGCTGGGGCGGCCGGCGGATGGCTCACCTTCGCGAAGCCGGATACAATTTACATAGCTGCCTCGCTGCTTGCGGTTATCGGCGTGGTTTTGCAGGACGTCGTTGCAGACGCAATGAGCACCGAGGTCGTCAACCGGACGCAACCGGACGGCAGTCCTCGACCGCAGGCCGAGATCGACTACGACCTCGGCATGGTGCAGGCGCTCGGGCGACTTGCGCTTTATCTCGGCATTTTGTTGACGGCGCGCGCAGCCGGGTGGCTGGCTCAGACATTGTCTTATGAAACTGTGTTTCTGATCGGGCTCGTCATTCCTCTCATATCGGTGACAGGAGCCGTATTTGTGCGGCTGGAAGCAAGCGAGAGCCGGCCGACGGACTGGCGGATTCTCGGCGGCGGATTGGCCTTCGGTGCTTTCGTCGTCGGCGTCGGCGTACTCGGGGTGCCCTTCGGACAGGAGGTTATCTTCGTCGTTTCGATGGCGGTAATCGTCGCGATGCTGATACGCGTGACGCACGATTTGGCGCCGGAGGTGAGGCGTCGCATCGCCTATGCCGCGATCCTCATTTTTGCTTTCCGCGCGGTACCGGGGGTCGGCGCTGGCTATTCGTGGTTCACGATGGACAAGCTCGGTTTCGACGAGGAGTTCTTCGGGCGCCTCAACGAGATCGGCGCATTTTTGGGCCTTGCTGCGGCGTGGCTCTTGTCCGACGCGATCACACGGCAGCCGGTGGCCCGGGTTCTGCTCTGGCTGACCATCGGGGGGCTCATTCTTGCCGTTCCGAACTTCATGCTGGTGATGGGCGCCTACGAGTGGACCGACCGTGTGCTCGGCATCGGCGCGCGGGGAATCGCCCTGATCGATGCGGCAGCGCAGTCGCCGCTGGTGCAGGTGAGCATGATACCACTTCTGACACTGACGGCGATCTACGCCCCGCCGGCACAGCGGGCGACGTGGTTCGCGCTGATGGCGTCGTTCATGAACCTGGCGCTGGTTGCGGGGCAATTGCAGACCAAATATCTCAATCAGGTGTTCCATGTGAACCGGGGCGCCTACGACAATCTGCCTGCTCTCCTCGCCGTCGTCGTGGCCATCGGCTTCATCGTACCGATCGTAACCATTCTGATGGTCGGCAGGCGGGTCAGGTAGGTCAGGTGGGCGAGTCCGTCATGTTGATGCCTTTCCCGGATGTCATCGCTCGACAGTCCCATTCGTTCCGCCACTGGAGCCTTCGCCCCATGCGCCGTTTACGTCTCGCTTCGCTTCTCGGCCTCATAGCTCTCGGTACCGGTGGTCCACTCAGTCCGGCGATGGCTGCGTCGCTCGGAGGTCTCGCCGTCGATGTCACCAATGGCTCCGAGCCGGTGCTCTGCGCGGAAAAGGATAACGTCACGCTTGCCTTCGCCTCGCCCGAGACGCGCGCCTTCCGGATCGAGGCTGCGCATCCAGCTTATATCGGTACGCTGGCACGGGACAGCTTCGAGGCTGACTGGACGGCCTGCGATATGTCCAAAGACACCGCTCATGCGAGCGAGGTGAAAGTGCCGACGCGGCGCACGCTTTATGAAGAGCCGGCGCTCTGGGTCGTGGGCTGGACAATGCCGACGTTCTGGCGGCCGTCGACGGCGACGGTGCGCATCGGCGATCGGGTGGAGAAGGGGCTCCATCTCGTGCAAGTTTGGATGATCCGGCCGATGGGTGGCGAGGAGGTGCTCGTCTTCTACCCGCAGGACGGCTATTGGCGCATTCGCCCTCTGGCGCCCGAAGGCCGCGCTCCAACCGCGTTCGGGTCATCCTTCCTGGTGGGTCCGGTCGAGACCGACATCCGCCCGATCGTGAAGCTCAAAGAGATCGGCTTCGATCCCAAGGCCAAACGGTTTCAACTGTCGTTCGAGGGTGGCGGATCAGCGTCGATCACGATGGCCGAGGTGACCCGCGACCGTCACGTTCTCGATGTCGCGTTCGACAAGCCTGTGGCTGGGCGTCCATTCGCGATGTTGCGCTCGATGTACATTACCGAGTTCAATAACGACGTCGCGCGCGTCGCGGTGCGCGAGGCGGGCGCGACCGGGTGGCGCGAGGATGGCGTGATGCCATTCAAAGGCGGCAAGGTGACTGATCTGTGGGCCGGACGCACGACGGTGTCGCGGCATAACTCCTCGTCGCCGGACATGGTGGTTTCCCGGTTCTCACAGGACGCCGCGCCGAAATAGGCGCTTGGCCCCGCACACTCAGTCGAGGGCCGGCGGCGACAGGAAGTCGGCGATGACGATCCGAGGATCGCCGTCCTCGTTCTTGCGCTCGTAGATGACCAGCAAACCGCCTGCATGCAGCGTAACAGCCTCGGGGCGTCGTGTGTCTCCCCGTGTGTCCAACTCGCAGAGCAGGATTGTCTCTCGTGCCTGACCCGGGCTCGGGTCCCATGCATTCAGTGGCCCCGGCGCAAGCAGCAATTTGAAGCTACCGCCCGTATCGAGTGTCGGGCCGACGATCGCAATAAGCCCCTTGGGATGCATGGTCAGGTCGCGAATGCCGAGGCCACCGGTATCGATGAGATGCGGCCGGCAGGCCAGTCCATCGCGGCGGACGATCCGCAGGCCTTCGTCCGTGCCCTCGACCAAAATCTCGACCACGATGCCATACGGCCCCAGGACAGGGCCACGCAGTCCGAGGAACACACGATTTCCGCTGGCGGCGATGCCTTCGATATCCAGACCATTCTCCTTGGCTGGGCGCCTGGTCGCTACCTCGAGTTCGGGCCAGTCGTTACGCATCTCGGCGATGAGACTGCCCAACTCGTCGCCGAGGGGGAGCGCGTGACCGCTCGCTGACACGGGAAGCCCCGCGGGGCTGATCTCGACGTAGCCAAGGAGGGTGCGGGCCTGCTGGCGCTTGGCCTTGAACTTGCCCAATAGCGCATCGGCGGGCTGCTTTGCGTATTTCTTCCGCGTCAGTGCATGCGAGCCGACGAACCACAGGCGATCGCCATCGGCCGCCAATCCCTCGAGATCTGCTTCGTCCTCGCCATCGGGTGGATAGCCGGTGAAGTAGTCCGAAAGCGGAAATGTCCCGGCGGCGCCGAAACCGCCCTCGATGAGGCTCAGCCTCTCGAAGCTGAAGCCTTCGTCGGAAACTGTCCAGAGCTGGCCAGCACAGACCGCAGCGCCAGAGATATTGTCTATTCTCCGCTTTTCGTCATCTCTGTCCAGGACCGAACCGTAGTCGAGGGCTATCGAACGGGCGGCCATGGCACTACTCCACCTGTGATAAAGCGACGTGCGATACCGCGGGCAGGTCCCGCACAGGGTCAGCCCTTCACCCAACCCTGCGCCACCGCCGCCTCGTGACGGCAGCGCTCGGGACCGCCGAGCGTGTGGCGGTCGAGGCTGATCCGCTTGTACCACAGCTCGAGCCCCATCAGCTCGGTGAAGCCCATGCCGCCGTGCATCTCAGTCGCCTTGGTCTGAATGAGCCGTCCGACCTCGGCAAGATGTGCCTTGGCGTGACAGGCCGAGACATGCGCCTCCTCGGGGATCGCGTCATGGGCGTGGGCCGCGAACCAGACCAGCGCGCGGCAGGGCTCGAGGTCGGTCGCCATTTCGGCCGCCATGTGCTTGACGGCCTGGAAGCTCGCGATGACGCGGCCGAACTGCACCCGCTCGCCGGCATAGGCGACGGCCTTGTCGAGCATTGCCTGTGACGCGCCGAGGGTGTCGGCAGCGAGCATGACTCGGCCAGCGTCACGGACCCGGCGGGCTGCGCCGGCGGGATCGTTCGAGGCGTCGAGGACATGTGTTTGCGCACCGGAGAACACGACATCGGCAAGCGGCCGGGTCCGGTCGAGCGTGGGCTTGACGGTCGCCTCGACCCCCGACGTGTCGACGGCCACGAGTGCGGCACGCCCATCTGGAAGGATGGTCAGCACGTGCGTCGCTCCAGCGACGTCGAGGACACCGTCGACGCGTCCCGATAGCTTCAATCCATCGAGCCTCACATCGGCCGTCCCCGTTTGGCCACTACCGCCCGCAAACGCCACGGCAATGCGCATCTCACCGGATGCGATTTTGGGGAACCATTCCGACTGCTGCGACGCATTGGCCATCAGCGACACGGCAAGGGGGGCCATGACGGCGGCGCCGACGAAGGCAACTGGCGCTGCCGCATAGCCGAGCGCCTCGGCGGCGACAGCGGCATCCAGCAATCCGAGACCTGCGCCGCCATGCTCCTCGGGCACCATGAGGCCGGCAATGCCGAGATCGGCGAGCGCCTGCCAGTGGCTCTTGGCGAAACCACCGGCTTCGTTTGCGAGGGTCTTCAGCTTGTCGAGGGTCAACTCGCGCGCGAGATAGCCACGCAGGCTTTCGTCCAGGAGACGTTGCTCCTCCGTTAGTGCGAATTCCATGGCCTCAGCTCTTCGTTGTGGCTTGCAGCGCCGCCTTCGGCTCGCGTGGCATGCCGAGACCGCGCTCGGAGATGATGTTCTTCTGGATCTGGCTCGATCCGCCACCGATGATCAGGCCGAGATCGTACATGTGGTCTGTATGCCAAGCGGTCGCATCGTCGTCGGTGCCGCCATCCATGTCGTCGTGCGGATCGAACGCGAGTCCCGCTGCCCCGTATACATCTACTGCCAGCCCCGAAAGGCGGTAGCCCATCTCGGTGCCGTAGAGCTTGACCACAAGGCGCTTCAACCCGGCGTCGATGCCCTTGGCAGCCTCTGTCAGGAGCCGCATCTGATGGTACTTGGAGGCCATCACCTCGCCTTGCAGACGGACCAGCCGGTCGCGCCATTCCGGCATATCGATCAGGCGCACCCCGTCGATCCTGGTCGTTTCCATCAGCTCGCGAATACGGTGGACGCGATGCATGAACTTGTTGGCGTCCCCGAGCATCATGCGCTCGTATTTGAGGGTCGTGTTCGCGACAGCCCAGCCGTCGCCTCGCCCCATCACGATCTGGTGGGCGGGCACGCGCACGTCGGTGAAGAATACCTCGTTGAAGGTCGCCTTGCCCGTCATCGTGCGCAGCGGGCGCACGTCGATGCCGGGCGTTTTCATCGACAGCAGCAGGTAGGACAGGCCCTGGTGCTTCGGCTTGTCGGGCTCGGTACGGCAGAGCAGAAACATCCAGTCGGCATAGTGCGCGGAGGACGTCCAGATCTTCTGCCCGTTGACGACAAAGTGCTCGCCCTCCAGAACCCCTTTCGTCTGGACGTTGGCGAGATCGGAACCGGCGCCGGGTTCGGAGTAGCCCTGGCACCAGATGATCTCTCCGCGAATGGTTGGCCCGATGAAGCTTTCCCGCTGTGCCTCGGTGCCAACCTCGATCAGCGTCGGCACCAACATCGAGATGCCCTGACTCATGATACCCGCCGCGATGCCTGCCTTCGAGAATTCCTCGGCAATGATGGCGGCTTCCATGACATCGGGCTCCGCGCCGAAGCCGCCGAATTGCCTGGGTATCGTCCGGGCAGCATAGCCCTTCTCGACGAGCAGGCGCTGCCACTCGAGCATCTTGGCGTCGGGCTTGCGGCGGACACCGACTGCCTTCGGCGAGGCGTCCTTGTGCAAACCAATGAAGGCACGCACCTCATTCTGGAGTGTGCGGTACTTCTCGGAGTAGCTGAGGTCCATGGATGTCTCCGGCGGCGCAAGCTGATCCCTTGGCTGCCAGGATAGCGCTTGCCTCAGCGCGATAACAAGCAAGCCCCTTCAAGAGTTGGTCCGGGCGCAGACGGCGTTGCAGCACCTCAGTATTTCTGGCTGGCGCCGAAGCTGTTGCCGTCCGTGGCCCGTTGCGTCTTGCGCGCCTTCGACCAACCTTCCGCGCTTTGAGCGGCGGGAGCAGCGGCGGCCTCGCTGGCCTTCAACTCGTTGACGAGAGGCGCATACTCGTTGTTGCTATCGAACTCTCTCTGCTGCTTTCGCAAGTAGCTGGCGTTCGCCTCGAACTTGGCGCGTGCTTCGTCGAGCCGGCCAGCGTCGCGCAACTTCACAGCTTCCTGGCGCGCCTCGCGCGAGAGCAGGGTCGTCACGTCGCGCATGACGATGGCGTTCGTGCTCTTCTCGACGGCGGTCTTGTCGCTGTCGAACCGGACGGTCGCGCTGCCATGGGCTTCAGCCCGGCGGCCGCTGCGGGCATCGGTATAGGCAATCTCGATCTCGGCGACCGTCGCTTCGCCATTTTTCGAGGCGGGTGCAATTTCCACCTCCGCCAGCAGAACCTGCTCGACGCCACCGTATAGCGCGCCAACGCGGTAGACGATGCGATCGGCCTCCATGCGAGCCTCCCGACCCAACGATCGCAAGGGGCGCACGCCGTCCTTCACCTTGATGATGATCTCGGCCTCCTGGCCGATCGTGCCTGCTACGTCATCGAACTCGCGGGCCAGGAAAGCTGCAAGATCGGCGCTTTCCTGCACAAAGACGTGTCCGCCGTCAGCGCTTCTGGCGAGACCGGCCATCAGATCCTCGTTGTAGCCATTGCCGAGCCCGATCGTCGACACGGTAATGCCCTCACTCGCCAGCTCGCGGCCGAGGCTCTCGAAATCGCTCGGCTTCGAGGGACCCACGTTGGCAAGACCATCGGAGATGAGCACGATGCGATTGACACGGTCCTTCGACTTGAACTTGCGCACCTCGTTGGCGCCTGCGAGCAAAGCCGCGTGGATGGCGGTAGAGCCTCGGGGAGACAGCCTCGCGATGCGGGCCTTGACGTCGGACGGACTCAACACCTTGGTGGCCGGCACATCGACCTCGATCCGATCGTCGTAGCTGACGACGGCAAGGATGTCGTCTCGGCTTAGGCGGTCGACGGCCATCTCTGCGGCGCGACGCGCATTCCCCATGCGGCCCTGCGACGACATCGAGCCCGAGCGATCAATGACCAGGGCGACGTTCATGAGCGCGCGATTTGCATCCGCGCGGCGCGCGGCGGTCACTGCGATGCGCAAGTAGGCTTTTTGCGTCTCGCCGGGGAGCAGCACGCCTCGGTCCAGATCAGCCCTGATCCCAACCTGGGAAGAGGAGGAGGCCAATGCCGGATCAGCGCCTCCGGCGGACACCCCGAGCAAGGCCCCGATGGCCGCGCAGAGTACGTGCGCAAAGAATCGCGAAAAGGCGAGCATTTTATGACCTCGATGATGCAGATCGTGACTCACTTGACGACGTGGCACACGATCCGCTTCGCACATGGCGTAGTGGTGGAAAAGCGATGGCCGAGACGAGTTCGGATTGAGGCGGTGGTAAGACCATCTCGCGGCTCCAAGCCCCGCCCTCAGCGCGTCGATCCCCACCTCGCATAGGGGTGCAGTGCGAGGCTGGCGTTTTGATAGCGCGGATCGTCAGTCACCTCGCACCCGATCCAATCCGGCAGCGCGACGGTCTGATCCTCGGAGGATAGCTCCACCTCCGCAACGACGAGGCCACTGTTTTCACCCGAGAAGACATCGACCTCCCAGCAGACGCCACCCATGGGAACGAGGTTGCGGACTTTCTCGACGATATCGCCCTGTGCCAACTGAGCCATGGCGTTAGCATCCTCGAGGGGGATTGCGTACTCGAACTCGGAACGCCGCAGACCGGCAGTTGCCGATTTGATGGTCAACCAAGCGTGCCTGTCGTCCGAAATGCGGACCCGGATGCTGGCTTGCTTGTCCTCACAGAGGTAAAATTGACGTATCCGGCGAGAGACCGATACGGCCGAGCGCCACGCCTCGCCTTCAACAAGGAATTTGCGCTCGATCTCGATTGCCACGCACTGGTCCTCCACTGCCCGCTTGCTCAGCTTACGGCGTGCAACTGCGTCTCGCCAGCACCTCTCGCTCGTGCCTCTCGGCTGGGCCTCGCTTGGCTTGACCCCACGATGGTCGGCCAATTTGGAGAGACCATAGGCCCTTGCTTCGCGCGAGACTTGACGGCGGGCCGCCGGTGGGGCAACTCCCTGGGAGGGCAACAAGTCCAGGGTTCAGACGAAGGTCCCGTAGCTCAGCTGGATAGAGCACCAGATTCCTAATCTGGGGGTCGCAGGTTCGAATCCTGCCGGGATCGCCAAGAAATCAAGGACTTACAATTTAGCGTGGGGCAATAAAAATTCGCCAGCATTCACCTGGCATTCACAGAAATGTATTCTCTCAACGATAAAGTGCTCGTTTCCGATCCGGGTTCGGGACCAGCTACAGCCGAAGGTTGTGAACACCCCAGTGTTCGCGGAATCGATGGCACCCATGGAATATGCAGATGGCAGGGGCTTCCCTGACCCCGGTGAGCCATAGTTGACTAAGCGCACACGCGCCCGCGGTTAGAAACATTGGCGTTGCACCGATCGGCCCCGACGAGTTGGTTTCCATCCACCCGCTGGATAAAAAACGGATCGCGCCGCAGCCTGACCTCGTGCTGTCCCTGACAAGGGCATCCAAGGGTGAAGTGCGGCGTGTTACTGTGAGTCCTCGGGCATCCAAGCTTCATATGTTGCGGACGGGCAACTATGATACCGTAACCGATTCAGGGGGATGAGGGGTGGCGAACGAAGCCGATACTTGCCGAAAGTCAGTAGTGCCGCTGTTTCAGCAGGCCGGATGGGACAACCAACCCCATTCGATCGCCGAACAGCGCACGATAACCGACGGTCGTATCATCCCTGTCGGTAAGGGATTTGTCCGCAAGCCGCCGAAGCGGGTTGACTACCTTCTGCGGTACGCCCGCGACTTCCCGCTCGCCGTTGTCGAGGCCAAGGCCAGCTACAAGTCGGCCGCCGACGCCGTCCAACAAGCCCGCGCTTACGCCGAGATGCTCGGCCTCAAGTTCGCCTACGCGACCAACGGCTCCGAGATCATCGAAATAGACTACTTCGCGGGAACCGAGACCCGCGTCCAGACCTACCCGAGCCCGATTGATCTGTTGCGACGCTATCAGGCCGGCGTCGGCATCGTAGACCCCACCCGCACAGCGCAGCTCCTGACGCCCTACAACCACACACTCGGAAAGGGCGAGCGGTACTATCAGCAGATCGCCATCAACAAGACCGTCGAAGCCATCCTGAAGGGCGACAAGCGTCGCTTCCTGATCACCATGGCGACCGGCACGGGCAAGACCTTCGTCGCCTTCCAGATCTGTTGGAAGCTGTGGTCCAGTCGATGGAACCGCGCCGGCGAGCACCGCCGCCCGCGCATCCTCTATCTCGCCGATCGCAACATCCTCGTGGACCAGCCGAAAGACGGCCTGTTCGCCGCGTTCGGTGATGCCCGTCACAAGATCGACTCGGGCGGGGTCATCCACAGCCGAGAAATGTACTTCGCCATCTATCAGGCTCTCGCGGAAAGCGAAAACCGCGAAGGCCTGTTCCGTGACTACCCGCCTGAATTCTTCGATCTGGTCATCGTGGACGAATGTCATCGCGGCAGCGCGCGCGACGATAGCTCGTGGCGCGCGATCCTCGATCATTTCAAGCCCGTCTATCAGCTCGGCATGACGGCCACGCCCATGCGCGAGGACAACCGCGACACCTATCTCTATTTCGGGAACCCGATCTACGAGTACAGCCTGCGGCAAGGGATCGACGACGGCTTCCTCGCGCCCTACCGGGTCCACCGTGTCATCACCCAGTGGGACGCCGCCGGATGGCGGCCGAGCAAGGACGAGCAAGACCGCTACGGGCGCGCCATCCCCGATGACGAGTATCAGACCAAGGATTTTGAGCGCGTCATCGCCTTGCGCGCGCGCACCCAGGCCATCGCCCGCCATCTCACGGACTTCCTGAAGAAGTCCGACCGCTTCGCCAAGACCATCGTTTTCTGCGTCGATCAGGAACACGCCGCCGAAATGCGCGAGGCCCTAGTCAATCTCAATGCCGACCTGATGGCCCAACATCCCGATTATGTGGCGCGCGTGACGGTCGACGAAGGCCAGATCGGGCGCGGCCACCTCTCGCGCTTCCAGGACGTCGAAACACAAACGCCAACCATCCTCACGACCTCACAGCTTCTGACAACCGGCGTCGATGCCCCGACCTGCAAGAACGTCGTGCTTGCCCGTGTCGTCGGCTCCATGAGCGAGTTCAAGCAGATCATCGGACGCGGCACACGCCTGCGCGACGATTACGGAAAGCTGTGGTTCAACATCCTTGATTACACCGGCTCGGCCACCCGCATGTTCGCCGACAAGGACTTCGACGGCGAGCCGACCCGCGTCACCGAGGAAGAGATCGACGACGACGGCGAGACCACCTCGACCACAGACACCACCCCGGAGGGACCTGACGAGCCAACAACGGGGGGCGACGATCCCATCATCATCGATCCGCCCATCGGCGAGCCGCGCAAGTTCTATTTCGACGGCGGGCAGGTGGAAGTCGTAGCCCATCTCGTCCACGAGCTTGACCCGAACGGCAAGCAGCTTCGCGTCGTGAAATACACCGAGTACGCGGCCGAAAGCGTCCGTTCGCTCGCGCCGTCATCGGCAGACCTTCGTGCCCGTTGGGCCGATGCCGAAAAACGCCGCGACATCATCGAGGCCTTGCGAGAGCGTGGCATCGACTTCGGCGAGCTTGCCGAGCAGACGGCCCAACCTGATGCCGACCCGTTCGACCTGTTGTGCCACCTGGCCTTCAACGCCCCGCTCCGGACCCGCCGCGAGCGCGCGCAACGCCTAAAATCTGAGCGCAAAGACTATTTCGAGCAGTTCTCGCCGGAGGCCCGAAAGGTCCTCGACGAGCTTCTGGAAAAGTATGCCGAGCATGGGGACGCACAGTTCGTCTTGCCCGATGTTCTCTACGTCTCCCCCCTCTCAACGCACGGCAAGCCTGCCGAGATCATCAAGCTGTTCGGCGGTCCCGATCAGCTCCGGCAGGCCGTGAACGACCTCCAAGGACTGCTCTATGGCACGAACTAAGAAGAACGGCGTCGACGCCGCCCCGATGACCACGGCGCAGATGCTCGGGTCCCTCCTGAAATCCGCGCGCGACATCATGCGCAAGGACAAGGGGCTGAACGGCGATCTCGACCGGTTGCCGCTTCTGACCTGGATCATGTTTCTAAAGTTCCTCGACGATCTCGAACAGCAACGCGAGGACGAGGCCGCACTTGCCGGCAAGAAGTTCAAGCCGGCCATCGAGAAGCCCTACCGGTGGCGCGATTGGGCGGCCGACAGTCAGGGCGTCACGGGCGATGAGCTTCTTTCCTTCATCAACGCCGACGAGACCGTCCGGCCCGATGGCACGAAAGGCGCGGGCCTGTTTGCCTATCTCCGAACCCTCTCAAGCTCCAACGGCGACAACCGCCGCGACGTAATCGCCACCGTGTTCAAGGGTGTCGATAACCGCATGAAGAGCGGCTATCTGCTCCGCGACATCATCAACAAGGTGGGGGCCATCCACTTCACCTCGTCAAACGAGCTGCACACCCTCGGCGCGCTCTATGAGTCCATGCTCCGCGAAATGCGTGACGCGGCAGGCGACTCCGGTGAATTTTACACCCCCCGCGCCGTCGTCCGCTTCATGGTCGAGGTCACCGACCCGCGTCTCGGCGAAACGGTCCTCGATCCCGCAAGCGGTACGGGCGGCTTCCTCGTCGAAGCCTACAACTACCTCG
>LNFM01010069.1_pt1 | contig 13485 bp, 10 predicted proteins | sample 596031 | NCBI WGS metagenome assembly LNFM01 (sample SAMN04254537, study PRJNA301005) | activated carbon metagenome | isolation source: dual media filters at the Ann Arbor, Michigan drinking water treatment plant | place: USA: Ann Arbor
ATTGCCATCTCCGTGGCCAGTGCGCTGTTTCTCTGGTATTGCGCCAAGCAGTGCCGTCTGGCTCGGCCGCCGAGCAGATGGAGCAGCGAGGGGCTGGCAACGGCTCTCTCCCTGGGTCTGGTCGGCCTCCTCGTCGTCGGCGGGGCCTGGACCATCAAAGGCGCGATGTTCCTCGTGCCGGACGCGATTATGGGGTTGGTCGTCGGCTTCGTGGTTGTCCTCGTTGCCGTGTTCGTGACGCTGCGCGTGCTCGGCCCGTTGCCGATCGTCGGCAACACGTCAGAGGGTCATGCTGCGGACAAGTCCAGCCCGCAGCGCCGGTAACCACGAGCGCGCCTGAGGCTTGGCGTTGCACCGAGCGCGCCGGGGGGCTACAAGCGCGACCATGGCGAGAAACCCCGAGAAATCCCCTGCAAAGTCGTCGGCCCCGCGTGCGTTAGGGGGTGGCGGCCGTACGGCCGGCAGCGCAGCTCCCAAGGCGCGACGGGCTGCAGCGCAGATGCACCCGCGCGTTCCCAAGGTGGGCATCGTTTCGCTCGGTTGCCCGAAAGCGCTGGTCGACAGCGAGCGCATCATCACGAGGCTCCGAGCCGAGGGCTATCAGCTCGTGCCCGACTACAAGGGTGCCGATGCGGTCATCGTAAATACGTGCGGCTTCCTGAATTCCGCCAAAGAGGAAAGCTTGGCTGCGATCGGCGAGGCTATGGCCGAGAACGGCCGGGTCATCGTCACGGGCTGCCTCGGCGTCGAGAAAGACAAGATCCTGGCGGCTCATCCAGGTGTGCTGTCGGTTTCCGGCCCACACCAATACGAGGCCGTCATGGAGGCAGTGCATGCGGCCCTGCCGCCGTTGCACGACCCATTCGTCGACCTGGTTCCGCCCGAGGGGCTTCGCCTGACGCCGCGCCACTACGCCTATCTGAAGATCTCCGAGGGCTGCAACAACAGCTGCGCCTTCTGCATCATCCCGGCCATTCGGGGGCGTCTCGCCTCGCGGCCGGTCAATCAGGTGATGATGGAGGCCGAGCGCCTCGTCAAAGCTGGCGTCAAGGAGCTTCTGGTCATCAGCCAGGACACGTCGGCCTACGGCATCGACATCAAGTACGCCGAGAGCCAGTGGAAGGGCGAGCCTCTCAGGGCGCGTTTTTTCGAGTTGACGCAAGCGCTGGGCTCGCTTGGGGCCTGGGTGCGGCTCCACTACGTCTACCCGTATCCGCACGTCGACGAGGTGCTGCCCCTGATGGCTGAGGGCAAAGTTCTGCCCTACCTCGACATCCCGTTCCAGCACGCGAGCCCGGCTGTGCTCAAGGCCATGCGGCGTCCCGCGCACCAGGAGAAAACACTGGCGCGGATATCCGCCTGGCGCCGTGCCGTTCCCGATCTTGCGCTGCGCTCAACCTTCATCGTCGGTTTCCCGGGTGAGACCGAGCGTGATTTCGAGACGCTGCTCGAGTTCATCGGCGAGGCTCGGCTCGCCCGCGTGGGTTGTTTCAAGTATGAGCCCGTAGACGGCGCGCCCGCAAACGAGCTACCGGGAGCGGTGCCCGAGGAAGTCAAGGACGAGCGCTGGCATCGCTTCATGTCGGCGCAGCAGAAGGTCTCGGCCGAGATCATGGCGGCCAGAGTCGGGCGCGAGATCGACGTGCTGATCGACGAGGTCGACGAGGAAGGCGCGATCGGGAGATCGCAATGGGATGCGCCCGATATCGACGGTTCGGTCTTCCTGAACGGCGACATGAATGTGGCGTCTGGCGACATCGTTCGCGCGCGCGTCCTGCACGCCGACGAGTACGATTTGTGGGCGGAAACGGTTTAGGCGTTGAGCGAGTGAGATCGCCGTATTGGTCGCCGCACTGGAGTGGTGATAGGCTCGCCCTCCCATGTGGGTCGTCGACGCCCTGGCAGAGGTCACGATGACCGACAGGCTCGAGCCTTTAATCCAGGATCTCGTCGTCTGGTGCGCACAAGGCCCGCGGGCCTACGCGGACGTGATCGATGCGTGGCGCACCTCCTGTCCGCGCCTCATGGTGTGGGAGGGGGCTCACGACCGGGGCCTCGTCGAGACACGGCCCGGGCCGGATGGCCTGATCGTTGTCGCCACGCCCGAGGGGCATGCCCTTGCGGCGGCCCGCACGTCACGCTCGGTCGCTGTCACAGCGCCCGCAATTGCCCGCCCGATTTGACGGCCATCGCCGATCGTGCCGGCTGCGAAGAATGCCGCCGTCGCGCACAGCGTGCCTATTTCCGCCTTCTCTTGCCCTTGCCGGGGTCTTGGCGCGTGCCTCTGCCTGCGGTGTCGCGGTCGCTGAAAGCGAAGGCCTGGTTGACTTTGCTCGCCTCCTGACCCGAAGTTGCCGAACCGTCACTCACGAGCAGCGCCCTGGTCTCCAGGGCCATCAGCGCCGCGACACAGCCCATGACGAGCCCTACGGCGATCGATGCCAACGCATCCGCATCCGTCCAGCCGAGGCCTTGGGAAAGCGTGAGCCCTGCGAGCGCGGCCACGAGGCCGCCAAGGGCGGCTTTGGTCTCCACTGACACCGTCACTGCTGCCGGATGTCCGATGTCGGGTGTCGCGCAAATCTGGCGCCAGGCGCGATGGGCGAGGCCCAACTGGATCAGGAACGCGACTGCCAGCACAGCGTAGCCGGTGCTCGCGTCGACGAGCGGGCGCGGATGCTGGAACTGGTCGATACCTTCGCTGATCGCAACGCCCGCGCCGAGCGAGAACAGGAGAATGGGCACGACCGAGGTCCAGAACCGCAGCTCTCGAGCATAGCGTATGGGGTGTCGAGGCCGCAGTGGGCGGGCGGCCCGTACCAGTCCCAGCAGCAGTAGCCCCTGGCTGGTGGCGGCCGCGATGGAGTGGATCGCCTCCGCCAGGATCGCTGCCGATCCCGTCATGGCCGCCGCAATCAGTTTGGCGAGGCCGATGGCCGCATTAGCGAGGACCGCAGCCAGAGCCAGGTTGCTCGATCCGGTCGGGGGCATAGGGCTCCTGGTGGTGCTTGGCGCAATCGACAGGGACATTGGTGTCCGCTCCGAGGCGCCTTATACAAGGCGCTGACGTGGTGTGGCAGCCTATCCGACGAGGCCTCTCCCGGCGGCATGATCGCTCCCACTGGCCAGCGGAGGCTCGACACCTCATGCGAAAGGCCTCGAAGCCTCGGTGCGTCGGCAGCTGTCTGGCCCGCTGGGGCGTCGTCGCGGAGATGACTGTGGAGGTGTCGCGATGAAAGAAATGCCGGGCTTGGCTGTTCCGGACGGCTACACTGATATTCCGACGGGTCGGATCGCGGCGATCGCCACAACGCTCGAGATGCGTGCTCCGCCCCGACCACGCCCCTTGCCGCCTCTCTACGAAGGGCTCGAGATCCGCCGCGTCGAGCGGCCTGACCTCGACTGGTATCGCTCGCTTTTTCGCCGGATCGGCGAGCCGTGGCTCTGGCATTCGCGGTTGCGGCTCTCGGATGCGGCGCTCGGTGCCATCTTGCACGACGAGCGAGTGGCGGTATGGGCGCATTCTGCGGTCGAGCCGGGCGGCGAACTCGTCTCGGACGAGGGTCTACTCGAGTTGGATTTCAGGAGGGTGGGCGCGTGCGAACTCGCTTTCTTCGGCCTTACGCCGTCGATGACGGGGCGGGGCCTCGGCCGTTATCTCATGGCGCACGCCATCGGCGAGGCTTGGCGGCGTCCGATCGAGCGCTTCTGGGTGCACACCTGCACGCTCGATCATCCCGCGGCGCTTGGATTCTACATCCGCTCCGGCTTCGTGCCCGCAAAACGCCAACTCGAGATTGCCCTCGACCCGCGTCTCGACGGCACTCTGTCGCCGACTGCTGCGCCAGACGTGCCGATCCTTCGCTGACAACGCAACAAAAAGCCCCGGCGCTCGGCGGCGCCAGGGCTCTTTTGATCAGGTGTGTGCGCGCCGGTTACTGCTTCGGCGCCGGCTGAGCTGCATCCTTGGCCTTCTCGTAGGCTTGACCTGCCGCATCCTTGGCCTTCTCGTAGGCTTTGCCTGCAGCGTCCTTGGCCTTCTCCAGCGCCGGACCGGCCTGCTCACGCGCCTTCTGAGCCGCTTCCGTCGAGGTCTCGACCGTCTTGTCGGTCAACTCCTGCGCTTTCTCCTTGATGCGGTCGAGCATCGTCTTGGCCGGCTTGTTGCGCTGGAATGCCGGCAGCGCCGCCAGGATCTCCTTGGTCGCACCGGGCAGTGTGACGACGGTCTTGCCAGCCTTTTCCTCGACGGTCAGGGCGGACAGTCGCACCGCGATCCGCTTCTCGCCCGCGCCAAGGAATCCGCCGACGCCCATCAGGACACCGACGACCTCATTGTGGTCGTTGACCAGCAAATCCTCGACGTCGCCGATGATCTTGCCGTTGTTGTCGCGGACCTTGGCAAAGAGCACCGTATTGCGGGCGAGATACACGTTGCCAGGTTGTTGCTCGATGAAGACTCCCCGCGGGATATCGACGGGAGCGGGCGGCGCCTTGGCTTTCTGCTGGGCCAGTGCGGGCATGGTCGCTACCAGCGTGCCAAGTGCAACGAGGCTGAGGAAGGTCTTGTTCATGTGTATCTCTGTTCCTGGTCGAGGCCCGCTGCCAAGCGATCTCCCAAGGCGGGGGGACTGAGCCTTGGCGGATCGTCAATCGAGGCGCGGGGCCAATAACGCTCGGCTCGCAAAACGCTTCACGCAGGAAGCGCGTGCGGCAGACGGGACCGGTGACTAGCGCTTCCGTGTGTCAGCGGCAAGGCGGCAATCGGGATATTTGTCTTCGGCCGAGACTATGCAATGGCCTCTAGCGCGTCGGGTCGCAGGCGCGTCGGGCTTTGTGAAGCCGGCTCCACAGGGCATCCAGCCGTCGAGGGTGTGCGCTGCCGGGGGTCGCCAGAGTGGGGCGGAATGCCACATCTGCCGACTATCAGCACGCGCACGGCCCACATCCGGACATCTTGCGAATATGCTCCAGTCCGTTCGATCAGGGCGCCTGCTGCGTTGCGGGAGCGGCGTGTCTCGGCTATCAGAAAGGCACACATTGTTCGCCTCGGCGTGCGATTCGCCGGTGCCTGCGCTCGCAGCGCTTCGACGATGGCAGAGCGGCCCAAGGCGCGGCCCGGGCCAGTACTCGAGCGAAGCCGATGCGCCTCACCTGAAGGAAGAACCAACGCGTGGCTGACGATGACAAGAAGGGCGGCGGCGAGACGCCGAAGGAGCCGAACGACATCCGGCCCATAACGATCTCCGATGAGATGCGGCGTAGCTATCTCGATTACGCCATGAGCGTTATCGTCTCGCGCGCGCTGCCGGACGTGCGCGACGGCCTGAAGCCCGTTCACCGTCGCATCCTCTACGCGATGCGCGAGCTGGGGCTCAACTGGAACTCAAAATACGTAAAGTCCGCGCGCGTGGTCGGTGAGACCATGGGCAAGTACCATCCGCACGGCAATCTTGCCATCTACGATGCGCTCGTGCGCATGGCGCAGGACTGGTCACTGCGCGTGCCCCTCATCGACGGGCAGGGTAACTTCGGCTCGATGGACGGCGATCCGCCCGCGGCCGAGCGATACACCGAGTGCCGGCTCGCCAAAATTACCCAATACCTCGTCGATGACCTCGACAAGGAGACCGTCGAGTTCAAGGAGAACTATGACGGCTCCGAGGAAGAGCCGGTCGTACTGCCGGCCAAGTTCCCGAACCTGCTCGTCAATGGCGCTGGCGGCATCGCCGTCGGCATGGCGACCAACATTCCCCCGCACAATCTTGGCGAGGTGATCGACGCCTGCATGGCTATGCTCGAGAACCCCGAGATCACGATCGACGAGCTGTGCCAGATCATTCCCGGGCCTGACTTCCCGACGGGCGGCACCATCCTCGGCCGGGGCGGCATCCTCAACGCCTACCACAAGAGCCGCGGCTCGATCATCATGCGGGCGCACGTCCAGACCGAGCAGATCCGCAAGGATCGGGAGGCACTGGTCGTCACCTCGGTCCCCTACCAGATCAACAAGAAGGTGATGATCGAGAAGATCGCGGAGCTTGTTCGCGAGAAGAAGATCGAAGGCATCGCCAACGTCTGGGACGAGTCGAACCGGGAAGGCGTGCGGGTCGTCATCGAGCTGAAGCGCGATGCGATGGCCGACGTGGTTCTGAACCAGCTGTGGCGCTTCTCGGACCTGCAGTCGACGTTCGGCGCCAACATGATCGCGCTCAACGGCGGCCGGCCCGAGAGCCTCAACCTGCGAGATTTCATTCACGCCTTCACGACCTTCCGTGAGGACGTCGTCTCCAAGCGGACCAAGTACCTCCTCAAGAAGGCGCGGACCCGCGCCCATACCCTCGTCGGCCTCGCCATCGCTGTCGCCAATATCGACGAGGTGATCCGCTTGATCCGCACGTCGGCCAGCCCCGCCGATGCCAAAGTTGGCCTGATGGCGCGCGCCTGGCCGGCAAAGGACATGGCGCCGCTGATCGATCTCATCGCCGACCCGCGCCACAAGCTGGCCGAGGACGGCACCTACAAGCTTTCCGAGGAGCAGGCGACGGCGATCCTCGCGCTCACCCTCTCGCGGCTCACGGCGCTCGGCCGCGACGAGATCGGCGACGAGTTGAAGAAGCTCGCCGAGGAGATCAAGGACTACCTCGACATTCTGTCGTCGCGCACCCGCATCGTCGACATCATCAAGTCGGAGCTGTCCGACATCAGGTCCCAGTTCGCGACCCCGCGTGTCACCGAGATCCTCGATGTCGACGGTGATCTCGAGGATGAGGATCTGATCCAACGCGAAGACTGCGTCGTCACCGTCAGTCTCAAGGGCTACATCAAGCGCGTTCCGCTCTCGACGTACCGGGCGCAGCGGCGCGGCGGCAAGGGCCGCTCCGGAATGTCGACGCGCGACGAGGACGTCGTCACGCAGCTCTTTCTCGCTTCAACGCACACGCCCGTGCTGTTCTTTTCCTCGCGCGGCATGTGCTACCGCATGAAGGTCTGGCGTCTGCCAGCCGGCACACCGCAATCCCTGGGCAAGGCTCTCGTGAACCTGCTGCCCCTCGAGGCCGGCGAGGTGATCACCACCATCCTGCCGCTGCCCGAGGACTCGGAGACCTGGGCGAGCCTGGAGCTGATGTTCGCCACGATGACGGGCAACGTGCGCCGCAATAGCCTGACCGACTTCGAGAGCATCAATCGCAACGGCAAGATCGCCATGAAGCTCGACGAGGGCGATCGCATCATCGGCGTGCAGATCTGCCGCCCGGACGATGACGTGCTGCTGACGACTGCCCACGGCCAGGCGATCCGGTTCGCGGTCGACGACGTGCGCGTGTTCAAGGGGCGCGACTCGACCGGTGTCCGCGGCGTGCGCCTCGAGGATGATGACACCGTCATCTCGATGGCGGTTCTTTATCACGTCGAGGCAACCCCCGACGAGCGAGTGGCCTATCTGAAGCAGGCATCAGCATTCCGCCGCGCGCAAACAGGCGAGGCCGATGGCGAGGTGCCTGTCGAGCCCGTTGCCGAGGCGGAAGACGGGGCCGAGGCCGTGACTGGTGCCGCTGAGTTGACGCCCGACCGCTTCGCTGAACTCGGTGGGCGCGAGCAGTTTATCCTCACGGTCTCGCAGCGGGGCTTCGGCAAGCGGACGTCGTCCTATGAGTACCGGATCTCGGGGCGCGGCGGCAAAGGCATCGCGGCCATGGTCGTCAACGATCGGAACGGACCGCTTGTGGCCTCGTTCCCGATCGAGCAGTCGGACCAGATCATGCTGGTGACCGATGCTGGGCAGCTCATCCGGACGCCGGTCGACGAGGTTCGCATCGCCGGGCGGAACACCCAAGGTGTGCGTATCTTCCGCACGGACGCCGACGAGAAGGTGGTCTCCGTCGAGCGCATCCCCGACGACGGCACGAACGGCAACGGCGAGACGGGCGATGGCGAGGTTGGGAGCGAGCCGGATGGCACTGGTGGCAGCGATGCCACCTAGGATTGTGCCTCTGCCATGCGTCTACCGACGTGCTGATGCTTTACAAGCGAAGGCAGGATTCGGCGTCACCAATTGACGCCGGCCGGCCACGACGCGCACACTTCCCGCAAACAATGAAAAGTTGCGGGAGGTCACCATGCTCACGGCCGAGGACAACCGTCTCCTGACGCAAAGCGATGCCGGCACTCCGATGGGCGAGCTCATCCGGCGTTTCTGGGTTCCGGTGCTTCTCTCCGAGGAGATCCCCGAGCCCGACGGCCCTCCGAAGAAGATCACTGTCCTCGGTGAGGAACTGCTCGCCTTCCGCGACAGCAAGGGCCGGGTCGGTATCATCGACCAGTATTGTCCGCACCGTGGCGCCAACCTCTGGCTCGGGCGTAACGAGGAATGTGGCATCCGCTGCGTCTATCACGGCTGGAAATTCGACGTCACCGGCCAGTGCACCGACATGCCGACTAGTTATCCGGACCTCAACGCCAAGGACAAGATGCGCATCAAGGCCTATCCGGCTCGGGAGTGGGGCGGGATGGTGTGGGCGTATATGGGGCCGGCGGAAGCGATACCGGAGCTGCCACACCTGGAACTGGCGCTAGTGCCGGAGTCCCACCGCTTCGTCTCCAAGAAATGGCAGGACTGCAACTGGGTGCAGGCGCTCGAAGGATCGATCGATACCGCCCACTTCACCTACACGCACCTCGTCTTCGACAAGGCGGAGGGCGAGGACCTCGACGTCGACAAGCATCTCGTCATGCCCATCCAGCGCATGACTGGAAACCTGACGCGCTGGATCGCCAAGGACCCGCGCCCGGTCATACGTGTGGAGCCGCATGCTGCGGGTCTCGTCGTCGGTGGTGGGCGTGTCACCGAGACCGACGACCTGTACTGGCGCATTGCGCAATTTCTCATGCCGTTCCACTCCTATACGCCGAGTGCGCTGCCCGGCCAGACCATCTTCGGCCAGACCTTCGTGCCCTCCATCGACACCAATTGCTGGATTTATTGCTACGCCTGGAATCCGGATCGACCGCTCACGGTAGAGGAGCGCCACAGCTACGCCAACGGCGGCGCTATCTTCCCCGAGATCGACGAGAGCTACGTTCCGTTGCGCAACAAGACCAACAACTACATGATCGATCGGCGCGCGCAGCGGACATCGAGCTACATGGGCATCAAGGGTCTCTCCGAGCAGGACGCCGCTGTGCAGGACGGCCAGGGCCCGATCGTCGACCGGACGCGCGAGCATCTGGGGCCCACGGACCTCGGCATCATGCGCTTCAGGAAGCTCGTGATGGATTCTGCACGCGACCTCCAGGCCGGAATCGCGCCGCCGGCGGCTGCCGCGCACGAAGCCTACGCTGTTCGCTCGGGCGCCTGCATCACACACAGCTCCAAGTCGCTTTCCGAGGTGATGATAGAGCGCTTCGGTGACGCGTCGGGCCTCGTTGGTACGAAAGCGGCGGCCGAGTAGGCCACAACTGGTTCTGTTGTCGTTCAGGCGGCCAGAGCCACGCGTGCGCCTTCGGCCCAGGACTTTATGCGCTCGACGTCCGGCGGGGTTCCATCACGCAAGACCCGGCGACCCTTGTCGCTGTTGGCGAATGTCAGCAAGTCGGCGCAAAGCGTGTCCGGCTCGGCCGCAGCGAGCGCCGCGACGTCGCGATAGCCGGCACCCACAAGCAATTGCGCACCGGTCCCCGTCAGTCCTGGCACCGAGCAGACGAGCAGTGTCTGCGCTTGCCACTCGGCGATCGCCTGCGCCGTCACATGCGCGATCTGGAGCGCCTGCGCGAGCGCGGCAGGCTGCTCGTTGAGCAGATCCTGCACAGTCAGGATACCAAGCTTCGCCAGGCGCTCCGCCATACGCGGGCCGACCGACGGGGCATCGACGACGTCATCGCCGGGCGCGAGCCGCTTGCGGGGGGGAGCTGCGATCGTGGCGGGACGCGGCTTGATCGAAGGAACGCTGCCGCTGGACGCCGTGTCGACGCGGACGGCGGGCGGCGCTTCGGGTTTGGCCTCAGCAGCCGGCTTCGTCTCGGAAGACTTCGCTGGTAGCGCCTTCGACGCCGAGGCGTTGGCGGCGACGGGCTGCGAAGCCGCCGCTAGCATCGACTTGGGCGGCGGTGGCGCCTCGGCTTGCTCTCCGGTGCGAGCCGCCGCGAGGCGTGCCGCCAGCGTCGAGATGGGCGGAGCCTCGGCGACGACGGTTGCCGTATGGCTCGCGACCTCGGCTGCGTGCAGGTCGCGCATGATCCGGTCGTCCTCGGGCAATGTCAGCTCGACCGTGCCCGTCGCGCGCAACTCGTCGTACATGCGCTCGACCAGTCGGCGGTCGGCGTTGTCGGCCATCCGCTTGGCGAGCAGTTTGACGGGAATTTTCAGGGTGGCCAGCACGAGATCGATGGAGAGCGCCACTGGGGGTGGCACCGCTTGCGATTCCGCCAGCGCGCGACCGAGAATGACGCCGTGCAATCGCGCGGCGTGCAGGATCAGGTCGCCGACGATGCGCTGGGCCACGATGTCGAGGCCGGACGGCGGGTCGACCACGCCACGGTTGATATCGTAGTGCGCGATCAGCTTTTCGTAATGGCGGTTGGCCCGCACGGCACCTTGGCGCAGCATTTCCTCGAGCCAGTCCGTCTGCTCTGGCACGATCACCTCGTGCATCGCGCCGCCTGAGGCCGCTGCCTTCAGCGTGTCGTACGACTTGGCCGTGCTCCACTCGAAGGCGCGATGGATCGAGTTCTCGGCCTCCGACTGGCCAGTGTGAAACGGGTGCACCGCGTCCGTCACATAGTGGCTGAGGATGCCGGCTGCGTGGACGGCGTCGGCCCACTTCTGTTCGCCGAGCGCGGACACGGTTTTGGCATACCACTGGCGCGCGGTCGCAGGGGCGCCACCCCAGAACTTGTCGCGGGGATGCAGGCAGTGATTCTTGAAGTCCTTGAACACGTCGTCAGGCGCCTTCGACCCCGCCATATACGTCTCGGCATGCTTCAGGAACAGGCGCCGCCAGCCTTCCGCGTCGGGGCCGCCCAGATGAGCCAGCGCGTCGAGCGCGAGCTTGTGGTGCGTGCCCTTGGCATGCGCCGCGTAGATAATGCGGTAAAGCAGGCCCATGGGCGCTCCTGCCGTTAATGACGCCTGCACCTGAACGGCAACTCTTGATGCGAGTCGCAGCGCGATGGGAAGTGGGCGGTAACAGCAAACTGTGGGCAACCGGTAGGTGGGTGCGCTCAGGTGCGAAGCAGCGTCGCGAGCACCTTTGGAAGCGCCTCTGGGATATCCTCCGCGATGAGGCCCGGACCGAAAACGTTCGCGCATTCGCCATGCAACCAGACCGCTGCGCACGCCGCCTCGAAGGCCGGCATGCCTTGCGCGAGCAGTCCGGTCACGAAACCGGCCAGGACATCGCCTGAGCCGGCCGTCGCCAGCCACGGCGGCGCATTCTCGTTGATCGCGGCCCGCCCGTCGGGCGATGCGATCACCGTGTCGGGGCCTTTTAGCAAAACGATGCCGCCAGAGATCCTGGATGCCTCACGAGCCCGCTCGAGCTTCGACCCCGTGACATCCGGAAAGAGGCGTTTGAACTCGCCCTCGTGCGGCGTGAGCACGACGGAGCGTTTCCGGGCCGCTATGGCGCGAAAGAGCACCTCGGGCGAGGCAGCGGCCACGGTGAGTGCGTCGGCATCGAGCATGACCGCAGTGTCGGAGGTCACGACGGCCATCACCTGCTCCATCGCGTGATCTGCGCGTCCGAGGCCGGGACCGATGCCGACGGCAGTGAAGCGCGTGTCGACGAGAAGCTGCGCGATATCGGCTGGTGAAGTGCCGGTCTTCAGCAGCGTCGCGTTGAGCTGGGCCGCATGCGCCTGCAAGGCGTCGGGCGGTGACGCCACCGTGACGAGGCCAGCCCCCACGCGCAGCGCACCGCGAGCGCACAGCCGCGCCGCCCCGCTCATCTCGATCCCGCCCGAGACGATGACGGCATGGCCCCGCGTGTATTTGTGGCCGTCGAGGGTCGGACGGGGAAATCGTCCTCGCCAGAAGCTGGGGGCGTTTGTGTATGTCAGCGCTTCGATCTTTTCCAAGACCGCAACGGGCATCCCGATATCGTAAAGCGCGACGGGGCCACAGAGCTGCCGGCCGGGAAGCAAGAGATGTCCCGGCTTGCGACGAAAGAACGTGATGGTGCGGGTCGCTTGCACAACCGGTCCCGTCGCTGCGCCGGTCGTGCCGTGGAGGCCGCTCGGGACATCGACCGCGAGCACGGGCTTGCCACAGCCGTTCATGCTTGCGACGGCGGCGGCCGCCTCGCCGGATAGGGGCCGCGACAAGCCTGCCCCGTACATGGCATCGACGATCAGGTCGGCCCACACCCGGCAGAGGCTATCCACGCTGGCGCCGTCGAGGACGGGGCCATCGTGCCGGTCCGCCATGATTGCGGCGTCGCCCTTCAAAGCCAAACGATGCGCGCCGAGGAGTGCCACCCGCACGAGATAGCCGCGCTCGCGCAAGTGCCGGGCTGCAACGAAACCGTCACCGCCGTTATTGCCGGGACCGCAAAGGATCGCGACGCGGCTGCCGGCTGGAACCATGAGAGCCGTCTCGGCGGCGACGGCGGCGCCGGCCTTTTCCATCAGCGCCAGAGAAGGCATGCCGAAGGTGGGCGCTAGGCGATCTGCCTCGCCCATTTCAGATGTGGTGAGAAGCTCGTTCTCCGAACTCATCGCGCGGCCCTCGTGCCGTCCTGATAGACGGAGAGCTCGATCAGATTGAGGTCGGGATCTCGAATGTAGACGGATGTGATGGGGCCACGCGCACCGGTTCTGGTTGATCGCTCAACCAGGATCGGCACGCCATATGCAGCGAGCTGCGTTTCGATACCGTCGAGGCTATCGACCAGAAAGCACAGGTCACCCGATCCAGACGTTGGCCGCTCGGCCTTCGGCTCGAACGTCCTGTCGGTCTGATGCAGGTTGATCTTGTGTGGTCCGAAGCGAAGCGCCGTTCGGCCGGCACCGAACGTCTCCGCTTTCATGCCGAGAACCCGCTCGTAGAATGCCACGGTGTCGGGAATAGACGCCACGGTCAGCACTAGATGATCGAGCCCGACGACTTTCATATGCCTCTCCTCGACGATGGCCATGCGCAGCTTAGCCTTCAGGCAGCGATCCGTCGCGGGGGCTGTGGCATGCGGCTCACATGCCTAAAATGTCGCCATTCAGGCTGAAAAAACGGCACGAACTTTCTCGGGGATCTGCCCTATAAGTAGGCGTCGTTGTCTATGACGTTGATCGATAATAGGTTTGCAACTCGTTTACCGTTTGGCATGGGGCGTGCTATCTGGCCACCATGCTCGCGGGTCGCCGACCGACGTTCCGCCTAGCCCGAGGTCGTCATGAAAAAGATTGAGGCCATCATCAAGCCGTTCAAGCTTGACGAGGTGAAGGAGGCGCTGCAGGAGATCGGCTTGCAGGGTATTACCGTGATCGAGGCCA
>LNFM01010070.1_pt1 | contig 13484 bp, 11 predicted proteins | sample 596031 | NCBI WGS metagenome assembly LNFM01 (sample SAMN04254537, study PRJNA301005) | activated carbon metagenome | isolation source: dual media filters at the Ann Arbor, Michigan drinking water treatment plant | place: USA: Ann Arbor
GCGGGCAAGCTGGCCGAGCTGGCGGGCGCACGCACGGCGGCGCCTGCAGGCTGCGGTATCGGTACCGCAGGTATTCAACTGGCGCACGGAGACGTCCTGCGTTTCGGTGCCGAAACCCTGCTGGCGCTGCACACGCCGGGTCACACCGCCGGCAGCATGAGCTTTGTCTGGCGCGAACACGTGTTCACCGGCGACACCCTGCTCATCAACGGCTGCGGCCGAACCGATTTCCAGTCCGGCAGTGCCGTCGAGCTGTACCGCAGCCTCACACAGGTGCTGTTTGCACTGCCCGACGACACCACCGTCTGGCCAGGGCACGACTACCAGGGTCGGTCCCACTCCACCATCGCCCAGGAAAAGGCAGGCAATGCGCGGGTGGCGGGCAAGACCGAGGCCGAGTTCGTGGCCATTATGGACGGCCTGAACCTGCCCAGACCGCGACGCATCGACGAAGCCGTGCCGGCCAACCTGACCTCCGGCATCCGGCACGACGTCGATGGAGCGCTGCTGATGCAACCGCGGCCGGTCCCCCCGGCGCACCAGGGCACCTACGCGGGCGACGTATCGCCACAGCTGGCCTGGCAATGGGTTCAGGCAGGGGAAGCCGTGCTGGTGGATGTGCGTTCGGACGCCGAGCGCGAGTGGGTGGGCTTTGTGCCTGGTGCGCAGGCCGTGGCCTGGAAGCAATGGCCCGGCATGGCGTTGAACCCGCAGTTTGACGAAGCCATTTTGAAGGCCGCTGCCGGCGGTCACAAGCTGGTGCTGCTGTGCCGCAGCGGCGTGCGTTCCATCGCCGCCGCCAAGCGCGCCACCGAACTGGGCCTGACCGCCTACAACATCCTCGAAGGCTTCGAGGGCGATCCGGATGCCCATGCGCAACGGGGGCACAAGGGCGGCTGGCGCCACCAGGGGCTCCCCTGGCGGCAGAATTGAGCCGGTCAAGTGCTGGGTTTTGCGCCCATCCGTTGTGAGGCCGCCGCGCCTTTCTGTAAAACGTCGCCAAACTTGAGAAAAAAGCGTAACACCCCCTGTCAGTCCTGACAGGCAATGTGAGGTTTGTCACGGATTTCTTTTTTCAATGGGATTTTCTTTCTTCGAAGGAGATTCCCATGGGATCACTTGCCTCGCCTCGCACAAGCCGCCCTGTCAATCCGGCGATCTCTGCACATCTTGCGGCCCGCATCCAGCGGCAATTCACCAGCCGTTGGGATACGCTCTGGAGCGGACGCTCACTGCTGCACGGGCGTCACGCCGGTTCCGATGCGGTGCGCCTGAATGGCAACGACTACCTGAGCCTGACCGGTCATCCGGACATCGTTCGGGCCCAGACCGAGGCCATCAAGACCGATACCGAGTTCGTCATCCAGTCCAGTGTCTTTCTGCTGGACGAACACCCGGCCCGGCAGCTCGAACTCAAACTGGCACGACTGGTGGGCAAAGAAGACGGGCTGATCTGCCAGTCGGGCTATTCGGCCAATCTGGGCCTGTTGCAATCCATTGCAGACGATCAGAGCGTCATTTACTTGGACAGCTTGGCCCACACCTCACTGTGGGAAGGCGCGAGACGTGCCGGCGCGTCAGCCCATCCTTTTCGTCACAATGATCCGCAGCACCTGGACCGCATGATCGAGCGCCACGGCCCCGGTATCGTCGTGGTCGACTCGGTCTACAGCACCACCGGTGCCCTCTGCCCGCTGGAGGACATGGTCACGGTGTGCGAGAAATGGAACTGCATGATCGTGGTGGACGAGTCGCATTCGCTGGGCACACACGGTCCACAAGGTGCAGGGCTTTGTGTGGAGCTCGGACTGAGCGAGCGCGTGCACTTCATCACCGCGAGTCTGGCCAAGGCCTTCGCAGGGCGCGCCGGTTTCCTCACGGTGCCGGCGGAGATGCGCAACTACGTGCTCAGCACCAGCTATCCCAACATGTTCAGCTCCTGCCTGTTGCCGCACGAAGTGGCCGCTCTGGATGCGACGCTGGAGGTGATCCGTGGCAGCGATGCCGAGCGCCAGCGCCTGCACATGATCACCCGGTGCCTGCGCGAAACGCTGACCGATTTGGGTTACCCCATTCACCAGGGCACGGAGCAGATCATTGCCCTTGAGTCAGGTACCGAACCGGCGACCATGGTGTTGCGTGACTTGCTGGAAGAGCGCAATGTCTTTGGCGCGGTGTTTTGCGCACCGGCCACCAGCCGCAACCGCGCCATGGTTCGCCTGACCCTGAGCGCAGCGCTGACCGATGCCGAGTTGGACCACGTGCGCGATGCGGCGCGGGAAATTGCACCTCTGGTCTGTCCCTGGGACTGGCCGATCGCCCGCCGGGGCCGGGTGGCCGAGGATCAGGCGTCCTGAACGCTGCGCGAGCCCTGTGCGTCGAGGAAGTTGCGGTAGGCGTAGATGGGCTGCGGCAGATCGGTGGTGTGCAGCTCAAACACCGCCGCCTTCAGCAAGCCCTCGTCGCCCAGGTCAAAGGCGGACGCGGTCCGGATGGGGCCGCGCAGACCCAGCTGCTGGTGCAGCTCCACCGCCGGGAGCAGTGCGCCGGATTGCACGGCGCGCACCACGTCCAGCCCCAGCCCGGCTGTGCTGGCCAGTTCGGTCACATCGCTCAGCGTGTTGGTGGGTTCCAGCTGCAGCCACTGGCACTGTCCCAGGGCGTCCAGTCCCAGCACGCCAAACGGTTCACCCAGCACCACGTACTCGATCCAGCGCTGCTGGGCAAACTGCTGCAGGGCGCGCGTGATCGCGGGCACCTGAAGCACCGACTGCTGGGCCGGCCGCAACACCGCTCGCCATAGGGTATTGAGCCGCGGGTGCGGGCTGTAAGCCAGCTTGGCCAGCGCGGTCAGCAGCCGTCCGGCGATGTCGGGGGCCTGCTTGGGAATGAACTGGTCGATCAGGCCGCCGTTGAAGGCCTGGATGGCTATCTGCTCGTCGGCCTGACCGGTGAGCAAGATGCGCGAGCCCGGCCAGTCCAGCAGGGTGTTGAGCACCTTGAGGCCATCGGTGCCGGGCATGGCGTAGTCCACCACGCAGGTCTGGGCCAGCTGGTAGCGTGCCGGGCTGTTGGCCCAGTAACGCAGGACCTGTGGCAACAAGGGGTGACCCTGGCGCCAGCGCTCGATCATCTGCAGGTGCATGCCGGAGTCGGCTTCCCAGCGTGCCGGTTCCTCGCGCATGCGCTCGATGAAGGTCGCCGGACGCGAATACAGCTCGACCTGCAGGTGCATGGGCATGACCATGCCCAGCATGTCCAGGTAGTCGATGTCATCGTCCAGAAACAGGATGCTGCCGGAGCGCTGGAACAGGGGAAGATGGAATGCCATGGGAGGGTGTTGGAGCTTGTCTGTTCAAGGTCGCTGGCCAGCGTCCAGCGGCAGATCGATCATGAAGACCGCGCCTTCGGCGGGTTCGGAGTGCACGCTGATCTGGCCGTTGACCGATTCAACAACGTTCTTGCAGAAGGTCAGGCCCAGGCCGCTGCCGGCGCCGACCTGGGTGGAGTAAAACGGTTCAAAAATGCGTGCCTGCTTTTCATGCGGAATGCCCATGCCCTGGTCCGACACCGCGATGCGCCCTTTGCCATGGTGCAGTCCGACGTCGATGCGCAGATCACCCGGGCGCGGCGCGGTGCCGCCCGAGGCCAGGGAATGCAGGCCGTTCTTGATCAGGTTGGCCAGCACCTGGGCAAACAGGGGCCGTGAGCCGACAAAGCAAAAGTCCTGCTGAAGGTGAACCAGAACGCAGTCGCGCTCGCGTGAAGAGCGGTAGGGGTAGCCGGTCACGACCTCGTGCACCAGATCCGCCGCCATGATGGCCGAGCGCTCCCGCGGCAGGCGCAACAACTGGGCGTTGGAGATCTGGGTGTCGATCTGGCGGTTCATGCTGCGCACCAGATTCTGCAGCCGGGTGGACAGCTCTTCGAGCTTCTTGCGTTTGCCTTCCGGAAGATCGTTCTGGGCCAGGTTGCGCAGCACGTCGCCCATGAGGTTGACGGTGGCCAGCGGGGTTCGCAGCTCGTGCGCCATCACCCCCATGGTGCTCAGGGTGTTGATCAGCCGGGTGCGGCGCAGGTTGGCGCTGGACGCTCCCAGCAAGATGGCCGACACCCAGGCGAAGGTCAGCACCACGAACTGGTCCAGCCCAGTGGTGGTGTCTGGCACCGGGTAAGGACTGGGGGCCAGGAGATAACCCAGCCCGATGCCCGCTGCAGTACCCAAGGTGGCCAGCCGCCAGTCGGTCAGGTGGTAGTAAATCACCAGCATGCAGGCCATGCTGGAGAACCAGACCGCATTGCCACCGTTCATCCAGTACATCCAGGAGAAAAAAAGCGGCAGTTGCAGCCAGCTCACGATGCTGAAAACCCAACGTGTGGCCGGCGAAGAGAGTTCGCGGTTGATGCTGTTAAGCAGCAAGGGAATGCCCAGGCAGGCGGCAGCCAGGCGAAGCGGTGCGCTTTCGAAAGGCTGTGGCACGAGATGGCCCCAAATCCAGGCAAAAGCGAGGTGCCCCAGGACTGTGAACGCACCCAGCCACTGCAGCCGTGCCCGGGATGGGTGCAAAATGGGTTCCAGTGGTGCACGGACGATTTCATCCACCAGCCAGCGCCACAGTCTGGCGCGTGCACTGCGAACCCACATCCGGTCCAACGGCAATATGCTCTCCTTCTATCATCGGCGTGATCAGCACCCCCATCCAGGCGGGTGGAGAGACGCCTCGGGTATTGTCCGTCCAACAAGGGGCTGTCAAACATGACCTTGCCTGTCAACTTTGACAGTGTGGGCGTGGACGCGATCCTGGCCGACTGGGTCTGCGCGCTCGGTGAGCAAGGGGTGGAGGCGGTGGTGGTGCTGGGCCCCACGCCCACCGGCGGGCGCGATGACCGCGAGGTGCTGGCTGTGCACCCGCCGCGTCTGCTGGGACCGGCACAGGCACTGGCCGACAGCCGCGATTTCGGTGCCGGCTGGCGCGACAGCGATGCGCCGCTCGTGGCCTGGCAGGATATCTCCAAGTCCGCTTTTGTTGAACAGTCGGGCCGCTGGCGCCGCCTGTGGCTGGCCCATGGGCACCAGACGCTGGTGCGGGTGGCGTTCACCTTGCCCGCGGGGCGGGCGTTCGAGTGCTTCCTGTTCAGCCCGCGGGCGTTTGCCGACCGGTCCGAAGCCGCCACGTTGGCGTGGTCGGCCTTCAACATCTGGCCGATGCTCAAGCGGGCCATCGCCGAACAGCGCCTTTCGCTCAGCCCGCGCGAACAGGAAAGCCTGAACCTGGCGTTCGAGGGCCTGACCGCGCGCGAGACCGCCCTGCGCATGGACTGTTCCGAGCGGACGGTGAACTACCACCTTTCCAACGCCATGGGCAAGCTGCAGACCGACAACAAGCTCGCCGCCGTGCAGCGTGCCTGCTGGATCGGCTTGATCTGAACTGGGCTCAGCGCCTCTTGGTGTTGCGGTGCCGCAAGACTGCACTGTTGGCTTGGTCATAATGCGGCGATGACTTTTCTGGCCCTGGACGTTGGCAACACCCGCCTGAAATGGGCACTGTACGACGCTCCCCGCATCGGTGCCCGGCTGCTGGCCCACGGCGCACAGTTCCTGGAAAACATCGAGAAACTCACCGACGGCGACTGGAGCGGGTTGCCAGCGCCACGCTGGGTGGTGGGCTGCATCGTGGCGGGTGACGCGGTGAAGCGGCGGGTCGAAGAGCAGTTGGAACTCTGGGACGTGACACCACAGTGGGTGGTCTCCAGCAGCGGCGAAGCGGGCTTGAGCAACGGCTACGACCACCCGGCCCGACTCGGTTCGGACCGCTGGGTCGCCATGATCGGCGCCCGCCAGCGCTTGCTGGCGCAGGGTCCGGCCCGACCCTGTGTGGTGGTGATGGTCGGCACAGCGGTGACGGTCGAAGCGATCGACACCCACGGCCGGTTCCTCGGCGGCATCATCTTGCCCGGTCACGGCATCATGCTGAGGGCGCTGGAGTCCGGCACCGCCGGCCTGCATGTGCCCACCGGCGAGGTGCGCGACTTCCCCACCAACACCAGCGATGCGCTCACCAGCGGCGGCACCTTCGCCATCGCGGGTGCGGTGCAGCGCATGGTGGACAACCTGCATCGCCACTGCGGCGAGGCGCCGGCGGTGTTCATGACCGGTGGTGCCGGCTGGAAGATGGCACCGAGCATGTCCAATCCCGTCGAACTGGTCGACAGCCTGATCTTTGACGGTCTGCTGGAAATCGCCGATAAGCGTTTGACGTAGCCCCCCGCGCCGCCTGCGGCGTCACCCCCAAGGGGGCGGCACTGGCGGCCCGGCAAAGCCGGTTCCGCGGTGCCCTGGTACCAACGTCCCCTTCGGCGTGTGATGTCTTAATCCGAGGATGCGGTGGAACCGGCTTCGCCGGGCCACTCGCATCGCCCCTTGGGGTGACGCCGCAGGCGGCGCGGGGGGATCAATCCTGTCCCCACGGCAGCATCAGCGTGAGCGTGAGCAGTTGAGCGAATTCCGGCTCGAACGCGTCGATGATGCGCTGGGGGTCCGGGCAGAGTGTCGAGTCTGCAATCACGCCGAACTGCACCCCGCCGCCGTAGCTCAGGATCGACACGCCCAGGCCGACCGTGCCGGTCTGTGGTACCCAGACCATGGTCTGTTCCAGCGTGGCGCCGCAGAACCGCAGTTTGGTCGCCGGGCCGGGCACGTTGGTCATCACCGCCGTCGTCTTGCGCCCGAACAGCGCGAGCAGGGCATCCTGCGCCGGCTTGATCAAGAGGCCAGCCACCGACAGCAGACCGAAGGTCAGCAGCGGCTGCAGGCTGCCCTTCAGCGCGTTCATGCGGGCGCGCACCTCGAAAACGCGTTCGATGGGGTTGTCCAGCCCGATGGGCAGCACCAGCGGCACCAGACCAAAGCGGTTGCCCAGTTTCCAGGCCTCTTCCATCGGACGCAGGTTGATCGGGACCATGGCCCGGATCTCCTGGCCGCGCGTGTCGTCGCCGTGCATCCGCAGGTAGCGGCCGATGGCGCCGGCCACACAAGCCAGCAGCACATCGTTGACCGAACAGTTGAGCGCCTTGCCGATGGCCTTGACCTCGTCCAGCGGAATCGGTTCGCACCAGGCCACCCGCTTGGCGCTGCCCGGCTGGCCTTTGAGCCGGGTGGGTGAATCGTCGGGCATGAGCGCCAGCGCCGCGAGATCGGTGGCCAGTTGCCCGCCCATGCGGGCGATCTCCATCGCCTGGTCCAGCGAATCGCTCAGGCCTTTCTGCGGCGCCGCCAGCATGGCCAGTGATTTGGCCGCTCCGCCGCCGGCGGCGTCCAGCGCTTTGGCGGTGATGTCGCCGAACGGACGGACCAGTGTGTCGGCCAGCCAGTCTTCGGCCGCATCCATGCCGGATTTTTCCGACTTCGGACCCCGCTGCGGCGGCAGCTGACCGCCATCGACCAGACTCATCATCACGCCGATGAGCGCGATGCCGTCGGCGATGCAGTGGTGGATGCGGGCGATCATCGCCGAGCCTCCGTCGTAGCGCTCGATCAGCTCGAAGCACCACAGTGGGTGGTCGTGGTCCAGCGGCTGCATGGCCAGCAGGGCGACGCGTTCTTGCAGCGCTTCCTGCTCGCTCTGCCCCTGCTGGCGCACCAGTTTGTGGGTGACCACATGGCGTCCGAGCTGGAAGTCCGGATCGTCCAGCCAGTGCGCACCGGCGGCGTCTTCGCGCGCGATTTGCACGAAGCGGCGGTAGGGCAGAAGGCGCTCGCGCACACGCTCAGCGAGTGCTGCGTGGCCAATGCCGGGCCGCAGGATCCACACGCCCACGATCATCATCAGGTTCGAGGGCGAATCCATGCGCAGCCAGGCGGTGTCCACCTTGCTCATGCGTTCGCCTTCAAAGCCGAGGGTGCTGGCCAGGTTCTGCACCGCGCTGCGTTCGGCGGGTGCTTGCCCGGCTCTGTATATGCGCTGGACCATGTTGTCTCCTGGAGTCCCGGCCAATGGGCTGCCTGTGCGGCCGCGGCGGGTGTTGTGGGTATGGGCGTCTATTCTGCAGTCTGCGCTGGCCGTAAGATATTGGGCCAGTCCCTAGCCCGGGGAATACAGCTTCCGCCGGGCGCACACCTTTCCAGGAGCACACATGTCCGACCTCACCGCCCAATTTGAAGCCGCCGTGGCCAGTTCCAAGAACCTCAGCGAGCGGCCCGACAACGCCACGCTGCTCAAGATATACGCCCTGTACAAGCAGGCCACGAGCGGGGACAACGCCGACAAGAAGCCTGGCTTTGGCGACATGGTGGGCCGCGCCAAGTGGGACGCCTGGAACGCTTGCAAAGGCACGGCATCGGACGCGGCCAAGCAGCAGTACATCGACCTGATCGCCTCCCTGAGCTGATCGTCTGCATCAATGAATCGGGCCTGGCGCTAGGGCGCTCAGGCCTTTTTCTTTTTGGCAGCAGGTTTTTTGGTGGCCAGCAGCTCGTCGAGGTTTTTCACGATTTCGCCTTCGATCCGGTCCTTGAAGGCGCCCAGCAAAAAACCCAGCTTCGCATCGAGCTCGAAGTGATCCGCCGACACCTTGAGCGTGCCGTTCACACCCGAGCGGCTGAATTGCACTTCATCGCAATCGTCCCCTTCCTCGTAGGTGCAGGCCATGTCGAAATCGGCCTCGGCCTGTTCCGCCCATTGCCAGGCGATCTTGCGCGCCCCCGACAGCCCGAGCTGGTGCTTGCGTTCGATGTGGATGTCGGCCATGGGTCTCCTTGATGGTGTCAGGGTCTGGACGGGACGGCACTCTCAGCCACGCTGGTGGGCAGCAGGGAGCGCAGGGCGGCGGTGCGGTCGCTGCGGGGCTGTTCAGACAGCGCGCGCACCGCATCATAAAACCGGGCGAAGTCCCGGCCCTCGCGCTCGAACAGGGCTTCGAAGGCGGGCACCAGTTCGTCGTAGGCCGCCTGCGCGCCGAAGGCCGCGTTGTTGGCGCGGGCCACCCACGGGTCGTAACCGGCGAAGCCGTTCCACGATTGTTTGAGCGTTTCGTAGCGGCTGCGGAAGTCGGCCATGACCTCGGCCTTGCGCTGTCGCTTGGCCACATCGTCCAGCGCGGTTTGCGAGTACAGGGCATTCAGCTGCTGGCGCGTGTCCCTGGTCAGGGCGCGGAACTCATGGCGGCGTCCGTCGAAGCGGGCGTATTCCAGCCTGGCCGCTTCGCTCGCCTGACCCAGCCAGCGTGCGCCACCGAGCCGCTCCACCGCGGTGGCGAACGATTCGTTGAAGGTCGTGTCGTCCTTCACGTACAGCACCTGGTGCGCCAGTTCGTGAAAGACCAGTCGCGCCAGTTCGCCCTCGGGGTAACCGATGAAGGTGTTGAGCAGCGGATCGCCGCCGGCCCAGTTCATCCAGCCCAGGGTGGAGTAGGCCGGCACCGGGTAGACCGCCACCTCCAGTGCTTTCGGAAGGCTGTCGGCAAAGGCCTTGGCGGCGGCCTCGTCGAAGTAGCCTCGGTAGCCGACGCAGCCCGCCACCGGGAAGCACCAGGTCTGCAGCGTGAGCGAAAACTCCGGTGCAGCCACCACGTTGTAGACGGCGGCGCGGCGCTGCAGGTCGGCGTAGCGGTGGTAGCTGGCGTTGTCCGGCAAGGCCAGCTCGGTGGACGCGAAGCGGCGGATGTTCTGGGCCAGCGCCAGCCTTTGTCTGAGTGGCGCCGGGGTCTGCGGGTCGTCGATCCAGTCCTGCACCGGTCGCGCGGCCTGCATCAGGCTCAGGTGGCCGGTGACGGACTGCCAGTAGTAGCCCACGCCGGTGGTCGGGCTGGCGCAGCCTCCGAGCAAGGCCGCAACGACCAGAAGTGCCAGCACGCACCGAGGAACCGGCTTCGCCGGGCCTCTGGCGCGGTCCCCCCCCAGGGGGGAAGACGCGAAGCGGCGCAGGGGGGTCACGTTTTTTCCACCTGCACCAGGCAGTCGTAGAAGGTCGGCCCGCGCCCCAGATCGGTCAGCCGCTGGCTGGTGAGCTCGTTCACGTTGGTCCCGTCCGAACCGAGCTTGCGCCACCAGATGCCGAGGCCGTTGACCACCCCGGGCCGGGCGCGCTGGGACACCTCGGCCTTGCAGCGGTAGCTGCCGCGCAGGTTGAACACCCGCACCATCTGCCCGCTCGCAATGCCACGCTCAGCGGCGTCGTCGGCATGCATTTCCAGAAGCGGTTCACCCTCGATGTCGCGCAGGCTCTTCACGTTGACGAAGCTGGAGTTGAGGAAGTTGCGCGCGGGTGGCGAAATCATGGCCAGCGGATGCAGCGGGTCGCTGCCGGCCGCTTCGACGTTGGGCAGGTGGTCGGGCAGGCCGTCCAGGCCCTGGTCGGTCAGGCGCTGGCTGAAGAACTCGCATTTGCCGGAAGGTGTCGGAAAGCCGCCCTCGGCAAACGGCGCTTCGGGCAAGGACAGGGTGGCATAGCCCTGGTCCAGCAACTGCTGAAAATCCACCGCATTGCCAAAGGCGGTGCGGCACAAGGTTTGATCGTCGTCCGCAAAGCAAGGTTCATCAAAACCCATGCGCCGGGCCAGCTCGCGGAACACGTCGGTGTTGGTACGCGACAGGCCCAATGGAGCGATCGCCGGGCGGTTGAGCAGCACGTCGGTGTGGCCGTAGCTGGTGTGGATGTCCCAGTGCTCCAGCTGCGTCGTGGCGGGCAGCACATAGTCTGCGAAGTCGGCGGTGTCGGTCTGGAAGTGTTCCAGCACCACGGTGAACAGGTCTTCGCGCGCAAAGCCTTGCACCACCTTGCCCGACTCGGGCGCCACAGCGACCGGGTTGCTGTTGTAAACCACCAGCGCATCAATCTTCGGCCCGAATGAGGGCGAGGTTTCGCGCAGCAAGTCGTTGCCGATGGTGCTCATGTTGATGGTGCGCGGGGTGCGGCCAGTCAGCAGGTCGGGACGGTGCAGCGCCGTGCGGTCCACCGGGAAATGGCCCGACGCCGACAGCAGCAACCCGCCCGCCCGGTGTCGCCAGGCACCCACCAATGCCGGCAGGCAGGTCACGGCCCGTACCGCGTTGCCGCCGCCTCGCACGCGCTGCATGCCGTAGTTCAGGCGAATGGCCGCTGGCTTGGTGGTGCCGTAGGCGCGCGCCAGGTCCACGATCTGCTCCACCGGGACGCCGCATACCTTCGCGGCTCGCTCGGGCGGCCATTGCAGGGCCCGTTCGCGCAGTGCGTCCCAGCCCAGGGTGTGCTGTTCGATGTAGCGGTGGTCCAGCCAGTCGTTGGTGATCAGCTGGTGCATCAGCGCCAAGGCCAGTGCGGCGTCGGTGCCGGGGCGCAGGGCGATGTGTTCGTGGCACTTGTCGGCGGTTTCACTGCGCCGCGGATCGATGCAGACCAGGCGCGCGCCGCTGCGTTTGGCCTGCTGTGCCAGGCGCCAGAAATGCAGGTTGCTGGCAATCGAGTTGCTGCCCCAGATGAGGATCAGCTTCGCTTCGGCAAAGAACTCGACCTTCATGCCCAGCTTGCCGCCCAGGGTCTGCACCAGCGCCTCGCCACCGGCGGCGGCGCAGATCGTGCGATCCAGGTGGGACGCGCCCAGCCGGTGAAAGAAACGCGCCGCCATGCCTTCGCCCTGCACCTGCCCCATGGTGCCGGCGTAGCTGTAGGGCAAGATCGCCTGCGGGTCTCGGGCGGCCAGGGTTTTCAGGCGAGCCGCGATGTCTTCCAGCGCCTCGTCCCAGCCAACGGGCGCGAACTGGCCGCTGCCCTTGGGGCCGCTGCGTTTAAGCGGCGTGAGGATGCGTTCGGGGTGGTAGGTGCGCTCGGTGTAGCGCGCGACCTTGGTGCACAGCGCACCGTCGGTGTGGCGGTGGTCGGGGTTGCCATGCACCCGCACGGCCACGCCGTGGTCCACCGTGGTCAGCAAGGCGCAGGTGTCGGGGCAGTCGTGCGGGCAGGCGCCGCGCACGGTCACGTTGGAAGCAGCTGAGGCCATGGTCGTCGAATCGTCGGTAAGGAGGGCAGGATAGCAGCAGGGCGACACACCGGCGACGTGCACAGAGGGGCCTTCTTGGCTACCATGGTCTTTTGCCGGCAACAGCGCCGGACCATCCAGCACGCCCATGAAACTCATCGACTCCATCCTCACCCAGTCGGCCGACATGGCCCGTCTGCGCCGTGACATCCACGCCCACCCCGAGCTCTGTTTCCAGGAGCTGCGCACCGCCGACGTCGTGGCCTCGCAGCTGGCCGAATGGGGCATTGCCGTCCACCGCGGCATGGGCACCACCGGCGTGGTGGGCATCGTGCACGGCCGCGACGGCGGCGCCTGCGGGCGAGCCATCGGCTTGCGTGCCGACATGGACGCCCTGCCCATGACCGAGCTCAACACCTTCGCTCACGCCAGCCAGCACGCCGGCAAGATGCACGCCTGCGGCCACGATGGTCACACCGCGACGCTGCTGGCCGCGGCCCAGCATCTGGCCCGGCACCGCGATTTCGACGGCACGGTGTACCTGATTTTCCAGCCGGCCGAAGAGGGCGGCGGTGGCGCGCGCGAAATGATCAAGGATGGGCTGTTCGAGCACTTCCCCATGGAAGCGGTGTTCGGCATGCACAACTGGCCAGGCCTGCCGGTGGGCAGCCTCGCCGCCAGCAGTGGGCCGGTGATGGCGTCGAGCAACGAGTTCCACATCACCATCCGCGGCAAGGGTTCGCATGCCGCGCTGCCACACAACGGCATCGATCCGGTGCCCGTGGCCTGCCAGATGGTGATGGCCTTCCAGACCATCATCACGCGCAACAAGAAGCCGGTCGACGCGGGCGTCATCAGTGTGACGATGATCCACACCGGCGAAGCCACCAACGTGGTGCCCGACAGCTGCGTGATCCAGGGCACCGTGCGCACCTTCACCCTGGAGGTGCTCGACATGATCGAGCAGCGCATGAGCGAGGTGGCCCAGCACACCGCCGCAGCCTTTGGCGCCACGGTGGAATTCCAGTTCAAGCGCAACTACCCGCCGACCGTGAACCACCCGGCCGAGACCGCGTTTGTCCAGCGGGTGCTGGCCGCTGTGGTGGGCGCTGAAGGCGTGCTGGCGCAGGAGCCGACCATGGGCGCAGAGGACTTTGCCTACATGCTGCAGCACAAGCCGGGTTGCTACTTCTTCATCGGCAATGGCGATGGCGCACACCGGGGTGGCTACGAAGGCGGCGGGCACGATGTCGGCCCCTGCATGCTGCACAACCCGCGCTACGACTTCAACGACGACCTGATCCCGCTGGGTGCCACCTGCTGGGTGCGGCTGGTCGAACAGTGGCTGGCTCAGCCCCGCAGCGGGGCTGCTTCGTGATCGGTCCGCAAGCTGCGTTTGCGCCCAGCTATGCCCGTGCGCGGGTGATGTTCCTGGAAGGAGCCGCCGCGGCCGGCATGGCGATCCGCAGCCACAACCACCCGCTGCCCGGCCTGGAGGGCGAAACGCTGGCGATGGACCTGGCGCTGGACGG
>LNFM01010072.1_pt1 | contig 13484 bp, 10 predicted proteins | sample 596031 | NCBI WGS metagenome assembly LNFM01 (sample SAMN04254537, study PRJNA301005) | activated carbon metagenome | isolation source: dual media filters at the Ann Arbor, Michigan drinking water treatment plant | place: USA: Ann Arbor
AACGCCAGTCCGGCAACGAAGAACACCACCAGCACCGCCATGCCCGCCTTCTGGCTCGCGGTCACGGCCGTGATCGTGCCGATCAGAAGCGGGCCGATGAACGAGGTGACCTTGCCGGTCAGCGCGAACAATCCAAAATACTGCGCGATGCGATCCTTCGGTGCGAGCCGGATCAGAAGCGAGCGCGATGCCGCCTGCAGCGGTCCGCCGGCGATGCCGATCAGGCATCCGAGCAGGAGATAGGCGCGTTCGGCAGCGCCGGAGAACAGCGGCCCACCCGGTGTGGGCGGCGCGACCTCCACAAAGAGAATCGAATCCTTGTCGACCAGCAGGATCGCGCCGATGGCAAACAGCAGTATCAACAGGCTGCCGGCGATGACGCGCCTGGGTCCCAGCCTGTCGTCAAGCTTGCCGCCGATCCACGCACCGAAGGTGCCGGCTATGGCCAGCAGGATTCCGAAGGTTCCGATCTGGATCGTATGCCAACCGAAGGTGCCGGCGGCGTAGATGCCGCCGAACGCGAACAGCGACACCAGGCCGTCGGTGTAGATCATGTTGGCAAGCAGGAACGTCGCCAGCGATTTCTGCTTCGGCAATTCCCCGAGCGTTCGCTTCAAGCCGCTCAATCCCACGCGCAGCGCCTCGCGCAGGGGACGCTTCGCCGGATAATCCGGCGTCAGCAGAAACATGGGCAATACGAAGATGACGAACCAGATCGCCGTCAGCGGTCCGGTGATGCGATCGCCCTGATGGGTGACCGGGTCGAGCCCGAACAGCGGCATCAAACCGAACAGCGTGCGCCCGGTATCGGGATTCGCAGCGAGAAAGCCGAGCACGAGGATGAGGCTGAAGATACCGCCGATATAGCCGGTGGCCCAACCGGTGCCCGACAGCCGCCCGATCCTGTCCGGCGGCACCAGCGTCGGCATCATGGCATTGTTGAACACGATCGCAAACTCGACGCCGACGCTGGCAATGACATAGGCCAGCAGCAGCGGTGGGATGACACTGGGGTCGCCGGGCTTGCCGAGCCACATCAGCGAGGCGCCGATCACCAGCAGCGCGCCGAATCCGGCGATCCACGGCTTGCGGCGGCCGCTGGCGTCGGCAATCGCACCGAGCACCGGGGACATCAGCGCTATCATCAGGCCGGCAGCGGCGGTGGCAAATCCCCACAATGCCTGTCCTTGCGCCGGATCCGCCGCCACGAAGCCCGCGAAATAGGGCGCGAACACGAAAGTCGTGATCAGCGTAAAATATGGCTGCGTAGCCCAATCGAAGAAGATCCAGCTGACGACGGCGGACCGGCTCGGGTATCGCTTCAGGTTTTCGGCGCCAACTGCCTCGGAAGCGATCACGGCCATGTCACGAATTTCCTTCAAGAGTCGCGCCAAGCGTTGCGGCGGCCGGATCCAAATCCATATAGCATGCGTCACCAACGCTTGCGCTGTGGCCAGGCGTCTTACAGCTCCAACTGCGGCGGATTTTCGATGGTGGTATTATCGAGCGGGTGGCGGGGGGCATTTGCCGCCATCACACTTGTATTTGCTTGCGGGACGCTGGCCGTTGCGCAGGAACGCCGCTTCTATTCGCCTCCCGAGCTATCGACCGTTCGCGCTGTTCCGGCGCAACACGGGATGGTGGTGGCGCAGGAAAAGCTTGCCGCGCAGGTCGGCGCCGGCATCCTCAGGCAAGGCGGCAATGCGGTCGATGCCGCCGTTGCCACCGGCTTCGCGCTGGCCGTGACCTATCCACGCGCCGGCAACATCGGCGGCGGCGGCTTCATGGTGATCCATTCGGCCGAGCGCAATGAAGCCATCGCCATCGACTATCGCGAGACCGCACCGGCTGCGATTACGCGCGATATCTTTTTGGGAGCGGATGGCAAGCCCGACAGCGACAAGTCGCGCAACTCCGCGCTTGGCATCGGCGTACCCGGCACCGTCGCCGGATTGGCGCTGGCGCTGGAAAAATACGGCTCCGGCAAGTTCACGCTGGCGCAGATCCTCAAGCCTTCCATCGAGCTGGCGCAAAACGGCTTCGTCGTCGCCGACGACGTGGCCGACACGCTGTCAGACATGTATCGCCGGATGTCGCGCTGGCCGAACCCGGCAAGAGCGCTCTCCCGCGACGACGGCACGCCGCTGCGCGAAGGCGACCGGCTGGTGCAGGCCGACCTCGCGGCAACGCTTTCAGCGATTGCAGATCAGGGGCCCCGGGGATTCTACGAGGGACCGGTCGCCGAAAGGCTGGCGACAGCCGTCAGCAAGGCCGGCGGCATCATGACGACGGACGATCTGAAATCGTATCAGGCCGTGATCCGCGCTCCCGTGCGCGGCAGCTATCGCGGATACGACATCGTCTCGATGCCGCTGCCCTCCTCCGGCGGCACAGTGCTGCTGCAGACGCTGAACATCCTCGAGGGATTTCCGATGTCCGACATGAAGCAGGGCTCCGCACCCTCGCTGCATCTCATGATCGAGGCGATGAAGCGCGCTTACGCCGACCGCGCGCGCTATCTGGGCGATCCGGCCTTCGTCAACGCGCCGGTGAATGTCCTCATCACCAAGGAATACGCCGCAAGGCAGCGCGCCAGCATCGACCTTGATCGTGCAACGCCGGCCGCCGACGTGCTGGCTGTAAGTCCCGCGCGGGAGGGCGCCAACACCACGCATTACTCAGTCGTCGATTCCGCCGGCAATGCGGTCAGCAACACCTATACGCTGAACTTCCCCTACGGCGTTGGCCTGGTCGCCGAAGGCACCGGCGTGCTGCTCAACAACGAGCTCGATGATTTTACCGCAGCGCCCGGCGCATCGAACGCCTTCGGGCTGGTCGGCTTCGAAGCCAATCTGCCCGGCCCCGGCAAGCGGCCGCTGTCCTCGATGTCGCCGACCATCGTGCTGAAGGACGGCAAGCCGGTGCTGGTAACCGGCACGCCCGGCGGCAGCCGCATCATTTCGGCAGTGCTGCAGGTGGTCGTCAACGTGCTGGACTACAAATTGGATATCGCCGGTGCCGTGGCCGCTCCCCGTGTACACCATCAATGGATGCCGGATGAAGTGCGGGTGGAACGCGGGTTTCCCGAGGAAACGCTGGATGCGCTTAGAGCCAAGGGCCATCGCGTGATCGAACCGCTCGGCCAGACCTCGGCCAATTCGATTGCGGTCACGCCGAACGGTCTGCTGGGTGCCCCGGATCCGCGCACCCGCGGCGCGGAGGCGGCCGGGCAGTGATGATCGGATCCACGATTGCCGATTTTCCTGATGACGCCATCGGCGTAGGATTGTTCCGCCTCGCATCCACGCGCTGGACCGGAGACCTCCCATGACAGACCTCAAAGGCAAGACGCTGTTCGTATCCGGCGCCAGCCGCGGCATCGGGCTCGCCATCGCCCTGCGCGCGGCACGCGACGGCGCCAATGTCGCGATTGCGGCCAAGACAGCGGAGCCGCATCCGAAACTCAAAGGTACCATCTACACTGCTGCCGACGAGATTCGCGCCGCCGGCGGCAAGGCGCTGCCGGTGCTGTGCGACATCCGCGACGAGGCGCAGGTGATCGCGGCGATCGACCAGACCGTCGCCGAGTTCGGCGGCATCGACATCTGCGTCAACAACGCCAGCGCCATCAGCCTGACCAACTCGCAGATGACCGACATGAAGCGGTTCGACCTGATGATGGGAATCAACACCCGCGGCACCTTCATGGTGTCGAAATACTGCATTCCGCACCTGAAGAAGGCGGCCAACCCGCACATCCTGATGCTCTCGCCGCCGCTCGACATGAAGGTGAAATGGTTCCAGCATTCGACCGCCTACACGATGGCGAAGTTCGGCATGAGCATGTGTGTGCTCGGACTGTCAGGCGAGCTGAAATCCGCAGGCGTCGCCGTCAACGCGCTGTGGCCGCGTACCACCATCGCCACCGCCGCGGTCGGCAACCTGCTCGGCGGCGACGCCATGATGCGCGCCAGCCGCACGCCGGAGATCATGGGCGATGCCGCGCATGCGATCCTGACCAAACCCTCGCGCGAGTTCACCGGACAGTTCTGCATCGACGACAAGGTGCTCTACGAGGCCGGCGTTCGGGATTTCGAACATTACCGCGTTGATCCTTCCGTCGCGTTGATGTCGGACTTCTTCGTGCCCGATGACGACGTTCCGCCTCCGGGCGTCAGGGTGCAGGCGCTTCCAGCCCCCGCCGAATGACGGAGCACAATGATGTACTACCGCCCCACGGCGTACGGCCCGCCTTTTTGCAGCGCGCGCGCATAGGCCGGCCGCGCGTGGATGCGCTCGAGAAACGCCATCGCCTTGGGATGGCCCTGCTCCAGCCCTCCTCGCGCGGCGGCGGCTTCCAGCGGAAAACTCATCTGGATGTCGGCGCCGGAGAACTCGCTGCCGGCGAACCATTCGCTTTTTGCAAGCTCGCCCTCCCAATAGTCCATGTGCTGCTTGAGCTGCGGATTGACCAGCGTGGTCAGTGCGGTGTTGCAGACCTTGCGCACCAGCGGGCGCAGCAAGGCCGGCGCGCGCTTCGGCATCAGCGTGAACAACAGCTTCAGCAGCAGCGGCGACATCGCGGAGCCTTCCGCATAATGCAGCCAATAGGTGTAGCGCAGGCGCTCCGGCGTATTTGGCGGCGGGATCAGGCGCCCCTCGCCGTAGGTGCCGATGATGTATTCGCAGATCGCGCCGGATTCGGCGATAGTGTTGCCGTTGTCGGTAATGACGGGCGATTTGCCGAGCGGGTGAACGGCACGCAACTCCGTCGGTGCCCGCATGTCCGGCTGACGCTGATAGCGGACGATCTCGTAGGGGACGCCGAGTTCCTCAAGCAGCCATAGTACGCGCTGCGAGCGGGAATTGTTGAGATGATGAACCGTCAGCATGGTGTTCCCCCAAGGTTGGCGCGGCGTTCGTGCCAGCCGGGCGAGCGAAAGTCGAGACGGCCAAGAGGACCAGCGAATTTACCCGGATGATATTGACAGATAAATTTATCCGGGTAAATTAATCTGACTGAAATTCAGAGTGTTTTCCGATGATCCACAGCGCCCGCCCCAACTTCACAGCCTTCATGGGACAGCGCTTGCTGGCCGCCGGCCCGCTCGCCGAGGTCGCGCTTGCGGTCATCAATGCCGCCCGACGGCCGGCAGCCCCGCCGATCGTCATTTTCAGCGACTCCAATGGCCGGCCGATCGATCTCGATCTTCGCGGCACCGAGCGCGAAATCCTTGCACGTTTGCCGCAACCGGCCCCGAACCTGGAAATCGCTGCAGAAGAGACCGCGGCGACAGAGCCCCGTGGACGGGGGCGCCCGAAACTCGGCGTCGTCGCGCGCGAGGTGACGTTGCTGCCGCGGCATTGGGAATGGCTCGGCGCACAACCCGGCGGAGCGTCGGTGGCGTTGCGAAAGCTCGTCGACGAGGCGCGCCGCGCCAATGGCGATGCAGATCGCGCTCGCGCCGCGCGCGACGCCGCCTATCACTTCATGTCCGTGATGGCCGGCAATCTCGCCGGCTTCGAGGAAGCCTCGCGGGCGCTGTTTGCCGACGACCGGCGGCGGTTCGTCGGCCTCGTCGCCGGCTGGCCCGACGATATCCGCGACCACGTCGTCAAGCTCGCCTTCAGCGACCACGCCGAGCCGCCCTCCGCGCAGCGCTCCACAGTATTATGAGCATCATAATATAGTGGACGCGCTGCCGGCGTTGCGCCAGAATGCTGTGAAAGACATCAGGGGAGACCGCCGTGAGTACCAATCCGCAATTCCTGTTCGATTTCGGCAGCCCCAATGCCTTCCTCAGCCACGAGGCAATCCCCGCGATCGAAAAGCGCACCGGCGTGAAATTCGAATATGTCCCGATCCTGCTCGGCGGCATCTTCAAGGCCACCAACAACAAGTCGCCCGCCGAGACGCTCGCCGGCATCAAGAACAAGCGCGAATTCCACGCGCTGGAGACCGAGCGCTTCATCAAGCGCTTTGGTGTCAAGCCCTACGCATGGAACCCGAATTTCCCCGTCAACACGCTGAACCTGATGCGCGCGGCGGTGGCGGCCCAGTTCGAAGGCGTGTTCGAGAAATATGTCGAGGCCGCGTTTCACCACATGTGGGTCGAGCCGAAGAAAATGGACGATCCTGAAGTGGCGATGAAGGCGCTGGCCTCCTCCGGTCTCGATGCCGCGAAGCTGCTGGCCCGCGCGCAGGACGCGGACGTGAAGGCGAAGTTGATCGAGAATACCCAATCGGCGGTCGAGCGCGGCGCGTTCGGCTCGCCGACATTCTTCGTCGGCAAGGAAATATTCTTCGGCAAGGAGCAGTTGCGCGAAGTCGAGGAAATGGTCTCGGGGAAGTAACCCGCCGTCATTGCGAGCGAAGCGAAGCAATCCATCGCGCCACATAAAGAAAGCATGGATTGCTTCGTCGCTTTCGCTCCCTTGCGCAAACGCTTCGCGTTTGTCGCAGGCAATGACGGAGCAAGGAGCAAACAATGCAAAAACGAAATGCCACCTGCGCCGTGATCGGCGCCGGCGACTACATCGGCGGCGAGATCGCCAAGAAGTTCGCGGCCGAAGGCTTCACAGTGTTCGCCGGCCGGCGCGACGGCGCCAGGCTGGAGCCGCTGGTCAGGGAGATCGAGGCGTCGGGCGGATCGATCGAGGCGCGCACGCTCGATGCGCGGAAGGAGGACGAGGTCGCAACCTTCCTCAACGATGCTGACAAACACGCGCCGTTGGAGGTCTGTATCTTCAACGTCGGCGCCAACGTCAATTTCCCGATCCTGGAGACGACAGACCGCGTCTTCCGAAAGGTCTGGGAAATGGCCTGCTGGGCCGGCTTCCTGGCAGGGCGCGAATCGGCGCGGCTGATGCTGCCGCGCGGCAAGGGCAACATTTTCTTCACCGGCGCGACCGCGTCGCTGCGCGGCGGCAGCGGCTTCGCCGCCTTTGCCAGCGCCAAGTTCGGGCTGCGCGCCGTGGCGCAATCGATGGCCCGCGAACTCGGCCCCAAGAACATCCATGTCGCGCATCTGATCATCGATTCCGGCGTCGACACCGCCTGGGTGCGCGAGCGGCGCGAACAGCTCTGGGGCAAGGAAGCGCTCGACAATCCCGATTTGCTGATGCCGCCAGCCTCGGTCGCGGCGTCCTACTGGCAGCTTTACCAGCAGCCGCGCAGCGCCTGGACGTTCGAGATGGAGATCAGACCATTCGGCGAGAAGTGGTAAGTGAGCGAATGGTTGGTGGAGAGTGGCGGGGTAGCGAATATCCCCTTCCCTATTCGCTACTGGTCATTCAATGTTCGCTCTCGAAGAACAACAAGGATACCTCGCAATGCGCGTTCTCGTGGTCGGCGCCGGAGCCATCGGCGGATATTTTGGCGGCAGGCTGTTGCAGGCCGGAAACGATGTGACATTCCTGGTCCGGCCGAAGCGCGCGTCCGAACTCGCGACCGCCGGTCTCGTCATCAAGAGCCCTTCCGGCGATGTCACGCTGAAAAACCCGCCAACCGTGCAGGCCGACAAGCTCACCGAGAAGTTCGACGTGGTGCTGCTGAGCTGCAAGGCATTCGACCTCGCTGACGCCATCAAGTCGTTTGCGCCCGCCGTCGGGCCGAAGACCGCGATCATTCCTTTGCTCAACGGCATGCTGCACCTCGACGATCTCGACGCAAAATTTGGAGCCGAGCGCGTGCTAGGCGGCCTCTGCGCGATCGCGGTGACGCTCAACGAGTCGCGCGAGGTGGTTCAATTGACGCCGATGCAGTCGCTCAATTTCGGCGAACGCAACAACACGATGTCAGACCGGGTGCGGGCCATCGCAACGGTCTTCAACAGCGGCAATTTCGGCGCGGCGGCGAGCGAACACGTCATGCAGGACATGTGGGAGAAGTGGGTATTCCTCGCCTCGCTCGCCGCCGCAACCTGCCTGATGCGCACGTCCGTCGGCAACATCCTGGCGGTCACCGGCGGCAAGGATTTCCTGCTAGGCGTGCTCGACGAATGCAGCGCGGTTGCGACCGCCGAGGGCTATTCGCCGGGCGGGCCGTTCTTCCAGCGCACGCGCGGCCTGCTGACCACCGAAGGTTCGCCGATGACCGCTTCCATGTTCCGCGACATCAAGGCGGGGCTGCCGGTCGAAGCCGACCACGTGATCGGCGACCTCGTCGCGCGCGCCGACGCCGCCAAGATCCCGGTGCCGAAACTGCGGATCGCGTACACGCACCTCAAGGCGTATGAGAAGCAGCGGGGGTGATCTGGGTTGGCGAATAGTAAAGAAAGAACCACTCGCTATTCGCCATTCGCTACGCGCCCCTCTCAGAGATGCGCGAGATAATGCGCCAGCGCCTCTATCTCTTCCTCGTGGAGCGGAAAGGCGACTTCAGCCATCGCCGCCATGGCGCCGCCGGATCGCACCCCCGATTTGTAGTCGCGCAGCGCCTTCAAGAGATAATCCTCACGCTGGCCGGCGACGCGGGCAACGGCCTTGGTGCCGGCGTACGTGTCGAGATGGCATGACGCACAACGCCGGCCGGCGGCTGCCTGCGCACCCTTCTTCGACAGACCCGGATCGTCGTCAGGCTTTGCTGGCTTCGGCGGCTCAAGCGACGCAAAATAGGCACCGAGATTACGGATGTCTTCGTTGTTGAGCTGATCGACGATCGGCTGCATCTGCTCGTTCTTGCGGGTGCCGGCGCGAAAGAACACGAGCTGCCACTGAATGAACAGGTCAGGCTGCGCCGCGAGCGAGGGCATGTTTTCCATCTGCGAAATGCCGTTCTCGCCGTGACAGCCGACACAGAGTTCGGCCTTCGCCTTGCCGGCGGCGATGTCGGCGGCGTGCGCGATGGGGCCGAAAGCGATTGCCGCCGCCAGCGCGATCCCGATCGCTGCAATTCGCATATGCACACCTCCGCTCCGCGCCGCATCCCAGACAACAGGGGCTGCGGCCACTCGTTCCCGAGCAACCGCAGCCCCTTGATCGTCGACGTCCTACTTCTTGTAGCTGATGCGATAGATCGCACCGGCCCAGTCGTCGGCCACCAGGATCGAGCCGTCCTTGGCGAGGATGATGTCGTTCGGACGGCCGAGATAGCCGGTGTCGCCCTCGAGCCAGCCGGAGGCAAAGATCTCCGATTTCGGATTCTTGCCGTCGGCATCGACGATCACGCGCTTGATGCGGGCGCCCTGGTACTTGGCGCGGTTCCAGGAGCCGTGCTCGGCGATCAGGATGTTGTTCTTGTACTCAGGCGGAAATTGGTCGCCGGTATAGAACTTCATGCCGAGCGGCGCGACATGCGCCCCGAGATTGACGACGGGCGGCGTGAATTCCGAGCACTTGTGACCCATCGCGAATTTCGGGTCCGGCATGTCGCCCTGGTGACAATAGGGATAGCCGAAATGCTCGCCGATCCTGGTGATCATGTTGAGCTTGTCGCTCGGCATGTCATCGCTGATCCAGTCGCGCGCGTTCTCCGTGAACCAGTAACGTCCGGAGCGCGGATCGACGTCGCCGCCGACGCTGTTGCGGACGCCGAGCGCCCAGATCTCGGCGTTGCCGGTCTTGGGATCGACGCGGCGGATCTGCGAGAGGCTGGTCGGTGGGAGCCCGATGTTGAAGGGTGGTCCGAACGGCAGATAGAACCAGCCATCCTTGTCGACAGCGATGTACTTCCAGCCATGCGGGACGTAGGACGGCATATCATCATACACCACCTTGCCGGCGCCGAGATTGTCGAGATTGGCTTCGGCGTTCTCGTATTTGATCAGCTTGTTGATGGCGACGACGTAGAGCGAACCATCGAGAAAGGCGAGGCCGGTCGGCATGGTGAGTCCCTTGAGGACGGTCTTGACCTCCCGCTTTCCGCCAACGTCCTTGATCGCATAGACATTACCGAGGCTGAAGGAGCCGACGAACAACGTGCCCTTGTCGCCCAAGGCCATCTGCCGCGCCTCCAGCACGCCAGAGGCGTAGACTTCAATACTGAAGCCCGCCGGCAGCTTGATCTTCTTCATCATTGCCGCGAGTTCGGCGTCCGAGGCGCCGGTCGGCGGACCGGATGGCGGCGCCTGACCTTTCTGGGCCTCGGTCTCGTCGCCGAGGAACCAGTCCGGCGGCGGGTTGGTCCAGAACTCCTTGGTACCGGACTCGTACTTCTTCAGGGCCTTCTGTTGCGCGCCGGCCTGGCCGGCCCCCGCAACAACGAGGATAGCTGCGAGCGCAAGAATAGATCGATTGAAAGCCGATTTCATCGCGTCACTCCCTATGCAGCCTGGCGGCCGCGCCTGTTATTATTTTGAAGGTTCGAGAGGCGTAGTTGGTCTGGCGAAGTGTGCAGACCGCAAAATCGTAACACATCCGTAGCCGGAGAGAAGCGCACGATGCGTGGCTCCGTCGGATCGAATCGGTTTGAGACGAAATTTTCTCCGTCCCATTTTGTTTGAGACTTTTTTGCGACAGGCGCTGCATCGCAATATTGGTTGGGTGCACTTGCGATGATGGGTGTGGCGGTGTCGGACGAACGAGCGTCAATGAATCCCCGTGTGTGACGTGCTCGCGACGCGCCGACGAATGAATTTGTGGCCTGGATCATACCAAGGACGACGAATCGCTGGGAAGCTGGCTACATTCTTCTACGGAAAACTTCATGACCGGGCTTGGGCAGGTTTCCTATGGCCAACAAGCGGATCATCCTGCTCTCGGACGGCACCGGCAATTCCGCCGGAAAGGTCTGGCGAACAAACGTCTGGCGCGTTTTTGAATCGCTTGACTTGACGAGTTCGCAGCAGATCGCGTTTTACGACGATGGCGTCGGCACCTCGTCGTTCAAACCGTTTGCGATCCTGGGCGGCGCGTTCGGCTTCGGCCTGAAGCGCAACGTGCTGGATATCTACAAGTTCGCCTGCCGCAACTATCGTTCGCATCTCGACTATCTGGCGCTCGAGGCCGCCACCGCGAAAGCCGAAAATCGCGAGGAAAGGTACGGCCCGTGGCAGAGCGACGATATCTTCGGCTTCGGGTTCAGCCGCGGCGCCTTCACCATCCGCGTGGTGAACGGACTGATATGCGAACAGGGGCTGGTGAGTTACCAGACCGAAGAGGAACTCGATCGAAAGGTCGCGATAGCCTACCGCGTGCATCGGGCCGAAAAGTTCAAGTCGCGGTTTCAGGTCGAATGGGTGTTTCGCAAGCTGCGCAACCTGTTCGTTTCCTCAAAACACGACAAGCACGAACGCCCGGTCGATCACATCGCCTTCCTCGGTCTCTGGGACACGGTCGCCGCCTACGGCCTCCCCGTCGACGAAATGACGCGGGGCGTCAGCCGCTATCTGTGGCCGCTCGAACTGCCGGACCGGCAGCTCGATCGAAGGGTTCGCAAGGCTTGTCACGCCCTTTCGCTCGACGACGAGCGCACTACTTTCCATCCCCTGCTGTGGGACGAGAGGCTGGAGACGGTTGCCACCGGCACCAGGAAAACCAGATCGGAACGAATTACCCAGGTCTGGTTCGCCGGCGTGCATTCCAATGTCGGCGGCGGTTATCCGGATGACTCGCTCGCCCATGTATCGCTCACCTGGATGCTGTCCGAAGCGCGCAGCCGCGGGCTCACCCTGAAGGCGGCGCCGGGTGCCGATCCGGACGCGTTCACGCGGGTACGATCGACCCAGGACAAGGACGGCCGCATCTACGATTCGCGAAACGGGCTGAGCGGCTATTACCGGTACGGGCCGCGGAGCGTGGCCGCGCTTTCGGACACGAAATTTACGGCCGACAAGCGGGATCGCGTGAAGATCGCGATCCCGAAAATTCATGAAAGCGTGTTCGACCGGATTAGCGTCGACGCGCATCTCTATGCGCCGGTCGCTCTGCCGCCGGCCTATGAGATCCTGACCTATGACGAAAGGATCGTGTCGCCCGACGACCTGACCGTCCGGCCGAACCAGCCGAAATATGAAAGCTCAGGCGCCGCGCTTCACCGCGAAAGGACCCAGGAGCATGAGGTCGGCAGTTCGATCTGGCGGCGGCGGATCATCTATTTCCTGACCGTCATCGCCTCGATCTATTTGCTGACCTACCCGCTGACATCGACCGCGCCGGCCGCCGCCGAGTTCACGACGCCATTGCGGCCGCTTTCCGACGTCATTCGCATGATCGGGTGGGTGCTGCCTGGGGCGGCGGCACGCTGGACCAATGCCTATGCCAGGGAGCCGCTGTGGTTCTTGCTGTGCGCTGGACTGGTCGGACTGTTGTTGTGGTTGAGCGCCAGCCTCAAGGACCGGATCACCGACCAGATGCGTCTCGCGTGGCGAATGAGCCTGGCAAAGATCGACCTGAATCGGGGAAAGTCTAAAAGGCAAGACGGCAGGAGCGCAGCGTTGATTGCGGTCTCTGTCGCCCTCGCATTGATCGCGCTCTACCCGGTGCCGGGGTGGGCTGGCTACGCCTTGCCGAAGGCGTCCGGCTCGCTGCAGATCTTCATCGATCGCATTACGCATCCCTATTTCCAGTGGTTTGCCTTTGCCATCCTGGTCACGATGTGGCTGCCCGGCGGCACCATCGCCCGCTTCAGGCTGGCGGACGCCTACCGGCAATTCATCACCAGCATCAAACTCAAGGTCGCGCCGGCTTTTTTCGCGCTCGCCTTCCTGGTCGGCGGCTTTGGGTTCGCCAGCCACTATCTGTTCAATTTTCGCGACAGCTTTGGCCACTTCTGCCAGCCCGTGGAAAGGCCGGTCGCGCTGGGGGTCTGCGACCCCGACGACATGAAGCTGTGCAAGCGGGCTTCCGACGGCAGTTTTCCGAACACCTGCACGTCCACAGCATGTCGCGGAGTCACCCTTGCCGACTTCGACACCGCCAGCCTTTGCACGCCGGTCGGCGTCATGCTCGACCGGCGCGGCAATTACCGGTTCGTCCTCGAGCAGAATGGCGAATGGTCGTTTCTCGGCGCGCCATCCGGACCGGGAGGAATGCCGCTCCGGAATTTTCTTCCGCAATGGAACGACAACATGCCGGACACGGCTGCAGCGCTCGGCCGCTTCGTCCTGCTGGCGGCGGCCTATCCAGCCAAGCGAACGCTGGATCGCCCCTTTGGCCGCGTCATCGTTCGTTATGGCGAGACCGGCAACGAGGAGAACTTCATCGACGCCGAACCGCAGCCGGACGGCCGCCTGGACGAGACCTTCAGGGCCACCCGCAACGGACAGATGTTCGTCTATCTGAACCAGCCGGTCAGCGGAGTGTTTCCAAACCTGTTTCGCAACGCGAACTCGGGCAAGGCGAAGGTCTGGGTCTATCGCATCCCGAGGTGAGCGCGGCCCGAAGGTGCGGCACAAACGACGAGGCCGCCAAAAGGCGGCCTGTCGATTGGATCCAGCGCATTGCCATTTGGGAAAATCTGGAGCGGGCGAAGGGGCTCGAACCCTCGACCCCGACCTTGGCAAGGTCGTGCTCTACCACTGAGCTACACCCGCATCCGAGATGGC
>LNFM01010073.1_pt1 | contig 13481 bp, 10 predicted proteins | sample 596031 | NCBI WGS metagenome assembly LNFM01 (sample SAMN04254537, study PRJNA301005) | activated carbon metagenome | isolation source: dual media filters at the Ann Arbor, Michigan drinking water treatment plant | place: USA: Ann Arbor
GCGCGGGGGGGGACTCGAACCCCCACACCATTGCTGGCGTCAGGACCTAAACCTGGTGCGTCTACCAATTTCGCCACCCGCGCGGGTCCAAACAAAAGGGGAGGTCCGGCAGACCTCCCCATGAAATCGGTCAACCGGGCATTTTAACCCGGCCAGGAGACCGCCGTTTCACCTCATACCCGGCAACGCCGGTGTTTCGCGCTTCACGCGAAACCATGCGGGGTCTGGCGCTGAGCGCTGGCCCCCGCGGGGCGGATTCAAGGCAACGCCGGTGTTTCGCGCTTCACGCGAAACCATGCGGCGTACATCGCCGGCAGGGCCAGCAGCGTCAGCACGGTGGCGACGATCAGGCCGCCCATGATGGCCACGGCCATGGGGCCCCAGAACACGGAGCGTGACAGCGGGATCATGGCCAGCACGGCCGCGGCCGCGGTCAGCACGATGGGGCGCAAACGACGCACGGCCGACTCCACGATGGCGTCCCAGGCCGGTACGCCAGCGGCGCGGTCCTGTTCGATCTGGTCGATCAGGATCACCGAGTTGCGCTGGATCATGCCCATCAGGGCGATCACCCCCAGCAGGGCCACGAAACCGAAGGGACGGTTGAGCAGCAGCAAGGCCCCGGCCACCCCGGCCAGGCCCAGCGGGCCGGTCAGGAAGACCAGCATGGCGCGGCTGAAACTCTGCAACTGCAGCATGAGCAGCGTAAAGGTGAGGAAAAGCATCAGGGGGACGCCCGCAGCGATCGAACCCTGCCCCTTGCTGCTCTCCTCCACCGCACCGGCCACCTCGATGCGGTAGCCGTTGAGGCCGGTCGCATGCCACCTGGACTCCAGGGCCCGCAGCGAAGGCAGCAGCTCGGCCGTCACGGTGGCGCCCTGCATGCCCTCCACGGCGTCGGACTGCACGGTGATGCCGAACTCGCGGTTCTCGCGCCACATCACCCCGGGTTCCCAGGTGAAAACCGGTTTGGCGATCTGCGTCATCGGGATGGAGCGGCCGCTGGCGGTCGGCAGGTAGGCATTGGCCAGATCGGTCAGGGCATTGCGTTCGTCATGGGGCTGGCGCAGCACGATGTCGATCAGTTTGTCGCCTTCGCGGTACTGGCCCACGTTCTGGCCGGCCAGCATGGTGCGCGAAGCCTGGGCGATGGACTGGCTGCTCACGCCCAGCGCGCGCGCCTTGGCTTGGTCGATCTCCAGACGCAGCACCTTGACCGACTCATTCCAGTTGTCGTTGACACCACGCGTGTTGGCGCTCTCGCGCATCAGGGCCTTGACCTCGTCGGCACGCTCGCGCAGCACGGCCGGATCGGCGCCGACCACGCGGAACTGCACCGGGTAGGGCACCGGCGGCCCGTTGGGCAGCAGCTTGACACGGCCACGCGCTTCCGGGAATTCCTGGGCCAGCAGGGTCGGCAACTGCACGCGCAACGTTTCACGCGTCTTGAGGTCTTTGGGCAGCACGATGAGCTGCGACACATTGGTCTGCGGGAAAACCTGGTCCAGCGGCAGGTAGAAGCGCGGCACACCCGAACCGACCCAGGTGCTCACCGCACTCACGCCGGGCTGCCCCAGCAGGCGCTTTTCCACGCGCTGGGTCACCTCCTCGTTGGCGGCAAAAGACGTGCCTTCCGGGAACCAGAGATCGACCAGGATTTCGGGCCGGCTCGAATCGGGGAAGAACTGCTGCTGCACCTTGCCCATGCCGACGATGCCCAGCGCAAAGGTCAGCACCGTAGCGCCGATCGTGAGCCAGCGGTGCTCGACGCACCAGTCCACGGTCTTGCGGAAGCGGCTGTAAAAGGGGCTGTCGAACAGCTCGTGCGGTTGGTCCGCCGCAGCATGCGGCTTGGCCTTGAGCAGCAGCGTGCCCAGATACGGCACGAAATAGACCGAGACGATCCAGCTCAGTACCAGGGCCAGCGCAGTGACGCCGAAAATGGCAAAGGTGTACTCGCCCACGGCCGACTTGGCCATGCCGATGGGCAAAAAGCCAGCGGCGGTGATCAGCGTGCCCGTCAGCATGGGCATGGCCGTGATCTCATAGGCAAACGTGGCCGCGCGCACCTTGTCGTAGCCCTCCTCCATCTTGCGCACCATCATCTCCACGGCAATGATGGCGTCGTCCACCAGCAGGCCCAGGGCGATGATCAGCGAACCCAGCGAGATCTTGTGCAGGCCTATGCCCCAGTACTGCATGCCCAGGAAGGTCAGCGCCAGCACCAGCGGGATGGTGATGCCCACCACCAGGCCGGGCCGCATGTCCACGTAATAACGTTTCCAGAGCGGCAGATGGGCCGCCCCCTGGTGCTTGTGCAATCCCAGGCTGATGAAGCTGACCGCCAGCACGATGAGCACCGCCTCGATCAGCACGCCGACGAATTCATTGACCGAGGTCGAGACCGCACGCGGCTGGTCCTGCAACTGCACCAGCTCGATGCCAGCCGGCAGGGTCTTGCGCAGACGGTCGGTCACCTGCTGCAGCGATTGGCCCAGCGCGATGATGTCGCCGCCCTTGGCCATGGAGATGCCCAGGGCGATGACCTGCTGGCCCTGGTGTCGCACCTTGATGCTGGCCGGGTCTACGTAACCGCGGCGAATCTCGGCGATGTCGCCCAGGCGCAACTGATTACCCGTGCTGCCGCGGATGGGCATGGCGCGCAGCTGGCTCACCGCTTCGAACTGGCCGGCCACCCGCACCTGCACGACGTCCAGAGGCGTCTGCACAGCCCCGGCGCTCTCCACCGCGTTCTGCTGGCCCAGCTGGGTCAGCACCTGGTTCAGGTCCAGGCCGAGCTGCGACAGGCGCTTTTGCGAGATCTCGATGTAGAGCTTTTCGTCCTGCACGCCGAAGAGCTCGACCTTGGCCACATCGGGTACGCGCAGCAATTGCTGGCGCACATCGTCGGCAAAAAACTTCACCTCGGCGTTGCTGAAACCATCGGCCTGTAACGCATAGATCACGCCATAGACATCGCCGAACTCGTCGTTGAAGAACGGTCCCTGGATGCCGCCGGGCAGCGTGCCCCGCACGTCGCCGATCTTCTTGCGCACCGTGTACCAGGTGTTGGCCACGTCGGCCGCCTTGGTCGAATCCTTGAGCTGGAAGATGATCTGTGACTCGCCGGGCTTGGAGTAGCTGCGGATCTTGTCGGCACCGGGCACCTCCTGCAGGGTACGTTCGATCTTGTCCGTCACCTGTTCGGCCACCTGCTGCGCCGTGGCGCCGGGCCAGTAGGTGCGCACCACCATGGCCCGGAAGGTGAAAGGCGGGTCCTCGTCCTGACCCAGCTGGAAATAGGCGGCAAAACCCAGCACCATGAGCACCACCAACAGGTAGCGCGTGAGCGCCGGGTGCTCGATGGCCCAGCGTGAGAGATTGAAGCGGGTCGACGCTTGTTCGGTAGAACTCATGCGCACCTCACTTGCGGGTCGCCGAGGACGCGGCGGCAGCGCTGCCGAGCGTGGCATCCACGGCGGTCTGCGGCGCGCTGCTCAGGGAGGTGGCCGTCTTCTCGCGATAGAGCGTGACCTTTTGCCCGGGCGAAAGCACATGCACCCCGGCGGAGACCACCATTTGCCCCTCCTGCAGGCCGCCGGCCACCACGGCCTCGTTACCGTCGGCGGTCGCGATCTGCAGCACCTGGGAGGAAATCGTCATGTTCGTCAGGTCCAGCACCCAGACGGCGGTGGCCTGGCCATCCTGGCGCAAGGCGCTGGTCGGCAGCTTGATGGCCGCCATACGCTGCTCGCTGCGGACTTTGGGGAAGACCGTGACGGTCGCGCCCAGCGGCGGCGCCTGCCGGCCTTCCAGCGCCACCTTGACCTGGTAGGTGCGCGTCACCGGGTCGGCGCTGGCCGAGACCTCACGCACACGGCCGCCCAGCTGGGTCTGGCCGGGCCAGACCCGCACCTCCACCGCGCTGCCCTGGCGCATGATGGCCAGTTTGTCCTCGGGCACCGCGAAGACCGCATCACGCGGGCCGTCCTGGGCCACGCGCACCACGGGCTGGCCGGCGCTGACCACCTGGCCCGGCTCGGCCTCGACGGCTGTCACCACACCGGCGGCATCGGCCACCAGGGTCGTGTAACTGCCCTGGTTGCGCTGGGAGGCCAGTTGCGCCTGCGCCTGGTCAACCTGGGCTTGTGCCGCCTTGAGATTGGCCTCGCGTCGCTCCAGCTCAGCGCCGCTGATGAAGTTCTGCTCGCGCAACTCCCTGAAACGCTTGAAATCGGCGGCCGCCAAGTCGCGGTTGGTCACGGCGGCACCGAATTGCGCCTGGGCGGCATCGGCCGCCAAGCGGTAATCCTGCGGGTCGAGCCGGGCCAGCACCTGGCCCGCTTTCACACGCTGACCCAGTTCGACCTCGCGTCGCACCAGCTTGCCGGCCACCCGGAACCCCAGACGTGATTCGATGCGCGGCTTGACCTCCCCCGAAAACTCCTGCGTGGCATTCAGGCTGGCAGCGCGCACGGTGATGACCTTGACGGAGCGCACCGGCTCTTCGGGCGGAGCCGCGGGGGAGCAGGCGATCAAGGTGAAAGCCGCCAGCGGCAGCAGTGCCGCCAGGGCGGCGCACCTGGGCCAGAAAGGGCGTGTATCGGACATGGCAGAGGATTCCGGATGGGGTTTTAATTAATAACCGATTGGTCAGTAATCTAGGTAAAAACCAGATCCATGTCAAGCCGGGCGAAAATCCCCGACGTGAACAAGCCCATCCCGCCCCAGCCGATTACGCATTACGAGAACTTCCCCGTCGCCTCCTGGCTGTGCCCGCCACGCCTGCGCCCGCCCATCGCCGCGATCTACCACTACGCCCGCACTGCCGACGACATCGCCGACGAGGGCGAGGCCACGGCCCAACAGCGCCTGGACGACCTTGGCGCCTACCGGGCCGACCTGCTGGCCCTGGCGCAGGGGCAACCTCACAGCGGCCGCTGGCCGCAGGTCTTCGATCCGCTGGCGGCCATGCTGGAAGCCTTCCATCTGCCGGTACCGCTGCTGGACGATCTGCTCGATGCCTTTGCGCAGGACGTGCGCAAGACCCGCGACCAGGCCAGTTATGCCGACCCGGCTGAATTGCTGGATTACTGCCGCCGCTCGGCCAACCCGGTGGGCCGCCTGCTGCTGCACCTCTACGGCGTGCACGATCAGGCCGCACTGCGCGAGAGCGACGCGATCTGCAGCGCCCTGCAACTGATCAACTTCTGGCAGGACCTGAGCCGCGACATCCCGCGCGGGCGCCACTACCTGACGGACGCGGACTGCGCCGCCCACGGCGTGCAGCGCGCGCAACTGGCCGACCTGAGGGCGACGCCCGGCATCCTTGCCCTGATCGCTGCGCAGGTGCGGGCCGCGCGCGCCCTCATGCAACAAGGCGCCCCACTGGTGCACCGCATCCCGGGCCGCGCCGGCTGGGAACTGCGCCTGGTGGTGCAAGGCGGCCTGCGCATCCTGGACGGCATCGAGGCCCTGGGTTTCAACAGCCTGCAGCACCGCCCCAAGGTCGGCGCTGCCGATGCCCCGCTGCTGCTGTGGCGCAGCCTCTGGATGTGAAGCGATGGCCTCTGATGCAGCGACAATCCAAGCCATGACGCCCGAGACCTACGTCCAGCAAAAAGCCGCCGCCTCCGGCAGCAGCTTCTATTACGCCTTCCTGTTCCTGCCCAAGCCGCGCCGCGCGGCCATCACGGCCTTCTACGCCTTCTGCCGTGAGGTCGATGACGTGGTGGACGAGGTGTCCGACCCCGGCGTGGCCCAGACCAAGCTGGCCTGGTGGGAAGCCGAGGTCGCCCGCGCCTATGCCGGCCAGCCCACGCACCCGGTGCTGCAGGCCCTGATGCCGCATACCGGCGCGTACGGCATCGAGGCGCGCCACCTGCTGGCCGTGATCGAAGGCTGCCAGATGGACCTGCAGCAGACCCGTTACCTGGACTACCCGGCCCTGCAACGCTACTGCCACCTCGTGGCCAGCGTGGTGGGCGAAGTGGCAGCCCGCATCTTCGGCCAGACCCAGGAACAAACCACGCGCTACGCCCACACCCTGGGGCTGGCCTTCCAGCTCACCAACATCATCCGTGACGTCGGCGAGGACGCGCTGCGCGGACGCATCTACCTGCCGGTCAATGAACTGCAGCAGTTCGACGTCAAGGCGCACGAGCTGCTCAAGCGCCAGCACTCGGAGCGTTTCGTGGCCTTGATGAAGTTCCAGACCGAGCGGGCCCACAAGCTCTACGACGAGGCCCTGGCCCTGCTGCCCGAGGCCGACCGCCGCACCCAAAAGCCGGGGCTGATGATGGCCAGCATCTACCGCACCCTGCTGCGCGAGATCGAACGCGACAATTTCCAGGTGCTGCACCAGCGCATCAGCCTCACGCCCCTGCGCAAGCTCTGGCTGGCCTGGCGCGTGCAGGCGCTGGGGAAAATGTCGACATGACCCCCACGGTCGCCCACTCCGTGTGGCTCCCTGCCCCCCAAGGGGGCCGCGTTTCGCCTTGGGGCGGCCCGGCGGCGAAACCAGAGCCTTGCGCATGAGACTCGCCATCGTCGGCGCCGGCTGGGCCGGCATGGCTGCGGCGGTAGCCACAACACAGGCTGGTCATAAAGTCACGGTGTTCGAAGCCGCCCGTACCCTCGGAGGACGAGCGCGTGGCCTGCAAGGACAACTCCCCGATGGACGTAGCGTCTGCCTGGACAACGGACAGCACATCCTGATCGGCGCCTACACCGAGACGCTGCGCCTGATGCGGGAGGTCGGTGTGGACACGCAGACCGCGCTGCAACGCCTACCGCTGACCCTGAAGTTTCCCGACGGTGCGGGCCTGCAACTGCCACACCTGCCTGTGCCGCTGGACGTCCTCGCCGGCATCCTGCGCAACGGCAGCTGGCCGCGGCAGGAGCGCCTGGGCCTGTTGCGCGCCGCCCTGGGCTGGAAACTCCGGGGTTTCGACTGCGAGGCGCAGCTGTCGGTGGCGGATCTGTGCCGCAAGCTCGGCCCCCATGTGATGCAGGAGCTGATCGAACCGCTGTGCGTATCGGCCCTGAACACCCCCGCCCAGCAGGCCAGCGCCCAGGTCTTCCTGCGCGTGCTGCGCGATGCGCTGTTCGGCGTGCGCGGCGGCTCGCAGCTGCTGCTGCCGCGCATCGATCTGTCGGCGCTGTTCCCAAAGGCCGCCGCACACTGGCTGGTGCAGCGCGGCGTCAGCGTACAGAGCGGCACGCGCATCAGCACCTTGCAGTCCGGGGACGGCTGCTGGATGCTCGATGGCCAGGGGTTTGACCGCGTGCTGCTGGCCTGTCCGTCCACCGAGGCCGCGCGCCTGGTCAACGGTGCAGCAGGGCCCCAAGTGGAACCCGCGGCCCTGCAGGCCTGGGCGGCAAGCGCCGCAGCGCTGCATTTCGAAGCCATCACCACCGTCTATGCCTGGGCCGCAACGGCCCGACTGCCCGCCCCCATGCTGGCCCTGCGCCACGATAACGGGCAGCCGGCGCAATTCGTCTTCGACCGCGGCCAGCTCGACGGATCAAGCGGTCTGCTGGCCTTCGTGGTCAGCGCCAGCCGGGGAGAACGCGAGACGATCCAGGCCCAGGTCCTGCAGCAGGCCCGCATCCAACTGGGCCTGGACCTGCAGGCCGTACAGACCGTGGTCGAGAAACGCGCCACCTTTGCCTGCACCCCCGGCCTGCAACGCCCACCACAGGCCATCGCTCCCGGCCTGCTGGCCTGCGGCGACTATGTCGCAGGCCCCTACCCCGCCACGCTGGAGGGTGCGGTGCGCAGCGGTCTGGCGGCCGCACAGGCACTGGGCAGGTGATACAAAGCAGGCATGCGGCAACGCAACAGCATCAAGATCAGCGCTGCTGATGACCCGGAGACCCTATCGAGATGAAACGCAGCTTCAAAGTCCTGTTCGTCCTGATGATCGTGCTGCTCACCGTGCTGGCCATCGCTGCGGCAGCCGGGTTCTGGCATGCCCGCAGCAAGCTGCCGCAACGCAGCGGCGCCATCGAGCTGAGCCAGCTCAAAGCCCCGGTGCAGGTGAGCTGGGACGAACGGGGCGTGCCACACCTGCAGGCGCAGAACGAGACCGATCTCTACCGTGCCCTCGGTTTCCTGCACGCCCAGGACCGGCTGTTCCAGATGGAGATGGTGCGTCGCCTGGCACGCGGTGAACTCGCCGAGATCCTGGGGCCCAAGCTGCTCGACACCGATCGCCTCTTCCGCACCCTGGAACTGCTCAGCCAGGCCGAGGCCATGGCCCGCCGCATCGACCGCAGCAGCCCCGCCTGGCTGGCCCTGCTGGCCTACCTGGACGGCATCAACGAGTTCCAGGACACGCGCCCCCTGCCGGTCGAGTTCGATCTGCTGCGCATCCAGCCCCAGCACTACACACCGGCCGATACGCTGGCTGTGGCGGGTTACCTGGCCTACAGCTTTGCTGCCGCACTGCGCACCGAGCCGGTGCTGAGCTATGTGCGCGACCAGCTCGGCCCGGAACACCTGCAGATCTTCGATCTCGAATGGCAGCCGTTGGGGGTGGTCGGCCCGATGGCGCAGCGACCGTCCCGTCCTGGCCTGGCCCAGGCCGACTGGCAGGCCCTGGCGCGGGTGTCGGAAGTCAGCCAGCAGGCCCTGGCACTGGCCGGCGTCCCGCTTTTCGAAGGCAGCAATGCCTGGGCCATTGCCGGGCGCCGCACCGCCAGCGGCAAGCCCCTGCTGGCCGGTGACCCGCATATCGCCTACTCCCTGCCCGCGGTCTGGTACGAAGCCCACCTGAGCGCACCCGGTTTCGAGCTCTACGGCCATCACCAGGCCCTGAACCCCTTTGCGCTGCTGGGCCACAACCAGTCTTTCGGCTGGAGCCTGACCATGTTCCAGAACGACGACATGGACCTGGTGGCCCTGAGGGTGAATCCGGACAACGCCAGACAGGTCTGGCACCAGGGTCAATGGGTCGCGCTGCAAAGCCGCACCGAAACCATCGCCGTGAAGGGGGCGGATCCGGTCAGCATCACGCTGACGCGCTCGCCGCAGGGGCCGCTCATCAACCAGGCCTTCCCCGACAGCCTGGGCCAGGACCCGATTGCCATGTGGTGGACCTTTCTGGAAACCGAGAACCCCATCCTCGACGCCTTCTATGAACTCGGCCGCGCCGACACCCTGCCCAAGGCGCGTGCGGCGGCCAGCAAGATCCACGCGCCCGGCCTGAACGTGGTGTGGGCCAGCGCAAGCGGTGACATCGGCTGGTGGGCGGCCGCCAGGCTGGTGCAGCGCCCGCCCGGCGTGAACCCGAGTTTCATCCTCGATGGCGGCAGCGAGCAGGCCGACAAGCCCGGTTTTTACCGCTTCGCGGACAACCCGCAGGAAGAAAACCCGGCGCGCGGTTACATCCTCTCTGCCAACCACCAGCCCGTGCCGCGCAGCGGCGTGCCGGTGCCGGGCTACTACAACCTGCCCGATCGCGCACGGCGCCTGGACCAGCTGTTGCGTGCCCCTGGCACTGTGTGGAACCTGCAGAACAGCCAGTCCCTGCAGCTCGACGAACAGACCGACTACGCCGCGCGTGTCATCGGCCCGCTGCTGCCGCTGCTGCGCGAGATGTCCACCGACTCCATCGAGCGCGCGCTGATCGACCAGGTCGCCGAATGGGATGGCCGCCACAACACCGCCAGCATTGCCCCCACGGTCTTCAACCAGTTTGTCTATGAGCTGCTCAAGGCGACCATGGCCGATGAGCTGGGCGAGCAGCAGTTCAACAACCTCTTGCGCACGCGTGCCATCGACCACGCCCTGCCCCGCCTGGTGGCCGATCCGCGCTCGCCCTGGTGGGACAACCGTCGCACAGAGCCCAGGGAAAACCGCAACGACATCGTTAAGCTGGCCTGGCGTGCCACCCTCGACCACCTGAAAGAGGTGCGCGGCATCTCCCTGCCCGGCTGGACCTGGGGCTACAACCACACGCTGACCCACGGCCACCCGCTCGGACGCATCAAGCCGCTGGACAAGCTGTTCAACGTCGGGCCGCTGGAGGCCCCTGGCGGGCGCGAGATCCCCAACAATCTGGCGCAGTCCCTGGGACCGGCGCCCTGGAGCGTGAACTATGGCCCGTCGACCCGGCGCCTGATCGACTTCGCCGATGCCGGCAAGGCCCTGGGCATCAATCCCGTGGGCCAGAGCGGTGCGCTGTTCGATCCGCATTACGCCGACCAGGCGCAGGACTTCATCGCCGGCCGCTACCAGCCCATGCACCTGAACCCGGCGGACGTGAAAGCCGCCACCCGCAGCACGCTGCTGCTGCAGCCGGCGCCTTAAGCCGGCTCGCGCAGCAAGGCGCAGAGTTGCGCCATGTCCGCCACGGTGGCGTGCGGGCGATGGCTGTCATGCGCCCAGCCGTGGCCACCCCGGTTGACCCAGACCGTCTGCAGGCCGGCGTCCAGCGCGCCCACGACGTCCAGCGCCGCATCGTCGCCCACGTGCAGCACCTCGTGCGGCAACACGCCCGCAGCCTGGGCCGCGGCATGGAAGAAGCGTGCATCGGGCTTGCCCACGCCGAACTCCTGTGCGCTGAAGTCGGCATGAAAAAATTCGCCCAGACCGATGCGCTGCACATCGGCGTTACCGTTGGACAGGGCCACCACGGGGTAACGCTGCGCCAGCCAGGCCAGCGCCGGGCGGGCATCCTCGTAGAGTTCGACGCGCATGCGCTCGGTGATGAAAACCTCGTAGGCCGGCTCCACCAGCCTGGTGTCCTCGTCATGGCGTTGCAGGGCGCGGCGGATCAGCTCCTGGCGCAGGGTGCGCAGGTCGTGCCCGATCTCGGGCCGGCTGGCCTGCACCTCGCGGCGCAGGGCCAGGCGCCGGTCGCCATCGGTCAGGAATTCGGCGGTGGCCGGCGCATGCGGTCGCAGCCAGTCCTGCAGGGCCAGCTCGGCGCGCGAGATCACCGGCCAGATCGGCCACAGCGTGTCGTCGAGGTCGAGGGAAATGGCCTTGATCCGGGAAGCATCGAGCGTGGAGGACATAGGTGGGCGAGAATACCGCATGGCATTCAAAAAAGAACCCGCTTACTCCCATGGCCAGGCACCGACCACGGCCATCCTCTTGTGCAACCTGGGCACACCCGACGCTCCCACCCCGGCGGCCCTGCGCCGTTACCTGGCCGAGTTCCTGGGTGACCACCGCGTGGTGGAGATTCCCAAGCCGATCTGGTGGCTGATCCTGCACGGCATCATCCTGCGCCTGCGCCCGGCCAAGTCGGCGGCCAAATACGCCACGATCTGGACGCCAGAAGGATCGCCGCTCAAGGTCTGGACCGAAAAACAGGCGCAAGGCCTGCAGGACTGGCTGCAGCAGCAGGGCCACCACGTCACCATTCGCTACGCCATGCGCTACGGCAACCCGTCCATGCCAGCGCAGCTTGATGCGCTCAAGGCCGAGGGCGCCACCCGCGTGCTGGTGCTGCCGGCCTACCCGCAGTACTCAGGCACCACCACGGCCAGCGTGTTCGATGCCGTCTACCGCTGGGCCGACCGCGTGCGCACCGTCCCCGAGCTGCGCTTCATCAACCACTACCACGACGACGCGGGCTACATCAGCGCGCTTGCCGCACGCATCCGCGCCCACTGGCAGGCGCACGGCCAGCCGGAGCAGCTGGTGATGAGCTTTCACGGTGTGCCCGAGCGCACCCTGGAGCTCGGCGACCCTTACCACTGCGAATGCCACAAGACCGCGCGCCTGCTGGCGCAGGAACTGGGTTTGAACAGGGAGCAGTACACGGCCACCTTCCAGTCGCGCTTTGGCAAGGCGAAGTGGCTGGAACCGTATACCGAACCGACCGTGATCCGGATGGCGCAGGCCGGTCTCAAGCGCATCGACGTGGTCTGCCCGGGTTTCACCAGCGACTGCCTGGAGACGCTGGAGGAGATCGCGCAGGAAGTGCGCGAGGCCTTCCTGCACGCGGGCGGCGAGACCTTCCACTACATCCCCTGCCTGAACGACAGTGCGGCGTGGATCGAGGGCATGGGCCAGCTGGCAGAGCAACACCTGGCCGGCTGGCCAACCCGGCAGGCGCCGGATGCTGCCGCTCTGGCAGCGTCGCGTGCCGCCGCCCTGGCGCTGGGGGCCCCGCGCTGAGAAAACTCAGGTCTTCTTGGGGTGGCGCAGCGAGGTATAGGCCGGGCGCGCCAGGCAGTGGGTCAGCCACTCGCTGAGCAGCGGGTACTGCGCCAGCAGTTCACGTGCCGGACGCACCCACAGCATCACGCTGGCCACGCACAGGTCGGCCACGGTGAAGCGCGCGGCTGCCAGATGCGATTCGCCCCGTGCCTTCTGCTGCGCCAGGTGCTGCTCCAGCACGCGCAGCGGCACCTTGAGGCGCTGCTCGGCGGCTTCGGCCAGTTCGGGCTTGCGCTGGTCTTCCGGCATGGCCAGCCGGTGCATCAGCACCGTAAGTGCATCCTTTTCCAGTTCGGTGACCGTCCAGAAGCTCCAGCGCATGGCCTCGGCCTCCTCGCGTGGCGTGGCCGGCACCAGGTTGAGGCCATCGGGCTGGCCGTGCTGGCGCGCGATGTAGAGCGTGCAGGCCATGCTCTCCCAGACCGTTACATCGCCCTCGGGCCGCTGGTCCACCACCACGGGGATGTGCCCATTCGGATTGAGCGCCAGGAAATCCGGCGTACGCGTGCTGCCGGCCTTGTAGTCCGTCTGCACGTGCTCGAACGCCAGGCCCAGTTCGGTCGCCACCCAGAGTGGGCGCACCGCCCGCGATGCCTGGATGCCGTAGATCGTCAATGCCATGAAGTCTCCTCGTTGAATACAGCCCCTATTGTGCCCATGCGCCGCACCTGCTTGGCCACCTCTGAACCGGCCCACGACAGTGCTAGAGTGACGTGAAACATGGAACTTCAACGCATCGACAAATGGCTGTGGGCGGCGCGTTTTTACAAGACACGCTCGCTGGCCGTGGATGAGATCGACAAGGGGCGCGTGCTGGTCAACGGGCAGACCGTCAAACCGGCACGCGAGGTTCGGCCTGGCGACCTGGTCAGCGTGCGCCAGGGCGCCATCACCCGCATCGTCACTGTGAAAGACCTGAGCGGCCAGCGCGGCCCGGCTCCCGTGGCTCAGCAGTTGTATGAGGAAACCGAGGCCAGTCGGCTGGCGCGTGAAGCTGCGGCCGAGCAACGACGACTGGCGGCAGAACCTGCGATGAGCATCGAGCAGGGGCGGCCGACCAAGCGGGATCGGCGACAGATCGAGAAGGCGGGGTGGAACGATCGCTGGAGTGCGTCGGCGGATTCGTGATCCGTTCGCGCGCCTCGCTTCTACAGCAATCGAGACGCGGAGTAATGGCTCGACATTCGTCTGACGCGAATTTCTCGGGGCTAAGGCGACGCTGAATGAGTCCTGCCGATGGGCTGCGCCACGCGTCGGGATGGATGCAAGGCGCGAAACTCAGCCATAGCCCAAGCTATGGCGA
>LNFM01010076.1_pt1 | contig 13478 bp, 13 predicted proteins | sample 596031 | NCBI WGS metagenome assembly LNFM01 (sample SAMN04254537, study PRJNA301005) | activated carbon metagenome | isolation source: dual media filters at the Ann Arbor, Michigan drinking water treatment plant | place: USA: Ann Arbor
ATTGCGCTGGCGATCATGGGCTCGTTCACCGAGAGCGGGGGAAAATTTGGCGTGGTGCGGGAGATCTTTCACTCCTTCTTCGACGCCCTGGTGTTGGCGACCATTGCAGGAGCCGTTTGGGCGAGATTGCTGACGTGGCTGGCCGGGCAGACCTTGTCGTACATGCTGACCCTCGCGGCGATTCTTGTGCTGTACTATGTCGCCGAGCTCGTCGGGGCCAGTGGTGCGATCACAATTCTGATGTTCGGTCTTGTGTTGGCGAACATGGAAACTCTGGCAGGCCGGCTGGTACGGCCGCTTCGGGTGTTGATTGGGTACGAGTTAGACCAGGCTAAGTTTGTGCTGGATGAGTTCCTGAAACGGATCAATGAAGAGCTGGCTTTCCTGGTGCGGACATTTTTCTACGTGTTGTTGGGATTGATTGTGGATTTCTCACAGTTTAATTGGACCATTGTCGGATGGGGGCTTGCATTTTTCGTAGTCGTCTTCGGAGTGCGTGTCATTGCCACGTTTGCGATCGGAGAGGCGACCAAGAGTTGGACCTCCAGCGAACGCGTCCTCATCGCCGCCATGATGCCACGAGGTGTCGCCACTGCCGTGATGGCCTTTTTGCCAGCGAGCGCGGGCATTCCAGATACAGAGGTCTTTCCGATGTATGCCTTGACCGTCATCACTCTCGGCGTCCTTTTCATGACGTTGTCACTGGCATTCTATCGACGTCAGGTGACCCATGAGCATCGTCTCGCAGCTCCCTTACCGCAGAGTAATTAGCCCGCTATAAAAATAGATGAATGGGATCTCGATGATCGCATGGATCCAGTTTGTGGCCAGCGCATCTGTGATTGCCGTCGCAGGAACGAGACTGGCCAGGGACGGCGATTGTATTGCCGAACTGACGGGACTCGGCCGGCTTTGGATAGGCGTTGTCCTCGTAGCCGGGGCCACTTCCTTACCGGAAGTACTGACGGACGTGAGTGCCGCCTTGATGGATGCGCCCGATCTCGCCGTCGGGGACTTATTTGGCAGTAACATGGCGAACATGCTGATCCTCGGCATTATCGATTTGCTGCACCGCCAGAAGCGCGTCTGGCAGCAGGCCACGTATGAGCAGACCCTCATTGCTGCACTCGCAATGACCCTCACTGGGTTGGCCGGTGCCTGTATCCTGCTAAAGGCGGGGGTGGCTCACGGCGGTGTGGGGCTGGATACGCTGGCTCTGATCGTGCTGTATCTGTTGGGGATGCGGGTGGTCTATCGGCAAGCGGATATGCGTCATCGGCAGCAGGAACAGCATGTGGTCGCCCAGGTTGAGGGGATAGGAATTACCGAGGAGCAGCGGTCTCTCGCGCTACGGTCCGCCATTATCGGATTTGCGATCGCCTCGTTGGCCATCCTCGTCGCTGCGCCGTTTCTGGCGTGGTCCGCCAAGAGCATCGCCGAGCAAACGGGGATCAGCACAGGTTTCATCGGGACGTTTCTGGTTGCCATCACCACCTCCTTGCCGGAACTGGCGGCCTCGATTGCGGCTGTGCGGCTCGGTGCCTTTGACTTGGCCGTTGGCAACCTCTTTGGAAGCAATGCCTTTAACATGGCCGCCCTTTTTCTTACCGACGTGGCCTATCGGGAAGGTCCACTCCTGAGCCTTGTGAGTTCTACGCATGGCATCGCCGCGTTCTGGTCGATCATTCTGATGGGCATTGGGTTGATGGGGATTATCTACCGAGCTGAGAAGCGGTTCCTCCTGATTGAACCTGACAGCCTGTTGATGATCGTCAGCTATGTGCTGGGTCTGTGGCTGCTGTTTCGATGAAGCGCGGAGAGGGATATGGAAACCTGGAATGTCGCCGCAGCTCCGAGACTGAGGCATTCAATCAACATGACCGCGGGCCGGGTTCATGCGGAGGCCAGCCTTGAGGGGAGATCGGCAAAGTCCGTCTAGGTCTAATAGGGAGAAGATACGATGAACATTGTCATAGCGGTAGATCAGTCTCGGCATGCCCGTGCGGCACTTCACCTGGTCCAGCAGATGCGCTGGCCGACCGGATCGACTTTCACCCTGCTCCATGTTTTGGAGATCGTGACGATAGCTGGCGGCTGGCAGCTCCACTATCATCCAGAGTTATGGAAGCAGTTTATGGGGGAACGGAAGAAGCTGTTCGCACAGGCTCAGCGCTTCCTGGAGCGCATGGAAGCGCAGTTGCAAAAGGGTGACACCCGATTAGATAAGCGGGTGAAGTGGGGTCTGCCGCTGACGGGGATCGTGGAGGTATTGAAAAAGCAACAGGCGGACTTAGTTGTGGTGGGCTCACGTGGACTATCCGGTGTGAGGCGATTCCTACTCGGGAGTGTGAGCGAAGGCGTGCTAACTGCGGCGCCGTGCTCCGTCCTGATCAGCCGCGGACGACGAAAGGGAGCGGCGCAGCAGGCTACCAACGGTTTCCGGGTCCTGTTGGCGGTGGACGAATCCGAGCAGGCCTTGGCTGCCGCACGATGGCTTCGAGCCGTACGCCTCCCGGCAGGGGCGGAAGTTACCATCCTGCATGTCGTGGGACCGCCAGACGATTGCGCCCCCCAGTTGCTGGCGATGAAAGCTCCGAAGTTCCGTGAGTCGGCTCAGGCGGTGATTCGTCTGGCGCAGGAGCGCGGGAGGCAGGTATTGACGCGGTCGAGGAAGGTCCTCGCACCTCGCGGCCTGACCGTCTACCCCGTGCTGGTCGAAGGCCATCCCGCAGAGGAAATCATCCGAGCCGCAACCCGAACACATGCTGATCTAGTGATCCTCGGATCGCGGGGCATGACGGGCTTAAAAAGCGCGTTTCTCGGCAGCGTGTCGCGGCGAGTGGCACGGCATGCTCCCTGTTCGGTCCTGGTCGTCAAGACGCGGTAATCGGTGCGGCACCCTTCGGCAACTTTGGCGTCCCGATCATGACCCCGGACCGGCCCTCTAAAGGTGGCATCGGGTTGGGGGTTCCGCTCTGAAGAGCGCCGATCGCTTACAGCGAAGATCAGCGTACTGTCGATTGTACGCGGCATTATCAGCCTGTCAGGCACTGTGTATGCCGAAAAACACGAGAGCCTACAGACTGATTCTGGCCGTGCCTGCTTCAGACGGTCAGAGCCCCAGAGACCAGAGAATTATGTCTCGGAACCTAGTAGTTTGCCGAGGTTGTCCCGTCTCTGGTGCTCACGTATGGTGCGGAGGGAGGCCAGGGTGCTGCACGACATGATTGGCGGGTATGACATCCGACCCTCTGAAGGGCTGGTCGTGACGGTCACGAGAGCATCCGGGGATCGCAGGGCGAGGAATCAAGGGAGCGCATGCAGTCGGACTGGCCACCACGAACATTCATCTTGCCTTCAAAAGACGTTGTGTCGGCGGCACAGCTACATCTATTGGTCGTGCAGGAAGGTGATCCCCTCTGGCTCTGTGAGACGTTGCACTCGTTCGGTTTCTCGGTGCAGACCGTTCGCCACGGAGGAACCGCGCTGGACTGTCTGGCTCAGATGAAGGGGATCGCCGGGGTGCTGCTCGATGTGCGTGCCCGAAGCGCTGACGACAGGCCTCTGGTCTCTGAGCTGCGTCACCGCTATCCGCAGCTGCCAATCATGACCATGGCGACCCGCCAGGACATTGACCTTCTCAGAGCGTCAATCGGGCTGGGCGCATACGAGTACCTCGTCACCCCCACCCATGAGGACATGCTGAAAATCAAATGTGCAAAGGTGTTCATTCATCAGGTCAGGGCCGATACTGTCCACCCCATAGCTGCTCAGATCGACCCGACCGGTCCGGCCACCACAGGTTGAGCGGTTTCAGGAGCGCCAGATACCAACTTCCATCCTGAACGCTGATCGACAGGTGGGGGATGCGTGTGGAGTCGGCACGAACCTCCTTCTTGCCTTGACCGTCAGCTCGGTGGGCTGGCCTATCGGCATCATCGTGTGTTCCGGCACCTCTATCGGATCGAAGAGACCCTGGAGAAGGCCGTCGCGGCAAAACCGCTGCCGCGAAAACTCTGCAGTCCGGGTGCCGGTATTTCGCAGGCGCCAATGCAGCAGGCGACATGGCATCGAGCCTGTGCGTCGGCTACTGGCGAGAGGTCTCGCATACCGTTTGGGCTCTTGGCATCGCCGCATTGATTGTTGGGGATAACAGGAGGGCTGGGGATGGTCGTGATGTGGATGTGGCAAAGGCGCGGCCCTGAGCAAATGGCAGGTGGCCGATCATGATGGACGAGCCGGTCTCGCAAAATCAGCCGCTCATCCAACCGATAATAGAGCCCTTCCAACGGTTCCTCCACGCCCAGACTAGCGGCGGAGTGCTGCTGTTGGCCGCCACTGTCACGGCGATGGTCTGGGCTAATTCACCCTGGGCCGAGTCCTATGCGGCGTTTTGGAGCACCCCCGTCAGTCTGGTCGTGGGGTCTCATGCCTTGCGAGAAACGTTGCTGGAGTGGATCAACGACGGGCTGATGGCAATGTTCTTTTTCGTCATCGGACTGGAAATCAAGCGGGAAATCCTGGTCGGAGAGTTGGCGTCGTTCCGGCAAGCCGCCCTCCCGCTCACGGCGGCGTTCGGCGGGGCGATGCTTCCGGCAATGCTCTACTCGATCCTGAATACGCCCGGACCGGGCGCTCCTGGATGGGGCATTCCGATGGCGACCGACATTGCCTTCGCGCTCGGGATTCTGACCTTACTCGGCAGTCGAGTTCCGTTGGCCTTGAAGGTTTTCTTGACCGCGCTGGCCATCGCGGATGATCTCCTGGCGGTGCTGGTCATCGCATTATTTTATACGTCGACGATTTCCTGGCTGAGCCTCGGGATCGGGGCGGTCTTTCTGGCGTTGCTGATCGCCGCGAACCTTGTGGGCGTGCGGCATCCCCTGGTGTACTCGATTCTGGGGATCGGCGGCTTGTGGCTGGCGTTCCTCTTGTCCGGGGTGCACGCCACCATTGCTGGCGTGATTGCGGCGATGACGATTCCCGCCCGGACCCGACTGACCGGACATGAATTTATTTCGAGAGGCAAGGTGCTGCTTGAAGGGTTTGAGCAGGCGATGTTTCCTGAGAAACCCCAATTGGCCAACCGGGAGCGGCAGCAAATCGCCCGGCATATGAAAACCGCGGTGCAGCAGGTGGAGACCCCCTTGCAGCAATTGGAGCAGACGCTCCACCCATGGGTGACGGTCGTGGTGATGCCGGTCTTCGCGCTGGCCAATGCCGGGATTACGCTTGATGCGGACATCGGCACGATGCTGATGAATCCGGTGGCGCTGGGGATCATCCTCGGGTTGCTCGTCGGGAAACCTGTCGGCATCGTGTTCTCGTCCTGGCTCGTGATACGAGGAGGCCTCGCCAACTTACCCTCGGGCGTGTCTTGGACGCACCTGTGGTCTGTGGGGTGTCTTGGAGGGATTGGATTTACCATGTCGCTCTTCATCACAGGCTTGGCGTTCACCCAGGGGCCGTCGTTGATGTCGGCGAAGGTGGGCATCCTGGCAGCCTCAACAACGGCGGGGACCATTGGCTGGCTGTTCCTGAAACGTATTCGATCGAACTAGCAGGTCCACATGAGTCTCCGGCGGTCTGGGATGTGACGCGAGACGACTCGAAGGAAGGCACGCACTCGTCAGGCGGCTAGTGGCGCGGCCCTGGACCTACGCGCCGTGCTGATATCAGGCTTTCTCAACTGAGGAGTTCCCCTTACTATCCTGCGATGTTCCTGTGTCGTTCCTCAGGGTACGCGTGCCCTGCTTTGAGGGGTTTGGTCAGAGGTTTGGTAATACGTAGTGTTGGCATGCGAAACACTACGTATTACAGTTTCATGCCATGGTTAAGACGTTCCGGCATAAGGAGCTGCTAGTCTTTTTTGAGACTGTCAGCGAGGGAGGCATCCAGCCGCACCATGCGGCTCGGTTTGGACGGGCAACACGCCCGACTGGACCTGGCCCAAACGGTGGCGGATATGAACGTGCCGGGATGGGGGGCATGCCTCGGCCGGCAATCTTGCAGTCCGGTATGCGGTGTCCGTGAGCGGGAATTGGCGACTGACCTTTGGCTTCGACGGCGAGGATGCCGTCCTCGTCGATTGCAAGATTGTCATTAGGGGGAAGGCAACATGGGCTGAATGCACAAATCGCCGCATCCGGACGAAACGTTGCGAGAGGATATTCTGCCTGCTCTGGGCTTGAACGTGACGCAATCTGCGGCGCAACTGAGGGTAACCTGTGCCGCAGTATCGCGTGTCTCGAATGGCCACACGGCGATCTCTTCGGAAGTGGCCCTGCGATTAGAAGGATGGCTTGGCGTAAAAAGCGGCGGCCGTGCCGATGTGTGGGTGGCCCAGCAGGCAGCCTATGCCCTGTGGCAGGCCTGCAAGGCTGGCGCGCCAAGAGTACGGCGGGCCGTCTTAATCAAGGTGTGATAAAGAACCTTTATATATAGGCGGGGGCCACGCTACCATACTGGCGGAGGCTCGCATAGACGACGGCGGGCCCCCCACCGATACAGATGTTCTCGGACCAGCTCGGACCAAGGGCGATCGCCCTCATTGACCACCCGATAAACAGATTGCTCAGCGCAAACGGGAATTAATCAGACCTTCCCTAGATCTCTTTATCATGACGAAAGTTTCTCGTTAACTGAACCGCACAGTAACCAGGATAATCTTGATCATCTTCCTCTCGGGCCATAGCTTCGATTTCGACCATCTCGCATGTGCCAATGCGGTGGGCGACATGGCGTCCAGTATCTGTCCATGTAGGTTGTTTACTTGAATGTGGGCATCTGGCCTAGGGCTGTGGCATCGTAGCAACCGTGGGGGTGTTGGGAGTGCGGTTATGAGTCTGGTGCTCCTATCGCCGACCTTCCGAATGAAACAGTGCAGTCCCACTGTGTCTGGCGTCAACTAGATTTGCGGGCCGCAATTCTAATTGTCGCTGAACACCCACTGTTTTCAGGGTGGGCTGCTTGGCCCAGAGCCAGTACGAATCAATACGCAATCACTCGGTCGGCTGACGCGAACAGGTCCACCATCTTAGTTAATGCAACAGGAGTTACTGAGGTAGCGACCCGCGCCGGATCGATGTTGTAGAGCAGCATCATGGTTTGATTCCCATAGATGTCGACGCCCAGCTTGTTCTTGAGAACGTCGAAATACTCGCCGTAATTGTGCGGGACTTGCTCCAGCGGGACGCCCATCTGTTCGGAGAGGCTCTGTCGTTCTCGCTCCGGCAAGCCAGCTCGATCCAGCGCGGTGGACTCAGACCCGATCAGCTTCCTGAACCACCCGAAGCCTTTCGTCACCGACGTGACGGCGCTCGCATCCACCAGGATCGTCACCTTATGCCCAGCCTTCACGGCTGCCCAGGCCACGTTTGGGACCGCGCAGATTTGTGCATCGTCCACGGCAAGCGATGTTTTCATATGGATCAGGATGTTGGCTGCGGATGCTGCAGGAATCCAAAGTCCCGTGCTCAAGACGAGCGCTGTGAAGGTCATGAGCAGGGGAGCGAATCGTCGTTTCATAGTGCCTCCTCTTTATCGGTATCGCTTGGCGTTTGGTGATCGCAGCAACCTGCGGCATCCGAAGTCGTCTCAGGACCGATAGATTCCTTATAGGCAGCATAGGCCTTCAGCGCCCATTCCTCGCCGGGACAACCTTGCATGGTCATGGCCACCTCAAGGAATTCGATCAGTTCTTCTTGTGTGCTGCCTTTCTCGTGCGCCATCCGGACATAGGCGCGAATGCAGGGTTCGCATCGGATCGCGATGGAGATAGCCATCGCGGTGAGGAGCTTATGTTTGGCGGGAACCGCCCCATCGCGATAGGCTGCCTGGCGCATGCGAAGCAACCCGCCTGTTACTTGCGGACTGAGGCGACGCAATTCCGTAAACCGTGTGTCGTTCGGACTTGTCACGATGTCCTCCGTTTCTGTGATTGTTGTGAGGCGGGTTGGTCTCTTTCCATCTGGCGCAGAATCTGACAACGATCGATGGGCTGACCAGCCTGGCACATGCGGATCAATCCGCGCAGCGCGCGGGCCAAAGCCTGGAGGTCTGTCAGCTTCGCTTCAACGCCATGCAATTTCGCTTCTGCCTTCCGCTGCACGTCGCCACAACGCGCCCGGCCATTCACTCGGAGGCTGAGTAATTCACCGATCTCTCGAAGCGTGAATCCCAGTGCCTTCGCGTTTCTGATGAATCGGAGTCGTGCCACTGCCTCGTGGTCATAGACACGATATCCGGACGGCCGACGTCCGACAGGCGAGAGGAGCTGTTGCCGCTCGTAGTACCGAACCGTTTGGACATGAACACCAGCCGACTTTGCGAGCCAGCCAATCGTACGTTGGGATGTCATAGTCGCTCCGTGGGAAGATGCTACACCTGATACTATGGTACCGAGTCAAGGGGACGAGGAACCTACCTGATCTACTCTCCGCCCTGTCAGAAGTTCTCTGCGCTGGTGACGGATCCCTCGCGCGGCGATGCTCTCACTTACAGGGTACGACTCAATGTAAGCCAGCTTACAGAACCTTCGTCCTCCTCGCTGTATCCTCCCTCTCTGACGCATTCATCTTGGGGTCCGGCTGGAGATTGAAGCCAACTCGGTCAGTTTTATACATAGACGTATCTTCATATGTTCATGACTTAGCGGGGGGAGCTATGCCAGGAGAGACCATTACTCAGACCGTCAGCGATCGATACGCCCGGGCGGCCAACTCGGGCGAGCAAATGTGTTGTCCGACTAGCTATGACATGGGGCATCTCAAGACCTTTATCCCCGAAGAGGTCCTCAAGATTTCCTATGGCTGCGGCACGCCCGCAGGGCTGAAAACCGTGAGCGCCAGTGAGACGGTCCTCGACATCGGGTCGGGCGGCGGGATCGACTGTTTCGAGGCGTCGCGTCTCGTTGGTCCGACGGGCCGCGTGATCGGCATCGACATGACCGATACGATGTTGGAGATCGCGCGCAGGAACGCCGTGATCGTGGCCGGCAATCTCGGCTACCCCTCTTCCAATGTCGAGTTCCGCAAAGGCATGGCCGATTCCATGCCGGTAGAAGAGGGCACGGTTGATTTGATCATCTCCAACTGCGTGATCAACTTGGCCCCGGACAAGCGCAAGGTCTTCCGTGAAATGTTCCGTGTCGCGAAGGCGGGCGGACGGTTTACTATTTCGGACATCGTCGCGGATCAGCCCGTACCTCAGTATCTGGTTCATGATGCGGAGAAATGGGGCGATTGCCTGTCTGGCGCCCTGACACTCACCGACTATATGGCTGGCATGACGGAGGCGGGGTTTGTCGGCATCCATCTGATCAAGTCGTCCCCCTGGCAGCGGATCGACGGTATTCACTTCTTCTCGGTGACGTTGACCGGCTACAAACTCGCGGCCAATGCACCGGCATTAAGCCCACGCTATGCCACGCTCCGCGGCCCCTTCAGCCGCGTGGTCGATGAACGGGGTACAAGCTACCGACGCGGAGCCCCTCAAACACTCACACCGGACTCAGCTCTCGTGCTGAGCCAGCCGCCGTTTGCACCGCTGTTTATCTTGTCACAAGACCCGGTGACGCTCCACCAGACAGATCCGAGATGGGTGGTGGTGCTTCCTGAACAAACGCCCTGTGTATGGAAGGGTGATTTTGCGCTGCTGGCCGGACCGTTCCTGGAAGCGCACGACGATGACCGCCATGTCTATCGCCGGGGCGAACCGTTGGAAATTTGTTCCAAGACGCGTGGCGTATTAGAAACCGACGGCTACGCGCCTCATTTTGCGATGATCAATCGCGCGGGCCAGATGGTCAGCGGTGAGGCCGTGAGTTGTTCCCCTGATGGAGCCTGCTGTTGATGAAGCGTGCCTCGACAGGCGATATCCTGACCACGGGCCAATGTGCCACGGTGCTGAAAACGCTGGCGGATAAGACCCGACTGCGTCTTCTGGAGTCCCTGCTGGTCGAAGAGAAATGCGTGATGGAGCTTGCGCGGGAATTGCGCTGCCCGCAGCCTCACATTTCCCATCATCTTCGCATTCTTCGCGATGCCGGGTTAGTCGAAGGACTTCGGGAAGGCAAGCAGGTCTGTTATCGCATTGCTCCGACCGTCAGACGGGCGTTAGCGAATCGGCAAGGGCAGGCCCTGAATTTTGGGTGTTGCGAGGTGCGATTTCCTGAAACTGTTTTGACCGCGGTGACACATGCACGCTGAGGTGGCGTGGCTCGTGAGAGGAACCGTTGTGTGTGTGAGGACCCCGACATGCCGCTGACCCTGCTGGGGGGACAGCATCCGCTGGCCTCCGCATCTGAACAGCTCAAGCTGCTCGCCAACACGCACGGCTACTTATCGTTTAAGACTCGGCTCGATCAAGCCGGTCTCTTCCCGCTTCGAGCGACCGGGATAACGGTGCTTCAGATCAACATGGGGAAACTCTGCAACCAGACCTGCAAACACTGTCATGTAGACGCAGGCCCGGATCGGACCGAACGCATGTCGCGAGAAACGGCAGCGCTGTGCATACAGACGCTCGCCACAACCGACATTCCCACGGTCGATCTCACGGGGGGTGCACCGGAATTGAATCCCAATTTTCGATGGCTGGTCGAACAAGCTCGCGGACTCGGCCGGCATGTGTTGGATCGCTGTAATCTGTCCGTGCTCCTGATCCCTTCACAGGCAGACTTGGCGAAGTTTCTGGCGATTCATCAGGTTGAAATCATTGCCTCACTGCCTTCCTACCGTGCCAGCCAGACTGACGCGCAGCGGGGCGACGGCATTTTCGAGAAGTCGATCGAGGCACTGCGCCTGTTGAATGGACTGGGCTACGGCCGCCCTGAGAGCGGCCTGCTCTTGAATCTCGTGCACAATCCGGTCGGCGCCTTTCTCCCTCCCAAGCAAGAGGCCATCGAAGCGCAGTTTCGGAAAGAACTTCGGGTTCGCCATGGCGTCGAGTTTACACATCTCTATACGATCACCAACATGCCCGTGAGCCGATATCTCGAGTTTCTCGTGGAGAGCGGCAACTACGAGCAGTATATGGAGCGGTTGGCCAACGCCTTCAATCCTGCAGCGGCCGCCGGCGTGATGTGCCGGTCGATGATTTCCATCGGGTGGGAGGGCACGCTCTATGACTGCGACTTCAATCAGATGCTCGAACTGCCGATAGATCTCGGCTTGCCCTCCCATATTCGTGACTTTGATCCAGTGAAACTGAATCAACGCCAGATTGTCACACGCAACCATTGCTACGGCTGCACGGCAGGCGCGGGTTCTTCCTGTGGCGGGGCGGTCGCTGGACCAGCATCGAGAGGATAGGACGAATCCATGGATGTCTCGATCGTCGCTTTCGTGCTGCTGCTGGCATTGGCGTTTGCCAACGGAGCTAATGATGTCTCCAAGGCCATCGCCACCCTTGTTGGAAGCGGGGTGACGGGGTATCGCACGGCCATTCTCTGGGGGACAGCATGGACGGTCCTTGGTGCGGTTCTTTCAGGAGTGATCGCCACGGCAATGGTCAAGACCTTCAGTCAAGGATTGCTGGCACCTGGCGTCTCTGCTTCGCCCAATCTCGTTGTGGCTGTGCTCGTTGGCGCCATGCTCTGGGTCCTCGTCGCTTCGCGGACAGGACTGCCCGTTTCGACCACTCATGCGCTGACCGGGGCCATCGTCGGGGCGGGCCTCATCGCATTTGGAAGAGAGGGACTGCTCTGGGAGGGGATTGGAAAGAAAATTGTTCTACCGCTCATTCTGAGCCCTCTCTTGGCGTTGGCGCTCTCTGTCGTGCTGCATCCACTCACGCGAAGGCTGGCGGCTCGTTGGGAAGGAACTTGCCTGTGTGTGATGCCGACGGCTCGGGCGCTGGTTATGATCGATGGACAGGGGGCGACGCGGACGCTTTTTCAAACTACGACTCTGGGGCGACCGGTGATGGCTTTTCCGGCTCAGTGCGACCGAGCTGGACTGAACGGGCTCACGGTTGGATTGGACAGCATCCATTGGTTTTCGAGCGGGTTAGCTTCCTTGGCGCGCGGGACGAATGACGCGCCCAAGATTGCCGCGATTTTATTGCTCGGGAGCGCCATCGCATCATGGTCCAGCGTAGCAGCGCAGAGTGCCGCGATCATCGGCGTCGCAGTGGCCATGGGGCTCGGCAGCTACCTCGGAGGACTCCGCGTTACGAAAGTGCTGGCTGAAAAGGTCACTCAGATGAATCACAGCGAAGGATTGTCTGCAAATCTCACAACCTCGTCTCTCGTGTTCGTCTCGGCATTGATGGGACTGCCGGTCTCAACGACGCACGTCAGTAGCTCGGCGATCATCGGGATCGGATTGTTGAAAGGCGTGAGCGCCGTACGTTGGACGACCGTCCGGGACATGGTCCTTGCCTGGGTGGTGACACTGCCTGTTGCCGCATTCCTCTCAGCACTCGCCTACCTCCTGCTCGCCCTGATTGTGTAAGCAGCCTTACAGTCTTCTCACGATGTGACCTGGTAGATACAGCGGCGTTCAGCCGTTGGTCGCTCTCATACATGGACTCATGCAGATATCTCTACTATTTGCTGGAGGAGTGAATGGCAAGACACTCGTTTGTGTTTCAGGCGCAGCTGCGAGGAAAGACGTTCACCCGGTCCAGGATAATAGGTCGCGTGGCCTGCTTACTCTGGATCACACTTAGGTTGGAGGTATCAGTACCAGCCAAGGCGCTTGCTTTCGATTGGGTTCCGACCGATCAAGAAATTCAGAAATACCGCCAAAGCTGGAATCCGCTTTCGAACGGGCCGATTTTCATCAGTGGCGTCGATGTCCATCCGCAAGGGCAGTTTACGGTTCATCCATTCATCTTCTCTCAAATCAGTGAAAATCAGTTCGGCAATGATCTGACGACGAATAGCACGCCATCACCCGTCCATTCGTATCAAATCGCCCCGGTTGTGACGATGGCGTATGGCCTGACGAATCACTTGGAGCTCAACGTCGGTCTCTCCGGTTCATTCTGGTGGGCCAATTCCAGTGCGCAGTTCAATCAAGGGAAAGGCGGACCGTGGACGACTGACTCAGGGGTTGGTGATACCCAGATTTATCTCAAATACACCCCGCCTGTACAGGATCCCGCTGGCTGGCGCCCGTCGATCACGACCTTCAATATGATCGTGCTCCCGACCAGCAAATGGGCCGGAACGGAGAGCCCTCCAGGCGGGTTTGCCCCACTCGGCCGTCTTCCTGCTTCACGATTCGGTTCGCTCACGTGGACGGAGGGCATTTTGGCTCGCAAGAATCTCGCCCCCTTTCGCGTCAGCGCCGGCGTGTTTTATTCATACCATTTACCGGGGAGTCAGTTCGGAGAGACCACCTATCCGAGCGACATCATCAATACCCGTCTGATCATCGAGCATATTCTCGATGAGAAGCGAGGCTTAGGGTATAACCTCGAACTCGTCGGCTTCCATGGGCTGACGTGGCGCGCAGATGGTCATCAGGTCA
>LNFM01010077.1_pt1 | contig 13478 bp, 16 predicted proteins | sample 596031 | NCBI WGS metagenome assembly LNFM01 (sample SAMN04254537, study PRJNA301005) | activated carbon metagenome | isolation source: dual media filters at the Ann Arbor, Michigan drinking water treatment plant | place: USA: Ann Arbor
GCCAATGCTGTTAACTTCGACATACTTTTCTCCCAAAATTAAAAGGTAAAACTCTTATAAAAATAATGTTTTTGAGTATTACAGCCAATTAATTATGCGACTTAGAACAAAGCGTTAAAACAAGAACAGTGACAATATGACGACGCTTTTAACCAGCCTCAACCTAATTGACTAGGCGTAGTCTAGACTTATTTCTGTCATATTGCCAAGTTTTTTATGGTTTAGCGCACAACTGCTAGATTTTGATACGTATTTTGCAAGCAATTGAAGGCTTTGCAGATAGAAAGATCAAAGCTTATTGAGTGGATACTGCCAGTGCTTTTTCCATGCACCCACCACTAAATTGGGATACTGCGGCTTACCCAAACTACCATTGTAGCGACCGAGTGCGCGGTATAAATCACCGCGTTCTATATCTAAATAATGGCGCAAAATGGTACAGCCATAGCGCAGATTAAGCCGCAAATGGAACAAATTGTGCTCAGGATTACCAATACTTTTGACCCAAAACGGCATCACCTGCATATATCCGCGCGCGCCCACGCTAGAAAAAGCGTATTTTTTAAAACCACTTTCCACTTGAATTAAGCCCAAGACCAGCTGCGGATCTAAGCCTGCGCGGGTGGCTTCATAGTGCACAGACCGTAAAAAATCTTCTCTGTAAGACTGATCAGGCATGCGCTTTTGCAAGCGTTGCGACATATCGGCTAGCCAAGCATTACCTTCTTCTTGGCTGGCAAATATCAACTTGGGTGAGCCTAAATCGCTAATCGATTTTTGCATCAGCGCTTTAACCGAATTTGAAAGCGGCTCTTCGCGTTGATTGCCCGCAAAGGATGTCGATGCTGCGCAAAATAGATAAGCTAGAAAGATTTTTTTCAACATACTGATTAGCTATTTAACAAAGTACTCAAATGACTTACTGCACTTTCCAATGCAATATTCTGCGCTTCTGCATGGCTGCGCGATTTGTATTCCACTTTACCCTCAGCCAAACCACGGTCACCAATCACAATGCGGTGCGGAATACCTATTAAATCGCTTTCTGCAAACATGACACCAGGCCGCTCGCCTCTGTCATCAAATAACACATCAATGCCTGCTTTTACGCAATCCGCATAAAGTTGGTTGGCAACATTTTTCACTGATTCACTTTTATCCATGCCAATTGGGCAGATAACAACGGAGAAAGGTGCCATGCTTAATGGGAAAATAATGCCTTTGTCATCATTACCCTGCTCAATCGCCGCACCTACAATACGTGAAACGCCAATGCCATAACAACCCATCTCCATTACTTGCGCTTGACCATTTTCATCCAAGTACGTTGCATTCATGGCTTGAGCGTACTTGGTGCGCAATTGAAAAATATGCCCGACTTCGATACCACGACACAAACTTAATGTGCCTTTGCCGTCAGGGCTGGCGTCACCATCGACCACATTTCGAACATCTGCCACCAGGCTTGGCTCTGGCAAATCGCGACCAAAATTAACGCCACTTAAGTGGTATTTTGGCTTATTGGCACCACAAACAAAATTGCTCATATTAGCAACGGTTCTATCGGCAATCACCGTCACACTGTTAGCTACATTCACAGGTCCGATAAAACCTGGCGGGCAGCTTAAATTGGCGCGGATTTCTTCTTCTGTGGCAAATCTAAATTCACCTAATACTTTGCCTGCTTTTACTTCATTTAAGCTATGGTCGCCACGCAGTAAAGCTAAATAAAACTGTTCGGTTTCTGCCTCTTTTTTAACCATTAAGGCAATTGACTTCACTGTTTGCTGAACAGTAATGCCTAATAATTTCGCTACATCTTCACAAGTAGTTTGCTTTGGTGTTTCAACATCAGCCATTGCTTGGCTAGCCGCGGCTCTAGCATTTATTTGAGGCAAAGCTTCCGCTAATTCCACATTGGCGGCGTAATCCGAATGTTCACAGTAAGCCAGCGCATCTTCACCGCTATCGGCCAGCACATGAAACTCTTGCGAACCATCACCGCCAATCGCGCCAGAATCGGCTTTTACCGCGCGAAATTTCAGCCCTAAGCGCGTAAACACATTGCTGTAGGCTTGATGCATATCTGCGTAGGTTTTACTTAATGATTCAAAGTTGGTATGGAATGAGTACGCATCTTTCATCATAAATTCGCGGGCGCGCATCACACCAAAACGGGGGCGAATTTCGTCACGAAATTTAGTTTGAATCTGATAAAAATTAAGTGGTAATTGTTTGTAGCTATTGATTTCGCGGCGCGCAATATCGGTAATCACCTCTTCATGCGTAGGGCCAAAACAAAAATCGCGGTCATGGCGGTCTTTAATTTTGAGCATCTGCGGCCCAAACACAGCCCAGCGACCAGTTTCGTCCCATAGCTCTTTTGGTTGCACGGCCGGCATTAACAATTCTAGTGCACCCGCTTTGTTCATTTCATCGCGCACGATATTTTCCACTTTACGTAACACACGCAAACCGAGCGGCATCCAGCTATATAAGCCGCTACCCAGCTTTTTAATTAAGCCTGCACGCACCATTAATTTGTGGCTGATTAATTCAGCATCGGCTGGGGCTTCTTTTTGGGTGGCGATAAAAAATTGGGATGCGCGCATGAAAATATTAACGAATAAAAATTGAAACCGAATTTTAACGTTAAAAACGCATTAAGTCAGTAAGCACTTAGTTTGCAGCTTGTTTAATTTTTCGGCCTAGGATGGTCAATTGGCGTATCAACAGGTCGATAGCCCGCTTTCCATTCTTTAAATGGCACAATCACAGGCGGTACGCCGTTATCATAAAACCAGCTATCCACTGCAAAACGAGTGCTGGATTTAGCATCACGAATCACTGCTGTAGAATGCGGCCAGCCATTAAAAAAGAAGTTACGCGTGCGTGTATCTTCAATTTCATGCCACTTTATCAAACCCGCTTGCTGCATTAAACGCATATAGGTTGTGGTATTAATGGCTTCGTCATTACAATCTAGCTGACCTGATAAACGGCCTTCAAAGAAAGTACCAGCCAAATCATTTGAGGTACCAATTTTTTCACCAACAATGATTTCTAGTTGCGCGATTGCTTTAGCGATTAATTCACGTTCTTGCGCGGCATCAACAGGTGCATTATTAAATATAGCACTGACTTTTTGCCATTCTTCAGTAGTGAGTACTAGCGACCTTATTTCAGCACAGCCGCCGCCAAAGCAAACTTCAAACGCAGATAAGCTTGGGGTTTGGCGAAAAATACGCGACATATCGGATAAATCCGCGCGGGAACTTAACGCTGTAATTAGCATTAAAAATCCGACTAAAGTATTGATTAAACGACTAAAGAATAATCGGGGTGTTGGGTAGTTCATTGCTGTTTTCACCATCCGCAGGATAATGCTTTTGCAGTAAATGGCTAATTTCACTTAAACCTTGCAATACACCCGCTTCAAAATTACCCTGCCTGAATTGAATTTCCATGGTATGACAAATTGCATCCCAGCCATCATTACCCACATGTTGGTGAATGCCGCGGTCGGCCACAATTTCGACGTCTCTATCGGCTAATAATAGATAAATCAGTACGCCATTGTTTTGCGCCGTATCCCAAATATTAAAGCGGCCAAATAACTCTAAGGCACGTTTTTTTGGCATTTTTTTATATAATATTTCCAGCGGATGCAAGCACGATTCCACTACAAAACGAATTTCGCCTGTATGCGTTTGCTCGCTAGCCTTAATCGCTTTTTCAATACGATTGAGCGCGCTATCTGAAAAATGTTGTCGCACTTGCCAGCTAGTCGGCAAAGCTGCGCTGATTAAGTGTTTTAAAAACCGAATAATTGGGTGTCGACGTTTCATGATTTATCTATTTTAGCCTACGCTTACCAATCGCCAGAGGCTCCGCCGCCGCCAAAATCGCCACCACCGCCGCCCCAGCTACTCGATCCACCGCCACTCCAGCCGCCACCCATCGGAACGCCGCCATAACCACTCATGCCGCGACCACCCATCATCATAGTAAAAAAGAAGGCCACAATAGCAAAAATAACAGCGGCGCCCAAAGCCAACCCTAGCAACCAAACGGCCGCACCAACTAAGCCACCATTGACTGCACTGCCACCGAATGTGCCAAAAATACTGCGTAGAAACAAACCTGAAATTAACCCGCCAAACAATAAAATAGGTAATAAGTTTTCGATAGCGTTACCACTAGTAGCGCTGGCTTTGTTTTCAGGCAAGGCCTCACCGTGAATCAATCCAATTAACTTATCAACGCCTGCATCTAAGCCGCCATAAAAATTACCTTGCTTAAACTGCGGTGAGATAATTTCGCTAATCACGCGCTTGGCAATTAAATCAGGAATAGCACCTTCTAAACCATAGCCCACTTCAATACGGATTTTTCGGTCATCTTTAGCGACTAAGATAAGCACGCCATCGTCAATTTTTTCGCGCCCGATTTTCCATTTTTCGACCACTCGAATCGAATACTGCGCGATATCTTCTGGTTGCGTAGTGGGTAAGATAAGCACCGCTATCTGGCTGCCTTTTTGTTGCTCAAAAGCGGCCAGTTTAGAATCAAGTTGGGCATGCTGATCTGCGGATAAAGTTTGGGTTAAATCGGTAATGCGCGATTTAAGTTCTGGAATGGCAACCAAATCGGCGCGCGCTATGCCAGATGCAAACACTAACATCGCGCATAGCACGTACAAGCTGGCTCTAAAGTTGAAAAACACTGTTGTAGTTAATATTAAGTTAAAAATTAAGTGAATTTAAGTGTTAACTTAACTGATTATTTATCCCCAAAATCGACTTTAGGTGTCACAGAAATGGCTTTTTCATTTTCTACTGTGAATGATGGTTTGGTTTTATAGCCAAACATCATGGCAGTTATATTATTTGGGAAACTACGCACCGCTACGTTATATTCTTTGATAGTGGTGATGTAACGATTACGCGCAACCGCTACGCGGTTTTCTGTGCCTTCTAACTGCGCTTGCAAATCTCTAAAGCCCTGATCGGCTTTTAGATTAGGATAATTCTCCGCCACCGCCATTAAGCGCGATAGGGCGCCTGTTAACTGACCTTGCGCGGCTTGAAAACGTGCAAATGCTTCTGGGTCGTTCAGCAATTCTGGCGTCACTTGCATGCTACCCACTTTTGAACGCGCATTCGCCACATCGGTCAGTACTTCTTGCTCATGTGCGGCATAGCCTTTTACCGTTGCAACCAAATTAGGCACCAAGTCTGCGCGACGCTGATATTGGTTAAGCACTTCTGCCCAGCTGGCTTTTGCTTCTTCGTCTAAGCTTTGAAAAGCATTGTAGCCGCAGCCAGATAAACTTAACACTAAAATCAACGGTAAAAATTTCTGCCAAAAATTACGCATTTAAAACTCCTTAAAAATCATTATCTCTTTTAAAATTGGGCTAAATACACTTATTTTCAAGTATTCACAATTAACGACTGATTACATCTAATACACCGCACAAATCATCCCACGTTTTCGCTTTATTAGGTAAATGCTGTAATAACTCATTTGGATGGTAGGTCGCAATGAGTTGCTGTCCGTTTATTAGATACACTTTACCGCGCAAACTTTCTAATGATTCAGTGCTCGTTAATAGTTGCTGCGCCATTTTTTCACCCATCATAACAATCACACCAATATTTAAGCTGGCAATATCTTGTGCTAATTGCTGGGTTTGGCTAGTTTGCGTTTTGTTGATATGAAGCGCACGTAAAATATTATTAAACAAATCAGCTGCTTGTCCAGTTAGCTGTTCTGGCAACACAAATGCCCATTTTTTATCGTCTGATATAACCAATACTGCATGGCTAATAGCGGCTTGTGGGGTTTCAATCACGGCTTTTTCAGTCACAGCATCTTCAAGAGTTGCAACTAATGCTGGCTGTGTCATTTCGGCGATTGATGACCTAAGAATTGGCGCGCGCAATGTCCAAACTGGTAGCAGCTCCAATTCGCGCAGAACGTCTTCACGTGTCATGCTCATAGCGCAAGCCCCATTAAAACAGCATCTTCACGGCCATTATGCGCTGGATAATAGCCACGCCGTACCGCCATTTCGCAAAAGCCCATATTTTCATACAAGGCGATGGCTGAAATATTACTAGGGCGCACCTCTAAAAACATATTGGCAGCCTTGTGATTTTTAGCGATTTGTAGCATATGCTCCAATAGATAGCGTCCTAACCCTTGTTTTTGCTGATCTTTTGCAACACTTAAATTAAGCAGGTGCGCCTCATCTAGCACCATCATTAATAGCGCATATCCAATCATTTTTTGATTCGTCACAAGCACCCAAGCGCTGTAGCCAGAATTCAGTGAATCGCTAAAGTTGCCGCGCGTCCACGGATGCGTATAAATCGTTGGCTCAATCGCCATCACGGCATCCAAATCGGTCATTTGCATAGGCCGAAGTTGATAATTAGGTTTCAACACAGCACTCATAATCGCAAGCCTTGTTCACGCTCTACGGTAGTCAATGCCACACGATTGCGAATATAAATTGGCATCGCCTCTGCCGCTGGCTTTGCCTGACCAGCCTCAAAAACAGGCTGCGCTAAACGCAAAATTGCTTCAGCAGTTGGCGTAAAATCTTCCAAAATATTTGGCAAATCTAAGCTTAAATTTTGCCCATAAATAAGTGTTAAGTCCTCTGCATACGGCGCCCAACCGCTGCCTGCGCCAAACCAGTCATTACCCTGCAAAGTTGGAGCATCTTGTGGCTTGCATACTTTGGTTGCACTTATTTCAACCCAAATGCCGTTTTGCTTGATTAAAGCGGCATGGTAAATCTCACCCATACGTGCGTCCAAACAAACAATCACTTTTTGCTTGCCACTGGTTTCCGCCAAAGCCGTTAATGTATTAATGCCCACCACTGGCAAATTGGCGCCAAAACCCAAACCTTGCGCCACGCCGCTGGCAATACGCACGCCAGTAAACGCGCCAGGCCCTGCGCCAAACGCAATGCCGTCTAAATCTTTCAGTTTGATGTTGGCGCTATCTAGCAAAACCTGTATTTGCGGCAACACTAATTGCGATGCCGCCGAGCCAGCCGCTTGATAATGCGTAAAAATCCTATCGTCCTTTGTTAAAGCTAACGATAGAAATTCAGTAGAAGTGTCCAGTGCCAGTAGATTCATGCTTTATGTGTTGATTTAATCAGCCGCTATTTTACCGCGCAATTGCTTCACGTGGCTGCGAATCGTCTTACCTTGTAACCGCCGCTGTTTAGAGCCATAACTTGGCTTAGTCGCATAACGCGTGGGCTTAACCTGATTTGCCGCATTCACAATCTCATGCAAACGCTTAATTGCATCTTTCTTGTTCGCCTCTTGCGTGCGGTATTGTTGGGCTTTAAGAATCAACACACCCTCGTCAGTGATGCGATTATCTTTACTATGCATGAGTCTGTTTTTAAGCCAATCACTTAACGATGAAGCATGAATATCAAACCGCAAATGAATCGCGCTAGAAACCTTATTCACATTCTGCCCGCCTGCGCCCTGCGCACGGATGGCGGTGAGTTCGTATTCGGTTTCTGGAATGGATAAAGTTATCATTTGAAATTACTTAACGACTTAAAACCAATTGGAAACTTTTACCAAGCAATCTCACCAGAATTAATTCTGGGATAATTATCTGACACGGCTTCTAGCAAAGTTTTTTCTTTTTCAACTTTTATTGCACTTACCCATTCATTATCTACTTTCTTAAGGCGAAGTAATTCGTGAAACATACCATTCCTAGCCGAAAAAAATATGTTAAAACTTTTGCTATTTTCGTCATCAGTTAAATTAATAGTACACAGATGATTAAATTGATTGGGCAACATAGTGCCGATTGAAAATGTTTTTTCGAAGATATGCGTATCCTCAGAATTTCCAGATTGAGTATTAAACTTATCCAAATCCACAACTCTCACTGTTAAATCATAAAGCGGGTATTTGCCTTGATGAGTAATTGTAAGATTGCTTTTGCCCAAGTAATCCTGTGATAAATTTGCATAACAAAAACTCTGTCCACCCGTAATTTGATTAAATATTAAGCCTGTTCTAGCTTCCAAACTATTTAATATGTCACCTGCTCTTTTTTCAATTTTTTCCAAGTTACTTTCGACTTTAGCCTGCCTAGTTACTCGAAAATATTGAGAAGTTAACCAGCTAGCTAGAAAAAAACTTGGGCCAAAAATATTTATTATTTCTATAAAAGATAGAGCGCTAAATTCCTTTCTATAAAAATTTATAAATGTCCAAATACAAGCTGCAGAAAGTGGCATCCAAAACTCTTTAATCAATTGCTTAAGTGTTTTCACCTATTTATCCTCAAGAATTTACTGTAAAAAACGCTTCCACATCTGCCAATTCCTTAGTTCTTTTAAACGGTGGCAAACTTTGCCAAATACGTTTTCCATAAGGTTTTGTAATTAAACGTGGGTCACAAATCACCAGCACGCCTCTATCGGATTCATCGCGAATCAATCGGCCTGCGCCTTGTTTTAAGGTAATCACAGAATACGGCAATTGATATTCCATAAACGCATTTTTGCCCTCTGCGTTCATTTTATCGATGCGCGCTGAAAGTACAGGGTCATCTGGTGGGGCGAAAGGCAGTTTGTCGATAATCACGACTGAAAGTGCTTCACCCCGCACATCGACGCCTTCCCAAAAGCTTTGTGAGCCCACTAGTACCGCGTTGCCATGCGCGCGAAATCGGTCTAGTAATTCGGTACGCGTGCTTTCGCCTTGCAGTAATAATGGATATTCCATGCCATTTTCGCCAAACGCATCTTTTAATAGCGCATGCACTTCGCGCATGGCTTTTAGCGATGTACACAATACAAATGCACGGCCAAGGCTTGCTTGAATTACAGGCAAACTCACTGCGGCTACTGCGGCGGCATACGCACTATTATTGGGGTCTGGCATATTGGGAGGGGCATACAACAAGGCTTGATTGCCATAATCAAATGGGCTTTCCCAAAAACCGGTTTCTGCCGCATGCAAACCCATTTGCGCAATGTAGTGACTAAAATCACTTTTCACTGCTAACGTTGCGGAAGTGAAAATCCACGCGCGTGGTTGCGCGTTGAGTTGTTTGCTAAAACCATCTGCCACACTGAGCGGCGTAGCGTGAAGTTGCACAGATTGCGTAAATACTTCAACCCAGCGCACTAAATTCGCATTTTCTGCCTTAAACCAAGCGTTAAGTTGCTGTTTTAAAGCCTCACCGCGTTGCCAACATTTTTCCAGCATTGGGTCGCGCGCGGCTTGGCTTTCTAGCACTTTTGTCAATTGAATTAACGCTGTTTGCAGGTCGAAAAATGCGGATTCAAAATTTTTCAGCGCTAAAGCTTTTTGCACTGGCATGCGTGAGCCTTCATACTGAAAAACCAGCCGAAAATCTTTACAGGCTTTTTCCACAGTCGGAATACTTTCGCCCAGCGCAACACAATCTTTGGCCAATGTTAAATGCGCTGCGGTACTATCGCGGCATAATTCAATTAATTGGCTAGTTGAAATATCTTCACCAAAAAATAGGCCTGCTACTTCTGGCAATTGATGCGCTTCATCAAAAATAACGGTGTTGGCACTTGGCAATAACTCCGCCACGCCTTCATCACGCAACATGACATCAGCAAAAAACAGATGATGATTCACCACCACCACATCTGCCGCCAACGCTTTTTTGCGCGCTTCCATCACAAAACATTCTTTATAGAAATTGCAATCTTGGCCTAAACAATTGTCACGCGTGCTGGTGACGTTTAGCCAAATGGTGGCGTTTTCGGGCACTTCAGTTAACTCACTTTTATCGCCTGTTTTTGAGTTTTCGGCAAAATTTTTGATTAAGTGCACATACTTGGCATCATCACGGCTGGCAAAACGGCCGCTTTGAGCCGCCGCTTCTAAATGATAATGGCACACGTAATTGGAACGCCCTTTTAGCATGGCAACGCTGACTGGCACTTTTAGCGCATCGCGCACATTGGGTAAATCGCGGTTAAAAAGCTGGTCTTGCAGCGTTTTTGTTCCAGTCGAAATAATCACTTTTCCGCCAGATAGAAGCGCTGGCACAAGGTAAGCAAAGGTCTTTCCTGTGCCAGTACCTGCTTCTGCCACCAGTTGCTTATTATCTTTGATGGCGGCTTCTATGGCCAAGGCCATCTCAAGCTGCTGTGGCCGCTCGCTATATCCAGCGATGCTTTCTGCTAATTGACCATTTGAAGCAAAGAAATTTTTTAATGCTGTCATTACATTGCAACAAAAGATGAGCCAGCAGGACTAGATAGAACTACAAACGAATGAATCATGATGTCATGTTGCCAAGATAAAGTATTGTGTGTGAAACGTTAGTGAACTATTTTGAGTGTTATTTTTGACTTCGCACACAATTTTATACGGAAACCAACCCATTAAAACGATTGTGCTATAAATTTAATTTTTTAACTAGTTTGAGTTTATAAACACTTTTTTAACGTATCAATTAATCATCGATTAAAAATTGATGATTAAAAAATTTTACTAATCGTGATTTAAAAGTTATGAATGTTCGATTAGTGTTTTGAATAATTTTAAATTATTGCTATTTACTTGGAGAATCAGATGAACGGTTATAAATTACGAACGACGATGGGCGTTGCAGTTGCAGCTGCTTTATCGATTTTTGCTGTCAGCGCAAATGCTGTTAGCTTAGTGGCTATTAATAGCAGCAACCAAATTGGTCTTTTTGATAGCAGCAATGTAGCAGGCGCTGTATTTAATACAATTTCAGGCGATGCATTTGGTGAAAGATTTATTGGTATTGACTTACGCCCATCAAACAATTTGGTTTATGGCTTAACGCGTTCAAATAATATTTACACAATTGATGCAACAACTGGAGCTAGCTCTTTTGTTGCTGCATTAAGCAACCCAGTGATTACATTAGGTAATTCTTACGGTATTGATTTTAACCCTGTAGCTGACCGTGGCACAGGTGCATCATTACGATTGATAAGCTCTGCTGGCGACAATTATGCGATTAACGCAACTACTGGCGCTGTAACTACTGCAACATCAATCGCTGGTGGTTTTAATGCTGTTGCATACACGAATAGCGACGCTAGCGCGCCAACCACCACCCCTAGCTCAACAGGCTTATACTACATCAACAGCACAAACGACACTTTGTCATTTGCAGCAACTGCTTTTAACGCACCAACGATTAACCCTGTCGGTGCATTAGGTATTGATATTTTAAGTGCAAATGGTTTTGAAGTTTTGGCAAATGGCATTGGTTATGCCGTAATTAACGTTGATGATGGTTTATTTCAATCTAAATTAGTCACTATTAATACTGCAACTGGTGCGGCAACAGTGGTAGGTACATTTAATGGCACGATTAACGGCTTAGCAATTGCGCCAGTACCAGAACCAGAAACCTATGCAATGCTAGTTGCTGGCTTAGGTTTAATTGGCGCTTCATCACGTCGCAAAAACAAAAAAGCGTAATTAAAACTTATTCATAGATAATTGCTTTAAACAATTATTTAGATTAATTCTTAGCTTTTAAAAATGCCATATTCTTAATCGAATGTGGCATTTTTTTGTAAAAGCTTGTCATCTAAAGCATAGCCTGTTACGGTAATCATATTAATAAGCTTTAGTTTTGCATACTTTTATGAAATTTTTTGTCAGTTTTTTAATGGTTTTGATTAGCATTTGTTTAAACGCTAGTGCAGAAGAATCGTTTTTAGAAAATGCCGCTGGCGTTATGCTACACAACGTTGATGAAGGCGAAAGCACTGGTAATCAAAGCGAAACTGCAAGTTGGCAAACGCGCGCACAAGACGTGCTTGTTAACGCGCTGAGTTTGACGGGTATTCAATATAAATATGGCGGTAAATCGCCAGAAACTGGTTTTGATTGCAGTGGTTTTGTGCGATATGTTTTTAGCCAAGCTACCAATTTAACACTGCCGCCAACCGCACGCGCGATTGCACAAATTGGTAAAACGGTGAAAAAAGAAGAGTTACAACCGGGCGATTTGGTTTTTTTCAATACTTTGAAATCTGCTTTTTCGCATGTGGGCATTTACATGGGCGATAATAAATTTATTCACGCACCCAGCTCTGGCAAAACGGTACGTGTTGAAAGTATGAAAGATGGCTATTGGGCAAAGCGTTTTAACGGCGCGCAGCGACTAGATAAAGAAGTTGAAAAGTCGGCTGCTAATGCGAACTAAGTCGTAATATTTATCATAAAAAAAGCGGCATATGCCGCTTTTTTTATAAAACTTAACCCTATTTATTGGTTAAATTTTGATTGCCTTATAAAACTTTGATTTATTCGTGGAATTTAGCAATCTCACCTGGTTTACGCAGCATTTTATCGACTTCGCCGGAATGTAATTCTTCTTGATAAATCATCTCACGCGCATACTCTTCTAGCATCACTGATTCACCTTCAACCAATTTAAGAAGCGCTCTGTAAGCGTTTAATGCTAATTTTTCGTGCGCCATCGATTCACGCAAAATGTCACCAATATCGTGATTATGTGTTTCAAGCAATGGACCAATCGACAGTGACGGATGACCGCCCAAATGTGTAATTAGCTCGCCTGCTTTATCGGCGTGCGCTAAAGACTCAGATGCTTGGCTACGCAACCAAGAAACAATTGGAATACGGTTATAACCAAACACCATTAATGCGTAATGCGTATAACGCACTACGCCAGCTAATTCTAGCTCTAAAATAGTGTTAAGTGCTTTGGTAACGGGCGTATCGACACCATGATTATCGGACATTTTCATTCTCCTAAATTGAGTAAAATTGAGTAATCAATCATTACTTTGTTACTCAGTTGGACGCAGTTTAACCTAATTAAAAATGGCTTGCAGAATTGCAAATAGTTCGCATTGTCAGTATCAAACAGATTGAGAATAGGATAATTGATAAAGACTATTTTTTATCGCTGTGACCCAAATCGCGCGCGGGGTCAATCACATCGCGAATCAGCTGTTTTAATTCTTTTGATTCTGGAAATCGGCCATACTCTTTGCGATTAAATAGTACGGTATCATTTAAACGCACTTCGAATATGCCACCCGTACCAGGTAGCAAGCTCACTGCTTTTAATTCATCTTCAAATGTTGTTAATAACTCTTGCGCCATCCAAGCTGCGCGCAGTAACCAGCGACATTGGGTACAATATTCTATAGTCACAATATATGTTTTAATTGTGTTTGTATCTGACATTTTTGTATGACTCTTTCAGCGAAAATAGTGTTTTAAGCTATTCAATTGACTTGAAATAGCGCAAAATGAACCTATTGTTTTATTGTAAGCTCTTAGTTAGGTGTTGGCAGTATTTGTGCGTACTTAATTTTTGTTGCCTATTACAAATTATTTTATTGAAAAGGGTTTGCATGCGTTCTTCTTTTGAAAAAATGGGCTTAATCGGCTCTGGCGTTTTAGTCG
>LNFM01010078.1_pt1 | contig 13478 bp, 12 predicted proteins | sample 596031 | NCBI WGS metagenome assembly LNFM01 (sample SAMN04254537, study PRJNA301005) | activated carbon metagenome | isolation source: dual media filters at the Ann Arbor, Michigan drinking water treatment plant | place: USA: Ann Arbor
ACGGGCGGATCGTGCACTGCCCGTCTGCGTCAAGGCCTGGAAAGAGCTATCAGCGCTTTATCGACAGTTCGGACGGAAGGACCGCGTTCGACTACCGGACCACTATAGTCAATCGCAAGCCGCGTTTTGTGATCGTGAAGACCAAGCCTGCAGGCGACCGGTTCTCAATACACAATGAGACGGTGCGGCTGTGTTCGCTTGAGCAAATTTTCTCGCTCGCCGAACGCGATCTCATCGAGCGGTATGCGGGCGAGATGCAACTCGACTGGGGCGCGCTTGACATCCTGCGCGATCACCAGACGCAGAAGATTTACGTTGTCGACGTCAACAAAACGGACACCGGTCCAGCCGTTGATCTCTCCTTCAAGGATCGCGAGATCCTAAAGCGCGAGATGGCGCGTGCTTTCCGGCGGATGGTTCGCGAGCACGTGCGGCGCCACGAGAAGCCTGCGGCCGCTTTGCCAGGATCGATCTAGATTGAGTGCAGACCGTTCACAGCTCGCTTCAAGCTGCGGCGCGTGTAGACGACCCATCGACAGCGTGACACACACTCTTTTCGCGATGCAACGGCGTAGCGCTATGAGGCTAGCGTCGCGCGAAAAGAGTGTATGTCACCCGCTAGCGCTTACCGCTTGATCATCAGCAGTTCTTCCAACATTTCGTCCGCCGTCGTGATGATGCGCGAGGCGGCGGAGTAGGCGCGTTGGGTGGTGATCAAGTTGGTGAACTCGGCCGCGAGGTCGACGTTCGAGGCTTCGAGCGCGCCCGAGACGATGCGGCCGGCGCCGCCGGCGTTCGACGAGTTGATGTTGTAGAGGCCGGACTCAAGCGTGGTGCGGAAGGCGCCGCCTTGGTCGGCGGCGAGGCCGTTCGGGTTCAAGAACGTCGCCAGCGGAATCTGATAGAGCGCCCGCGCGCGGCCGTTCGAGAATTGCGCCGTCAGCATGCCGTCGCCTTCGAGCACGAGGCCGACGAGATCGCCGGGCGGCACGCCGTCGGCGGTGACGCTGGTGACGCCGAAGCTCTTGGCGAATTGCGTCATGCCGGTTTCGAGATCGAGATCGACGTTTTGCGCGCTGGCGCCTGTGCTCGTCGCCCACGGGATGGAGAAGGTCGAGCCGATCGTGCCGGTCGTGCCTGCGACGGTGCCGTCCGTGTTGAACGTCAATGTGCCGCTGGCGAGCAGGCCGCCGGACAATGCGCCGCCGGTGATGTTGGTGTTCGGACGGGCGTAGGATTCGACCTGCCAGGTATTCGGGCCAGTCTTCAGGAAGCCGAACGCGATGGTGCGCGGCGCGCCCAAGCTGTCGAACACCTCAAGCGAGCTTTCGAAGTGCGGCGTGACCGTGCCTGTGGCCATGTCGCCAGCAGTGTATGCGCCAGCGTACGAAGCCTGGTCGGAGTTCAAGTTGGCGTTGATGCCGACGTTTGACGTCGGCTCGGCCAAGCCGCCGACGCCTGAAATGTTGACCGCTTCGATAGCGGAGAGCGAAGTCGGGCTTGTCGTCACGCTGCCATCGCTCGCCACTGGCCAACCTTGCAAGAACAAGCCCTGCGCGTTGACCATGTAGCCGTCCGCATCGATCGTGAACGAACCGGCGCGCGTGAACAGCACTGAGCCACCGTTCGAGAGCTGCTGGTTGTTCGGCGAGACGATGAAGAAGCCGTCGCCGGAGATCGCGAGGTCGGTCGCAGAGCGCGATTGTTCGAGCGAGCCCTGCAGCGAGATCTGCTGGCGCGTCAGCGGCAAGACGCCGCCGGCATTGTACGTCGTGTTCGAGTTCTGCGCGTTGACGAGCGCAGAGAAATCGACGCCGGAGCGCTTGTAGCCAACCGTGTTCACGTTGGCGATGTTGTCGGAGATAACGGCGAGCGCGCTCGAATTGGCGGTGAGGCCCGAAACACCCGCGCGCAATGCGGTATAGATAGACATGGTGGTCCCAGCTCCATCACCGCGCGCGTCCCATGCGTGCGGCGTCAAAGATTGTTTGCAGTGGAGCGCTTCTGCGCGTCAGGCGTGGCGCTCGCATTCGGCAAGCGCCTGAAAGTCAAACTCTAGTTCACATCCAACACCGAGCGGATCGTATCCAAACCGCGCGTCCCAGAAGGCGTGATGACGAGTGGCGTTGCACCCGAGAAGTCCACGCCCATGATAGTCTCGCGAACATTGACAGTCGGTGTAATCGCTGTGCCGGCTGCATTGCGCGCCGTGATCGAGATCGAATAGACGCCGTCAGGCGCCGTCGATCCTGTCGTCGTCTCGCCATCCCAGGTGAAAAGATGCTCGCCCGCGGTGCGCGGTTGCGTTTCATCTTGATAGACAAGACGTCCGCTCGCATCGCGCACTTGAATGGTCATCGTATCGGCGTTGGCCGGTAGATTGTACGCCCAGTTCGCAGCGCCGCCGGCGAGATAAGTTTCATTCGCCTCGATGATCGCATCCTTGCCGAGATAGGAGAGCGCCGCACCCGCGCTTGCGGCCTGATATTGCAGCACGAGGCCGGAGAGCTGCTCGTTGGTGCGGATCTGTTGTTCGACTTGGCTGTATTGCACGAGCTGTTCCGTGAAGGCAGTGGAATCCATGGGCGAGAGTGGATCTTGGTTTTGCAGTTGCGCAGTCAGCAACACGAGAAACGTGTCGTAATTGTCCGACAGGCGCGAACGGTCGGCTGTGCCTTGCGTTTGCGTTGCGACGTCAGCGATCGGTGAAACGGGCATGCTCTCAGGTCCTCAGGCCATGATGTCGACGCGCACGCCGCGCCAGCGCTCAAGGCCGAGCGGGCGCGCGGATGTTTGCGCAGTTTGTGTTTCAGGTTCGGCGTCGCCGCCGCGAGCGGTGTTGCTTGAGCCATCGCCGGCCTCGGCGTCGGAATCGCCGCCTTGGCGCAGATCGAAGGAGAGGCCGTTGTCTGTGAGTTCAAGCCCCGACGATTGCAGCATCTGCTCAAGATCGCGCGCGTGACGTGCGAGTTCGGCCAGCGCTTGCGGGTTATCCGCGGTGACGACGGCGGTCACGCGATTATCGCGCGAGACTTCCAGGCGCACTTCAACGCGCCCAAGTTCCGGCGGATCGAGGCGCAGCTCAAAGCGGGTGTTCTCGCCGTCGAACTGCCGCACGATTTCACGCGCCACTTGCGCCGAAGCGGGTGCTGCGCGCGCGGCATGCTCGACATGGCTTGTCGCCTGTGATGCGTTCGCGGCCGTCGTTGTCGGTTGCAACAGAGCGTTAGCTTGCGCGGCGCTCGCGTCAGAGAGCGGCGGCGGGGCTTGAGCGACTGGCTGCGCTGCTGGAGCCGCTTTGGCTTCGGCGCTCGGTGCGCTTGTGGCGGGCGCGCTCTTCGCTTGCTGCGGCGCCTCGCTCTTGCCGCTTGCTTCAGCGGGTTGTGCTTCCGCTTGAAGGCCTTTCGCAGCGTCCGGCTTTGCGGCGCGCAATTGCGGCGTCTCGCGCGGCGTTTGCGGCGTTGCGAGCTGCGTCACGCTTGCAATGTTTGCGGCTTGCGCCGCTCGCGTTGCATCAGCAGGCGGAGGCGGCGCAGCCGGTATGCTCGCGGGCGCGGGTAGAATCTCAGTGGGCGTAGTTTGAGGTTGTGGCGACGCTGCCGCTGCGACCGGCGCTGCTTGTTGGCGCTGCGCAGGTCCTTGCGTTGCATCGTCCGACTTGGACTCGCTCTCTGCCATCCGCGGTGGCGTCGCGTTCGATGCTTCACCGCTCTCTGCGCTTTCAGGCGCCTCCGCTGGCGCGAGCGGCGCTTGCGGCGCGCTTGGCGCGTCGACTTTCGCTTCGGCTTTTGACGCGTCGCCCGTTGCGGGCGCTTGCGGCGGTGGCTGCACGATCTGCACCACCAAAGCGGGCGCTGGCGCCTCCGCCGTTATTTGCGGATCGGTTGATGCGGCATCTGTTTCTACGGGCGCGGGCGTTTCAGCGGCGGCCCGTTCATCTATTGGCGCCGGCGCCTCAGGTCGCGTTTGTTGATCCGACGCCTCCGTGGGTGGCGCCGCGCTTTCGAGATGATCGTCAAAGCTGCGCTCGTCGCGCGCAGCCGGCGTTGGACGCGCGTTCGGCGTCCGCGCAGGCGGCGCGATCACATCAGCAACGGCGTTGGCCGCGAAACCCATACGTCCCCCAAGGCCCAGAGCTGCGGGCTGGAGATGCTCAGCAAGCGCCGGGCCACGCCGTTCACCAAATAAAACGCAATAAAAACAATGATCATCCCGAGTGAGAAGGGCGCTGAACCGGCAAATCTCGCCCAGCGCTCGGCAGAAGCTGCCGGGCGTTCACCATGTGGCGCGGGGCTTGCGAGGGAGATGGTGAACGGACTTCACCGGGGCTCGAGAGGGTCATCGGCAAAGGAGACAAAACAGTGCTCTTTCAAGCACTTGATCGCGATGTCGCGCGTCACAGCACGCGTCTGCGCGCCCGGCAAAAACGACCGGGCGCCCGGCGCCTTCTGCCGGGAGGCCGCGCATGAGCATCTCGACCGTCCTTTATTCCGGTCTCAGCGGATTGCGTGCGTCGCAGACGGCGATGAGCGCCATCTCGCAGAACATCACCAACGCAAACACACCCGGCTACGTCCGCACCGAGGTCGTGCTTGCGCCGCGCACGCAACTCGGCGCCGGCGGTGGCGTCGAAGTCACCTCAGTTCGGCGCGCTGCTGATCGTTTTCTTGCCACCGCCAGTTACATCGCCGAAGCGGCGCGTGGATCGTCGGCGGCGCGCGCCGACATTCTCTCTCGCGCGCAATCCAATTTCGGCGATCCTGCCAGCAGCACGTCGATGTTCGCACTGCTCGACGATTTCTGGTCGGCGATGACGGAAATGAGCGTCGATCCGTCATCGACGCTACGCCGCGTCGATGCGGTGAGCACGCTGCAGACGATGTATTCAGAAGTGCATCGCATCGGCGAGTCCATCCAGGACCTGGTCAGCGAAGCGGATCAGCGCATTGCCGATGCGGTGAATGATGCGCAAAGCCTGATCAATCGGATCGCCGATCTCAATAAGGAGATTCAGCTCAACAAGCGAACCGGCGCCGATGCGAGCGGCGCCGAGAACGCTCAATCGGCGCTTGTCGATGAATTGTCAGCTCTGCTCGACGTTCGGGTCGCTCCGCAAACCGAAGGAGGGATTCACGTACGCACGAGCGGCGGCGCGTTGCTCGTCGGCGTTCAGCCGGCGACGATCAGCTACACGCCCAATTCAACGCCGTTCGCGACGCACGGCACGATCCGGATCAATGAAGGCCTCGGCCTCAATTCAAACCTCGAGCCCTATATCCAAGGCGGCGAGATCGCCGGGCTGCTGCAAGTTCGCGATCAGGATCTCGTTGGCTTGTCGGAAGCGCTTGGCGGCTTTGCCGGCGCGCTCGCCGATGCGTTGAACGAAGTTCACAACGAGAATGCGTCTGCGCCACCCGTCGGCAATCTCGTTGGCCGACAAACCGGTCTGCTCGGCACGGACCAGCTTGGCTTCACCGGGCGGACCACGATCGCGGTGACTGACGCGACTGGCAATCTCACGCAACGCCTCAGCGTCGATTTCGACGCGGGCACAATCACCTCAGAGGCGCCGGCGGGGACGCTGAGCTTCTCCAACACGATCGGCAGCTTCGCGAGCGTGCTGAACACCGCGCTCGGCATCTCGACGCCCGCAGGATCGGCGAGCTTTGTCGATGGCGTATTGTCGCTCAATGTCGGCGGCAATGGCGGCGTGGTGGTGCAGCAAGATTCCGCAAATCCATCGGAACGCGCGGGTCGTGGTTTCTCGCATTTCTTCGGGCTCAACGATCTCATCTCGCGTCCGACACCGCTCTTCTTTGAGAGCGGCGTCGACGCCGCGGATCCGCACGGCTTCACCGATGGCGCCATCACGTATCAGGTCACGGATTCGTTGGGCCGCAACGTCGCTACGCGGTCGATCTCAATTTCCGGCCCACTCGCTGGCCCGACATCGGACTGGGGCGATCTACTCGATTCATTGAACGCGACGGGGACGGGGCTCGGCGAGTACGGCGTATTTGCGCTTGATAACAACACTGGCCGTGTGTCGTTTACGCCCAATCCGGGCTTCGATATCGCGCTCGTCAGTGACAGCACCCTGCGCGCCAATACAGGCGTATCGTTCACGGCTTTGCACGGTCTGTCGCAAGCGGCGACGGCGGGACGCGCTTTCGAAGTCGATGTGGATGTAGAGATCGCCGCCGATCCAGGCCGCCTCGCCGTTGGCCGCCCCAATCTTTCGGTCGCACTCGGGCAGCGTGTCATCGAAGCTGGCGATAATCGCGGTGCGGCAGCACTTGTCGCCGCACGCGACAGCGTCCGCAGCTTCAGCGCAGCCGGCGTTCTGACGGCGCAATCGACCACGCTTGCCGTTTATGCGGCGCGGCTTGGCGGTGAAGCTGGGCGGATGGCGCAAGATGCGGAACGCGCACAACTCGGCTCGCAAGCGGTGGCGACCGCAGCGGCCGACAGGCGCGCGCAGATCGAAGGCGTCAGTCTCGACGATGAATTAATGAAGATGACGCAGTATCAGAATTCATATGCAGCGGCCGCGCGCGTGATCCAGGCGGCGACCGACATGCTCGATATTCTGATGTCTATTGGGTATCGCTAGGAGTAGGCGCGCATGACTGGCGCATTATCATTGCGGTTCTCGACGCAGGCGCAGATGGATGTGCGGCGCATCACGCGCGAGCTATCCGATATCCAGGCGCAGATCGCATCCGGCGCGAAGGCGCGCGATCTGCAAGGCTTCGGCGGCGCGTCGAGCCGCTTGCTGAACGCGCAGAGCATGGTCGCTGCCTCGGACTCGCGCAGTTCGGTGCTGGCTCAGCTCCAGGCCCGCTTCGGCGTGCAGGGCGCCGCACTTGGTCAGGTCGCAGACGCGACGACGCTCTTGTCGCAAGCCATACGCGATGCGCTTAGCGCCAATGACGGGCGCGGCGTCAGCCTTGAGCTCGACTTGAGTTTCTCCAGCATCGTCTCGGCCATGAACGAGACATGGAACGGCCAGCCGCTTTTCGCGGGCGAGCGGCAGAACACGCAGCCGATAAAGTTCTCCACGTTGGACGAACTGCAGACGCTCACCGCCCCCGAAGACATGTTCGATGAATCCGAGCGTCACCAAACCATCGAGCTCAGCGCCGGCGAGCCCGCCGTGCTTTCAGCGAAAGCGTCGGAATTGTCGCAGGGCCTGTTCAATCTGCTCCGTTCGCTGAAGAACCTGGTCGACGCAAATGGCGGCGTGCTCGGCCAGCCGATTGACGCCGCGGATCGCAACGTGCTCCAGGCCTTGGCCGGTGAACTTGAGGAGCAGGCTCAGCGCTTCACCACAGAGGAGGGCCGCGCCGGCCAGCTGGCGACCCGCTTCGAGCAGGAGCAGGTGCGCCTCCAGCAGCGCTCCAATCTGCTGGTGAAGGAGATCGGCGAAACCGCCGATGCCGACATCGCCGACCTCACAATCCGGCTGAATTCACTGCTGGTGCAGTACGAAGCGTCAGCCAAGACGTTCTCGGACCTTTCAAATCTGAGCCTGCTGAATTATCTGAGGTAGCGTTTTGTCGCTCCGGGCCTTGAACCCGGAGGGAGAGAGAAGATGACTACTTTGACTGACGCGCCTGCCCAAAGTGGGGTTTCAGGCGCGCGCACCCTCAATTCCTTGGGCTTTGCCAAGCCGCCGCGCGAGACGCGCGTGGTGGCGGCGATGTCTGGCGGCGTCGATAGCTCGGTCGTGGCCGCGATGCTGAAGCGCGAGGGCTATGACGTTATCGGCGTAACGCTGCAGCTCTATGATCATGGCGCGGCGGTGAACAAGCCGGGCGCCTGCTGCGCGGGGCAGGATATTCACGACGCGCGCCGCGTTGCCGATAGCGTCGGCATTCCGCACTACGTGCTCGATTACGAAAGCCGCTTCCGCAATGCAGTGATGGAAGACTTCGCTGACACTTATCTGGCGGGCGCGACGCCGATCCCGTGCGTGCGCTGCAATCAAACCGTAAAGTTCGCGGACCTGAAGCGCGTTGCCGAAGATCTCGGCGCGGATTGCTTGGCGACTGGCCATTATGTGCAACGGCTCGAAGGCGAAGCTGGTCCCGAGCTGCATCGAGCTGCCGATCCGAGCCGCGATCAAACCTATTTCCTGTTCGCCACGACGCGCGCGCAGCTTCAATATCTGCGCTTTCCGCTCGGCGGCCTGCCGAAGACGCAAGTGCGTGAGCTCGCCGCTGAGCTTGGGCTACGCGTGGCGGAAAAGCCGGATAGTCAAGACATCTGCTTTGTGCCGAACGGCAAGTATCAAGCTGTCGTGGAAAAGCTGCGCCCCGGTGCCATAGAACCGGGTGAGATCGTGCATGTCGATGGCCGCATCATGGGCCGCCATGACGGCGTTATCAACTTCACCGTTGGCCAACGACGCGGTCTCGGCATCGCCACCGGCGAGCCGCTCTTCGTGGTGAAACTGGACGCGGCCAACAAGCGCGTCATTGTCGGCCCGCGCGAAGCGCTTGGCGTGACGCGGATCGTCTTGAAGGACGTGAACTGGATCGGCGAAGCGACTGCGAGCGAAGATGCGCTCGATGGACGCGCGCTGATGGTGCGCGTGCGCTCAACGCGGCCGCCTGTGCCTGGCACGTTGCGCGTAGGCGCGGGCTGGAGTGTTGAACTCGATGAGCCCGAGGAGGGCGTGGCGCCCGGACAAGCCGCGGTGTTCTACGATCCAACCACCACGCGCGTGCTTGGCGGCGGCTGGATCGCGCGAACCGAGTGACTCAGTAGTTCAAATTCCATGTGAAGCGGCCGCCATAGACGCTGTCGTCCGCCTGGAGTTCGATCATCTGAATTTCAGCGGCGCCCGGGCGGCTGCACATGCCGCGCATGGGGAAATCAAATGGGCCAGGACGAATGACACAATGCCCGAAGTTTCCGCCCCACGTGCCGTCGCCCGTGACCTCTTCAGCGTAGCCATAGAAGTACTGGTTCGACGTCTCGGCTTGAATTGAGCAGGTGCGCGCGCGGATCGTGCGCCAGCCTTCGCTGCGCAATTCATTGCTGCCAACAGGCATGTAGCCGATCGCGAAGAAGACGTCCTGATCGGTGTTGTTGCACACTTCGATTTGGTAGGTGTCTCCCGCCGCCTTTTGAGCGTGCGCCTCTTGTGGCGCAAAGCTCGCCGCTGCAATCAGCAGCGCGCATAAGAATGACCGCATCGCCAGCTCCCCTCTGACCCTCTGGGGTCAACATTAGCGCAGCCGTAATTTAGCGCCAAGCTTTAGCGGGGCAGTTTTTCGCTCGCGCGGAGCACTTGTTCGATGGCGCGTGGCGATACGATCGACGTCGCTTCGGCCTGTGCCTGCTTCCAGCCAGCGTAAGCCATGCGCAGTCGCGCGCGGCCCTCTTTGGTCAGAGCAATGCGGCGTACGCGCTTGTTCTCTGAATCGACCCGCATCTCGATCCACCCAGCGTCTTCCATCGGCTTCAACGTGCGCGTGAGCGTAGAGGGCGAGAGCTCGCGCTTCTCGGCGAGCCGCGACATGGTGAGATCCGGCTCTTCCATGATGCCCGCAAGCAAACCAAACTGCGCCATGCTGACGCCGCTCGGCGCAAGATGCGCCTCGTAGTGCGCCAACAGGCGGCGTGATGCGAGCCGCAGCCGCAAATAGAGGCAAGGCGGCGCATCATCCGCGCTGAGGAGCGGCGGCGCATCTTCAATGGACTTGCGATTGGACATCTTGACGGTGTTTGCTCCGGCTTCTAGGTCCATACTTGTATATACAAGTAAGGCAAGCCCCAGATGTCCGAGAGTGAGAGTTTTGACGCGCAGGCCGCCGCCAAGCATTTGATGGGTATGAGCGGACTTGAGGCGCTGCGCCTCATGATGGCGGGCAATCACCCGCCGCCCTCGATCTCAACCACGCTCGGCTTCTATCTCGCGGAGGTCGGGGACGGTCGCGCGCTGTTCATCGGTGAGCCTAGCGATCGCATCCTCAATCCGCTCGGCATCGTTCATGGCGGCTATGCGCTGACCTTGATCGACAGCTGCACAGGCTGTGCGGCACACACGACTTTGCCGGCGGGCGTTAGTTACACGACGGTCGAGACGAAAGTGAACTTCGTCCGCGCCATGACGCCGGCGACCGGGCAGGTCCGCGCCGAGGGCGTAGTGGTGGCGCGTGGCCGCACGATCATCACGGCTGAGGGCAAGATTACGGATTCACGCGGGCGCCTGTTGGCGCACGGCACCTCGACCCTTATTGTGCTCCGCCAGACAGGGAAAAACGAACAATGAGCGCAGAAGATATCGTCATCGTCGGCATGGCCCGCACGCCCATGGGCGGCTTGCTGGGCGAACTCGCCAATCTCTCGGCGCCGGAATTGGGTGCGGTCGCTGTGAAGGCGGCGGTGAAGGAAGCGGGCGTCGCGGGCGCGGACACGATCTTTATGGGCAACGTGCTGTCAGCCGGTCTCGGCCAAGCGCCGGCGCGCCAAGCGGCGCTGAAGGCAGGCTTGGACAAGGGCACGCAAGCCGTGACGTTGAACAAGATGTGCGGCTCGGGCCTGCAAGCGGTTGCGATGGCGCGCCAGGCTTTGCTCTCGGGCGATAGCGATGTCGTCATCGCAGGCGGCATGGAGAGCATGACGCGCGCGCCGTTTCTGATGTCGAAACACCGCGCCGGCCAAAAGTATGGCCACGATAAATTGTTCGATCACATGGCGCTCGATGGCTTGGAAGACGCATATGAAGGCCAAGCGATGGGCGTCTATGCCGACCAAGCCGCGAAAGACTATCAGTTCTCGCGTGAATCGCAGGATGCGTACGCGCTCGAAACGCTGAAGCGCGCGCAGAACGCAACCACGGAAGGCCGCTTCAAGCGCGAGATCGCGCCGATCGAAACGAAGACCGGTGCGCTCGATACGGACGAACTGCCGCGTAAGGCGCGTCCGGATAAAATTCCGTCGCTGAAGCCGGCCTTCACGCCGGACGGCACCGTCACGGCCGCCAATGCGTCCGCGATCTCTGATGGCGCAGCTGCACTTGTGTTGATGCGCCGCGGCGATGCCGAGAAGCAGGGCCGAAAGATCATTGCGACGGTCGTCGCGCAAGCGAGCCACGCGCAGGAGCCGTCGAAGTTTACCTCCGCACCGGTGCCGGCGATCCAGAAGGCGCTTGCGCGCGCGGGATGGACCACGAAAGACGTCGATCTCTGGGAGATCAACGAGGCCTTCGCCATCGTGCCGATGATCGCGATGAAAGAACTCGGCATCAGCCATGACATCATCAACGTCAATGGCGGCGCCTGTGCGCTCGGTCACCCGATCGGCGCCTCCGGTGCGCGTGTGCTGGTGACGCTGCTGTCGGCGATGGAAGCGCAGAACGCCAACCGCGGCGTCGCTTCACTGTGTATCGGCGGCGGCGAAGGCATCGCGCTCGCCGTGGAGCGCGCGTGAGCCTCGAACGCGTTCTCGCGCACTTCAGAGAACAAGCCGGATTCTGCACCGCCTACGGCTCGCCCTTCACCGGCAGCATGATCGAAGCGATGGCGCGCGATGTCGAAGCGGGCGGGCCTGTCGCTGCGCTGTTGCAGGATTGGCCCACGAACCCGGCCGCTGACGCGCTCGCGCTGAGACTCGCCGGTGCGCTCCACTCTGCTGCGCTCACCAATCGCGATCCCGCGCTTGCTGCGCTCTATCCTGGCCGAGACGCAGCGTGGAGCGTCGAGAAGGCATGGCCCGCGGCCCGCGCGTTTTTCGAACGCGAGCGCGACTGGGTCGCGCGCTTCATTCAATCGCCGCCGCAAACCAATGAGACGCGCCGTTCGATTGCGCTGCTCGCGGCGTTCCTTGCTTTCGCCGAGCAATGGCAGGGTCCGATCGATACGCTGGAGATCGGCGCAAGCGCCGGCCTTAATCTCAACTGGGACCGCTTCGCCTATCGCACGCAATCGTGGAGCTGGGGCGAGGGTGCGGTGCACATCGATACCGATTGGCATGGGCCGTCGCCGCCAACGCATGTGCGCCCCAACATTCGCCATCGCGCCGCGTGTGATCTTAATCCGTTGAACGTCGGCGAAGCTGCTGAGCGGCTGCGCCTCAGATCCTACATCTGGCCTGATCAGCCTGATCGTCTCGCGCGCTTTGACGCCGCCGCTGCGCTCGCGATTGAAGCCGGGGTGCGCGTCGATCGCGCCAGCGCCGATCAATGGCTCGCGGAAAAACTCGCAGCACGCGCAACGGACGCCGCGACGATCGTCTATCACTCGGTCTTTCTTCAATATCCGCCGAAAGACGTGCGCGCAGCGATTGTTGCCGCCATCCAGGACGCTGGCGAAAAGGCGACCGCTGACGCGCCGCTCGCCTGGGTGCGCCTGGAGCCAGAAGCTGTCACCGATGGCGTCCACAATGGCTTGCGCTTCGTGATCGATCTGACGACGTGGCCTGGCGGCGAGCGCCGCATCTTGGGCTACACGGACGGTCATGTCCGCGCTGTTTATGCGCAGTCTGAGGCTTGAGCGTTACGTGTCTGCCTTGATGCGTCGCGCGCGCTGCGCGTCGTCCAATTCGAGCAGGCGGCCAAGCAAAGGGCGTCGATCAGTTGCGTGTTCGAAGGCGCGAAGCGCCTGAAAGAGATCGACGCCGATCTCTTCAAAGATTTCCCCGAACACCTGCGCAGCGCGGTCAGCCACCGCGTCCATCTGAACAGCTTCGCGCTTGCCCGCGGGCGTGAGCGAAACTGTGCGCTTGCGTAGATCCGCTTCGCTGGTCGCGGTGCGGACCAGGTCGGCCTTCTCCATGGTGTGCACCGCCTTGGCGACGGCTTGGTGGGTGTAACCGAGCGCGGCTGCGACGTCGGCAATGGAAGCGCCGTCATGCCTTGCGACGTATGTCAGCACAGCCGTTGACCCCGCTGCGGCTGTGGCGCCCGTCTGCCGGAAGTATGCGTCGCCGCTGGCGGCAATGCGCTGCGCGACGCGGCGGACCACGAGGTTCAAATAGCCCGGACCCAGTTCATCGGCGAAGTCTGCCACAGTGCGCCTCCTTGTTCGGGCCGCGCACCTGCTTTAACGGCATGGGGGCGCGACCTTGACTTAGCATTCCTGTGGGCTATTGTACAACCGGTTGTATTTATGTCCTGGTCGCGAGGGCATGGTGGGAGACGACGGATGAAACGGGCGGCAATTCTAGCTTTCGCTTGCGCACTGATTGTGGGCGCCTTCGGCATCACGCCGGCAGCGACGACGCAACAACAGGGCCGCATCGCGCCGGATGCGCTGGTCGGTTACGACGCCGCGCGCGGCCTGCGTATCTCGCCCAGCGGGCGCTACATCGCCCTCGTACGCCGTGAGGCGTCAGGCGACGTGCTTGTCGTGCTTGATCGCGAGACGCGTCAGCTGCGCCCGATTCAGAGCGCTGGCGCGCAGAACGGCATGCAGATCGACTTCGTCCAGTTCAAATCGGATGAGCGCATCGTATTCAGCTATTCCTAT
>LNFM01010079.1_pt1 | contig 13477 bp, 9 predicted proteins | sample 596031 | NCBI WGS metagenome assembly LNFM01 (sample SAMN04254537, study PRJNA301005) | activated carbon metagenome | isolation source: dual media filters at the Ann Arbor, Michigan drinking water treatment plant | place: USA: Ann Arbor
GCGAAGCCCACACCGGCGATGGTTGGCTCGGCGACCCCTCCCACGCCGAGCGCTGGGCGCGACTCGCCTGGGTCGGCACCGTGCGCGGACAACGCTTGATGCGCCTGGAATCCTGGAGCGACGGTCCGCTCGTCGCGCGTCCAGTCGCGGGCCGTGATCGGTGGGCGCGTCGACGTACGACCGAAGACCTCCAAGCGCTGCTGCCGCGAGACCCGACGTTGCCACCCGCGAGGGTCGAGCAGCGACTGCGCGTCGAGATGGCGGTGCCTGCTGGGGCGCGCCCGGTGGGCAATGGGCCAGCGCTTGTTGTGCCTGTGACGCAAGAGCTGTTCATGCTCGATCAAATGAGCATCGTGACGATCGTCGAGTTCTCTTCCTTCGTCCGGGTCGCGACGAGCTGACAGCAGGTCTTGTCGATGTGGCTCATCGCGCGGTCCCACGCGAACGGACGTCGTGGCGTCGCGAGCGAGCGATGCGCTCTGCAGCGTCCGCCGAGCCAGCAGATCGATGCTCGGTTGGGGACCGACACGGCTCGACTCGACTCGACGCAGGTTGGCGGGAGCTCGCCATTCTTTCCGGGATCGGTTGTGATCGGACGCTCTTTCGCCCGGGCGCTTCTTTCGCAGCGCAGCGCTTTGATGCACGCTCGGCCGATGATCCACCTGGTTTCGTGTCCATCTTGCGCGCGACACATTCGCGTCGAAGAGCCAGCGTGTCCCTTCTGCGGGCTGACGTTCGAGCGCGCGTCGCGCAGCGAGGCGGGAGTCGCTTCGTGGTACGCGGTCGCGGCGCTCTCTGCGACGCTCGCCCTCTCGGGCTGTGACTCTTCGGGCAATCGCGTGACCGCACAAGCGTACGGCGGACCGCCGGGCGTCGACATCGAGGCTCTGCTCGCGCCGCGAACCACGGATAGCGGCGTTGCGGCGCCGTCCCGAGAATCGATGCAGATCTATGGAGCGCCGCCCGTTCCGACCGCGCCGTCGGACAACGACCGTTGAGCGTCTACCGCGGTGCACTCGCGTTGGCGTCGACCTCGATGGTCCGCACGGCTTCGCTCAATCGCACGCGGCGCTCGCCGATCTGGGTGTCGAGCTCGACGATGCGACGCGACACTTGATCGATCTCGCCGCTCACTTGCGCGAGGCGGGTGGTCAACCGCGCGCGCAGATCGGCCGCGGCCGGATTGCGGCGAATCGACTCGAGGTTGTCGCGCGTCTCTTGCGCGTTGGTCTGCAGGTCGTTGCGGCGGGTGATGTGCTCGCCGCGCTCGACAGCCAGCCGCGAGATCTGCACTTGCAGCTCGAGCGCTCCCGTGAGGGCGTCGATGGTCGCGCGCGGCGCGCGGCCGCCCTGAATGAACCCACGGATCGCCTCGATCGCCTGCGGATCGCCCCACTGCGTGGTCATCGCGAAGGGCGATCGCACCACGACGAGCTGCTCCGAGCGCCCGCGCGCAGCAATGCGCACCGGAACGAGCGCCGCCCCGTTGGCGGTCTCGGTCATGGGAGGGGGCTCGAAGAGCGACGTTCCCTCGGGGGTGGGGATGCGGATCAATACGCGCGCGTCGCGGTCCATGCCGTTGCGGACGCGGAAGGTGTTTCGCGCGGTGCGAAAGCGCTCGATCTGCACGACTCCGCGGCGGATCGCGACGAGCCGCGCGCCCTCGACGTCGAACGTGCTGGTGTTCTCGACGGCGAGGCCGCGCTCCAACGCGAACGGGACCACCGCGGTGGCGTCGTTGGGCAACGGATCGAGCATTCCTTGTCCGAGAAACGCGCCCGACTCGAAGATGGCCAAGGGGCCGCGCTCGAGCATCGAGCCCGTTCGATTGACGAAGCGCGCGACGTTGAAGGGGTGCCTCGTCGAGTCGCCCACGCCCGCGTCCGGCGCGAACAGGTACAGCCGCTCGCCAGGAACATCCCTCGACGCCAGCAGCACCATCGTCGCGCTTCGATTAGGGATCGTCACGCGCGCGGGCAGGTCGTATCGAGTGGCGCCTCCCTGCACGGCAACCGCCGCGAGCGAGGCGATCGACCGCGGTCGCGAAGGCCCCTCGAAGCCAGCGCCCGTGCCACCCAGGCGGCCGCCGGGGGTCCCACCGACGACACCGCCAGCGGTTTGCCTCCAGTCGCGCCCGTTGGCCGCCACCGTTCGGGGCGCGGCGGCGGGGCGTGCACCTCCGCCTGCTCGGCCTGAAGTGCTTCGTCGAGCACGATCCCCGCGAGACTCGAGGTTGCGCGATCGCTCGGTCTCTTCGTTGTCGTCGAGGTCCTCGGCTTCATCGGCTGCGGGCTGCGCGCGCGTAATCGTGGAGGTCACTGCGGGCGTCGTTGGTTGATTGCTCTGATCGTTGGCGAGCGTCGTGTCTCCTTGCGGAACCGCGTCGATCACCTCGCCGCGGTCGGTGACGAGCGGTCGCTCGGTGATCACGGGCTCGGCCAGCTCGCTGCGAAACGACACCGGCGCGCCCGTGACCAGCGAGAGCTGAACGTTGCGCCAGTCTTCGCCCGAGAGGTTTTGCACGACGCCGTACGCCTGAATCTGCGCGTCCGTTTGCCCGAGGACGAGGCGGTAGGACGGCCTCCAGATGGGCGTCTCGGCCATATAGCCAACGACGAGGTCGTGGCCGCGACCGTCGAGCCGCATCTGGACGGTGCGACGCTCGTCGGGCGACGGGGGCCGCTCACCAGCCGACGGGTCGCGCGGCAGGGGAAAGGCCGCGGACTGAACGCTCGAGCCCCCGCGCTCCATGACCGCGAGCGTGGCGAGAAAATCACCGACCTCGCTCTGGCGAACGCTGAACTCGACCGAGTCCCCGCTCACGTTGCCGCCGCGCTCGAAGTACGCGACACCGTTGCGATACACGACGACGCGGCGCAGGCCGAGGGTGGGCTGCGAAGCGACCTGCGGGCCGCGGACGCAAGCCGGGGTGAGGGTGAGGAGGGCGAGGAGGGCGAGGCGAGAGCGTTGGTTCATGGAGCTCACTGTGGGTGGTTTCGGACCACCAGTGCTCGTGACGGCTTGGGTTGTGACCGCGCGGCGCGCATTCGTGACAGATTGGTGAATGCACCGCCAGGTGGTTGGCGCGAAGGCATCGCGTCCCCACCCATGCGGCCAAGAGAGAACCATTGACCACTGAGGGACAATCGCAGCGAAAGCGCATCCGCGCCGGGCTGCTTCTTCGCCAGAACCGCGCCGCGATCTTCACGGTCCTCGCGTGGTTTCTCGCGAACTACGTGATCTTCGCGGTTGTTCTGTCCAAGGGCTGGACGCGCGCCCTCTGGACGCTGTTCTACTTCGCGCCCGACGGGTCGAAGTGGGGCAATTTCTACATGACCATGTCCGACTTCGTGGTCTTCGGCATGGTCGTGAGCGTCGTGGCCACCGGCGTTTCGCGGCACTATCGCCCGGAGCAGACGAGCGCGGTCCTCGCGAGCATGGCCAAGGATCACGTGGTGGTGTTGGGCTTCACCAACCTCGGTCAACGCGTCGTCGAGCTCTGCGAACAGAAGGGGATCCCCGTGGTGGTCGTCGATCGCGACCGAGAGCGCGTCTCGTCGTTGATCCAGGGAGAGCGGCCGCTGGTGCTCGGCGATCCCGAGGACAGCGGCGCGCTCGCGGCGGCCTCCGTCGGTCGAGCGAAGCTCGTCGTAATCGCAAAAGACGGCGTCGAGGCGGGGGCGATCGCCGCGCGCAGGGTGCGCACCATCAACCCCAAGGTGACGCTCGTCGTGCGCTGCGCGGACGACGACGTGGGGCAGGTGCTCGGTCGCGCGTACGACGCCAAGATCGTCTCGACCACGAGGCTCGCGGCGCGACACATCGAGCAGGCGGCGCTGAAGCAGGGCGTGCGCCGCTGCGTGCTCATCGGGTTCAACTCGCTCGCGGTGCGGGTGTACGCGGCGCTTCGGCCGAAGGGAATCGAAGTGACGATCATCGACGACAAGACCGCCAAGCGCCCGACGGGCTCGCACGACGGAGCGCTCGACGGGCTCGCGGGCGCGATCTCGAACGGCGACCCGAGCTCGTACGAGGTGCTGCGGGCGGCGGGCGTTCACGAGGCCGAGCTGGTGGTCCTCACGGGAGAAGACCTCGGTCACGCGCTGGTCGTGTGCGAGCGCGTTCGAGACATCAACGGGCAGGCCAAGGTGATCGTACGAGCGTTTCACGAGGACGCCGCGGCGATCTTGACCCAGGCGCCGTTTCGGGCAGAGGTCGTCTCGAGCTCGCGGTTTGCGCTGCGCTCACTCGTGCGCGAGGGGGCCTTCGAGGCGGTCGGGGTCGAGCGCACGGCGAGCACGTGACGCTGAACGCGCGGGAGCTCGCCGGTTTCGAGACCGCCGCGCTGGATGGTGCGATAGTCACTCCATCGTGAGCGAGACGCGATCGATCGTGGTCGTGACAGGGATGAGCGGCGCTGGCCGCTCCACGGCGCTGCACGTGCTCGAAGACCTCGGGTACTACTGCATCGACAACCTTCCGCCGCCGCTCGTCGCGCAGTCGGTCAAGCTGCTCACGGACGACGCCAAACAACCGCGGATCGGCATCGGGATGGACGTGCGGTCGCGGGTCTTTCTCGACTCGGTCGACGACGAGGTGCTGCAGCTCCGCGCGCAGGGGGCGCACACGATGCTCGTGTTTCTCGACGCCGAGGACGCGGTGCTCGTGCGGCGCTACAGCGAGTCGCGCAGGCCGCACCCGCTCTCGATCGAGCACCCCGACGAGGACATCCCGACGCTCATCGCGCGCGAGCGCGAGCGGCTCACGGCGCTCAGGTCGCAGGCGGACCGGGTGGTGGACACCTCGAGGCTCAACGCCCATGAATTCAAGCGTCACCTCGTCGAGCTCTTCGCCGGCGACGGGGCGCCCAAGATGACGACGCGGCTCTTGACCTTTGGCTTCAAGCACGGCGCGCCCACCGAGGCGGACCTGTTGTTCGACGTGAGGCACTTGCCGAACCCTCACTTCGTCCCCGAGCTCAAGCCCCGCTCGGGAAAGGACGCCCCCGTCGCGTCGTACGTGCTCGACCGCCCCGAGGCGCAGTCGCTGCTCGAATCGCTGGTGAAATTCCTGGTTCCGCTGCTTCCTCAGTACGCGCGCGAGGGCAAGGTCGTGCTCACGATCGCCATCGGCTGCACGGGAGGACGACACCGCAGCGTCGCCATCGCCGAGGCGCTGGGAAAGCGATTGATCGACGGCGCGCCAGGCCCGGTGACCGTGGGTCACCGTGATATCGACCGCGGAGGCTGAAGCAGGCGCGTGAGGCTACAGCGCGCCCCAGATTTCGTGGGCGTACTCGTAGATCGTTCGATCGCTCGAGAAGGGCCCCGTCTTGGCGATGTTTCGAAGGGCCATGCGGTGCCATTGGCGCTGGTCCTGGTAGCGGTCTGCAACGGCGTGCTGCGCGTCGACGTAGGCGTCGAAGTCCGCCATCAACATGTACGGGTCGCGCGCGAGCAGGTCGTCGATCAGCGGGCGAAACAGCGAGCGGTTCTCGGGCTCGAAGAAGCCCGACGAGATGAGGTCCAGGACCTCGCGCAGCCGCTCGTTCTTCTCGTAGATCGCGCGCGGGTGGTAGCCCTTGGCGACGCGGTCGTGGACCTCGTCCGCGGTGAGCCCGAACAAGAAGAAGTTCTCCGGTCCCACCGAGTCGCGCAGCTCGATGTTGGCGCCGTCGAGCGTTCCGATGGTGAGCGCGCCGTTCATCGCGAACTTCATGTTTCCGGTTCCCGACGCCTCTTTGCCGGCGGTCGAGATCTGCTCGGACACATCCGCAGCGGGGATCATCCGCTCGGCGAGCGACACGCGGTAGTTGGGAACGAAGAACACATCCAGCAGCCCCTTGACCGCCGAGTCTTGTCCGATCACCTCCGCGATCGAGTTGACCAGCTTGATGATCAGCTTGGCGGACTTGTATCCAGGGGCAGCCTTCGCGCCGAACAAGAACGTCCTCGGCGTGCGCGCCGCACGCGGGTCCCTCTTGATGTCGAGGTAGAGCCGAACGATGTGCAGCGCGTTGAGCAGCTGCCGCTTGTACTCGTGCAGCCGCTTGATCTGCACGTCGTAGATCGAGCTCGGGTCGAGCTTGTGCTCGTACGTCTCTGCGCAATAGCTCGCGAAGTTCGCCTTGTTTTCGCGCTTGATCGCCGCGAGTCGATCGATCACTTGATCGTCGTCGACGTACTTCAACAAGTTCTCGAGCAGGTCGAGGTCCGTCTCCCAGCCGGGGCCGACGAGCTCGGTGAGCAGCGACGCGAGCTTCGGGTTGCATTGGCGAATCCAACGTCGCGGCGTCACGCCGTTGGTCTTGTTCGAGAACTTCTCTGGCTCGAGCTCGGCGAAGTCCTGCAGCACCGTCTCTTTGAGCAGCCTCGTGTGCAGCGCCGCGACGCCGTTGACCTTGTGTGATCCGACGACGGCGAGATACGCCATGCGGACCTTTCGCTCGGGCCCCTCTTCGATGAGGCTCATGCGGTGCAGCCTGGCGTCGTCCCCAGGAAAGCGGATCGAGACCTGCCGCAAGAACCTGCGATTGATCTCGTAGATGATCTGAAGGTGCCGCGGCAGGAGCCGCTCGAACAGCGCGACCGACCACTTCTCGAGCGCCTCGGCGAGCAGCGTGTGGTTGGTGTAGCCGAAGGTCGCGACGGTGATCTCCCACGCCGCTTCCCACGAGACGTGATTCTCGTCGACGAGCACGCGCATCAGCTCGGCGACGGCGATCGCGGGGTGCGTGTCGTTGAGCTGAATCGCGTTGAGCTTCGAGAAATCCAGCGCGGTTCCGCCGCGCTTGAGGTGCCGTCGAACGATGTCGTGCACCGCGCACGCGACGAAGAAGTACTCTTGCTTGAGCCTCAGCTCGCGGCCCGCCTGGTTGTGGTCGTTGGGGTACAAGACCTTCGAGATCACCTCGCTGCCGGTCTTGTCTTCGACCGCGCGCACGTAGTCGCCGTCGTTGAAGAGCGCGAAATCGAACTCGTTGGACGAGCGCGCCTGCCAGAGGCGAAGCGTGTTCACCATGCCGTTGCCGTAGCCGCCGACGAGCGTGTCGAACGGCACCCCCAGCACTTTTTGTGTGTCGATCCAGCGCACTTGAAAGCGCCCCGTTCGGTCCGCGCTGTCCACGCACCGACCGTAGAAATTCACCTCCACGGTGTGCTCGGGCCGCACGATCTCCCACGGGTTTCCGAAGCGCAGCCACTCGTCGGGCTTCTCGTGTTGCCAGCCATCTTTGAAGGCCTGCTCGAAGATGCCGAACTCGTACCGGATGCCGTACCCGTAGCCGTTGAGCCCGAGCGTCGCCATCGAGTCGAGAAAACACGCGGCGAGCCGCCCGAGGCCGCCGTTGCCGAGCCCCGCGTCGGGCTCCTTCTCGACGAGGTCCGAGAGGTCCACCTTGAGCTCGGCCAGGACCGATCGCATCTCGTCGTAAAGGCCGAGGGCGTGCAGGTTGCTCTCGAGCAGCCTTCCCAGCAGAAACTCGGCGGACAGGTAATAGACGCGCTTTTTCTTCTCGGAGTTGAGCTTCTTTCGCGTCGCCGCCCAGCGGGCCATCAGTCGATCGCGCACCACGAAGGCGAGCGCGTGCAGCCGGTCGAGCGTCGTCGCGCTCTCGAGTTGGCGGCCGCGCATGTACGCCAGGTGATCGAGAAACGCGCGGTTGAGCGCCTCGCGCACCATGCTCGTGCGGTCATCCTCGACGATGACGACCTTCTCGGACTCTGGGACGATGGAGTGTCGTTCGGTCATTGCCCGCGGGAGCTTCACATTTCTTACGGCACTCTCGATAGAGCCACCGATGGTCCTGTGCGACATCCATCCGTCAGCGCCCCATGAACCCTCTGCGAATCCTCGTGATGCTCTTGGTGATGAGCTCGGTCACCTACGGGACGCACTACTACCTCTGGGCGCGCCTCGTGCGCGACGCGGCGTTGCCCGCGCCGTACGGCTCGATCGCGACCGCAGTGATCGTTTTGCTCGCGTTGTCGATCCCCTTCACGATGGTGGCGTTTCGGTGGCTGCCGCGCGAGCTGATGAAGCCCCTCGCGTGGACCGCCTTCTTGTGGATGGGGACGATGTTTCTGCTCTTGGTCTCGACGGCCAGCGCGGACCTCGTTCGCAAGGTGATCGCGACGTTTTCGGGAGATTCGCTCGCCGATCCCGAGAGGCGCCTCGGCCTCGCCCGCGCCAGCGCCGCGCTCGCTGCCCTCGTTGGCGGCGGGCTCTCGCTCTCGAGCATGCTCGCGGCGGCGAAAAAGACCGGGGTCAAGCCCGTGCGCATCGCGCTCTCGAAGCTCTCTGCTCGCATGAGCGGCTACAAGATCATCCAGCTCAGCGACGTGCACATCGGACCGACGTTGGACCGCACGTTTCTCGAGCGCGTGGTCGCGTCGGTCAACGCTGAACACCCCGACCTCGTCGTGATCACAGGCGACCTGGTCGACGGGTCCGTCGAGCAGCTCTGCGAACACGTGCGTCCTCTGTCGCAGCTGCGCGCGCGGGACGGAGTCTATTTCGTCACGGGAAATCACGAGTACTACTCGGGCGCCGACGAGTGGCTCGCGTTCTTGCGCACGCTCGGCGTCAAACCCCTTCGCAACGAGCGTGTGCGCATCGGCGGAGAAGACGGCTTCGATCTCGCGGGCGTCGACGACGCGAGCGCGCACCAGTTCGGCGCCGATCACGGCGCGGACTACGAGCGGGCCCTCGGCGGTCGCGACGCAGAGAGGCCAGTGGTCTTGCTCGCCCATCAGCCGCGGCAGGTCGTGAAGGCCGAGCCCTACGCGCCGGACCTGGTGCTCTCGGGCCACACGCACGGCGGACAGATCGCGCCCATTCACTTTCTCGTGAAGCTGCAGCAGCCCTACGTCGCGGGGCTGCATCAACACGGCGCAACGCAGGTCTACGTCTCGCGAGGGACTGGCTATTGGGGCCCGCCCATGCGCCTCGCCGCCCCCGCAGAGATCACCAAGATCGAGCTCGTGCGCGCCTGACCCTGGCGTTGGGGCGTCGTTGCCCCATACCGTACGCCCTCATGAAGCCGATCACCCTCTATGCGTGGCCGACTCCCAACGGCCACAAGGTCTCGATCTTTCTCGAAGAGGCCGCCATCCCATACGACGTCGTCGCGGTGGACATCGGCGCGGGAGACCAGTTCAAGCCGGACTTTCTCGCGCTCAACCTCAACCACCGGATGCCCGTGATCGTCGATCACGAGGGAGATGGTGCGCCGATCACGGTGTTCGAGTCGGGCGCGATCCTCTGGTACCTCGCCGAGAAGACCGGGTCGTTCTGGCCGAAGACCCTGCGCGAGCGCGCTCTCACGCACGAGTGGCTCCTCTGGCAGATGTCCGCGATCGGGCCGATGTTCGGGCAGCTCGGTCACTTCAAGACGTACGCGAAGGAGCAGATCCCGTACGCGATCGAGCGGTACACCAACGAAGCCCGCAGGCTCGTCGGCGTGCTCGACAAGCGGCTCGCCCAGGCCGAGTTCATGGCGGGAGAGTACGGAATGGCCGACATGGCGACGTTTCCGTGGGTGCGCGCGCTGAGCCGCTACGGGTTCGATCGCAACGAGTGGCCTTCGGTCGACCGGTGGCTCTCTGCGATCGAGTCGCGCCCCGCCGTCGTGCGCGGGCTCGATCTCTTGAAGGACAAGATCAAGCGCGGTCCTTTATCGGACGAAGCGCGCGCCAACCTCTTTGGAAACAAGCAGTTCGAGAAGCGCTGAGCTGCGCTTACAAGATCGTGATGCGAATGGGGTGCTCGGCCGTTCCCTTGAGCGATCGCTCGAAGGCCGAGGTCCGGTAGCCCTCGCGGTCGCTCGACGCTGCGCGCTCTGTGAGCTCGCCGCCCTCGACGCGCAGCCGCGCGCCGTCGCCCACGGCGAAGAGCGCCACCAACTCGGACGCTGGCATCGCTTCGGGGCGACGTCGCGCCCGGGCCACGCCCCACTGCGTGGGCAGCTCGCGCACGAGCATCTCCCGCTGGGCGCCGGACACAAAGACCACCTCGCCCACCGTGACTTCGACGCGCACCGGACCTTCGCAGGTCTCGAGCTCGAACGGAGCCACCATCGCGTCTTCGATCCTGGCGCCGACGGTGTAGCCCGCGATCCCCACGATGGGCGCGCGGACGTTGGCGAGCGACACGTGTTCGGCGCACCGGCCGAGCGTCCCTTCGAAGCGCGTCATCGACGGCGTCGGCGCGGGCAAACCGAGCCGCACCGGACGGAGACCCTCGTGCCGACGCGGCTTCTTCCACCGCGCCACCGGGCCTGCTCCGCGCAGCGCAAAGACAGGCTCGAACACGAGCGCGATCGCTCGCTCGGTGAGAGCTCCGATGTGCTTTCGCGCCCGCGCGCCGTGCGGCTGCGGGACGAGCAGCGTGAGCATCGAGAGCGTCGCGGCGACCGCGAGGACCACCAGCGTCGTCGAGAGCGCCACCGCCGCGGTCGTGAGCAAGAGCAGCAACAGAAGCAGCGCGACGCTGAGGTATCCGCCGACGTAGCCGAGCACCGCAGCCAGCGCGAACAACAACAGCGAAGGCCCAGAAAACGACCCCGAATAATGGTGCGCGATCCAGACGCTCACCAGCGAGCTCGCGACAGCGATCACGTGCGCCACGGCCGTGAGCGCTCGCTCGCGCTCGGGCTTCGAGCCGTTGACGGAGGTGGCCTTGAACACCCGGCGCGCGAGCTGAACGAGCCGACTGTTCGCGCTCTCGCCCTTGAGCTCGAACCGCGTGCGGCCGCAGTGCTCGCAGCGGCCGGGGCGCTGCTCGCGCGTGCGACAGAAGAAGCACGCGAACCTCGCGCCGACCGCCAAGGTGACGAGCGCGCCGTTGTGCGCGCACAATCCTGCCTTACCGTCAGCGCCTGGCGCTCTGCTCACCCCCCTAGAATGCCACGTCGTCGCGCTTGGGGCCCCTCTTCTTCGCGGGCTTCCGCGCGGGCTTGCCCTTGCCGCCCGGAGTGGTCGATTCGGCGAGCGCTTCGAGCGCACCGGGGCCGCTGCTGTTGGTCACACCCGCGTCGCGGGCGCGCTGGCACAGCGTGCGAAACAAGCGACGGAGGTCCGCGCCGACCGTGGGCTCTTCGCCGAGCCCGTCGAGCGCGAGCGCGATCGCTTCGAGCGTCGAGACGTGCTGGTTGGACGGTTGCTTGCGGAGCTTGCCATAGGCGCTCGGCTCCTTGGGGTGAAGCAATAGCCGGTTGAGCTTCAAGAGCCAGGGGTTTCGCCACCACAGGGCCTTGGCTTGCGACCACGTCCCGTCGAGCACGACGATCCCGTCGAGATGCAATTCGTCCGGGGATTTGCGCTGTGATTTGCGGTCGAGCAGCAGCACGGGCATGGCCGTCTCTCGCTCGGTGAGCTCGCGTCCGAGCGATCCGCGGTACATCACGGCCCACCGAGAGGGCTCTGCCTCTTCTTCTTCGAGCGCGTGCGCGAGCGACGCCCACGACAGTCCCGTGCGAAGCACCGAGCGATCGAGCGACGCGGTGACGAGCGGCGCGGTTCCGAGGAGGGCGTCCTGCTCTTGCGGGTGCTGCAGGATCAGCACGCGCAGCCGTGGATGCGCGCGGACGACGCGATCGCGGACGAAATCGATGGCCGCTGCAGGCGGCGTCTTGTCGCTCTCGCTCGAGGCTGCAGGGGCTGCGGCGGGCTTCGCTGGTTTGGTGGTCATGAGTCCGGCGCGCAAGGTACCGTGCGCAGCCGAGATGAGCGAAGCGCTTCTGTATCCAGCGATCGAACCTTTTCGCACCGGCCACCTGAAGGTCTCGGACGTGCACGAGGTCTACTTCGAAGAGAGCGGCAATCCCGAGGGAAAGCCGGTGGTCTTTCTGCACGGCGGCCCCGGCGGCGGAAGTGACGGAAAATACCGGCGATTCTTCGACCCCGCGGTGTACCGCATCGTCCTCTTCGACCAGCGCGGCTGCGGAAAGAGCACCCCTCACGCCTGCCTCGACGAGAACACGACCTGGGACCTGGTCGCGGACATCGAGCGGATCCGCGCGCACCTGGGGATCGATCGATGGCAGGTGTTCGGCGGGAGCTGGGGCTCGACGCTCGCCCTCGCGTACGCCGAGACGCATCCCGAGCGCGTGACCGAGCTGGTGCTGCGCGGGATCTTCTTGCTGCGAAAGCAAGAGATCGACTGGTTCTACCAGCGCGGCACGAGCGCGATCTTCGCGGACTACTGGGAGTCGTACCTCGCGCCCATCCCCGAGGCCGAGCGCGGCGACCTGCTGAGCGCGTATCACAAGCGGCTGACGAGCGACGACGCGAACGTGCGCCTCGAGGCCGCGCGGGCGTGGGCCGTGTGGGAGGGCTCGACGAGCAAGCTGATCCCGGACCCGGACATGATCCAGCGATTCTCGGGGGACCGCTTCGCCGAGGCGTTCGCCCGGATCGAGTGCCACTACTTCGTGAACAAGGGCTTCTTTCGGACGGACACGCAGCTCCTCGATGACGCACACAAAATCGAGCACATCCCGACGGTGATCGTTCAGGGGCGCTACGACGTCGTGTGTCCGATGGAGAGCGCCTGGGCGCTGCACAAGGTTTTGCCGAAGGCCGAGTTCGTGGTCGTCGCGGACGCCGGTCACTCGATGCACGAGCCCGGGATCACTCGAGCGCTCGTCGCTGCGACCAACAAGTTTCGCCCGAACGGGTAGCGATGCTCGAGCGACTCGGAGCCTCGGCGGATCGCCTCGTGCGTCGGGTCATGCCCGACCCGTTTGTGCTGGTCCTCGCGCTGACCGCGCTCACGTGGGCGGCGTCCGTGGCGATGCTGGCTCGCAGCGGAGCGCCCGGCGTCCAGAGCGTCGGAGGGATGGCGCTCACCTCGGCGCTCGTCGCGTCTTCGGAGATGCTCTTCAAGGGCTTCTCGGACCTGCTCACGTTCGCGATGCAGATGGTGCTCATCGTGGTGACGGGCGAGGCGATCGCGAGCTCGCCGCCCGTGGCCAAGGCGATCCGTCGCGCGGCGATGATCCCGCAGACGCAAGGAGGCGCGCTGTGGTTTGTGTCGACCGCGGCGCTCGCGCTCGGATGGCTGCACTGGGGCTTCGGGCTGATGACGGCGGCGATGCTCGCGCGCGAGGTGGCGAGGGCCTGCCGCGAGCGCGGGGTGCGCGTGCACTATCCGCTGCTCGGAACGGCGGCGTACATGTCCATGCTGCTGTGGCACGCGGGGACGAGCGCGAGCGCGCCGCTGTTGATCAACACGCCGGGGCACTTTCTCGCGGCGCAAATCGGGGTGATCCCGCTCAGCCAGACGGTGTTCAGGCCGATCAACCTCGCGGTGTGCGCGGTGTTGTTGCTCTTGATTCCGTGGGTCGTTCGAGCGATGGCGCCCAGCGATCCTTCAGCGATTCGAGAGGTCGAGCCTGGCGACGGTGCAATCACGGCGGCGCCCGAGCGCGGCGGGCACGATCGAGCGCCCGGCGGGGACGTCGCGAACGGAGAGGCGC
>LNFM01010082.1_pt1 | contig 13476 bp, 15 predicted proteins | sample 596031 | NCBI WGS metagenome assembly LNFM01 (sample SAMN04254537, study PRJNA301005) | activated carbon metagenome | isolation source: dual media filters at the Ann Arbor, Michigan drinking water treatment plant | place: USA: Ann Arbor
GCCTTGTCGCCCACGATCAGATTCTTCATCCACGACTCCTGAAAGTGCGTGGATCGACATGATATCTAATCTAATGAACGCGAATTGGTATGAGAAGAATTTTCGGCAGCAAGCGCATCGAAGCAAGGTCGTGATGCCGCAACTGATCCGACGCGCGGGCCTGCGGGTCGAGTGCGGACGACGATTCAAGCGGCCTCACGCAGGCGCGCATTTGCTCAGGATCTTGACCGACGGTGCGGCGGTGAGGGTGAGCAGGATGTCGGCGTACCAGGCGCAGTTCAGGCCCAGCGACTCCTCCACGGGCAGGTCCTGGCCGCGCATCTCCATGCGCGCGGAGTGCACGCCCAGCAGCTTCCAGGGCAGCTGCGCATCACCGGCGTCGTCATGCATCACCACCGGCGCACCGCTGGTGCCTCGGTGGGTTCGCGCATCGGTCAGGAAGTAGCCCTGGCCCTGGAAGCGCAGGCCGAACGACGACGCGATCACGGCCTGCCGCACGACCGGCAGATGGTGCAGCGTGTCGTGGAAGCCCAGCGGAAAGCCCACCACCAACAGCGGCGTGCCGACCTTGACCTCCTGAAGTCGGTGCTGCAAGTGCGCCGGCGTGAAAGCCCTCAGCATCACGCCGGCCGGCATTGCCCCCTGATCGAGTTCGATCGCCGCGACGTCGATGCCGCCCGCACTGTCGCGCCCCTGGTGCCAGATGGCCTGTCCATCGCGGTACAGCAGAACCGACAGCACGGCCGCATGCGTGAGGTTGTCGGCGTCGGTGTGCACCTCGATCGCGATCCGGTCGGGCAAGTGACCACTCGGCCTGTCGATCAGCACATGGCGATTGGTGACGAGGTACAAGCGGTCGTCCCGTCGAAAGAAGAATCCGCTCGCACCGGTCAGCGCCTGCGTTCCGAAGTACGTGGACACCCGGGCCGTCGTCAGTAGCAGAGACTCGATCATGGCTGTCATCGGTTCAAGGCCAGCCCCGCGCTTGCGCTGTGCTGATGTTCTGCACTTTAGTGGCTTGGTGGTGGCCTTGTTTGTTCCATAGCGAACAGAAGGAAACCTGCCGAGACAGCGACACTGGGATGTCGGATCGACAGAAGTTTTGCCAGCCCCAAGGTGTGAGTTGCGCAGGAGAGGATGACCATCATGCAGTTGCGCGTGGGTTTCGAGATGATCTACCGATGTGCGCAGCCGACGCCGATGATGCTGGCGCTGAGCATCCACCCCGAGCGCGCAGACGACCTGGTCGTTCCGGATCGGCTCGTGAGCGATCCCGTCGTGCCCACGAGCAGCTACCTCGACCTGTTCGGCAACCGCTGCAGCCGCCTCGTCGCGCCGCAGGGCCGGATCGTCCTGAGCAGTGACGCGGTGGTCAACGACAACGGTGCACCCGACCTGGTGGCAAGGTCCGCGCCTCAGAACACGGTGGAGGCCCTGCCGGCGGCTACGCTGGTGTACCTGCTGGGCAGCCGCTACTGCGAGACCGAACTCCTGTCGGACATCGCGTGGCAGTTGTTTGGCTCGGTACCGGCCGGCTGGGCGCGCGTGCAGGCCATCTGCGACTACGTGCACCGACACATCGAATTCGGATACGCGCACGCGCGGCACACGCGTACGGCCTCGGAAGCCCATGCCGAGGGCCGCGGCGTCTGCCGCGACTACGCCCATCTCGCGATCACCTTGTGCCGCTGCATGGACATCCCGGCGCGCTATTGCACCGGCTACCTGGGTGATGTCGGCACCGAACCACCCTACGGGCCGATGGACTTCGCGGCCTGGTTCGAGGCCTACCTGGGCGACCGCTGGTACACCTTCGACGCGCGGAACAACAAGCCGCGGATCGGCCGCGTGCTGATCGCGCGCGGCCGCGACGCCTGCGACGTGGCGCTGTCCACCACCTTCGGCCCGAACAAGCTGGAAGGCTTCAGGGTCTGGACCGACGTGGCGGTGACAGCTTGACCTATTGCGTCGGCGTCAAGCTGGAAGAGGGGCTCATCCTGGCGAGTGACTCGCGTACCCACGCGGGCGTGGACAACTACGCCAAGTTCTGCAAGATGACGGTGTTCGAGAAGGCCGGCGAGCGCGTGCTGGTGCTGCTCAGCTCGGGCGGGCTGGCTGCCACCCAGGCGGTGATCAGCATGCTGCGCCGGCGCGCGGCCGCCAAGGCGCCCCACCTGTACGCGGTGCCCTCGATGTTCGATGTGGCCAACCTGGTGGCCGACGCGATGCGTGATCTCGAGCGCCGCGACGGGCCGCATCTCGAAAGCGGGGGTCTGAGCTTCAACGCTTCCTTCATCCTCGGTGGCCAGATCGCAGGCGAGGAGATGCGGCTGTTCCGCATCTACGCCGAAGGCAACTTCATCGAGGCCGGCACCGACACGAGCTTTCTGCAGACCGGCGAGGCCAAGTACGGCAAGCCGATCCTCGACCTTGCGGTGACGCCCAGCGCCACGCTGGAGGACGCCACCAAATGCGTGCTCGTGTCATATGACTCCACGATGCTCAGCAACCTGTCGGTCGGCATGCCCATCGACTTGCTGTGCTACGTCAAGGACAGCCTGAAGGTGACGATGAAACGCCGCTTCGAGAGCGGCGACCCCTACTTCGAGATCCTCAAGCAGCAGTGGATCGCCGGAACACGCAGGGTGTTCCACGACCTGCCGCCGCTGGAGTGGTAGCCCGGACACGGCAGACGCTACAAGGATGTCGCAGTGCCTGGCGAATTGCGGATCGCCTTGCCGGACCCTCCATCGCCCAGGGCGGCAACCGTGACGTCGCGTGCCAGGCTCCTCTGGGAGGGAGCGCAGCGTCGGCCAGTGTGTCGCTCTTGATTGCCGCAGGCCGGGGCCGAGCCCCGGCCTTCGTGGCGACTACCTCCTGCCGACGTCCTTGACCACTTCCTTGATGTCGCCGACGGCCTTCTGCGCTTGACCCTCCACTTGCTTCTTGATGCCCTTGAGCTGCTGTTCGTTGCTGCCGATCACCTTGCCGGTGGTCTCTTGCACCTTGCCAGCGGCGTCCTTGAGCGTGCCCTTGACTTGATCCTTGTTCATGGTTTTACCTTGAGTTGAAGCTGAAGATTCAGCGTTGCCAGGTTGCGCTGCGGCAGCTCATTCGCCCGAGTAGGGCGTGCCGTAGAACCTGTGTACACCGCTGGCCCATGTCCTGTCCGACATCGAGGGCCAGCGATCCTTGTCGAAGCCCGGCGCGTCCTTCAGAGCATCCTTCAGGACATTCAGCGTGAAGCGCTTGTTCGCCGTGTCCAGTGACAGTGCCGCCCATGGCACGGCGAACAACTTGTCGCCCATGCCCAGCAGGCCGCCGAGCGACAGCACCGCGTACGCGATCTTGCCGGAGGGCATATCGATCATGAATTCCTTGATGTCGCCCAGGTCCTCGCCGTCCTTGTTGCAGACGTCGTTGCCCAGCAGCGTGTCGGCACCCATCAGCGCGGGCCCCGGCCCTGAGGCGCTGTTGGCATACATGCCGAAGTTGTCGCGAGTGACGTAGTTGGCTTTCATGTCCGTTCCTTGCGGTGAGGCATATGTCGGAACCTCGCTGCATCTGGTCGCTTGGCACGGATGGCGCTGAGTCCCGATAGGCGACCGGGGCGGGTGAGCCCGCGAACACCATGGCCATCATGGGTTCCGGGTGCCGTGCAGTCTGTGCGCAATCGAACGCAGGAGGGCTCCCCGATGGCTGCTTCCTGCGCGCAGCACTCGGACTGCTGCTCGCGTGCGTTTCCGGATCGAAGGCCTGGATCTGCGGACTGCTCTTGGCTGACCTGCCAGCGCGCATCAGCGCACGGTGAGCGTGGCCTCGATGCTGCGCTGCTGACCGGCCGCATGGAGTGTCGTGACCAGGGTGTAGGTGCCAGGCGGCAGATCCGCGGGCAGCGTCAGGCGCAAGTGCGATAGATGACTGCCTTGCGGGCGCAGCACCTGCTTGCGCGACAGCGGCAGGGTTTCGCTGCCGATGCGCAGTTGCCGCTGCAGACTCAGGGCCACCTGGCCCGCTGCAGCTGGCAGCAACACCGTGTAGGCCAGCTCGGCCACGACCACGCCGCCAGGCGATGCCACCGCCGGGCGCAAGGTGCTGGCGCTGAGCTCGACGCGTGCCTCCTGCCCCACAGGAAATCGGCGCAGGGCCTGGGCACGGTTGGCCGTCTGGCGCTCAAACGTCGACGGGCTGGCTGACGGCACGGGACGCGGCTCGGGCCGCGCCGGTGCTGGCGCGGGGATGGGCGGTGGCGAGGGTGAGGGCGGCGGCGGCAGGGCTGGCGCTGCCGGCGCGGGGGCTGCAGGCGGTTCGGGTGCCGGTTCTGGCCGCTGAGGCGGACGGGCCGGGCTGCGGGTGGCGCAGCCAGCCAGCAGGGTCAGCCCTGCCGTCAGCAGCAGGGACAGGCGCAGACGGGCTTCGGGCAAGGCCTCTGACAAGCGCTCACTCCTCGACCACGAAAACCAGATCGCGGACTCGCCTGTCGGGCAGCAGCCGCTGTGCGGCCTCCAGCAGCCTGGCCTTGGCCTGCGGGTCGTTCACGCTCCCGCTCAGCACGACCTGGCCTTCGGGGTCCACGGACACCGAAACCTCGCCCAGGGGCAGGCTTTCGAGTTCCCGGCTCAGCGCCAGGGCCAGCGCGTCGGCGTCTGGCGCTTCAGGTGTGGCCGCGGCAACGTTCGATGTCGCTGCCTGCGCCGCATCGGCGGCTGCTGACTGTGCTGCCGCTTCCGCCGCTTCCGCCGCTTCAGCCGCGGCTTCGGGGTCGGCGCTGGTTGGCGCTTCGAGAAGGGCGTCCAACCAAACGTTCGCCGGCAGGTGGCGGGCGCTTTGTTGCACGCTCAGCGCCAGGCCCAGCACGAGGCTGGCTGCCAGCATCGCCTGCGGCGCTCGGCCTGCGCCGCGGGCTGGTGCTTCGGCGCCTGCCGGCCTGGAGTCGTCCTGCGATGCTGGTGGCGCAGCGGCCCTGCTGCTGGCCGGCGCCACCGGCAGGCATCGAAGGGCAGACGGGGCCTGCACGCCGGGCCTGTTTGGCGTCCAGCAAGGCCCAGGAGTCGGCAAGCCCAGGCCGGCCTGCACGGGCCGTGGCTGCGCTGCCATCAGGGCAGCTTGCACAACCAGCGGCAGGGTGGAACGCATGGCAGCCGGCTAATTCGAGCTGGAGCCGACGAGCTTCATGCGTTCGTCCCGCACCTGGCAGGCCAGCCTGAACAGGTGGTTGGCCCGGTTCATCTTGCCGCGGTTGGTGAAGACATAGACCGAGATGCCTTCGCGTATCCACCAGATCAGGCCGCACTTGTTGAGGCTGTGGTACAGCCGGATCGTGCCGTACACCGTCAGCAGGCCGGCGCCCAAGCCCAGGGCCACCGCCAAGGCGGCCAGCAGCCCGCCCAGCAAGCCGCCAGGCTCGGTCAGCAGGGTGCTGGCGAACACCACCGAAGCGCCCAGCACCAACAGGCCGAACACGCCCGCAAACACGGCCCAGAGATAGAGCTTCAGCAACGACGGCTGGTGCACGACGCCGCTGTTGGCGTGTTCCAGGAAGCCGTCGTTGTAGAGCAGCCGCCCGAAGCCGCCCACCTGCAACGATGCCAGCCGTCGACCGGACAGACAGGCAAAGCTGTGCGTGCCAAAGACCCAGAACCCGGTCTGGCCGCAGTACTCGGCGAAGTAGATCTCCTCGTCGGGCGACAGGAACTGCCTGAACATCGTCGTGATGGCCTCAAGCTCGTTGCCCTTGGCGCGTTGCAGCAGGCTCTTGTCGACGCGGATGGGCGCGGCTGGCGTGGCGGCCGTCGGCGGCGTGGCCCGCGCAGCGGGGGCCGAGGCGGGCGATGGTGCCGCGCCACCCACCAGGCTGGGGCTGTAGGGGATGTCCATGGCGTTCTCCTGGCGACTGGGGTCAAGGGGGTGAGGGACTCAGGCGGTTCAGCGGTCGGCAAACAATTGCTGGAAGAAGCGGCCTACCCGGCTGCGCGGGGCAAGGTTCCAGTCGTCAGGCGCGAGTTCGTCGAACTCGGCCAGCAGTTCCTGGTCGCTGCGCTGCGCTGCAGCGGCCCGGCGAGCGCGCTGCGGCGCCAGGGTTGACGTTTCCAAGGCCTTCAGCAGGGCCGGCAGGTGCTGCTGCAGCGGCGGCCGCGTGGCGTCCAGCCAGTGGTCGAGGCTGAGGAAGTACTCGAGCGTCGGGCTCAGCGGCATGGGGTCCAGGCGCAGCGTGACGATGCGCGCGCCCTTGCCGTCGGCGCGTTCGACTTCGCGCAGCACCTGGCGCGATGCATTGGCACGCTGGGTCAGCACCAGCAGCAGCACCGTGCAGCTGTCGAGAGCGTGGATGATGTTCTCGCCCCAGGACCTGCCCGCCCGCATGTCGCGCGGCGCGATCCAGCACGATCGTCCCGCCGCCTCGACCGCGGCGCAGATTTCAGCGGCCTTGCCGGCATCGGTCGATGAATGCGAGATGAATACGTCGCCGGCCATTGCTGTCTCCGCCCGCTGGTGGTGGTGGCGGATCATGAAACGCAAGGTGCAGTGCTGCCATCCCTACGATTGCGCACGTTCTGTTGCGAACCGCCTGCGGCCGGGTACCGTGCCCAGGTCTGCGTCGCGGCGCTGGGGCTGGAGCCCGAAGGCCCACGCTCTCGCAGGCGCGTCCCAGCGCTGTCTCAGGCGGCCGACAGCCTGCACCAGGTGCCAGGCCCTGCGGTTTGGTCCACGGGCGGGGTGCCGTCATCAAAGGTGATGACGGCCAATGGCGGCTGAGCGCCAGGCAAAGGACTTGGAGAGGCCGGGTTCGACCTTCGCCGACAGGCCGTTCGTTGCTTCTGGTTGCTACGTCATTGATCGCATGCGGGCATGCGTCACGCCGCCCGCGGCTTGCGGAACTGCCACCAGGGCAGGGCGCGTGTGAGCGACAGGACCTGGCCCGCGTCCGCTGCCGGCGCGTAGCCGGGGCCGGCCTGCACCGCGGCGCGCCAGTCGTCGGACGCCAGGGCCGCGCGCAGCGCGCGCACCGCGGGTTGATCCAGCGCGTCGGCCAGGCACACCAGGAAGTAGGCTTCTTCGACCATCGGCACGAAGCCCAGCCCGCTGGCGGCCGCGGCCGCTTCCAGCCCCAGGCCGGCGTCGGCCGCGCCGCTGGCCACGGCCGTGGCCACGGCCAGGTGGCTGTTCTCGACCGTGGCCACGGCCAGGCGCGACAAGGCCAGGCCGTCCTGCGCCCCCAGGTGTTCCAGCAGCAGCTGCGTGCCCGAGCCCTGCTCGCGGCTGGCCCAGCGCAGGCTGCGCTGCAGCACGTCGGCCAGCCCCGTCAAACCCAGCGGGTTGCCCGCCGCAACGATCAGGCCCTGGCGCCGCTGCATGCCGGCGATCAGCTTGTGGCGGCCGGGCTTGAGCAGCGGCCGCAGCGCGTGTGCGAAGACCTGGGTGCGGTCCAGTTGCAGCGGCACGTGGAAGCCGGCCACCAGGCAGCGGCCCTGGGCCAGTGAGCGCAGCGCGTCCAGGCTGCCCGCAAAGCGCAGTTCCAGGTGCAGGCGCTGCTGCGCGATGGCCAGGGCCTGCAGCCGCGGCAGCAGCAGGTCGTGGCTGGCGTCCACGCGCAGCACCTGGCGGCTGCCGTCCAGCGCCTCGTCCAGCACGCGTTCCAGTTCGTGGCGCAGCGCCTCGATGTGCGGCGCCATGCGCACGCGCGCCTGGCGCTCGGCCCACAGCAGGCGTTCGGCAAAGGGCGTCAGCCGCGCCGGCTGGCCGCGCACCCAGGTCACCAGCGGTTCGCCCAGTTGATCTTCCCAGGACTTGAGCGACCCCCACAGGTGGCGGTAGGACAGCCCCAGCACGCGCGCCGCCTGCTGTATGGAGCCGGCAGCGGCCAGCGCCGAGAGCAAGTCGAACAGCGGGTTGTCGACCTCGGCGCCGCCCTGGCGCGCGGGCCCGCTGCCGGCGCCGAACTGGTAGTGCAGCTGGATGGCGCGGCTTTTCATGCCGCCCGCGCGCTGCTGGCTTGGCTCTGCCGCTGCGTCACGCCTGGTTCAGATCGACCAGCGCTTCCATCAGCAGCTGCGGGTTCTGCTGCAGCCGCGCCTTCCACTCGCCCAGGTGGCGGCGCGACTGGATCAGCCCGCGGATGGCGCCCACGTGCTGCGGATGGCCGATGGTGATGGCGCCCACCAAGCGGTCGGCGTCGAAGCACAGGCGCGTGTACAGGCTGTGCTCGGCGTCGATCATCTCGGCCACGTCGCCGCCTTCCACGCCCTCCCAGATGCCGAAGGTGTGCGAGATCAGGCCCAGGGTGTCGAGCACGTTCATGCTCAGGCTGCCACGGTAGGGCGCGTCCTGCCCGGCCATGTTGAGTGCGGCGATGCGGCCGTGCTCGGTGGCCGTGGGCTGCAGCGCGTGCACCACCCACTGGCCGGTGGAGAAGTCGCGGCCCTGCGCCACGTCGCCCGCGGCATAGATGCCGGGCACGGTGGTGCGCATGTGGTCGTCGATGACCACGCCGCTGCGGATCTCGGCGCCGGTGCCTTCCAGGAATGACACGTTGGGCTGCACGCCGGTGGCCAGGATGATGAGGTCGGCATCGATGCTGCGCGTGTCCATCACCAGCCGCGGCCCGGCTTCGATGCGCAGGGTGCGGCCGGTGGTGATGACGTCCACGCCGCGCTTTTCGAGCCAGTGCTGCAGGATGGCGCTGCCCTTGGGCGTCATCATCGAGCGCAGGATCTGCCCCGAGCGCCCGGCCACCACCGACAGGCGCGCGCCGCTGCCCACCAGCGACTTCATGATCACGCCGGCCACGAAGCCTGCGCCCAGCATCACCACGCGCGCGCCGGGCTTCAAAAGGGCGGCGATGCGGCGCGCGTCTTCCAGCGTCCAGCAGCTCATCACGCCGTCGAGGTCGGTGCCGGGGATCGGGGGCAGTTGCGGCGACGAGCCGGTGGCCACCAGCAGGCGGTCGTAGTCCAGGCTGCTGCCGTCGTCCAGTTCGACCCGGCCGCCCGCGGCGCCCTGGGCCTGCACCTTGAGCGCACGCCGGTTGAGGTAGCGGATGCCCAGGTGTTCGAGGTGGTGCAACTCGCGCCGCTGGCGCGCACCGTCTTCGCCGATGGCGCCGCTCAGGATGTAGGGGATGGCCATGCGCGCGTAGGGCTCGCCCGGCTCGCCGCTGACCAGCGTGATGCTGGCCACAGGAGCCGTCTCACGCAGGGCTTCCGCCGCGCGCACGCCGGCGGGGCCGGCACCGATGATCACGAAGTTCATGCTGCGTCTCCTGGGGATGTGGGGGCCGCGACGGCCTGGCCGACAGTGTGCAAGTGCGGCTGCGCGTGGACCTTGCGCTTGCTCAGCCGCCGCCGCGCTGGAGGCTGAGGTCGAAGAAGCGCATGAAGCGCTGGCGGGCATCGGCGTCCACGCCCTCGAAGCGAAAGCCCACCTGCAGCCGCGGCATGCGCATCAGCGCGATCTGCCGTGGCGACAAGACAGTCCAGCGCAGGTGCAGGTGCCCTTCGGCCAAGGACACCCGCGCCTGGCCCGCCGCGCCCAGCCGCAGCGCGTTGCCTGCCACGGCACCGGGCAGGCTTTGCAGCCATTCGCCCTCGGTGCTGCCGTACTCGCGTTCGAAGGCCTCGGCCACGCCGGGTGGAAACATCGCGCACCAGCCGCCTATGCCAAGTCAGCCGCCGGCAATGGGCGGCCAGATGGCCAGCACGTCGCCTTCGGCCAGGGTGCGCTTGGCGCGGTCTTCGGGCGCCACGTACACGCCGTTGATCAGCACCAGGTGCACCATCTTCATGGGCAGCGAGAAAGGCGCGATGATGTCGGCGATGGTCGCTTCGGGCGCGATGTCGATCTGCACCTGGTTGGCTCTGCGGTGCGCCGCGGGCAGGTAGTCGGTGAGACTGGCGTAGAGCTTGAAAGTGATCTGCATGGGCCTGCGCCGTGCCTAGACGTGCGAGCGGGCCGACTGCCGCTGGGTGCAGGCCAGGTAGGCCTCCATCAGCAGCGTGGGGTCGCGCAGCAGCTTGTCCTTCCACTCGCCCAGGCGCACCTGGCCTTCGACCAGCCCGCGCATGGCGCCCACGTGCTGGGTCCAGCCGATGGCATTGCAGCCGATCAGGCGGTCGCCGTCGAACTGCAAGCTCAGGTGGCGGCCGGCGGCGCGATCGGTGGTCTCGACATGTTCGCCGCCGGGCACGCCGTCCCACTTGCCGAAGCTGGCCGAGATCAGGCCCAGGGTGTCGAGCACGTTGATCTGGGTGACGCCCGGCAGGTCGGTGCTGCGGCCCAGCATGTTGAGTGCGGCCACGCGCGCCTGGTCGGACGCGTTGGGCTGGATGGCGCTGACGATGGTGCGGCCGGTGATCTTGTCGAAGGCCTCGGCGCAATCGCCCGCGGCGTAGATGCCGGGCACGTTGGTCTGCAGGTGCTCGTCGGTGAGCACGCCCTGCAGGCACAGGATGCCCGAATCCTGCAGGAAGCCGATGTTCGGGCGCACGCCGGTGGCGCTGATCACCAGGTCGGCCTGCAGCGTCTGGCCGTTGGACAGGCGCACGCCCAGCACCGTGCTGGCGTCGCGCTCTATGGCCTCGACGCGGGTGGCGGTGTACACCGTCACGCCCTTGCTTTCGCACCATTCCTTGATCATGGTGCCGGCCACCGGGCCCATCATGCGCGGCACCATGCGGTCGCCCATTTCCACCACGGTGAGCTTGACGCCGCGCGAGGCCAGGGCCTCGAGGATGATGCAGCCGATGAAGCCCGCGCCCATCTGCACCACGCGCGCGCCGGGCTGGGCCAGGCGCTGGATCTCGCGTGCATCCGCCAGGGTCCAGCAGGGGTGCACGCCCGGGCCGTTGATGCCCGGGATGGGCGGCGTGGCCGGTGAAGAGCCGGTGCAGATGAGCAGCCGGTCGAAGGGCAGGCGTCTGCCGTCTTCCAGCGTCACGCTGCGCGCCTGCACGTCCACCGTTGCGGCACGGCCGCGCAGCATGGTGATGCGCTGCTGCGCGTAGTGGTCGACGCCGTGGCGGATGTGCGTGCCTTCTTCGCCCACGCTGCCGTTGAGCAGGTAGGGGATGGCCATGCGCGAGTACGGCTTCTCGGGCTCGTCGCCGACCACGGTGATGGTGTCGGCGGGGGCGTGCTTGCGCAGGGTCTCGGCGGCGATGACGCCGGCCGGACCGGCGCCCAGGATGAGGTGATGCATGGCGGGCTCCACAAGTGACAAGGCGGTCCGAGAACCGCCTTGATGTTCAGATCGACGGGGCTTGCTTTACAGGCCGAGTCGTTCGCGCGTGTCGGCCTTGAGCTGGCCGTCGGCGTCCCAGCCGCGCGCGGCATAGTACTTGGGCAGCATCTCGGGCAGCTTGCTCACCAGGCCCTTGGCCGGGCCGGTCTTGACGGCGTCGTTCAGCAGGCGCGGCGGCAGGGTGTCGTCCTTGGCAGTGAAGCCGGCCCGGTTGTTGAAGTCGCGCTCCATGTTCCAGATGCGCTCGCCGATCTTGGCCATGTTCTCGAGCGTGAACTCGGGCCCGCAGGCCGCGGCCACCTGCGGCGCCACGTCGGCCAGGCCCCAGGCAAAGCTGGTGAAGATGCAGATGCCGGCCGAGTCGAAGGCGGCGGTGGCGTCCTGGAAGGCGATCACGAGTTCGGGCTTGCCCTCGGCCGTGAGCGGGTCGGTCTTGACCGGGATGCCCAGCACTTCAGAGGCCACGGTGTAGCTGCGCAGGTGGCAGGCGCCGCGGTTGCTGGTGGCGTAGGTCAGGCCCATGCCCTGGATGCCGCGCGCGTCATAGGCCGGGAATTCCTGGCTCTTGACGGTCATGCTCAGTTCGGGGTGGCCGTACTTCTTGGTCAGGCGGGCCGAGCCCTGGCCGATCTCCTTGCCGAAGCCCTCGCCCTTGGCGGTGATCTCGGCAAAGTGCGCCAGTGCCTGGGCCGAGCCGAACTTGGCGTCGATGCCCAGCTGCTCTTTGGTGAGCACGCCCATCTCGTACAGCTCCATCACCGCGCCGATGGTCGCGCCGAAGGTGATCGGGTCCATGCCGTGCTCGTTGCACAGCATGTTGGCGTACTGCAGCGCTTCCAGGTCCTTCACGCCGTTGGCGGCGCCCAGGGCCCAGGCGGCTTCGTATTCCAGGCCGCCGGATGCGCCCCAGTACTCGGGCTTGGTGGACACCGTGAAGTGGCCCTGGTCCATCTTCTGGATGCGGCCGCAGGCGATGGTGCAGCCGAAGCAGGCCTGGTTGGTGATCAGCGGCTTCTTGCCGTCGGTGGCACGCGGCGTGGCCATGGCCTCGGCCGAGATGTCCTTGGCGTTCTCGAACTGGCTGTCGCGGTGGTTGCGCGTGGGCAGCGCGCCGATCTCGTTGATGACGTTCATCAGCACCTGGGTGCCGTAGGTCGGCAGGCCCTGGCCGGTGACGCCGTTCTCGGCCAGGATCTTCTTCTTCTCGAAGGTGACCTTCATGAACTCCTTGGCGTCGGCAAAGTTGCCCACGCCCTTGGTGCCGCGCACGGCCACGGCCTTGAGGTTCTTGCTGCCCATCACGGCACCCACGCCCGAGCGGCCGGCGGCACGGTGCAGGTCGTTGATGACGGCGGCGAACAGCACCTTGTTCTCACCCGCGCCGCCGATGCTGGAGATGCGCATCTGCGGGTCCTGGTGGGCCTTCTTCAGCGCTTCTTCGGTCTTCCAGACGGTCTGGCCCCACAGGTGCGAGGCGTCGCGCAGTTCGGCCACGTCGTCCTGGACGAGCAGGTACACCGGCTTGGGCGAAACGCCTTCGAAGATGACCATGTCCCAGCCGGCCATCTTGAGCTCGGCGCCCCAGTAGCCGCCGGAGTTGCTGCAGGCGATGGCGCCGGTCAGCGGGCTCTTGGTGACCACGGTGTAGCGGCCGCCGGTGGAGGCCATGGTGCCGGTCAGCGGGCCGGTGGCCCAGATGATCTTGTTGGCCGCCGACAGCGGGTCGATCTTGGGGTCGATCTCTTCGACCAGGTACTTGGTCGCCAGGCCGCGCGAGCCCAGGTAATCACGGGCCCAAGCCATGTTGAGCGGCTCGGAGGTGACGGTGCCGGCGCTGAGATTGACACGGAGGATTTTTCCTGCCCAGGACATGTTCTGTACTCCTTAAGCCGCGGCTTGTTGGTTGCCGAGCTTGGCGGCCCAGGCCTGCATCTTGTCCAGGCCGGTCCAGTTGGCGTCGATGTAGGTGATGGCGCCGGTGGGGCAGGCGGTGGCGCAGGCGGGGTCGCCGCCGCACAGGTCGCACTTCTGCACCTTGCCGGTTTCCTGCACGTAGTTGATGGTGCCGAAGGGGCAGCTGATCGTGCAGACCTTGCAGCCCACGCAGGTGCTCTCGTTGACGATCTTGGCGCCGGTCACGGCGTCCAGCGTGATGGCCTCCACCGGGCAGGCGTGCAGGCACCAGGCCTCGTCGCACTGGGTGCAGGTGTAGGGCACCTTGCGTCCGGTCTCGTGGAAGT
>LNFM01010083.1_pt1 | contig 13476 bp, 13 predicted proteins | sample 596031 | NCBI WGS metagenome assembly LNFM01 (sample SAMN04254537, study PRJNA301005) | activated carbon metagenome | isolation source: dual media filters at the Ann Arbor, Michigan drinking water treatment plant | place: USA: Ann Arbor
ACTCGTCCGTGAAGCTCCTTCGGGTTCTTGTCATGCCTATCTCCTGAACACATCATGTCATTGGATGTGTCCGGGAAACTGGGGGAAGCCCAAACAGAAGAAGGAAGCTGTTCAGTCAACCCTAGACACGTGGCAGGTCAGCTTGTCCATGCAGGCTCGAAATGGCGCGCTGAACAGCAAGCAACTCTTCTCTGCATACAGCAAGCTCATTGAGCACCCGGACTTCAAGGACGACCCAGCTGCGCTGAAGCGTGCCTACATTGCTATGGATCGCGTTGACAGCGAACGTGTTGGATACGAGCGTGAGCAGCGCCGTCTTGCCTCTGATCGCAAGACACGCGAAACAATTGCAGAGATGCGTATGGACAACGGCATCGCAGTGTCGTCTTCTTCAGCTGAGCAAGTGTTCAAGAAGAACGGCGTATTGAAGTCATTCTTCGACGGTGGGCAAGTTGTCGGACAAGGCTTCGTGCAAGAGCTTGACAAAGCTGGTGCAGTGCCAACTTCTGTCATCGCTTCAATCACAACCGATCTACGCTCATCGGACCCACGTACACAGCAACGTGGTGTGAACAATCTGCGCGTGATCAAGGGCTTCTCTGCAAAGACACAAAACGCTTTACTCCGCGATCTTCCAGACGAGTACGCAGGCGTCATCAACCGTCTTGAGCTTGGACAAACAACACAGGAGGCACTGAGCTTCCTTACACGCCAACGCGCTACACCTGACGTTGAGAAGAAGCTGAAGAACGAAGCCTCTACGAAGGAGCTTCGCAATACAGCTGACTCCGTTCTCAAGGATCAAAACTGGAATCCCAAGGACATGAGTCTTGGTATGCGTGAGCAGTTCCAAGAGCAGTGGGAGGATGCATACGCACGCAGCGGTGGTGACACCAAGCTTGCTGCTGACTTGTTCCGTCAAGACCTGGCTAAAAATCGAAAGGTGGGCAAGTCGGAGTTCACAGGAAAGATCGAGCAGTACCCAGCTTCAAATTTCGGTGGCAAAGACGTTGTTACTGCAATCATCAACCGCGACCTGCCAGCAACAAAAGGCAAGGACGTAATGCCAGTGTTCAACGGCATGATCGTTGTGAATGGCAAAGAGGTTCCAACGTATCGCGTGTTCACCAATGAAGACGGCTTGCTCACTGAAGCAACAAAGGACGGCGCACCGTTCTACATGACAGATGAAGACACAGCAGCGTTGGTAGAAACCAAGCGTGTGGAGAAGCTTGATGCAAGCGTAGCTGAAGCATTGAAGCGCAAAGAGAACGACCGTGCAGCAGAGTTGAAAGTTCAAGGCAACGCATCAGCACTCAAGACACGTCCGCTCGTTGACAAGTACGGAGGTAAGTGATGCCAATTCTTGAGACAACACAGTGGGGTGCAGCAGCACCAGCTGAAGCAACCAACTTGAACAAGCCTGCACCAAAGACAGGTTTCATCGATGGCGTCAAAGCTACGTGGCAGCAAGAAAGCATTTGGGTTCCAAGCAAGGTGCGAAGTGTCACCGAGTACCCCAACGACTCGACTTTCGACTTCAAGACCTATGACCAGAAGTACTGGCCTCTAGTTGCGGAAGCACGCAACAAAGAGCACGCCAACGACATGGTCAATCAGTACGACATTGAGCAAGAGAACAAGAAGATCATGGACAACCAGAGCTTCGCGCTCGGGCTTGCTACGAACGTTGCTGTTGGACTGACCAACCCACTGAACTACATCGGCCTTGGGCCTGCAAGAACAGTCGGCGTTGCTGCTGTAAAGGGTGCAGCTGGTGCAGTTATCGGAACCGCTGCAACTGAAGTGTTGCTTCAAGAACGTCAGGTTGATCGCAGCATGGAAGACAGCCTCTACAACATCGCTGGCGCTGCCGTACTGGGTGCACCACTTGGCGCAGCTGGAAAACTCGTAAGCAACAGGCTTGCAAATGGCGCGTTCACCTTGAACGAAAAGCCTGAACTTGCTCCACCTGCTGCTGACCCTGTTGAGAGTGGACTCGACAGCATCGGTGCAGCGCGTGCTACCTACGTGAACACAAGCGACATCCGCAGCATGACTGACGCGAAGATCGCTTCTATTCCATTCATCCCTAAAAGCTGGACTGAACCAATTGTGCGTATGGCTTTGCCGTTTGCACGTTCAACAAATCAGCGTCTACAAACATCCACGATCCTTGCTGTTCGTGATGCACAGAAAGTGCTGTTGCGCACGGCATTGGCAACAACTGAAAACGCCGAGGGTGTTGCCAATGCCGTACCAATTGAAGTAGCTGTCGGACAGCGTTCAGGCACTATGCTCACAGCACTCAAGGAAGCAGACACCGGCTTGCGCGAAGCATGGTGGAAGAAGGTTGAAGGAGGCACTTACGACAAGCAAGAACTTCTTGCTGCACTCAAGGCACAAGACCCCAGCCTCGATGACTCTTACGTACTGAACCGAACATCGTTCGACAAGGTAATGAAGATGTACATGGCGGACGACACCAGCATTGGTTCAAAGATGCCAGAGGTTGTTGATCGTGTTACCCGCGCAGCAGAACAACGTGCAGCACTGGACGCAGACAAGATCGATCTTGGACTTGCAAGGAAAGAAGACCTTGTAGACATTGCTACTGGCGAGCGCATCGGCAATCCAGATTCGAGCTACGAGGCAAGGTTGCTACAGGAACTGAAAGATCAACGTGCAGCACTTGTAGCTGAGCGCGATGCACAGAAGGCAGCTCGTACCAAAAAGGGACCACTGACAGCAGAAGAGAAGGTTTCGCGCAAAGCACTAGACGCAAAGATTGCAGGACACGACGAAGCCATCAGGGTTAAGGGTGCGGCAGTGGAAAAGCTACGCGCCGACTTCGACGCGATTGTTCCGAACAGCAAGCTGCACAAGTTTGCTTACGAAGACGGAGCGCACTACCTGCACCGCATCTTCGACAAGGGCAGGATCATGCTGAACCGCGATGGATTCAGGGATGCACTTGTGCAAGGCTGGGCAGCACGCAATCCACAAATTGACTTCACGAAGTCACACGTACTGATTGATCACAGAGAAGCAGCTGAGAAAGTTATCAGCAGGCTACTCAACGAAGACGACATCGGCACGATGGCTGACTTGGTGAAGAACCTTGATCTTCCCGGCAAGTACACAGAAGGCAGAACACTTGCTATTGACGACAGGTACCTCACCAACTGGACTCACGACGATGTAACTGCCACTGAAGCATTCCACATCACACAAGCGACAGTTGACGTTGAGCTTGCACGACAGGGTGTCAAGTTCGATGAACTCATCAAGGACATTCACTACGAGACTCGTATGCGTGCAGAAGCCATTGCACAGGAGCACGGCGTAGGCACCAAGAAGACAGCAAACATGATGGCCAAACTCTTGAGTGAGCGCGACAAGGACATCGCTGAGCTTGAGTTCGCAATGCGTCGCTTGAAGCGCCAAGGTCCAAAGAATTCAAGTCCATCACTAAACTCACCGACTCAGTGGTGGGAGCGCGCAAACAAGCTGTCAGGCATGGCACAGCTGGGTTCATCTGCGTTGCCGAACTCCTTGGGTGACGTTGCATCTGTTGCTAGATCACTGGGCAGCGGCAACACCTACAAGCTCATTGCCAAGATGTTCACATCTGAGGCACGTGCTGACATGAAGGCAAACGCGAAGCAACTGGGTGTTCTGTCAGACCTCATCGACACAGTAGTTCGTGAGCAGCAACTGTCCGATCAACTTTCGGAGTCAATGAATCCCAACAAAGGATTCAAGAGCACTTCACTTCAGAAGCTGGACAACGGCTTGAGCCGTGTTGGCGATGCCTTCGCAAAGTACTCACTGATCGATGGCTGGTCCCGCGCTGGGCGCACTGTTGCTTCAACTGCCAGCGTGCAACACATCCTGACAGCAGGAGAAAAGGGTTGGGCAAAGCTGTCCGGCACAACACGCACAGACCTTGCCAAGTTCTATATCGACGAGGCAATGCTTGATCGCATTTCTGCGCAAGCAAAAAAGCACGGTACCGACAAGAGTGGAATCAAGTTCGCTGGCGTCGAAAAGTGGGACGACGCAGAAGCAGCACGCATCTTTCAAGCATCCGTGTACGCGCACACGGAGCACGCGCTGAACATTCCTTCAATCGGAACTGGCTCACAGTTCATGAACGAGACTTTCCTTGGCCGCATGTTGACTCGCTTCAAGACGTTCAACAACGCATCGCATGAAAGCTCGCTCTTGCAGTCGCTTCAGAACCGCGATGTCAGCCGTGTGATCACAGGAACACTGAACTACGCATTTTGGGGATTCGCTGGCACGTTTGCTTATGACGTTGTTTCAGGAAGACCGCACGACTTCGACACCTACTTCGGTAGCAAAGATGCGATGCAGCTGACAGCTTGGAAAGCACTCACAAAGGGCGGCTACGTTGCTGCTGCTACAGATGCGTTCGTTTCACTCTCCAAGGCAGCTGGACACGAATGGAGTCCAGTCAAAGAACAGTGGAGAGCACTTGTACCTGAAGGCATTGAGAAAGAGTTGTTCCCGAAGTACGAACGCTTGAGCGGTCCTGAAAAGCTGTTAGGTCCTACATACGGCTACATCTCGTCAGCAGCAAAGACCGTCTCTGGCTTGCTCGACGGTGACGTAAGCGACAAGGACATCCACGGCATCCGAACAATGCTGCCTGGACAGAACATCGGTTGGCTGCGTCGTGGTCTTGACTACATCGAAGAGCACCTTGGCGGTTATGAGGCTGATCGCTTCCAGAAGGATAAATAGAGGGACAACTAAAGGCCCTCTATGGATAACCAAGAAGAACAAAAAACAAGACACGGCGGACGACCAACAAAACCAGATGAAGAACTGGCATGGCCCCGCAAAAGCAAGCCACCTTCAAGCCACCTACTGGACGATGGCAAGGTAAAAATCCCAAAGCGATATCAAGCGATCTTCGTCTTACTGCAAGACGAACGCACCGTGTTGAGCACAGTACTCACACGCGATGACCTTGACACTCTGCCAGCCACAAAGCTGCTTCCAAAACACGAGAAGGATTTGCTCTACAGCTACTGGCCGCGCTGGACATCAGATGCAGCTGAGATGAAAGCAATCGCACTGCTCCGCAAGGAACATGCAGAAGTAGCAGGCAAGGCTCAGAGAGTTGCCGACATCATCGAGCGTCGTGAAGGCTTCGACAACCTTGCACTGCAAGAGCAGATGCGTGTGACTTCAACAGTACTGGACAAACAGATTCAACACGCTGCACTGATCGTCGCAAGCACTTCAGTCGAAGACTTGGAGGTAGGCGAAACGGCAAAGCTCAGCACCATGCTGTTCAAGCAGCGCGTGGGTTACGTGAAAGACCTTGCGTACACACGCAGCGTACTGAACGACCTTGCAAAACGCTTGGAAGAAAAAGCCAAGGACGATTTTCTCAACGGAGAAGATCAAGACGAAATGAACGCGATCTTGCTTGCTGCAAACAAGGTCATTGAACGTAAGGCACCTCGATAAGTGTCTGCTTCGGTTAGCGGCAGGAAGTCGTATTCCAAGAAAGCAGACGACAACTCACTCCCATCACTTCACGACGAGACTGTTAAGAAGCTCAAGCAACGCACCTGCACGTTTCATCAGTTCTTCGGTGTCTGGTCACAGCTTCAAGCTCCTGTTTGGGACATACCCGACTTCCACTTCGATATGTTGGACTTCTTGTCCGACTACAAGAACTGGGAGAACGGCACAGGACTGGTTCAGGTGTTCCGTGGAGCAGCGAAGTCAACGATGGTCGGCCTGTGGATCACGTGGCTGCTGACACAAGATCCGACACTGCGCTTCTTGATCTTGTCCGCTGACAAGAAGACCGCAACAAAGATCACAACTGACATTGCCAGCATCATCGAGCGTCATCCACTTGCAAAGCATCTGCACGGCAAGGAGAACACATGGCGAACTGATGTGCTGGAAGTTGCAGGCAGCACAGACGGACGAAACCCCAGCGTTACCAGTTGGGGTGTCATGTCGAACATCACTGGCGGTCGTGCAGACGTAATCATTTACGACGACGTTGAAGTTCCAAAGAACAGCCGCACAGCATATGACCGTGAGCGCCTACGCGAGAAGCTTGACGAACCAACACACATCTTGGTTCCAGGCGGGACTGAACTGTTCGTAGGCACACCTCACAGCTTCGACAGCATCTACACAGAACTCGAAGGGGTAAGCGGCAAGGAAGAACCGTTCCGCACTGGCTGCTCAAGTCTAAAGATTCCCTTGATGACAGACGTTGAAGGTGAGTTTCCAAACCTCACTGGAAAGCCTACATGGCCCGAACGGTTCACAGACGAAGTCATCAAGAAGCGCCAAGACGGCTCCAACACAAAGGGTCACTTCTTATCGCAGTACCTGCTTCAGCCCTACAACCCTGATGACACCGTACTTGATCCAACACTGGTCGCAACGTACACGCAAGAGCTTGAGGTTCACTCAGCAAACGGCAGCACCCTTGCAAAGCTGAACGAGCATCGCGTTATGGGTGTGAGTGCATTTTGGGACCCATCAATGGCAACGCTGCACACAGACGACAGCGTTCTTGCCATTGTGTTCACAACTGATGACGGGCATTACTTCATACACAGAGCAGAGAAGATCACTGGCGATGCGGATCAGCAGTGCAAGCAAGTTATCGAACTGATGCGCAAGAACGAGGTTTCTCACGTAGTCATTGAAACGAACGGCATTGGAAACTTCCTACCTGCAATCTTTCGCAAGAACGCAGAAGGTAAAGGTGTCACCTGTGAAGGCAAGCACACAAGCCAGAACAAGCTGGAAAAGATCATGCACGCCTACGAGACAGCACTGTCAGCAGGCTACGTACACGCGCACAAATCAGTCATGGAAAGTGCGTTCAGGACACAGCTACGTGACTTCAACCACAAGACTGCTGGACGTGGAAAGGACGACTTTATTGACTCTGTAGCTATGGCGATCTTGTCGCAGCCAGTACGCATCAAGGCAGGTCACTACGGCAATCGTTCAAACGCATGGCAGGGAGCCGTAAGCGGTGGAAGCGTCGAAGTGCCGATGGATGGAGTCACTTTTTAACGTATAGCTGCACAACACGCGCAGTCAGCTTCTCAACAGATAAATATCTGAAAAGAGGCAACACCATATGACCGTAAGCGCGCAATCCCCCGTTATCACCTACATAGGAAATGGATCGTCAACCGTCTATGACTATCCGTTTCCAATCATCTTTTCCACAGACCTACGTGTGTACTTCAACAACGTCGAAGAAACCACTGGGTTTACTGTTTCAGGCGCAGGACTTGAAGCTGGTGGATCAGTCACATTCACTACTGCACCTGCAAGTGGCGTCAAGATAAAGCTACTGCGCCTGATCCCACTGAACAGATCAACGGACTACGTTGAAGGTGGCGCACTCAGGTCTGAAGTACTCGACAGGGACTTCGACCGTCTTGTGATGATGAACCAGGACACACGTGCCGACTCACCATCCTTGATTCAGATCGAGTACTTGCTTGATCAGACAACAGACAACATTGCAAACATTGAAGCAAACGCGGCAGCAGCACTTGCATCCGAGCTTGCAGCAGCAGCTTCAGCAGCAACAGCAACAACGCAGGCTGGCATTGCCACTACACAAGCTGGCATTGCCACAACTCAAGCAGGTATTGCAACAGCACAGGCAAGCACTGCAACTACTCAAGCAGGTATTGCCACTACGCAAGCATCGGACGCAAGCACTTCGGCCACTACAGCAACAACTCAAGCTGGCATTGCCACTACACAGGCAAGTACTGCAACAACACAAGCTGGCAACGCAAGCACTTCAGCATCCGCTGCTTCTGCATCAGCAAGTGCCGCAGCTGGCTCAGCAAGTGCCGCAGCTGGTTCAGCTTCCGCAGCAAGCACTTCAGCCTCTGACGCTGCCGCTTCTGCTGCATCACTCGACACAGGCAATCTGCTGCAACTTACTGGCACTCAGACCGTTACTGGTGCAAAGACATTCAACGATCTGACAGTCGTTACAGAAGCAGTAGACACATCAACCACAAAGGCTGCAAGCACTGCATTTGCTGATCGCTTCCGCAGTGTGAAGTACATCGGCACTGGTGCAACGACAGCAACAACAGCGGGACGTGGTGCCTTCTACAGTTGCACAGGCACGATGACAGTTCCAGCCAGCGTTTTTGCTGCTGGTGACACGTTCACGATCTACAACAACTCAGGTTCAGCGTTAACAGTCACGCAGGGTGCAGGCTTGACTCTGCGACTCGTCGGCACTGCAACCACTGGCAACAGGACTATTGCACAGAGAGGCATGGCAACTGTCGTGTTCATCACTGCAACGGAGGCTGTGATATCTGGTGGAGGCTTGTCGTAATGGCTGGTGTTCACAACATGCTTGCAGGCTCTGGTGGGTCGTTTGTGTTCGCGCAGACGATTTCAGCGAACTCAGGTCCATACAACCTTAGGTCAGCAGCGATTGCAGCAGGGTGGAACCAACTTACACCGCTTGATGCAACCGTCACGATCAACAGCGGAGTTGCAATAGGTGCTTCAAGCACTGGCGGGTATGCCTTCGATACTGGCTCTAGCTTCCCTGCAGGCACTCTCCTTGCGCTTCGCAATGCAGGCTTCATCACTGGTGTCGGTGGAAACGGTGGCGCTGGTAGCAGCCACGGAAGTGTCTCGCCTATTGCAGGTAGCGGCGGTGCAACTGGTGGACCTGCACTTCGGGTTCAGCATCCGATCGCGATCGACAACTCGGGAGGGACCATTGGCGGCGGTGGTGGCGGAGGTGGTGGTGGACAAGGCGCCGCTTTCTACAGTCCAGACCTGAAGTCCTTTTACGGCTCTGTATACGGTGGTGGTGGTGGCGGCGGTCGATCCAGCATCGTTGCGAACTCAGCAGGCGGCGGTGGTGGAGCTGGGACTGGTACTTACGCTGGTCAAGGTGGCGGTGGCCCCGGTGGTGCTGCTTTTGACGGTGGTGTTGGTGCAGGCGGTGGAGGTGGCGCATGGGGAACTGGAGGTGGTTCCGGCGGAGCTTCATATGGCGGCACCCGCACCCCAGGTCCTGGCCCTTACGGTGGTGGTGGCGCAGGCATCGCAGTTGTTGGCAATTCAAACATTACATGGGTCAACACAGGTACCCGACTAGGAGCAATTACATGAGAGCATTTGATTTTGAAATTAAGACTGTTGATCAGTTCAATGGTCTGATGTACGTCGAGTACACAACTGAAGGACACGACGCAATTCAAGTCGGTGTTCGTCTTCCACTTGAAGGTGAAGACGAAGACACCGTGATTGCTCTTGCCGCACCGCACAGTGCTTGGGAAATGCGCGAGTTCTTAGCAGCACCAAAACAGCTACCAACAGTGGGCCGCAAGGGCCGCGTTGAACCTGTCGAGGCGGTTGCTCAACAAGTGGCACAGCCAGCACCTGAATTCGTTGTGAAGAAGCGCACCGTCCTATGAGCAACTTTGTCTTTGACCGAATGAAAGCGTTTGGATGGATCATTCATCGCAAGCAGCTCTCTGCTGGCGAGTCATACACAGTAACCGTTGATGAAGACATGCTGCCTTCTGAGTCCGAGAACATCACGCTTTGGACAAGAGGATTGATCACAGGCAAGCGTCAAGATGGATACGAGCCAGCAGCACGCGCAGCAGGTCGCTTCAGTCTGGATTCAGGTGCACTACTTGCAGGGGAGTTCGTGTTCACATGCATCGAAGACGCTGAGTGGTTTTGCATCAACTACCGCGCAAACAGAAACAGCCTCCCTACCGTCACAGCATTCAGGCTTGCAACAGGAGAGTCCACATCACTTCCTGCTGGCACGCTGTTGCTTGTGTGCACAGGTGCACTGAACACAGCTGGTGGCGTCATCAACGCAGGCGAAGAACTGCAAACAACTTCAACAGCATCCGTCACAGCAACAACGCAAGTCTACGGATTGATCTTTGCAGAGGAACGAGCATGAGACATAAGGCGTGGATGTCTACCATTGCGTACTTCATCGGACTCATCGCGCTGTTCACGCTGCCACTGCACGCAGGTTGGTTAGCGTGGGTTCCTGTGATCGTTGCGATTCAGATCATCGGTGGTTTGACAATCAGCGCAGGCTATCACCGCTTGTTCTGCCACGGCGCGTATCGTGCTGCACCTGGCTGGCATCGCCTCTTTGCAGCACTGGGCGTGTTCTTCATGTACGGCAGTCCGATTCAATGGACCGTGACACATGCAGCACATCACAAGCACTCAGACACAGACCTCGACCCGCACAACAAGGGCGCAAGAGCACTGCTGTCAAAGTCGTACAAGAACGTGCCTCTTGAGCTATGGAGAGCACGCAGGTTGCTGCGCACAGAGAAGAGACTTCATCAGCTGGTAGACGGCTGGTACGTGCCATTGTGGTTCGGCCTGTTCTTCACGATGCTGCTCATTTCGCCAACGTTCGTCTTGATGGCGTATCTACCTGCACTCGGCGTCGCACACCTCGTTGGTGGGTTGCACAACGCACTAAGTCACGACCGCGTTGGTGCGCGTGATCTTTGGTTCATGGAACTACTTGCACCAGCGGGTGGTGAATGGCTGCACGGAACACATCACAAGAAGCCCGGACGCTATGACCTACGCACTCGCTGGTACCACATTGATCCGGGCGCAACAGTGATCAACTGGATTCGCAAGTAGGCAACTCAGAACGGAATCTTGTCCAGGTCGTGCTTCACAACGTGTGCTGTTCCTTCAGGTGTGAGACTGAAGAACTGATTACCGGACCCGTATGGATCGTCTTCAATGCTTATGAACGATCGTACGGTCAGAAGATTGATAGCGTGCCCAAGGCGAAGACGACTCAGCTTTGTGGTGCCCAGAAGGTCACCGTAGTCAACGGGTGGTTGACCGTAAATGATTGCATCAAACACAAGTGACTCTTCCGGAGAAAGCAGGACCTCTGGCTCCTTGGCAGCAGTCAGATTCTCCCGTGCCTTCTTCTCGACAGCAGACACTTTGTCGGCAAGACGGATGATCCAGTTCGACAAGTACCAAACACCAGCAAAGGCGAGCACCAATACAAACAGCGGAATCGTTACGCCATACGTAAACACACCCCACAGCCACGTAGCGGCAGCGCCGAGCCAGCTGAGGCTGTTTGGAAGCACTCCGGCTGCTGCCTCGAACACCTTTGTCAACGCAAAGATGACAAGCCCCGATATCACTGTCTTCCAAAACCCCATGCCCCGACTCCTTGGTTTTACAAATGATCGACGCAGGAAGTCAGGCTGATGGCTTGTCGAGGTCGTGTTCCACCGCAAAGGCGGTGCCTTCACTACTCAAACGGAAAATTCTGGTGCCGTTTGTGAAGCGCGATACCTTGATGAACTTGCGGTTTAGAAGACTCGTTAGCGTATGTTCTGTGCGGAGATTATTTAAGTCGGAGAGTACGACGATTTGTGTGAACTCAAGAGGTGATCCAGCCTGCACAATCCAGCGTAGAACATTCAATTCATCACTTGAAAGTTCAGGCGACGGCATTGGCGCTGTAAAGACGGATGACGGTTCTTTCTCGTCGTCAGAAATAGCTTGTCTCCGCTTTTGCTCTGCATCCCTTCGACTAGTCAAGTAGAAGTCAACAACAAGGAAGCCGATCGCGATCGCAGTGATCCACGCAACGGCTCTGGGTACGGCGACAGGTGCCCACGCAACATCGATGAATGCCTCTGCCCAGCCCGGTAGCTTCGTCTTGATTGACTCAAGCCCCCAACTGATGAAGATCAAAAGCACACCGCCAGTCACGGTTGCCCAGACAGTTTTCGCGAACCCCATGACCCTGACTCCTTTTATTTGTGGTTGCTTGTAGGCAGTTGAGGGGCACACGTATACGCGTCCTCAGGAATCCTTGACTCATCTTGCCCTGCTACGCGACAATTACAGTGTGCGGCGAAGCAGTAAAGGTGGTAGGGGCTCTGAAGGGCTCCACATGAGGATGCTCCCAACGTTGCCTTTCCTCTCCGGGTCAGCGTTGAAGGTATCCAAATGAAGGACCACTCATCAAAACTGCCTTCAGGCGTCCTACCCCGCCTGCAACTTCAAAGGGAATCGTCAGCTTGTTTTGGTGAAAGCCATGCCGGGATAATCATCTTCCAGGCTTTGTGCTGCTCGTCGTACTTGAAGATGTCCTCAGAGGACAAGATCTGCGAAATCCGAACTTTCGGACTTTGCACGTTTAGCCTGTAACCTTCCTTCTCAAGTGAAGCCAGCACATCGTCTACCGTAAACGACTCAAATACGTCGTTAATTTCGCTGGCCATCCTTATCACTTCGCGGCGAATTGCCCCACCTGAGAGTTCCTTAACAAAGGTAACTGGCACAGTTGGAAGTTGTGGCACCCCTTCTTCTTGGACAGATTGACCGGGTTCGCTATTTGCGTACTCAATGAGCGTTCCTTCGCCTTCTTGTTCTTTCAAGAACTCAAGCAACTCGTCTGCCTCAGCTTCCGCTGCAAACAACAGTTTCTGTGCATGGTCAAGCTTGCGGGCAAGGCCTTCGACTCGCTCCTTGTGTGCAGACACCTCCTCACGCTTTTGCAAGTACTGGGCCTCGACGGCCGAGATGACGGATTGAGGTGCGCGGAAGTTCATGCACGAATCATAAATCTGATTCTTCATTTTCGGAATCAAGGTTACATATTGATACTTGTGATTCGGAAAAAGAAGCTTTCCAGTTTCGTGCGTGCTTGGTGCGACTCACTTCAGGACAAGAAAAAGCCCGCACGCAGCGGGCTTGGCAAGGGGGTTTACAGCACCTACAGCGCGTTAAACGACTAGCCGCAAGGGTGTGGCAGCTGGAGCAGGCTTTGCAAGCTGTACAGCTTCTGGCTCCCCATCCGTCAGTCGCACTGCTTTCTGCATCACATCGTCTTCCACTACGTGCACATAGACCATCGTGCTTGCGATGTCCTTGTGTCCCAAAAACTTCTGCACCTCTGTGAGATTCATTCCAGCTTGCAGCAAGTGCACAGCACGTGAGTGACGCAGGGTGTGCAGCGTGACCCCGCCATCAGTCTCGTCAAGCTCTGCACGTTCAACAGCACGCTTGACCCAGCGGCCTTCATTCAGCCTGCCCTCTTTGCTGCCGAAGACAAAATCACCCTTGTCGAGTTCACGACGCCTTGTGAAGATTTCCTTCATGGTCTTTGTCATGTACAGCGTGCCATCAACGCTACCCTTCTGACGCTTGATAAACACAGTGCCTTTCTTCAGGTCCACTTGTGTCCAGCGCATTGCTGAGACTTCCTTGTAGCGTGCACCCGTCTCGTACAGCAGACGCACAAGGTCGAAGTTTTCCATCTTCTGCGCCTTGACCCCCGATGGCCACCCCAAACTGCTCCACTTATGGCCGGTCAAACTGCTCCAGGCAGGACGGTCGGATTATGACTATGTGGGTGTGATGGCG
>LNFM01010085.1_pt1 | contig 13475 bp, 10 predicted proteins | sample 596031 | NCBI WGS metagenome assembly LNFM01 (sample SAMN04254537, study PRJNA301005) | activated carbon metagenome | isolation source: dual media filters at the Ann Arbor, Michigan drinking water treatment plant | place: USA: Ann Arbor
GCCGAGGTCTCGCGCCCATCGCCACCGGCCCGCGGGGCCTCGCGCGCGGGGCCGGTCTGCTCGGGCACCGCCATCATGAAGGTGATCCGCTCCGGCATCACCTTCTCACCGCGATCGTCGCGCAGGTAGTCCATCGCGACCGGCACGATGAACGACGGCACGACGATGAACAGCAGGACGAGCTGGAGGGCGAACGCCGCGACCGACGCGCGCGGATCACCGCGTCGCGCCGGGAGGAGCGAGAGCCGCCGCTTCGGCTTCACGCCTCGGCCATCACCGGGTTGCGCACCGTGCTCCATCCCACGATCTCCACCTCCACCACGTCGCCGGGCACCAGGGGACCAACGCCTTCGGGAGTGCCCGTGATCACCACGTCGCCCGCCTCGAGCGTCACCGAGGCCGAGATGAACGAGATCAGGTCCGGGATCGGGAACACCATGTCCTTGCTATGTCCCCGCTGACGCTCCTGACCGTTTACTCGCGTCACCATCTCGAGCGTTGAGAAATCGGGCGTGCCCTCCTTCAACGGTCCGATCGGGCAGAAGGTGTCCTGCCCCTTGGCCCGCCACCACTGCGGGTCGCTCTTCTGCAGCTCGCGCGCACTCACGTCGTTCACGGCCACCACGCCGCGCACCGCCGCGGCGCACTCCGCCGGCGTCGCCTTGCGCAGCGTGCGGCCGATCACGAGCCCGATCTCGCCCTCGAAGTCCACGCGCCCGACGCCCTTGGGCAGGACGATGGCGTCACCATCGGCCACGACCGAACTCGCTGGCTTGATGAACACCAGCGGCGTGGTCGGCACCTCGTTCCCCATCTCCTTGGCGTGTTCGCGGTAGTTCCGCCCCACGCACATGATCTTCCCGGGTCGTGTCATCCTCGGAATCTACCCCGCGAGGCCGGTTTCGGCCTGCTCATAGAAGGCCTTCAGCTCCTCCCGGAGCATGGCCCAAGGCCCCTGGATCCGGGTCGCCGGGGGGAGCCCCTCGATGAGCCGACGCCCGTACCCCTTGGTCACCACGCGCGGGTCGCAGATCACCACGGCCCCGCGGTCGGTCGCCGTCCGGATGAGTCGGCCGAACCCCTGCTTCAGTCGCAGCGCCGCGTGCGGGATCATGTACTCGGCGAAGGCGTCACCGCCCTCGGCCTCGATCGCCTCGCACTGCGCGGCCGTGATGGGCTCCGTCGGCACCCGGAACGGGATCTTGCCGAGCAGGAGTCCACGCAACGCGCGCCCGGGGACGTCCACGCCTTCCCAGAAGCTCGCCGTGCCCACGAGCACGGCGTCGCCATGGTCGCGGAAGCGGCGCAGCAGGTCGTCACGCGGGGCCTCGCCATGCACCAGCAGTGGATGGCGCCCCGCCACGCCGCGCTCGCGCAGCACACGCGCCGCCTCCTTCACGTCGCGGTGGCTCGTGAAGAGCACGAAGATGCCGCCGCCCGCGAACTCGATGAGGTCCAGCGCCGCCTCGAGCGTGCGCTGCATGTGGCGCACGCCGTCGGTGTTGGGCGCCGGGAAGTCGCTCGGGATCGCGAGCATCGCCTGGCGCGGATAGTCGAACGGCGAGGCGAGCTGGGCGGTGATCGGCTCCAGCTCCTCGTCGTCGAGTCCGAGGCGGCGCGTCATGAAGCCGAAGCCGTCCCCGACCGCGAGCGTCGCGCTCGTGACGATCGCGGTCTCCACGCGACGGAAGAGATCCTCGCGCAGCAGCGGCGCGAGGTCGAGCGGCACCGCCGTCGCCCCCACGTTGCGCTCGCTGCCGCGCAGTTCCAGCCAGCGCACGCGCGGCACGCCCTCGCGATCGGGCTTGAGCGCCGCACGCAACGCATCGCCCGAGGTCTGCAACCGTCTCGCCACCCCGCGCACCTCGTTGAGCAGCGGCGCGAGCTCGTCGGCGCGCTTCTCGTCGGTCTCGAGGCGCTCCCGCACCATGCGCAGGCCGTCGCCGAGCAGCTCGATCTCGGCGAGCAGGTCGTCGAGCGCCGCACCGAGGCCGGCGCGCCAGATGGGGTCCTCCTCGAAGCTGTCGGTGAGCCGCACCTGCTGCTCGCGCTTGTCGCCCATCCAGGTGCCGAGCAGGTCACAGAGCGCCGCGCTCTTGTCGCGCGCCGCGTCGAGCGACGGGATGAGCCGCGCGCGCACCAGGTCCAGGCTCGCGACGCTGAGCAGGTCCGTGCCCTTCGAGAGCGCGCGCTCGAGTGCGGGGAGCAGTCCCTTCCCGCGCCGTTCGAGGCGCGCGAAGAGCCGCTCGAGCCCGCGCCGCGAGACCGACTGCCCCAGATGGTCCGCCGCCGCGTCCTCGAGGTGATGCCCCTCGTCGATGATCAGCCGCTTGTAGGCCGGCAGCACCGCCGCATCGTCCCACCGCTGCGACGCGCGCCGCACGGCGAGGTCGGCCATGAGCAGGTGATGATTCACCACGACGACGTCGGCCTGCGCCGCCGCGCGCCGCGCCTTGAACGCGAAGCACTTCTCGAAGTGCGCGCAGCGCAGCCGCGTGCAGAGGTCGCCTTCCGCCGCGACCTCGTCCCAGACCTCGGCCTTGGGCGGCGTGGGCAGGTCGGCGAGCGATCCGTCCTGCGTCCGCTCGGCCCACGCCTCGAGCACGGCGAGCTCGGCCTGCGAGCCCTCGTCGAAGAGCGACGCTCCCTGCAGCCGGGCCTGCTCCAGCCGCAGCAGGCACAGATAGTTGCGCCATCCCTTGAGCAGCGCGAAGCGCACCTTCTGGTCGGTGAGCGTCGCCTCGAGGAACGGCAGGTCCTTGCCCGTGAGCTGCTCCTGCAGGGTGATGGTGTTGGTGCTCACCACCGTGCGCTCGCCGCTCTCGGCGGCCCAGCGCAGCGCGGGGACGAGGTAGCCGAGCGACTTGCCGACGCCCGTGCCCGCCTCGATGAGCCCGACGCCGCCGCGCGAGAAGAGCTGCGCGATGAGCCGCGCCATCTCGCGCTGGCTCGGGCGGTCCTCGTAGCGACCGAGCTTCTCGGCGATCGGGCCATCGGGCCCGAGGATCCCGGCGACGTCGCCCGGCGCGAGTTCGGCCTTCTTGCGCGCGCGCGGCACCTCGACGACCACGTAGAGGCGCGCCGCGTCGTTGTCGACGATCGCGAAGCCGATGCCGTCGTCATGCATCCGTGCGGCGACGTCGAGGTCGGCACCGCTGGGCTCGAGCCAGCCGCTCGGGTGATTGTGCACGAGCAGCTCGCCGCGGTTCGCGAACCCCGGCAGGGCGAGCACGCTGCGCACATCGCCGCGCGCGGCCACACGCGCGGTCTGCACCACGCCAGCGTCGTCGATGGTGCAGACGAAGCAGACCTCGCGCTGGCCGGAGAGGCGGATCGCCGAGCGGATCGCGGCGGCGGCGCCGGGCGTGAGGCGGTCAAGCTCGCCGTGGAACCGCGTCGCGGTCGCGAGCCCATCCTCCGACTCCGTCGCCATCTCCTCGGCGTCGGCTACCGCAGCCTTGCCCTTCTTCCGCGTCACGTCTTGAGCGGCTTCTTCTTCGCGGCCGGGAAGAGCACGTTGTTGAGGATCAGGCGATACCCCGGCGAGTTGGGATGCAGCGCGAGGTCGGTCGGCGGCGCACCGATGTTGTGCTGCGGGTCCTCGGGGTCATGCCCGCCGAGGTAGGTCCACGAACCCTGGCCGTACGTGCCGTGGACGTACTTCACCCAGGGCGCGCCCTCCTCGTGCGCGAGCACCGTCACGGTGGGCTTGAGCACCTTCCGCATGAACGAGGTCGTGACGCCGTAGTAGTCGCCGAGCACCGTGCGGTGATCCTGCACGAGCATCGTCGCGACGGGATCGAACTTGGCCGAGAAGCCGAAGAGCGTGAAGGTGCCGAGCGGCTGGCGGCGCGAGGGCACGTTCACCTGGTGGCCGTCGATGTCGCTCATCGCGTTCACCCCGGCGGCGAACTCCAGGTGCGCTCCCTGCGTGGCGAAGGTGCGGTCCCACTGCATCTTGGCGTCGGCGTCGGGATCCATCGGCGTGCCGTCGCTGAACGGCCCCGCGATGTCCACGCCGCGCGCGCCCATGGCGAGTTCGAGCGTCTCCGTTGCGCCGCACATCGCGAACAGGAACCCGCCGCGCTCCACGAAGGCGCGCAGCCGGTCCGCCACCGCCTTCTTGAGCGCCGGGATGTCACCGAGGTTGTGCTTGCGCGCCATCGCGAGGTCGCGGTCGCGCGCCTGCACGAACCACGGGGCGTCACGGAAGCCGAGGAAGAGCTTGTTCTGCTGGCCCGTGAAGTCCTCGTGGTGCAGGTGGATCCAGTCGAACTGCGACAGGTCCGTGTCGAGGACGTCGTCGTCCCAGATCTTCTTGTACTCGATCCCCGCATAGGTGAGCGCGAGCGTCACCGCATCGTCCCAGGGCGGCGCATCGGGGGGCGTGTAGACGGCGATGCGCGGCGCCTTCTCCAGCGGCACCGCATCCATGTTCCCCTCGCCGATCTCCTTGCGGATGGTCGCGACCGCGCCGCCATCCACCGTCTCGAAGGTCACGCCGGCGAGCGCGGCCGCGCGCCGCAGGCTCGGCAGGTCGGGCACGAGGAACGCGCCGCCGCGGTAGTTGAGCAGCCACTCGCTCCGGATGTTGTCCGCGAGCGCGCTGAAGACGATGCCGTAGGCCTTGAGATGGTTGGCCTGCGCGTCGTCCATCGGCATGAGCAGGTGCTGGGCGCGCGCGGGCGCGGAGGCCACGGCGAGCGCGAGCGCCGCCGAGAGGCCCGCCGCGAGGGCGCGCGAGGAGAAACGCTGGATGGAGCGCGGGATCCGCATGACTGGAATCAAACTCAGGAGACGGCGCCGCGCAGGGAGTCGAGCTCCCGGCGGGCCTGTGGGACGAGGGCGCTGTCCGGGTAGTCGAGGATGAGCGTCTCGAGATGCTCGCGCGCCCCCTTCACGTCGCCGCGGCGGCGGAGCGAGCGCGCCCATTCGAGCTGTGCCTCGGGCGCCTCGCCCGAGGACTTGTGCTCCTCCGCGACGCGCCGCCAGAGCGTGAGCGCGCGCTCCTCGGCGCGGCGCGCGGTCTCGATGCGCGCCGCGAGCGTGAGCAGCAACGCCGCCCCTTCGGGCACGTCCACCGCCGCCGCCTCGAACCGGCGCGAGGCCTGCGTGGAATCCCCGCGCGCGAGCGCGAGGAAGGCCATCCCCAGCACCGCGGAACTGTCGAGGCGCGTGCGATTGAGCAGCGAGAGCGCGCTCACCACGTCCTGTCCCGGCACCTCGGTGTTGCGCAGCGCGAGGCGCGCCGTCCGGAGGTCGCCGTCGAACAGCGCGAGCCAGCCGGCCACCGCATCCTCCGCGGCGAGCGGGGCATCGGCGAGGGCGAGCCGCGCGCGGCCGATGTCGCCGGCGCGGATCCAGGCCCAGGCGATGATCCGCGCGTGCAGCCGCGCGCCGTCCTCGCCGATCACCGGCTTCGCGCGCGCGAGCACGCCCTCCGCTTCACGCGCCTGCCCGAGCCGCGCGAGCGCGTCGAGCTCGATCGGCAGCACGTCCACATGGCGGCGCGGCTCGTCGAGCAGCGGCGCGGCGCTGCGCGCCAGCCGCAACGCCGTCGGCGCGTCATCGGCGCGGAGCGCGGCCTGCGCGCCGCGCAGGGCGATCTCGGCATCGGGGCGCGCGGCGTGGATCGCGACGAACGCATCACGCGCCGTGGTCCAGGCGCGCGCGCGTTCCACCTCGTCGGCGAACTGGCGCCAGAGCGAGACCACCGTGTCGGACACCGGCAGCGACTGCAGGGCGGTCCAGCCGTTGCGCGGCGCGTTCCAGCCCACCTCGAGCAGCGCGAGCGATTGCAGCGAGGCCAGGTCCGGCGGCGCGCGCGAGAGCACCGCGCGCACCGCGTCGCGCGCCGCCACCGGCGTCGGCCCCAGCGAGAAGACCGTCGCCTGCTCGTAGTACTGCTCCGCCGCCATCACGTCGCGCCATGCCTCGGCCGACTCCTTCCAGAGTCCCAGCGCGGCGCGCATCTGCGCCACCTCGAGCACGAGCGCGCGCGTGCTCCCCAGCGCTTCGGTCGCGAGGCGGATCACCGTGTCGGCCGAGGCCGCGCGTCCATTGTAGAGCAGCACGCGCGCGTACTCACGGTACGGGATCACCTCGTTCGGCGAGAGCGCGCGCCAGTCGGCGAAGGCCCGTGCCGCCCGCGCATCGAGCCCGAGTGTCGCGAAGGTGCGGAGCTGTGCGGCGCGCAGCTGCCACTCCCGCGGATGCCGCGGGATGATCGTGTCGAAGAGCACGAGCATCGAGTCCTCCTGCGCCATCACCGAGAAGACGCGCTCGAGCCCCAGGACGCCGGCGAGCACGGCGCCGGCGTCGAGCGCCCCGCGCCAGGCCGCGATCGCCTCACGGTTCTTCCCCGAGGACTCGGCCTCGAGCGCCTTGGAGACGAGTGGCGCTGCCGGCGACTCCTGCGCGGCGAGACGGAGCGGCGGCGCGAGGACCACCGCGCTTGCGACGAGCAGCGGCGCCGCACGCCAGAGCCCGCACGCCGCAGCGGCGGGCCGCCGGATCACGGGATCCTCTCCGCGTTGAGGCGGCGGAAGTACTCGATCACGAGCCGGCGCTCCTCGGCCGAGAGCCCGCGCAGCTCCTCCCACGTGGGCACGGCGTAGCGGTCGGCCGCCTTGTCGCGCGCCGGGCCGCCGGGCGGGGTGAAGCGCGCGGTGCCGCGCGCCGCGCGCGACTCGCGCCGCTGGCTCTCGTCCTTCTGCTCCTGTTCCAGCGCGCGGCCGGCGTCGAGCATGCGGCGGAAGAGCCGCTCCTGCCGCGCCTGGGTCGCCGCATCCACCACGCCCTGGTCGAGCGCCTGCGCGAGCATCCGCGCCTCGCGCGCCATCTCCGTGGCGCGGCCGGTGGGGTCGGCGTCCGCGACCTCGTCGAGCGCGCGCGCCACCTCGCGCTGCGAGCGCGCGATCTCGCGCGCCTTGGCGCGGTTCGCGGCGTCGAGCGCCTCCTGCGACGGGCGCGACTGCGTGCCGGGGAAGAGGCTCTGCATCTGCCCGTTGAGCGCCCCCTGCTGCTGCGCGAGCTGCTGCATCTGCTGCATCATCTCCGGCAGGCCCGACGCGCTCTGCGCATTGTTGGCGCGCTCACGGTCGCGCGTGAGCTGCGCCGCCGCCTGCCGCATGGCGTTGGCCGCCTCCTGCATGGACTGCGACGCCTGACCGCGCTGGCTCTGCGCCGACTCGCGCGTCGCCTGCTCGGTGCGCTGCTGCGCCTGCTCCATCATCTGCTGCGTGCGCGGCGAGACGAGCGCCGACTTCTTCGCCTCCTCGCTCAGCCGCTCCTGCGCCTGCTGCATCCCCTGCTGCAGGGCGGCCTGCTGCGCGCGCAGGTTGGGATCGTTGGGATCGCGTTGCGCCTGCTGCGCGAGCTGCTCCTGCTCGCGCGCGAGCTGCAGCATCTCCTGCACCGACTGGTCGATGGCGTCGGTGAGCTCGCCCTTCCACTCGCTCACCTGTCCCTCGCGCGCGCGCTGCATGCTCTGCGCCGCCTGCTGCATGGATTGGGACGCCTGCTGCGCCGCGTCACGCGCCGCCTGCTGCGCCTGCTCGCGCTGGGCGCCCTGCGGCGCCTGCTGCGCGTCGCGCGCCTGACGCATCGCCTCCTGCAGCGCGGCCTCCGAACGGCGCGCCTCCTCCTCCGCACGCTCCGACTGCTGCGCGCCGGTCTGCGCCCGCTCGCGTTCGAGCCGCTCGCGCAGCTGCTCCATCTGCTTCGCCATGTCGCGCGTCTGCCGCGCGAGCTGGTCGGCCTGCCGCGCGTCGGGCTGGCCGGCGGCGGTGCTGTCGGCGAACTCCTGCTGCGCCTTGGCGAGCTCCTTCGCCTGGTCGCTCACCGTCTGCATCTGTCCTTCGAGCGCCGCGCGCTTGAGCATCTCGGCGCTCTTCTCGAGCTGCTCGCGCATCCGCTTCTGCTGCTCCGACAGGTCGCGCAGCGACTGGCGCGTCCGGTCGGCGTCGAGCTGCTGCGTGGCGCCCTCGAGCCGTTGCAGCGCCTCCTGCATCTCGGGCGTCATCGCCTCGCGCAGCAGCTTCTGCGCATCCTGCAACTGGCGCGCGAGCGCGGTGTCGAGGGCGCCGGCCGCGCGCAGGCGGTCCTCCATCTCGCGCGCCGCCTCCTCGAGTGCGGAGACCTGCTCCTGCAGTTGCCGCTGGCGGTCGGCGATCTCCTTGGCCTGCTCCGCCCCTTCGAAGTTCATCGCGCCGCTGCGCGGCGCGTTGGGCGACGGCGTGGCGCCGGGGGCCTTCGGGTCCTGCGGCGCGGCGGCGTTCGGCGCGGCCGCGCGATCCGAGCGCGTCTGCGCCGCGGTGCTCGTGCGCTCCTCGAGCTTGGCCTGCGCCTGCGCCGCCGCATTGGCCGCCGCGACGGCCTTGTCGCTCGCCTCGCGCGCCGCCTGCCGCTCCTCCTCGGTGCTCGGCACGCGCAGCACGACCGCCTCGCTCAGCACCTCGCGCTCGCCGGGCGCCGCGTCGCGCGCGACGGCCACGTACTCCACGCGCCAGCCGGCACCGAGTGCGAGGTTCGCCATGTCCTGCACCGCGCCGCCGATCCACTCGGTCTCCCGCGCGTCGCTCAGTCGGTAGCGCGCCGAGTCGAGCACCGCGCCGTCGGGGTTCAGCACGCGGCGGCGCAGCCAGACGCCCGTGAGCGCGTTGTCATCCTGCGCGAGGATCTCGATCCCCACCCGATCCTCCGTGCCGACGAGCACCTCGCCCGTGGGCTCGAGGATCTCGATGCGCGGCAACGAGTCATCGAGCACTTCCACGGAGAGCGGCGCGGGGAGGTCCTCGATCGCCTGCTGCGCGCCCTTCGCGACCCAAGTGAAGGTCGCGCTGCGCGTCGGGGTCCAGGCGCCGGTGAACGAGGTGCCGTCGACGCGGAACTGCACGCGCGCCTCGCCCGACGCGAGCGAGACGGTGGCCAGCGATTCCGACGAGTGCCCCTCGAACGTGAGCCGCGTCCCGGCAGGCAGCCGCAACGGCAGGTCGGCATCGAGCCGCTCGTTCGCGCGACCGAGATAGCCCGGATAGGTCGCGCGGATGGTGACATCGCCGAGGAAGGGACGGTCCACCACGCGCACCAGGGTCGTGTCACTCTCGGCGCGGCCATCCTCGGCGAGCAGCGCGAGGTCGGCGTCGATCGGCCCGAGCGTGACCGCGGCGCGGCCGTTCGGACCGACGACGAGCGTGGTGTCGCGCCAGCCGGCGCCCGTGAGGCGCCAATGCACCGTGACCTCGCGGCGTCCCTGCGCCTCGACGACGAACGTCGCCGACGATCCGCGCTGCAGCCGGCGCGGGCCGTCCTCCACCACGAGCGCCGGCAGCAGCGTGCCTCGCCAGGCCGCGACCGGGCTCAGCAGGGCGCGCCACCCGTCGGCGCGTCCCGCGTAGCTGCCGCCCGCGAGCAGGACCACGCTCGCGAAGGCGACGCTCGAGAACGTGGCCGCCCGCACGAGGCGCTGGCGATGCGCCGGCGCCGGCCGCTCGACGACGCCGGAGAGCCGCTGGCCGAGCATGTCCGCCGCGCGTCCGACGAAGGCGCCGCCCTGCGACGCGACCTCGAGCAGGCCGGTGAGCGCGCCGCGCCGGAGGTGCTGCTCTTCCTCGATGGCGCGCGCCACGGCCGGCGCCGCCGTCCGCGCCGCGATGCGCCGCGACACCAGCCGCGCGAGCACCACCGCGCCCACGACGGCCAGGCCCCAGACGAGGAACGGCACCACCGCGGGCAGCGCGAGCCACCGCCCGCGCGCGAGCCAGAGCGCGCTCGACGTGAGCAGCGCCGCGGCGGCGGCGAGCGGCACCAGCACCATCGCGATGCGCGCGGTGCGCGAGAGGCGGCGCGTCTCCGCCGCGACGAGTTCGAGGACGCTCATCGGCCGGGCCCGCTGGTGACCGCGTAGACGAACAGGTTCACGCCCATGCGCAGTGCCGCCTCATGCGACTCCGGCGGATCGTCGGCATAGGTGCCGACATCCTCCCATCCATTGCCGAGGTCCGACTCGTGCGAATAGAACACCGCGAGACGATCGCCGATGAAGATCCCGTACCCGCGCGCCGGCTTCGCGTCGTGCTCGTGGATCTTCGGCAGCCCCTCGGGGAAGGCGTAGACGATGCGATAGATGGGATGATCGAGCGGAACGTCCACGAGCTTGCGGTCGGGGAAGACCTTCGCCATCTCCCGCCGGAAGTGCTCGTCGAGCCCGTAGTTGTCGTCGGCGTGCAGGAATCCGCCGCGCAGCAGGTACTCGCGCAGCCGCACCACCTCGGCGTCGCTGAGCTTGATGTTGCCGTGGCCGGTGAGATGCAGGAACGGATAGTCCCAGAGCCGGTCGTCGAGCAGCGTGGTGCGGATCTCGCGCGGCTCGACGGTCAGCGAGGTCCGGTCGCGGATGGCCTTGATGAGGTTCGGCAGGCTCGACGGGTTCGCGTACCAGTCATCGCCGTCGTACTGCAGGCGCGCGACGGCGAGGCGCGGCGCGCTGGAAGGAGACGGCGCCGTCGCGCGCGCGCGCGCCGGCGTCCACGCGCCTGCGAACGACACCAGGGCGGCGAGTCCGGTCGTGACCAGCAGGGAGCGGCGCGGCAGCTTCACTCGTGGGCGATCCGGTAGGCGAGGTTTCGGGGCGCGTGGGCGGTCTCCATGAGTACGCGCACCACGTCGCGCGCGCTCAGCCCCTCGGTCTTGAGCGCGGCCGCCCGGCTCCGGAGTGCCTCCTCGTCGAGCACCGCGGGCGGTGCCCCGGCGACGAGCAGCACCACTTCGCCGCGCGGCTCTGCATTCGAATAATACTGGGCGAGTTCGGCCACCGTTCCGCGGCGGAACTCCTCGTACTGCTTGGTCAGTTCGCGCGCCACCACGGTTTGCCGCGCCCCGGCTCCCGCCTCGGCCAGCTCGGCGAGGGTCTCTCCCACCCGCCCCGGCGCCTCGTAGACCGCGGCCGTGTGCGGGAGCGCCACGATCTCCGCGATCGCGCGCGTCCGGTCCCCGCCCTTCCGCGCGAGGAAGCCGAAGAACGTGAAGCGGTCGGTGGGCAGGCCGCCGCCGGCGAGCGCCGCGAGCAGTGCCGAGGGACCCGGCACCGGCGACACCCGCACGCCGGCCTCGATCGCCGCCTGCACGAGCCGGCTCCCCGGGTCGGAGAGCAGCGGCGTGCCGGCATCGCTCACGAGCGCCAGCGAGTCCCCGCCGACCAGTCGCGCGACGAGTCCGGGCGTCGCCTTCGCCTCGTTGTGCTCATGGTAGGCGAGCATCGCCGTGCGGATCTCGTAGCGTTCACACAGCGTCCGGGTGTGGCGCGTGTCCTCGGCGAGGATCGCGTTGACGCCGCGCAGCACATCCACGGCCCGCGGCGAGAGGTCACCGAGGTTCCCGATCGGGGTGCTGACGATGTGAAGGGTCCCGGGCGTCGCCGCGCCGGGGGCGGTCACCACTGCGGCTTCCATGGGAGCGCGTCGAACAGGCCGGCCGCATTGAACATGTGTCGGCGCGCCACGGTGAGCTCCTTGAGCGCCGCCTCGGGCTCGAGTCCGCTGGACGCGCCCGCGCGCAACGCGTCGGCCATCCAGGCCGCGAGCGCGGCCGTGAGCGTCTCGGTATCGGTCACCGGGTCGCGCACCGTGGGCATGCTGGGCGAGAAGCGCTCGAGCAGCGAGTACTTCGCGACGTGCTGCCGGCGCGCCGCCTCGACGAACTCGGCGGCGTTCGGCGCCCCCGCCTTCTCGAAACGCGCGACCATGGCGGTGACCAGGTCGCGATACGCGAGGATGAGCGCCGGCGAGGCCTGCGCGGGGAGCGCCTCGGCGCGCGGCCAGAGCCGCACGACCGGCTTGGTGGCGGGCCCGTGCGGATCCACCAGCGCCTTCACGTGCGCCTTCACGTCACCCGGCCGTGCATCGGAGAAGAAGCCGCGCACCGGCGAGCCGGAGGCGACCATCACGTAGTGCACCGAGCCATCCACGCGGATCTCGAGTGCGCCGTCGTGCATGGTGGCGTAGAGGAAGGCGAGCAGCGCATCGCCGTCCTCGAGCCGCAGCTCGCGCGGCCAGGGCAGCGGCGCGCCCGTCTGCGTGGCCCACATCGTGTCGAGCTGCTCGTCGGTCGCCTCGTGGAAGCAGATGCTCCCGTACTCGGCGGCCGTCGGCACGCGGCCGATCGCGTCGCTGATCGCGATCGGCGCGAACTTCTCGCCGTCGGCGGTGGAGGTGGCATTCACCACCTCGCCATCCTCGAGGAAGAGCGTGAGGAGCTCCTCCGGGAGCCACACCGACACGTAGCCGTACACGCGCGCCGACCGGTCGCGCTTGGCGTCGGTGAGCAGGTTGCGCAGATGCACGTACGCCAAGCGGGTCCGGTGCAGCAGGACCCGCTTGGCGGGATATCGGAGTGCGTCGCGCGGGATGCCCATCAGCGCGCGTCGCGCGTCAGGCCGCGTGCTGCTCGAACTTCGCCGCCAGCGCCGGCTTGGGCACCGCGCCGATCACCTGGTCCACGAGCTTCCCGTCCTTGAAGAACAGGAGGGTGGGGATCGAGCGGACCTGGAACCGCATCGCCGTCTTCTGGTTGGCATCCACGTCCAGCTTGGTGACCTTCACGCGCCCGACGAACTCCTCGCTCAGCTGCTCGAGGATCGGGGCGATCATGCGGCACGGGCCGCACCAGGTCGCCCAGAAGTCCACCACCGTGAGCCCGCTGTGCTGCTCCACTTCGGACGTGAAGTTCTCGTCCGTCACCGCGACCGTCTTCGACATGCGTTCCACTCCCTGGGACAGGCCGACGGTGCCGGGCACCGAACGGCCACGCTAACGTTACGGCGACCCTGCGAGGACCCTCGCCACCAAAGCCGCCACGATCATGCCTGCTGCTCCACTCCGCGGGACCCGCATCGCGCACATCGGCGTCGCCGTCGAGTCGCTCGACGCGATCCTGCCCCTCTACCGCGACCTCCTCGGGATGCCCGAGACCCCGCTCGACGCCGCCGATGGGGCGCGCATCGCCGGCCTCGCGGCCGGTGAGTCACTCGTCGAGCTCCTGCAACCAGAGCAATCCGATTCGCCCATCGGGAAGTTCCTCGCCAAGCGCGGTCCCGGCATCCATCACATCTGCTTCGCGGTGGACGACCTCGACGGCACCCTCGAGCGGTGCCGCGCGGCGGGCCTCCGTCTCATCGACCAGCAGCCGCGCATCGGCGCCGAGGGCAAGCGCATCGCCTTCCTGCATCCCTCGGCCACCCACGGCGTCCTCATCGAGCTGTCCGAATACTAACGTGGTCCGGTCCCGTCCCCGTCATCGCCGCTGGAGGGGGTGGAGCAGAACGCCCGCACCGCCTCGAGATCGAAGGTCTCCACGAACCACCGGCCGGTCTTGGTGTTCTGCACCGTGGTGAAGAGCGGTGACGCGGTCTTGGTCCCCTGCGTCAGTTCCACTCGGTGCTGGGTCCGTCCGTTCTGTCCCGACTGGGGTGGCCCGAT
>LNFM01010086.1_pt1 | contig 13471 bp, 13 predicted proteins | sample 596031 | NCBI WGS metagenome assembly LNFM01 (sample SAMN04254537, study PRJNA301005) | activated carbon metagenome | isolation source: dual media filters at the Ann Arbor, Michigan drinking water treatment plant | place: USA: Ann Arbor
CGGGCGAGCGCGCCGCCGCGATCGCGGAGATGGAGGCGAAGGACCCGGAGCGCTGGGACATGGCGAAGGGTTCCTTTGCCAAGGCGCTCGTCGAGTATCAGGCACATGGCTGGATCATCAACGCCGGCGTGCTGCACAAGGGCTACAACACCGTCGCGGTGCCGATCGTCGCGCCCGACGGGTCGGTCCCCTACACGGCGAATTGCGGCTCTGCCGCGGTTATCCTGAATGTCGCGCGACTGCGCAGCGAGGTCGGGCCGCGCCTCGTCGACCTTGTCGATAGGCTCCGCTTCGGCCTCAGCCCACAGGAACTGCGTCCCCGCGTAGCCTAGGGCGGCCCGATCAGGTGGGATCACCTGATCGGATCCGCTGCAGCGCGCCAGGCGCACCCGGTGCGCCGATGCTCGACTCAGGCGGCCTTGCGGCGGAAGGCGTCCAGGCTGCCAGCGTGGATCAGCTCGCTCGGCAGCTGGTGGCCAACGATATCCTCGGCCATGCGGCCGACCTCGATGAGCTTGTCGAGGTCGATGCCGGTCTCGATGCCCATCTCTTCACAGAGAAGCACAAGCTCCTCCGTGCAGATATTGCCCGCCGCGCCCTTCTGGCCGGCGAATGGGCACCCACCGAGACCGCCCACCGTCGAGTCGAAGCGGTCGATGCCCATCTTGATCGCCGCGTGCGCATTCGCAACCGCCATGCCGCGTGTGTCGTGAAGGTGCAGCGTGATGCGCATGGCCGGCCAGCGACCGCGCACCTCGGCGACAGTACGCTCGATGCGCGGTGGGATCGCCCAGCCCATGGTGTCGGCGAGCGAGAACTCGGTGATCTCGACGCCCGCCTCGCTGGCGATCGCGAGCCCGTCCTCAATGGTGCTCACAACCTCGGCGGCGCTGATATCGCCCTGGTAGTTGCAGCCGAATGCGGCCATCACGCCGACGCGCGTCAGAGGCACGTCATGCGCCAGCAGCGCAGCCGTCTGCTTACGCATGGCCGCGAGGTTCTCCTCATGCGTGCGGTTGAGATTCTTCTTCGTGAACCCCGCCGACGCCGTGAGTGAAATGGACCCACGGACCGTCAGCTTGTCCTTGAAGGCGAGCGCGCGCTTCAGCCCAGACTCATTGAAGAACAGCGACGTGTACTGAACGCCGGGCTTCGCGGTGAAGCCGGCCACCGTTGCTTCTGCATCAGCCCAGCCGGGCACGATCTTCGGGCTGACGAAGGAACAGACCTGGAGGTGGTTGATGCCGGTCTCCGCCAGCGATTCGATCAGACGGATCTTGTCGGCGGTAGAGATCGGCCCCGGCTCGATCTGGAAGCCCTCGCGGGGGCCTTCTTCCTGGATGTGGACGTGCTTCGGAAGGTCCGACATTGGCGCTGTTCCTCAATCTTGTGTCGGTGGCATGCCGCCGTGCCTGCTTCGCAACCGTTGGAGCTGGCCGCGAGCAGCGACGGCGCTTGATCAATAGCGGGTAGCCGGGCATGCTGAAAGGAAATAGATTATTCGCCAAGCGAATTCTGACCTAATGGCGGCAGAGCGTCGGCGAGTGAACGAGGAGGAGACAAGAATGATCACCAGACGCGCCCTGGCGGGCATGGTCGGTACCGTCGGCTCAGGTTTCATGACCGATGCTTCCGCTCAGCAGGCTTCCTTCCCCGAGCGGCCCGTCCGACTGGTGGTGCCGTACACGCCGGGTGGCTCGGTCGATCTGATGGCCCGCGCCTTCGGAGCGCGCTTCTCGCAGCAGACGCGCCAGGTGACGGTCGTGGAGAACCGCCCCGGCGCCTCGACCATGCTCGCCACGCAGCACGTCGCCCGCTCGGAGCCGGATGGCTACACCCTGCTGTCCGGCGGCACACAGCTCGCGCTGATGGGCCCCATGGGCGTACAGACCCCGTATGACTGGGAGAAGGACCTCGTCGCGGTCTCCATCCTGACGCTAGTCCCCTACCTGCTCGTCGTGCGCGCCGACCTGCCAGCGCGCACGGTGCAAGACGTGATCGCCCTCGCGAAGGCGCGCCCTGGCGAACTCAGCTACGCCTCCTTCGGCGTCGGTGGCGCCGGCCACCTCGCCGCCGAGATGTTCAACGCCATGGCCGGCGTGGAGATGTTGCACGTTCCCTACAACGGCACCGCGCCGGGCCTGAACGATGTCATGGCGAGCCGCGTGGACATGAGTTTCGCCACGATCCCGCCGGCCCTGCCGGCCATCCATGCCGGACGCCTGCGCGCCATCGCACTGACCGGCACGCAGCACCTGCGCGCCCTGCCCGGCGTTCCGACGATCGCCGAGGCCGGCCTGCCCGGCTACGAGTGCGTCAGCATGAACGTGGTGTTCGCGCCGTCCGCGACGCCGACTGATCGCGTCGGGCGGCTGAACCAGGCGGCCGTCGCCTCGATCCGGGAACCCGAACTGCGTACCGTGCTGGAGGATCAGGGCTTTGTCCCAGCCGAACCGATGGATCTAGCGCAGGCGAAGGCCAGCTTCGCTGCGACGGTCGCGAAGCTCGTGCCGATCATCCAGCGAGCCAATATCCGCCTCTGACGGCTCCGTGCGGCGGCTGCATCCTTCGGGATGGCGCAGGGTACCACCGGCCGGCCGCCGCATCGCAGATTGCAACGGTCCCGTCGGCGCTGTCGCGCGCGATCCGTGCGGGCGCGACAGTGCCGTGTCCTTCCCGGTGCGCCGCACCTGCCTGTTCTGGTCTGTCGAGGTTTACAGCGCGGCGCGGCGTGTGTAGCCTTTCAATTTGCGATTAGACTATTTGTCAAGTGAATTTTAAGGGCGCCCGGCCGCTCTACCGGGATTGGGAGGAACGATGTTTCAGCCGCGCGAAATCGTTGTCGCCAGCGTGAGGGCGGGCGCATGAGCGGGCCGCTCGAAGGGCTTCGCGTCGTCGAGGTCGGGGTCGCGATGGCCGGGCCGTTCTGCGCCATGACGCTCGGCGACTTCGGCGCCGAGGTGGTGAAGGTCGAGCGCGTCGGCCCGGGCGACGACAGCCGGTCCTGGCCGCCGCATTTCGACGGCGCGATGGGCTACTATTTCGGCTCCGCCAACCGCAACAAGCGGAGCGTGGCGCTCAACCTGAAGTCGCCGGAAGGTGTCGAGGTGCTGCGGCGCCTGATCGACGGCGCGGACGTGTTGGTCGACAACTACCGCATCGGCGCGCTCGCGCGCGCGGGCTTCGACTGGGACAGCCTGCAGCGCCTGAACCCGAAGCTCGTCTACTGCTCGATCAGCGGCTTCGGCGCCAGCGGCCCGCGCGCCGAGGACGCTGCCAACGACCTGTTCATGCAGGCCTATTCCGGCGGCATGAGCATCACCGGTGAGGAAGGCGCCGGCCCGATGAAGATGGGCATCTCCGTCGCCGACATCGGTGCGGGCATGCTCGGCACCATCGGCGTGATGATGGCGCTTGAAGCGCGGCATCGCACCGGCCGCGGCCAGCGCGTGGATACCTCGCTGCTCGAGGGCCAGATGGCCATGCTGGCGCATTTCATCACCCGCTACTTCGCCTCGGGCGAGGTACCCGGCCCCTCGGGCAGCGGCGCACTCACCAGCCCGACCTATCGCGCGTTCAAGGCGGCAGACGACTGGATCGTCGTCTCGGCCTTCAACCAGCGCATGTGGCGCGGTCTCTGCGCGGCGCTGGAACGTCCCGAATGGATCGATGAACCGCGCTTCGCCGATGCCGGCCAACGCGTGACCAACAGGGGCGAGCTCATCGGGCTGATCGGAGGGATCATCGCGACGCGCACGGTCGCGGAGTGGGAGCAGCGCCTCGCGGCGAACGAGGTGCCCTGCTGCCCGATCAACCGGATCGACAAGGTGGTCGAGGAGGAACAGGTCCGCGCCCGCGACATGATCGCCGAGATCGCGCTGCCCGGCCTCGGTACGATGAGGATGGCGGGGCTGCCCGTGAAGCTCAGCGACACTCCGGGCTCGATCGGCCTGCCCCCGCCCCGCCTCGGCCAGCACACGGCCGAGGTGATGCACAGCTTGGGCTACGGCGAGTTGGAGATCGCGGCGCTTGCGGCGCGCGGCGTCGTTGGGCTCGACGAAGGTTGGCGCACGGGCGATCAGCCCGGCCCCAAGGCATGAACAGAGGAGAATCGCGAGCATGGCGCTGCTGACAGAAGAGGCGCGCGCGTTCATCGGCACCCAGAGCAAGCCCTTCGCCGCGTGCGATGCGGTGGAGCCCGGTGCGGTCCGACGCTATGCGCAAGCCATCATGGATCCCGACCCGGCCTATGCGGATGCCGAGGCGGGAGCCCGTTACGGCGGGGCCATCGCGCCTCCGATCTACCCGTCCTTCATGTTCCGCACGCCCTTCGGCGCGCCCGACACGGTGACCGAGCGTGCCGGGGATCCCGACTACGACGGCATCGTCATGGGCATCGGCAACGGGCTGCCGGAACTGCCGCTGCACGGGCTCGCGCTGCTGAACGGTGGCGCCGAAATTGAGTTCTACGCCTATGCGAAGCACGGCGAACGCGTCCTGCAGACGTCGCGCTACGCCGACATCTACGAGCGCGAGACCAAGGCCGGTCCGATGATATTCGTCATCATCGAGACCGAATTCTCGACCGAGGCGGGCCAGCTTCTGCTGCGCGCGCGCAAGACCATCATCCGGCGGTGAGCGACATGCGCGACAGGATCGACTTCGAGGATGTCGCCATCGGCGACCAGGTGGGCCCGCTCGGCAAGGGGCCGCTGACCACGCCGCATCTGATGCGCTGGTCTGCGGCAATGGAGAACTGGCACAAGATCCACTACGACAAGCCCTTCGCCATGGAGCACGACAAGCTGCCTGGCCTGCTTATCAACGGCTCCCTGAAGCAGCAGTTCATCGCGCAGCTGCTCAAGGAGTGGGCCGGGCGCAGTGGCTGGGTCTGGCAGATCAAGTTCCAGTTCCGCGCCATGAACATCGTGGGCGAGTCCCTGTCGATCTGGGCGACCGTGAAAGGCAAGCGGGAAGCGGCCGATTACGGGCTGATCGACCTCGATGTCGGCATCCGCAACGAGAAGGGCCTGGAGTCCACGCCAGGCTCCGCGGTGGTGGCGCTGCCCTACCGGGGCCGCGCGGCAGTTCCCTACCCCTTCGTGGCGCCGGCCGCCTGATGGATCCGGTCGCAGCCCTGCTCGCCGAGGCCAGTCGCGCCGAAACGCCATGCGGCAGTGGCCGCATGGTGTGGCACGCCTGGGGGCAGGGGGCGCCACTGCTGCTGCTGCATGGCGGTGCCGGTTCCTGGCGGCACTGGCTGCGGACCATCGCCGCCTGGCGCGGCACCCGGCACCTCCTGGTGCCGGACCTGCCGGGCCTCGGGGAATCCGACATGCCGCCCGCCGATACATCCATGGAGACCATCGCCGGGATCGTCGCGGACGGCGTTCGAAGCTGGACCGACCAGCCGGTCGATATCGTCGGCTTCTCCTTCGGCGCCACCGTCGCTGCACATGCCGCGCTCCATCTCGGGGCTCGCGCACGCTCCGTCACGCTGGTCGGCGCCGGCGGGCTGGTCCCCGCGAAGGCGCCGATGGTCCTCGAGAAGGTGCGCGGCAAGACCGGCGCCGAACTGCGCGCGGCGCACCGCACCAATCTCGGCCTGATGATGATCGCCGATCCCGCGAAGATCGACGACCTGGCGCTCGACATCCAGGACTGGAATTCCCGGCATGCGCGGCTCGACAGCCGTGCCTTCGTGGCGCAGGGCGCGCTGGTCCGGGCGCTCAAGGAGCTGCGCCTGCCGGTCAGCGGGGTCTGGGGCGAATTCGATCAGCTCGCCTACTGGGGCCTGCCCGAACGCGTCGCCGCGCTGCGCGCGCTGCAGTCGGGCGCGCGCATCACCGTTGTGCCGAAGGCCGGTCATTGGCTCGCCTACGAGGCCCCGGCCGAACTCGACGCCGTACTGAATGAATACCTCAACAATCCGCACTGAAGCGGCTGCGAAAAGAAAACCGGAGGACATCAGGAATGTTACGCCGAAACGTGATGCTGACGAGCGGAGCGCTGGCCCTGGCCTCGCGCCAAGCCTCCGCGGAGGATGCCTGGCCGACCCGGGCGGTCAGGCTTGTGGTGCCCTATGCTCCCGGCGGCGGCGCCGACATCCTGGCGCGCTTCGTGATGCGCCACGTTTCCGAGCAGTTCGGCCAGACGATCGTCGTCGAGAACCGCGGCGGCGCCAATACCATCATTGGCACGCAGCAGGTCACCCAGTCGGCGCCGGACGGCTACAGCTTCGTCGTCGGGACCACGTCGCTGCCAATGAATCCGTTCCTGTATCGCCGCCTTCCCTTCGAGGCCGAGCGCGACCTCGTGCCCGTGGCGCTGCTCGCCCTGGTGCCCTTCGTCCTGGTGGTCAACCCGTCGCTGGCAGTGCGGTCGGTTGACGACCTTATCGCCCATGCCAAGGCGACACCGGGCGGGCTCATGTTCGGCTCCTACGGTGCCGGCAGCGTCTCGCACCTGACCGGATTGCTGTTCGCGAAGATGGCCGGCATCGAGCTGACGCATGTGGCCTATCCCGGTTCGGCGCCGGTCCTGCTCGACCTGATGGCCGGCCGCGTGGCCTTCGCCTTCAGTACCATCCTGCCCGCCATGCCGGAGATCCGGAACGGACGGCTGCGGCCCATCGCGGTGACGACGCCAATCCGGGTGACCGCCCTGCCCGACGTGCCCACCGTGGCCGAGGCGGGGCACGTCGGCCTGGAAGCGGCGGGCTGGAATTCCGTGCACGCCCCCGCCCGCACGCCCGCTGCGGCGGTGACGCGCATGAACCGCGAAGTGCTGACCGCCCTGGAGCGGCCCGACGTGCAGCGATTCTTCGGCGAGCAGGGCTATGTGATCCCGCCGCGGGCACGCAACACGCCCGCCGAGCTGGCTGCCTTGCAGCGCGCAGACGCCGACCGATGGGGCCGGATCATCCGTGAGGCGGAGATCCGGATCGACTGAGCCTGCGCCGGGACTTCGCCATTTCGGCCCGGAGTCCCGGCCCTCATCACGAACCGACGCGCCGGGACGTGCAGCGCCGCCATCACGCGGAAGGGAGTGCTTCCATGGAACTGACACGCGCCTTGGGCGCCTTCGTCGCATCCCTCGAGGCCAGGGCGATTTCGGCCGAGGCCACGCGCGTCGCCCGGATGGGCCTGATCGACTGCGTCGGCGTGATGATCGCTGGGCGCGATGACGACGCCACGCAGTTCCTTCGCCGCACGCTGGACCCTGCTCCGGGCGAGGCGACGCTCTATTTCAGCGCGTTGCGCGCCCCGGCGCCCGAGGCCGCCTGGATCAACGGCGTGGCGGCGCATGCGCTCGACTTCGATGACGTCGCACTGCGTGGCCATCCCTCCACCGTGCTGGTTCCGGCCATCCTCGCCGAGGCCGAAGCGCTGAACGCCTCCGGAGCCGACATCCTCACCGCCTATGTCGCCGGCTACGAGGTCTGGGCCGAGCTCTGCTGGCGTGAAGGCGGCATGCTGCACAGCAAGGGTTGGCACCCGACCGGCGTGCTCGGCGCGATCGGCGCCGCCGCGGCGTGCGCGAAGCTGCACGGGCTCGATGCCGAGCGCACCACCATGGCGATCGCGCTCGGAGCCTCCCAGAGCGCAGGGCTGATGGCGAACTTCGGCACCATGACGAAGCCCTTCCATGCCGGCCGTTCGGCCCATTCGGGGTTGATGGCGGCGCGCCTCGCCAAGGCGGGCTACACCGCCTCGCCCGATGCCATTGAGCATCCGCAGGGCTTGCTCAGCGCCGTCTCCCAGCATGGCGACGTGGATCGCACGACCCCGGTCACCGCGGGCTTCCCCTTCCGCATCCTGACCGAGGGGCTGAGCATCAAGAAGTTCCCGGCCTGCTACTGCACCCATCGCGCCATCGACGGCATGCTGGCGCTGCTGCAGCAGAAGCCCATTGCGGCGACCGACGTCGCCGCCGTCACTGTGCATGTCAGCGATCGTCACGCCACCATCCTGCGAAACCATCGGCCGCAGACCGGGCTCGAGGCAAAGTTCAGCATGGAATTCGCCATGGCCGCGGCGATCATCGCGGGCAGCGTCGGCCTGACCGAACTGACGGACGATTTCGTGCAGCGGCCCGAGGTGCAGGCGTTGATGCCGCTTGTCCGGATCGTGACCAACCAGGACTACGACCCCGAGAGCCCGTCCGGGTCGCGCTTCGACAGGGTGACGGTCACCCTCGCCTCCGGCCAGGTGGTGGAAGGGCACGAGATCCGTCGCGCACGCGGCCATGCGACGGTGCCGCTGTCGGATGACGAGTTGTTCGAGAAGTTCCGGCTGTGCCTCGAGGTCGGCGGCATGGGTGAGCAGGCCACGGCGCTGTTCGAGCGGCTGCAGAACCTCGCGTCGCTGCCCGCTCGGCAGGCCGTCCGGGGAGGCTGAATGAAGGCCTACGCCGGCACCGCCGCGGCGGCCGGAATCCCGGCCGGCAGCGCATCGGCGGGGCGCGGAAGCGGGAACAACGCCGCTTGACGCCGCTTTCGCCGTGTTGGTAGGATTTTTGCGAATGATATACTCGCCAGATGAATTATTGCGTCCGCGCGAGCACTCGAACAGGCAGGGATCGCCATGAACTTCGGATACACCGAGCAGCAAGAGGCACTTCGCGCGGAAGTCCGCGCGTTCATCGCCGAACACGTCACCGGGGACGTGCTGGCCGAACTGGAAGCTCAGGACGATTTCGAGCCGACGCCGGGCGCCGGCTCCCACGGCCGCTTCGGTCCCCACAGGGCGGAACTCGCCCGCAAGATCGGCGATCGCGGCTGGCTCGGCATCGCCTATCCGAAGGAATACGGCGGCCAGGGCGGCGACCGCCTGACCCAGTACATCGTCGAGGAAGAGCTCCTGCGCGTCGGCATCAACATCGGTCTCAACGGCAGCGGCGCGCCGGCGATCATGGCGGCTGGCACCGAGGAGCAGAAGCGCTTCTTCATCCCGCGACTGATCCGTGGGGAAATCACGTTCGCTCTGGGCTTCACCGAACCGCATGCCGGCGCGGACCTGGCCAATCTGCGCTGTCGCGCGGTGCGTGACGGCGACCACTTCGTCATCAACGGCCAGAAGATGTACACGACCACCGCGCACATCTCGAACTACCTCTATCTGATGGCGCGGACCGACATCAACGCGCCGAAGCGCGACGGCATCTCGATCTTTCTGCTGCCGATGGACACGCCGGGCATCACCATCCGGCCGCTCTGGACGATCCAGAACAACCCGCGCGCCCCTCTGGGGACCACCTACGGCGATGCACGCACCAACGAAACCTTCTTCGACAATGTCCGCATCCACGAATCCTGCCTGCTCGGCGGCGAGAACAAGGGCTGGGCTGTGGGCGCGGCCGGACTCAACCTCGATCGCGTCGGCGCCTTCCGCTACCTGATGTCCGTGCGCCGCGACGAGGATATCGTCAATTGCGTCAAGGAGCGCCGCCCGGGGATCGAGCACCTGGCCGACAACCCCACCATGCGCGACAAGATTGCCGAGATGTGGATCGAGGCGCAGGTGTGCCGCCTCATGACGATGCGCAGCATGTCGATTGTCCAGCGTGGCGGCGACTTCACATATGAGGGCTCGGCTGAGAAGGTCTGGGCGCCCGAACATGGCGTCCGCACCACGGAAGCCGTGGCTCAGATGCTCGGCCCCTACGGACAACTGCTGCGGGGCTCGCCGCATGCGATCGAGGACGGTGTCTTCGCCCACAACGTCCTCGGCGCCTTCCAGTCGGGCATCAATCACGGCGGCGTCGGCATCATGCGCGACCAGGTGGCGCGCCGTGGGTTGGGGATGCCCGCGCCGCGCCGTGGCCGCGCCGCTTCATGACCCCCGCTTTCAAGCCCAAGACGCAACGCGCAACTCTTCGACGGACGGACCGCTGACATGGATGTCTTGCTCACTGACGAACAGGAGATGGTTCGTGATTCGGCGCGAACATTCCTCGCCAGCGAATGTCCCCCGTCGCTGGTCAGGCGAATGGAACGTGATCCGCTGGGCTATGATCCCGACCTCTGGCGCAAGGCCGCCGAGCTCGGCTGGCAGGGCATCTCACTGCCAGAGGACTATGGTGGTTCGGGGCTGCCTGCCGTCTATCTGGGCCTGATCCTGCAGGAGGTCGGCCGCGCGGTCGCGCCGATGCCCCTGCACAGTTGCTCAGTGGCGGCTCTGACGCTGGCGGAGTCCGGCAGCGAGGCCCAGCGGCGCGCCGTGCTGCCGGATGTCGTTGCCGGCAGGACGATCCTGACCTGGGCCCTTGTCGAGGCGAATGGCTGCGCCGATCCGGCTGCGATCCGCATGACGGCGCGCCAGGATGGCGACGGCTTCGTGCTCAGCGGCGTCAAGATGTTCGTCGACAATTTCGAGGCGTCGCAGTACTGCCTCGTGCTCTGCCGCACCGCGCCCGCCACCGCGACGCAAGCCGGCCTGTCGATGTTCCTGGTGGACACAGGCACGAGCGGCATTGTCCAGACGCCGCTGGTCACCACCGCCAAGGACCGCCAGAGCGAAGTCGCCTTCCACGAGGTACGCGTGCCCGCCGCGAGCCTGGTCGGGCGCCTGCACGAGGCCGGGCCGATCGCCGAGCGGATGTACGACCGCGCCGTCGCGCTGCTCTGCGCGCAAATGCTTGGCGCCACCCGCCGCGACGCCGAGATGGCGATCGACTACGCCAAGATGCGCGAGGCCTTCGGACAGCCGATCGGGTCGTTCCAGTCGATCCAGCACGTCTGCGCTGACATGATTATTTCGATCGACGGCGGCGACCTGCTGACGTTCGAGGCACTGTGGAAACTGGATGAGGGCCTGCCCTTCCAGGTCGAGGCCTCACAGGCCAAGGCCTTCTGCAATGAGAAGTGCCTCGCGGTGGTGCGAAACGCGCAGATCATCCATGGCGGCATCGGCTTCATGATGGATCTCGACCTGCACCTCTGGTACCGGCGCGTCGCCGCCTGGAGCATGCGGCTCGGCACGACCTATGAGCATCGTGCGCGGGTGGCGGCGGCCCTGATCGATCACCCCGGCGAGGTCGTCCTCGGCCGCCCGTTGCCGGGTATCGAAGCGAGCCAAGACGCCCAGTTGGTGCGCCGACGGGCCTGACATGATCGGGCAGCACTCTCCTGGCGCTGCCGGTCGTGTCGCCGGCCGTGGTGAGGTGTGGAGTGGGCCCCTGGAGGCGGACAGGTTCAGGGGGCTGATTTGACCGGCGGCCGGGTGTGTTGCTCCTCGAACTGCACGGGGCTGAGATAGCCAAGGGACGAGTGCAGGCGCCTTTGGTTGTAGACCTCCTCGATGAACCGCGGCAGCTCCGTTGCGACGTCCTCGAAGGTCTCGTAGGCCATCGGGTAGACGCCCTCGACCTTCAGCGTCTTCATGAAGCTCTCGGCGCGTGCGTTGTCGTAGGGGTTGCCGCGGCGACCCATCGAGCCGACGAGACCAGCCTCGGTGAGCAGTTCGCAGTAATTCCCTGCAGCGTACTGCGAGCCGCGATCGCCATGGTGAATGCACCCGGGTGGTGGACGTCGGCATGCGAGGGCGGCGCGCAGGGCACCAAGGGTGAGGCGGACATCAATGGAGCGCCCGATCGCGTAGCCGATGACGCGCCGGGACCAGGCGTCAAGGACGATAGCCACGTAGGCGAAGCCGCTCCGGACCGCGACGTAGGTGATGTCGACGAGTCAGAGCTGGTCCGGTTCCCCTGGTTTGAAGTCGGGGCGAGGTTCGGAAAGATCGGGCCGTCGTGCGCGCTGTCGGTCGTAACGACGTGGCGGCGGCGCATCCGGGGCTGCAGGTCGTGCTCCCGCATGAGGCGCCGGATCTTCTTGTGATTTGCGACGATCCCCTGCTGCCGCAGCGCGGCCCGCACACGACGCCAGCCATACGCCTCGAACTCGCCGGTGATGGCCGAGATAGCCTCGACGAGGGCCGTGTCATCGGTCTCGACCGGCGGCGGGCCGTAGACCGTGGAGCGGGCGATCCCCATCAGCCGGCAGCCTTGGGCGACGGAGAGACCGCGGGGCCGGTGATGGCGGACGTAGGCCTGCTTCTCGGCATGGCTCCGGAGCGCAGTGCCCCATTTAGAAACTCGAGTTCGAGCGCCTGCTTGCCCACCAGGCGTTCGAGCGCTGCGATCCGTGCCTCGTAGGCCTGGAGCAGGTCCGCCGCGTTCGCATCCTCCTCGAAGGCACCGGCTTCGTATTTCTCGACCCAGACGCGGACGAGGTTGCGGGAGATGTCGTGACGGCGGGCGAGCCCGTGGAGGGTCTCGCCGCCCAGGAATTCCTGCGCAACCTGGCGCTTGAATTCAACGCTGTGGGACCGGTGTCTCGCCATGGGCTTCCATCCTTCGAAAGCCCGGCACCCCGGTCAAACCATTCCTCGTCGCTTGTCCGCCTCCAGGGGCCCACTCCATCGGTCGACGCAACAGCACCCTGAACTGACAGCAGCGCTGCGTCGAGAGCCTCGGCAGGCGTCCTCCATCCGAGCGTCTTGCGCGGTCTGCTGTTCAGGGCAGCGGCCACGGCGACGAGGTCACCAGCGCCGTGGAGGCTCAGGTCCGTCCCCTTGGGGAAATACTGACGTAGCAGCCCGTTGGTGTTCTCTTTCGTACCGCGTTGCCACGGGCTACCCCAGCGCCGATCCTGCCGCTGCCCGTGCCGCCGACCCTTCCACGGTCCCGTTGGACCGGGCAGCGGGACCCCGCCAGGTGCCATGACAGCATCGGCCAACCGGTCTTGCACATATTCCCGCAGCGCCTCGTTGGTCGCCAGTTTCGCCGCCTTCGGGCGACATGCCGCCCGCTCCGCATGCCACTGCGCAGTCGTCGCCCGGTAGTCCAGGTTGCCGCTTCGCGTCCCGGCGACCGTTGCTTACCCCGTAGAGACCGATCCGACCGCCGCCGACCCGCCATCGCACCATCCTCCACGCGGGTGTTGCGATGACCGGTTGAATCCACCTTGGCTTCCGCGGTCGGAGTGATGGAGCACCGCCAGCGGCTTGCCGCGCCGCCAGATCGCCATGACCAGCGCGTCGGTCACGAGCTGCGCCGTCATGGTGCTGCTCATGGACCATGCGCCGCACCAACAGGCCGGACACATGACCGCACCCGACCGCGGCGCCAGAACACAACTCAGCCCTTGCACAAAGGGGGGCCGTCTACACCGGTGGACACCTCCAGAAACCGCTCGCCCTGATGCCGTACGGCTGATTCACTGACGCGGATGGGTGCGGGGTAAGGCGATGGTTCGACAGCCTGGGTTCTTCGACGTGGAGGAGCGGCTGCGGGAATTGTCGGCCAAGGGCGATGATCTCGAGCGGATCGCCACGCTGGTCGATTTCGCCATGTTCCGCGCCGAGCTGGAGCGGGCCGTGCCGCGCGCGGACGGCACGAAGGGCGGCCGGCCCGCCTTCGATCACGTGCTGATGTTCAAGATCCTGCTGCTGCAGGCGATGCACGGGCTGTC
>LNFM01010087.1_pt1 | contig 13470 bp, 13 predicted proteins | sample 596031 | NCBI WGS metagenome assembly LNFM01 (sample SAMN04254537, study PRJNA301005) | activated carbon metagenome | isolation source: dual media filters at the Ann Arbor, Michigan drinking water treatment plant | place: USA: Ann Arbor
GGCGTGCACCGAGCCTCTCCATCTCCGTGATAGTGGCCTCCAGAACGCCCCCGAACGCCCCACGCCAGCCGGCATGCGCCGCAGCGACAACTCCCGCATCCCCATCCGCAAACAGCACTGGCGTGCAATCGGCAGCGAGCGCCCCCACAACGACGCCCTTCGTCCGCGTCACCAGAGCATCGGCTTTCGGCAACGCTTCTCGCGGCAACGGTCGGTCGATCACCAGCGCCGTCGCGCTGTGCACCTGGTAGAGCGTGACGACCTGATCCGCCTCCCGTTCCCCCAGGGCCTGTGCCACGCGTCGACGGTTCTCGGTGACCGCCTCGCGTGCGTCGCTCGAGCCGTGCCCGCAGTTGAGCGACCCGTAGATACCCTCTGACACGCCCCCTTTCCGGGTGAAGAAGCCGTGCCGGACGCCGGGCAGGTCGGCAAGGCAGCGGGCGGTGATGGGCTCGGTCAAGGTTCTCTCCACGGATCGACGTCGAACGGCAGGTTTGATCTAGCGGCGGAACGAGCATTTTGCCAACTGGAGGCGGTTCGGAGGCGGTTCATTGGCGCGCTGTCCAAAATCTGGTTTGCTGTCGGGATTGAAACGCACGCGCCGAAGATCGCACGGAGATTGCACATGGCGAAGTCGATGAAACCAGCCGCCCCCAAAACGAAGTCCACCGCCAACGCCGTTACCCGGACCACCGCCAAGGTATTCGCATTCGCGCCGGAAAAGCCGGGCACCCTCACCGATTCCGAGAAGAAGCTCCAGGCCGCCGGATGCGAGATCGTCCAGGGATCCGCCGGCTGGCACACGCCGCAAGGCAACTCCGAGCATGAGATCGTCGGCATGGCACGCGGCGCCGACGCGATGATGGGCACCTCGATCCGTTCGACACCGATCACCCGCCGCATCATGGAAGCAGCCCCCGACCTGCGCATCGTCGCGAAATACACGATCGGGTACGACGATGTGGACGTCGACGCCGCGACTGAACTCGGCATCATCGTCACCCATAGCCCGACCGAAGCGAACTGGGGCGGCGTCGCAGAAGGCTCCATGGCGATGATGCTTACCCTCCTGAAGAAGGTTCGGGAGCGCGACGAGGCGATGAAAGCCGGCAAATGGCGCACCGAGGACCTGCAGGGAACCTACGTCGGCGCGCGCATGCAGGACGGCTACGAAGGCATCACGATCGGCATCGTCGGCCTCGGCCGCATCGGCCGCCGCCTGACCGATCTTCTGAAGCCGTGGCGCGTCCGCATCCTTGCCTACGATCCGTATTGCGAGATCGCACGCTTCACGCTGTCCGGCGTCGTGCGCTCCAACCTCGAGACCCTGCTTCGGGAGTCCGACGTCGTCAGCCTGCACTGCACATTGAATGAAACGTCACGCCGCATCATCGACGCGAAGACGCTGGCGATGATGAAGCCGACCGCTATTCTGCTCAATGCAGCGCGAGGCGGTGTCGTCGATGAAGCAGCCCTGATCGACGCACTCGGGAAGGGCATCATCGCCGGCGCCGCTCTCGACGTGTTCGAGGACGAACCGCTGCCGGCGTCCTCGCCGTTGCGCAAGCTCGGACACAAGGTGCTGCTGTCGGCCCACATGGTCAGCGGTAACCGTGCCAGCGGCATCAAGCCCGGCGCGATCTGGGCCGCTCAGAATGTCGCGGCCGCACTGCGCGGCGAACTCCCCGAGAACATCGTCAACCCTGACGTCCTCCCTCGCTGGAAACAACGCTTCATATCGAAGCCGATCATCGCGTGAAGAGCAGCGCATGGCCTCTCATAACCCAAGCGCCGACAGCCCCGGATACTCCGCTGGCCGGATACCGGGCTGCCAAAGGAACTTGCGCTCCGACATCTTGATCGGCACGTCGTTGATGCTCGCTTCACGGCGCAGCATCAGCCCCTGGGCGTCGCATTCCCACTGTTCGTTGCCATATGAACGAAACCAGTTGCAGTTCTCATCGCGGTATTCGTAGGCAAACCGCACAGCGATACGATTGCCTGTGTACGCCCACACTTCCTTGATCAGTCGGTAATCGAATTCCCGCGCCCACTTCCGCGCCAGAAACGCTACGATCGCGTTGCGGCCGGAAAAGAACTCGGAACGGTTTCGCCAGCGGCTGTCTTCCGTGTAGGCGAGCGAAACCGTGATCGGATCTCGCGTATTCCAGGCATCCTCTACCATCCGCGCTTTCTGCGAGGCCGTGACAGCAGTAAATGGCGGCAAAGGAGGCCGTTGAGTAGGCATGGCACCTCGCTCGGTGCCAGCCCCTTATGGGCCGCCACCACTCGTGCACGCTGGAACGCATCGAGTTGCGCAATGACCGAAGGAAGCAACCGGAGGCGTCGGCTTAAGTCTGCGTCGCCTCAGCTCAGCTTTCCTTGAAGCCGTACTCGGGAATGCCCTGCTCGTTACCGTAATACTTGAACGGCAGGAACTTGCCCGACAGCGTCATGCGCACACGATCGCCCTTCGGATTGGGCTCGCGCTCGAACTCGATATTGAAGTCGATCGCCGACATGATGCCGTCGCCGAATTCTTCTTCGATGAGAGCTTTCCACGCCGGCCCGTTGACCATCACCATTTCATAGAAGCGATAGATCAGCGGATCGGTCGGCGGCATCGGCGTGCCCGTGCCGCGATACGGCACCTCGTTCAGCATCCGCTCTTCGCTCTGCGACAAGCCGAACAGCTCGGCGGCTTTCTTGGCCAATGGCTTCACGAGCTTCATCTGCCCGAGTAGCGCGCCAATTACCAGCACCGGAGACATCCCGCCGATTTCGTCGGTGATATGCTTCCACGTCCAGCCGCGGTCGCGCTTTATATCGAGGATTTTCTCGGTCAGGTCTTCGCGCTTCATCTTGGGTCTATCTCCACTTTGGTTTGATGGGGTCGAGCGGCCGGTTCCGCGCCGGAGGATTGGCGGCAGTGATTGATCGGAGGCCGCTCTGATGGCTGGCGCTTTCGATACGGCGGCCCGCGAAACGGACTTGGCCACCTGCGGCTTGAGCATTCGCGGCGCGTAGCGACGAACCCACGGCGCGATCCGCTTGGGTCGATTCTTCGGTAACGGTCTCCACCGCATGGATCGTGGCTCTGGCTGTTGGACGGACGATTGGCGGGTTCTTCGGATCGTAGGGCGCGCTTCCCGGCACCTGGGCGCCGCCCGCCATCTCGCGCGAACGCGTGACGAGGAAATCGATCAGGTGATTGCGCAGCGGATAGTAGTTGGCGAGCTTGTGCATGTTCGTTCGCGTGCGCTCGCGCGGCAGCGTATTTTCCACGATTTCGGCGATACGCGCCTTCGGCCCGTTGGTCATCAGCAGGATCTTGTCGGCGAGCAACATCGCTTCGTCGATGTCGTGCGTGATCATGAACGTGGTCTGCTTCGTCCGCCCGTGGATCGAAAGAACCTCGTCCTGCAGTGAACCGCGCGTCAAGGCATCGAGTGCACTGAAGGGCTCGTCCATCAGCAGCACCTTCGGCTCGATCGACAATGCGCGTGCAATGCCGACGCGCTGTCGCATACCGCCCGACAATTGCGCCGGCTTCTTGTGCATCGCCTCCTTGAGATGCACGAGATCGAGGTACTTCTCCGCATGCTCACGCACCGTCTCCTTCGACCAGTCGCGTCGCCGGGAGGAAACCGCGAGTTCGATGTTCGACAAAGCGCTCATCCATGGCATGAGTGCATGCCCCTGGAAGATCACCGCCCGATCGAGGCTCGGCCCCAAGATGTGCTGGCCGTTGACGACGATGTGGCCGTCGCTGGGCTTGTCGAGACCCGCGAGAATGTTGAGGATCGTCGACTTCCCGCAACCGGAATGCCCGATCATGCAGACGAACTCGCCTTCCGGCACGTCGAACCACACGTCCTCGAAAACGGTCAGCGCACCTTTGCCGTGCGGCTCGGGAAATCGTCGCGCGAGACCTTGGACTGAAATGAAAGCGTTTGAAGTCATCCGACAATTCCTCGATCGCACCATCCCCCCTCCCCACGAGCGGAAGGGGGACCTGTCGTTCTAATCCGCGTACGAAACCATCTGCTGCAACTTCGCCATCGCCTGATCGAGGATCATTCCGACGACCCCGATCAACAGGATCGCGTTGATCACGTTGGTGATCGACAGGTTGTTCCACTCGTTCCAGACGAAGTAGCCGATGCCCGTGCCACCGACGAGCATCTCGGCCGCCACGATCACGAGCCACGCGATGCCGATCGAAATCCGCATCCCCGTGAAGATCGTCGGCGCCGCAGCCGGCAGTATGACGCGCAGCGCGGTACGCACGTTGCCGAGCTCGAGTGTCTTTGCCACGTTGAGCCAGTCTTTCCGGACCGAAGCGACACCGAAGGCCGTGTTGATCAGCATCGGCCACAGCGAACAGATGAAGATCACGAAGATCGCGGACAGCCCGGAATCCTTGATCGTGTAGAGCGCGAGAGGCATCCACGCGAGCGGCGATATAGGCTTCAGCACCTGGATGAACGGATCGAGCGCCTTGCTCATCAAGGGTGACATGCCGATCAGGAACCCGACCGGCACCGCGACGATCACCGCCAGCAGATAACCCAAGAGGACGCGGGCGATCGAATACGCGAGCTGAATGCCGACGCCCTTGTCGTTCGGCCCCTTGTCGTAGAAGGGGTTCTTCAAGTGCTCCCACAGCGACGCCCCCACATCGAGCGGCCCCGGCAATGCCGACTTGCCCTGGCTCGCCGTGGCACCGACGAGCTTTGCGTACTCCGGATCCATGTTCACGGGTGGCGCACCAGAGCGAACCGCCAGATGCCACGCCATCAGGAACAGCGCGAGGAACGTCATCGACAGCAACGCTGCCCTCATCCCGAGCGAAAACCGCATCCGATCAGCCCCTCTTGATCGCGAAGCTGGCGATGTAGTCGTCGGGCTTCTCGGGATCGAACGGCTTGCCCATGACCGAAAAAGTCTTGGTGGTGGTCGTCGGCGGCGTCAGGCCGGCTTCCTTCATCAACTTCGCCGCGTCCGTCGCCAGGAACACCTGACGCGCGACCGCCTTGTAATCGACGTCGCCCTTGATCTGGCCCCAGCGCTTCATCTGGCTGAGAATCCAGATCGCGAAGCTCTCCCACGGGAATGGATCGAAATCGATGCGGTTGGGCTCCCGCTTCACTCCCCCCAGGCCATCTGCGTAGGTGCCGGTCAGGATCTGCTCGAGCACCGTCTGCGGCTGGTTGAGATAGTTCGCCGGCGCGATAGCGGCCGCGATCTCCTTGCGGTTCTCGAGCTTAGACGCGTAGGCCGTCGCTTCGATGATCGCCTTGAGCAGGGCTCCGTACGTGTTCGGCATCGTCGTCACGAACTCGCGCGACGCAGCGAAAGCGCAGCACGGATGCCCATCCCATAATTCCTTCGTCAGGATGTGGATGAAGCCGACACCGTCGTAGACCGCGCGCTGATTGAAGGGATCGGGCCCCAGGAACCCGTCGATGTTGTCGGCGCGCAGATTGGCGACCATTTCAGGCGGCGGTACTGAGCGGATCTGGATGTCCTTGTCGGGATCGAGACCGTGCTCCGCCACGTAGTAGCGCAGCAGATAATTGTGCATCGAGAAGTCGAACGGCACGCCGAACTTGAGCCCCTTCCAACTCTTGGGATCGCGCTTGTCCTTGTGCTTGACGCTGAGGGTGATCGCTTGACCGTTGATGTTCTCGACAGCCGGCATCGTATAGGGAATGGGGTTCGATCCGATCCCCATCGTGATCGCCAGCGGCATCGGCGACAGCATGTGAGCGGCGTCGTATTCCTTGTTGATCGTCTTGTCGCGGATGACGGCCCAGCCCGCGGTCTTGATGACTTCGACGTCGAGCCCCTGCTTTTTGTAGAAACCCATCGGCTCCGCCATGATTATCGGCGTAGCGCAGGTGATCGGTATGAACCCGACCTTGAGGGCAGCCTTCTCGGGCTTGGCGCCCTGCGCCAGCACTTCGGTCGCCGTACCGATCGGGAACAGAGAAGCGATCGCCGCCGCTACCGTCGAGGTGCCCACCGCCTTCACGAAAGCCCGCCGGGAAGCTGCACCGGGAAACATCGCTCGAAGCACCGCCGCTTCGACGACCTGCGAGAAATCCGCCTCTGTCCCCGAAAGGGCAGCACGATGCTCGCCTTCGCTGGCGTGATGGCCGCAACTACAGCCGCCCATGGCAGCACCAACCGGCCCGATCGTCGCGTTGCTCATGAATTCCCCCTACTTGGCCGGCAACACCACGGCGTTGCCACACGTTGACTAGTTACCGAGGGAGCAACCAGCGTGCCAAAAGCACAAAAACAAAAAATAGAATTAAAAATCAGAGAGATAGAAGGGAGACGCCCAAGCATTGAGCATCCGAAGAAGGCCCTCGCCTGCTCAATGACTGATCGAGCGAGCGAAATTTAATCAACACACCCAGTCGCTCAAACTTTGAGCGAACAGAGTGCCGTCAAACGCGCCACACGGCACTCTCGATAGCCAGATCAATGAAGAACCGAGCCGCCTAGGAGCGCAACGGTGTCGAAAGCGCGACAGTGGCAGCCAGTGAAATATCCCAGCGGACTAGGCCAGCAACCTGGACGAGTCACCCAGCTCGGAAGATAACCGCGGACGAGGGCGATGGTGGAGAGGGCTGGTTTCGAACCAGCGTAGGCATAAGCCAACGGATTTACAGTCCGTCCCCTTTAGCCACTCGGGCACCTCTCCTCGCGTCGTGCCGCAATCGCCCAGAGTGGACCTCGAAGAGGTCCGGCGGCACAAACAACAAGTCCCTGCCTTCTCCAGCAGGGACTGCAACGCCCTGTTATCGTTCGGACGCACATCCTGTCAACGGGAAACCGCCACCCCGAAACAACTTGCCTGCTTCCTCGAACCCGGCCATGTCGTGGAGGCACGCCGCTGACCTCGTTCAGCCCTTCGCGCTGTAGCCTCGATCGAGAGCCATCATGCCGCTTGCCTACCACACACTCGACGTGTTCACGACGCATCGCCTTGCGGGAAATCCGCTGGCCGTCGTGCTCGAAGCAGACCACCTCGAAACCGCCCAGATGCAAGCCATCGCCCGCGAGTTCAATCTGCCCGAGACCGTCTTCGTCCTTAAGCCGTTGAATCCGGCACACTCCGCCCGCATCCGCATATTCACGCCGATGTCCGAGGTACCTTTCGCTGGACACCCGACCGTTGGCACCGCCGCACTGCTAACCGAACTGCGTTTGAGCGGCCTGCCTGGGAACCACGACCAGCTCGTCACGCTCGAGCAGACGGTCGGCCTCGTCCGTGTCGGCGTGCGCGTACGCGAAGGCTATCCGACTTACGCGGAGTTCGACGCGCCCAAACTGCCGACACCTGCCGGCGCCCTTGCCGCGGTCGAGCAGATCGGCGCGGCCCTCGGCCTGATGACCAGCGAGATCGGCTTCGCCAACCACAAGCCGTCGCGCTTCTCCGCGGGAACGAGCTTCGCGTTCATCCCCATCGCCTCCCGCGAGGCCATCGCCCGCGCAGAGGTCCGCCGCCCCGCCTGGGATGTCGCTTTCGGCGCGCAGGGCCTCGTCGGCGCCTATCTCTACACGCGCGAAACGATCTACAACGCCGCCAACTTCCACGCCCGCATGTTTGCACCCGAGGTCGGCATCCCCGAAGATCCCGCGACCGGATCGGCCGCAGTGATGTTTGCTGGCGTTATTCTAACCTACGACACGCCGCCCGACGGAACGCACAAGCGTATCATCGAGCAGGGCTACGAGATGGGCCGCCCGAGCGAAGTTTCGATCTCACTCGAAATCAAGCAGGGCAAGCTCCACAACGTCCGGATCGGCGGATCGAGCGTTCGAGTCGCCGAAGGCCAGCTGTACGATTGAAGCTGCTCGAAACAGGTCTTCTGCGTCCCCTGCCGAGCGACTTGCAAAAGCCGGGGCCTTCACCGTTCTAGGAGAATGCGATTCCTACTTCTCCGCGAACGCCGCCGCAAAGACATCCGGCCTGAATCCGACGAGCAGCTTATCACCGCCCTCCACTACCGGCCGCTTGATCATCGAAGGCTGCGCGATCATCAGCGCGATCGCCTTCTCAGAATCGAGACCCGTTTTGCTCGCATCCGGCAACTTTTTGAACGTCGTCCCGGCACGATTGAGCAGCACTTCCCAGCCGACTTCACCAACCCAGCGATCCAGCGTCGCCCGCTCTATGCCCGCCGTCTTGTAGTCGTGAAACGCATACGCGACACCGCGCTCGTCGAGCCAGGCCCGTGCCTTCTTCATCGTGTCGCACGCCTTGATTCCGTGCACGGTAATGGTTGGAAGTGCTGACATGGCCGTCAAGCTCCCGCTGCCGTTTCCTCGAGCCGTTCGATGGCTTCCTCGACGTCGTCCAGCGTAACTGGATCGACGCCGATCGACGGCGCAATGCGCACGTTCGTCACGTTCTCGATGAAATGCCAGCCGTCTTTCGCACTCGTCCCGCTGCCCACACGATGCGGCACGATCCGATAGCCGTTCTCGCCCAGCTTATTGGCCCGTCGCCGCAGACGGCGAACGCGCGCGTGTTCGGTGTTGTTCACCATAGAAAGTTGGATCCAATCATTCCCACTCGATCGTGCCGGGGGGTTTGCTCGTCACGTCGTAGACGACGCGGTTGATGCCCTTCACTTCGTTGATGATCCGCGTGGCAGCACGCCCCAACACGTTGTGATCGAACGGGAAATAGTCCGCCGTCATGCCGTCGGTCGAGGTTACCGCCCGCAACGCGCAGACGCTGTCGTAGGTGCGTGCATCGCCCATGACCCCTACGGTCCTGACCGGCAACAGCACCGCGAACGCCTGCCAGATCGTGTCGTATAGCCCCGCGTTGCGGATCTCCTCGATGAAGATAGCATCGGCCTTGCGCAAAATGTCGAGCTTGTCCTTGTCGATCGCGCCGGGCACGCGGATCGCGAGCCCCGGTCCCGGAAACGGATGCCGCCCGACGAACGCCTGCGGTAGGCCGAGCTCACGGCCGAGCACGCGAACCTCGTCCTTGAACAACTCCCGCAGAGGCTCCACCAGCTTCAGGTTCATCCGCTCCGGCAGGCCACCGACGTTGTGATGCGACTTGATCGTCACCGACGGCCCGCCCGTGAACGACACGCTCTCGATCACGTCCGGATAGAGGGTGCCCTGCGCGAGAAACTCCGCGCCACCGATCTTCTTCGCCTCCGCATCGAACGTCTCGATGAACAGCCGGCCGATGGTCTTGCGCTTCTGTTCCGGATCGGAAACGCCCGCCAGTTGCCCGAGGAACAAGTCGGCCGCATTCACATGCACCAGCGGGATGTTGAACGATCCGCGGAAAAGCGACACGACCTCGTCGGCCTCTTTCAGTCGCATCAATCCGTGATCGACGAAGATGCAGGTCAGCTGATCGCCTATCGCCTCGTGGATCAACTTTGCCGCCACCGCCGAATCGACACCGCCCGACAACCCGCAGATGACCCGCCCCTTGCCGACCTGCGCGCGGATCTTCTCGATCTCGCTCGTCCGGAAATGCGCCATCGTCCAGTCGCCGGCGAGACCAGCGATCTTGTGCACGAAGTTCGAGATGAGCTTCGCCCCATCCGGCGTATGCACCACCTCCGGATGGAACATCGTCGTGAAGATGCGGCGCCTCTCGTCGCTGGCGACTGCAAAGGGCGCGTTTTCGCTGACCGCCTTTACGGTGAAACCTTCAGGCAGGCGCGTGACGCGGTCACCATGGCTCATCCATACGGGATAGCGCTTGCCGATCTGCCAAACGCCATCGAACAGCGCCGACGGCTCCTTGACCTCGACCTCGGCCCGGCCGAACTCCGCCGCGTGCCCGGCCTCGACCTCACCGCCGAGCTGCACCGCCGTCGTCTGCTGCCCATAGCAGATCGACAGGATCGGCAAGCCCGACGAAAACACCCAATCCGGCGCACGCGGGCTTTCGCTCGTGGTCACGCTGGCCGGCCCGCCCGACAGGATGATCGCCTTTGGTTTGAGGCGCTCGCGGGCCCCGTCTGCACGGTTGAACGGCACGATCTCGGAATAGACACCGGCCTCGCGCACCCGCCGCGCGATGAGCTGCGTCACCTGGCTGCCGAAATCGATGATGAGTACGGTGTCGGTCATGAGGCAGTTCCGCCGCGCTGAGAGGGGCAAGACATGTTCGCTTGCGCCCTGCGAATGGCCGAAGCCAGCTGAGCACCGCGTTGGACTGACGGCCTATGGGATCGTGGCCCCGAACGCAATCTCCCCCCAAGGTCGCAGAGTGGTCGCATCACCGGCTTTGCCCCCCGGATCTTGGCCATTTCACACCCTTGGGTACGGCCGACAGTTCTGCTATGCCTCGAAAAACTGAAGCCCGAACCGGGATCGAAGCATGACCGACAGCTCTTCTGCCAACAAGCCCCCCGCGGCCCCCGCCTCGTCTGGGCACGTGCATGGTCCAGATTGCGACCACGCTCATGATCATGTGCACGATCACGGCCATCACGGTCATGTCCACGGCCCGAACTGCAACCACGGCCACCACTTCGCACCGGTCTTCACGCAGGTCCGCAACGGCCCGAAGATCGGCCGCAATGATCCCTGCATCTGCGGCTCCGGCAAGAAGCACAAGAAGTGCTGCCTCGCCGCCTGATCAGTCATCCTCTACCTGTACCGCAGTGCGCTCTTGGCGCACCAGCGTCGGAGATTCGGCGCAAGAAGTTGCCGCGGGCGGCAGTCTACTTCAATTCAGCCGCCACAAAGCGAAGTTCAGCGCGGTGGCATAGCTCACCCAGACCAGATACGGCACGAACAGGAGCGCAGCGGCGCGCACCGGTCGCCACGTCGCGCCGATGAAGGCAGCGATGACGATCCACAGCACGACGATCACGCCGAGCGCCGCTGTAATGTTGTGCCAGCCGAACATGATCGGCGACCATATCCCGTTGAGCACGAGCTGCACCCCCCAAAGCCACCGGGCCGAAGGCGCCGCCTCGCTCTCCCACGTCAGCCATCCCGCGACGGCGATCATCAGATAGAGCACGCTCCACACCGGCCCGAACAGCCAGTTCGGCGGCGTCCACGACGGCTTCGCGAGCCCGGCATACCACGCCCCTGGCATGAACTGCCCCGCCGCGAACGCCACCGCCGCGACGATCGCGACGAACATCGCGAGCTTGAGATACCGGTTCATCGAACGTGCTCCTGCGTCAGTTTATTGCGATGGTCTGTTGCAACGCTATTCAACGGGACGCGGACCATCGGCGTTCCGTTCGCCCGTCTATATTTCTCGTCTGAACTGAAAAACGGTTCGCCAGGGTCCGCCGCGGATCAGTATCCGGGATAAACTGCGGCGGGCCATTCACTACTGCTGTCGCGCGAGAGTGAGGGCGCAACACCCGGTAAGATCACCCGACCGGCGCAGTAAGGGCATCGCCTTTCGCCCGCCCAGTCACCAGCCGCATCGCCGCTATAGGCGCACTCGCGAGCGCAACCGCCGGCATGAACAACACCGAGTACACGATCCCGCGAACCGAGCGCGCGGCCATAAATCCGAACGCCCCACCGAAATTCTCCCGCGCTTCCGGAGGCCAGATCCGGGACCACCAGCGGCTCGCCGTTGCATGCCCGATAAGTCCCAACGCCAGCAGCCCAGCGTAAGTCCACTGAACGAACGACGGCACCCAAGGCACTACGCGCCGGTCGAGCTCCGTCTCCCGCATTCGATCGCGCAGGCTCGCCTCGACGCCGCTCACCACCACCTGACCGACAATGTTCGAGGCGAACTCGCTCAGCGCATCGCCAATGCCTGTCCGCGGCGAACTTTCGTCCTTGAGCGGCCGGGCTGACAGCCGGACGCGCCCCACACCGTCGTCCTGCGCCGCAACCAACAGCTTCGATTTCGGGCTGGCGATTGCATTCAGAAAGTCGGCGAGATGATCCCGCCCAAGTGCATCGTCGAGCCGCCCGACCGAGATGCTCCCCCACCACCAGCTCCGCGCACCGGGCTGACGCGGGTTCGACGTTTCCAGGATCACCAGATTGATGTCCGCCGATTCGGCTGCCGCGAGTACGTCCTTCAGCGGGCGGGTATGTTCAGGCCCGCTCGAGGGACGAAACGCCAGCAGGTCGCCATCCCGCCGCGCCGTGATCAGCACCGTCTGCCGCGCGAGCGAGAGCAGAGCGCCTTCCAGACCGGCCGGCGAAACCTGATCGGTCAACGCCCGCTTCGTCTGCGGATCGAGGCGCGGCGACGGCGACACCTTCTCCGGCCCCCCTGTCTCCACCGCCAGCACGCGAACCTGTGACCTCTTCAAGGGATGCGCGAGCTGCCACACCGCTTCGTCGAACAAGCGCCGCTCGGAAAGCTCGATCAGAATGTTTGGTCTGATCTCGGCACTTAACTCCTTGCCACGCTCTCCCCGGCGCAGAACCGGGTAAGCCTCCTTGCCGACCACGACCAGCACGTCCGTCCGGCGATCCCAGGCGAGCGTCAGCGACAGAAAATGCTGGCGCTGCCGAAACACCGCATCCTCCGCGATGGCAAGGACGAGACGCGCACCGGGCTTGGCAGCCTCCGGTGCCAAGGTAGGCACCACGCGTCTCAACTCTTCCGGCGACGCCGATGTGAAACGCTCGCCCGCGGGATTGACGAACGTCCAATGCCCCTCGGGGCTCACGTCTGCGCCGAGGGCCGAGATCTTGTCCAGCCCGCCGATGAACGCCGGCTGCGCCTTCAGCACATCGAGCGCGCGCGCCGATGCATCCGCTGGCGAAGCTGCATGCCCCGGTGATGCTACGAGTTGCAGTGCCCAGACAAGGAACAATACGAGCGAACGAATGGTCATTCGGAGTTCTCCGGCCCGGACATACGGCAAGCTTTATCTACCGCAACCTGTGACCGAATTCAGCCGCTCACGCCTTCTCGAGCTTGGCAAAATCCGGCGGCCGCTTTTCAAGGAACGCCGCGAATGCTTCCCGCGCTTCCGGCGACGACAGCCGTTCTGCGAAGATGCGAGCCTCTTCCTCGATCTGGCGGCGAACCAGGTTCGTTTCTCCGCGCATCAACCGGCGGCACAACGCCAACGCTTCCGGCGGTTTCCCGGAAAGTCGCACCGCAGCTTTGCGCGCCACCGCCTCGATCTCGTCCGCAGCCACCACCGCGTTTACAAACCCTGACGCCACGGCCCGCTCCGCATTGAACGTCTCGCCGAGCGCCAGCAGCTCGAACGCCCGCGCGTACCCCATCCGCTGCGGCGCGAGCAGGCTCGATCCCGCCTCAGGCACGAGACCGAGATCGAGGAACGGCGTCCGGAACGTCGAGGCCGGCGTCGCATAGACGAGATCGCAGTGGAACAGCAGCGTCGTGCCCACTCCAATGGCGAGCCCGTCGACGGCCGCGATGAGAGGTTTCTGCACCAGCGGCAACTGCCGGATGAAATCGAGGATCGGCCCGGACAGATCGGCCCGCCCTTTGGCCCG
>LNFM01010088.1_pt1 | contig 13468 bp, 8 predicted proteins | sample 596031 | NCBI WGS metagenome assembly LNFM01 (sample SAMN04254537, study PRJNA301005) | activated carbon metagenome | isolation source: dual media filters at the Ann Arbor, Michigan drinking water treatment plant | place: USA: Ann Arbor
GCTACCTGTTCGGCAACATCCCGTGGATCAAGGACAACCTGACGCTGGTCATCCTGGCGATCATCTTCCTGTCGATCCTGCCCGCGATCATCGAAGTGATGCGCGCCCGGATGGGCAAGGCGCCCGCGGCGCCCTGATCCGCGTCGATCAGACCAGTCGGGCGAGGTCGGCTGCCTTGCCGATGTAGGTGGCGGGCGTCAGCGCCAGCAGGTGCGCCTTGGCGTCGTCGGGCAGGGCGAGCGTGCGGATGAACGCACGCAGGTCGGCCTCGGTCATGTGGCCCTTGCCGCGGGTGAACGCCTTGAGCTGCTCGTAGGGCTCGGGCAGGCCGTAGCGGCGCATCACGGTCTGGATCGGCTCGGCCAGCACTTCCCACGCATCGTCGAGGTCGCGCGCCAGCGCGGCGGGGTTGGCGGCCAGCTTGTTCAGGCCGCGCAGGCAGGAGTCGTACGCGAGCAGGGTATGTCCGAACGCCACGCCGAGGTTGCGCAGCGCGGTGGAGTCGGTGAGGTCGCGCTGCCAGCGCGAGACGGGCAGCTTCTCGGACAGGTGGCGCAGCATCGCATTGGCGATGCCCAGGTTGCCTTCGGAGTTCTCGAAGTCGATCGGGTTCACCTTGTGCGGCATGGTCGACGAGCCGACTTCGCCTTCCTTCACCTTCTGGGTGAAGTAGCCGAGGGAGATGTAGCCCCAGATGTCGCGGTTGAGGTCGACCAGGATGGTGTTCGCGCGCGCGAAGGCATCGAGCAGTTCGGCCAGCGCATCGTGCGGTTCGATCTGCGTCGTGTACGGGTTGAGCTCAAGGCCCAGCCGCTCGACGAAATCGTGGGCGAACTTCTCCCAGTCGAAATCGGGGTAGGCGACCTTGTGCGCGTTGTAGTTGCCGACCGCGCCGTTGATCTTGCCGGTGACCCGGATATGGATGATGCGGTCGCGCGCGGTGCGCAGGCGCCAGGCGAAGTTCGCCATCTCCTTGCCCATCGTGGTCGGAGAGGCAGGCTGCCCGTGCGTGCGCGACAGCATCGCCAGGTCGGCGTGTTCATGCGCGAGGTCGCGCAGGCGGCAGCCGAGCCTGTTGAGCATCGGCAGCATCACCTCTTCGCGCGCACCGCGCACCATCAGTGCGTAGGACAGGTTGTTGATGTCCTCGGACGTGCAGGCGAAGTGGATGAAGCCGGCAGCCTTCGCGATCGTCGGATGGCCGGCGAAGCGGTCGCACAGCCAGTACTCGACCGCCTTCACGTCGTGGTTGGTGCGGGCTTCGATATCCTTCACCGCCCTGGCGTCGGCGACCGAGAAGGTGCGCACCGCGTCGTCGAGGGCGGCGATCGCTTCCGCCGGGAACGCCTCCACCTCCGTGAAGTGCGGCTCTGCCGCCAGTGCCTTCAGCCACTCGACCTCGACCAGCACGCGGTTGCGGATCAGCGCGTACTCGGAGAAATGCGACTGCAACTGCTGCAGCTTGGCGGCGTAACGGCCGTCCAGGGGCGAGACGGCGGTCAGGGAAGTCAAGGCGGCCAGCGCGGCGGTTTCAGCGTTCGACATGTTTGCTCGCAGTTCCGGGCGTGCTGCAATGCAACGGCCCACGGGGGCGGGATCGTAGCACGTGGCCGCGGAGCGGTTGCTCCGCGGCCGGGCCGCGTCCGCCGGTCAGCCGCGGGCGGGCAGGGCTGCCTGTCGTCCGGCCCACCAGGCGCGCAGCACGCCCTGGGTGCCACCCTGGCGGATGATGTCGAGCGCCCGTTCGGGCAGCGGCTTGAAGGCCTGGCCGCTGCCACGGGTGTGGTTGAAGAACGCGCCGCTGCGGAAGTCGATCTCGACCTCGTCGCCATCGTCGACCAGGTCCGCGATGCCGGTGCAGCCGGTCATGAAGGTGAAGCCCAGTCCGATCATCGCGCGATAGGTGTTGTACGGCATCGATTCGCAGGCGAGCGCCAGGCCCATCGCCTTCATCGCGACATAGGCCTGGATGTGCGCCTTGCCCTTGCCGAAGTTGCGGCCGGCGATCACCAGGTCGCCGGGCTTCGCACGCTGGTGGAAATCGGGACGGCTGGTCTCGAACAGGTGCGGGATCAGCACCTCGGGATCCATCACGCGCCGGATCACGTAGTCGAACGAGATCATCTGCGCGTCGTGTTCGACGTCGTCGCCGAACCGGTGGCAGGTGCCGCGGTAGTGCCACTGGTCCGGGGTCATGCCGATGCTCCAGGGTGCGCGCCGGCGTCCAGGAAGGGGCGCGGATCGGTGATGCGGCCGGCCACCGCCGACGCGGCCACCGTGGCCGGGCTGCCCAGGTAGCACTTCGAATCCTTCGGGCCCATGCGGCCGGCATGGTTGGTGGCGGCGGTGGAGATCGACGTTTCGCCGGAATCCATCAGGCCCATGTTGCCGCCGGCGCAGGGCCCGCACCCGGCGGGCAGCACCATCGCCCCCGCGGCCATGAACACGTCGGTCAGGCCGTGCTCGGCCATCCGGCGCGCGCACTGCACCGTGCCGGGCACCACGAACAGGCGGGTGCCGTCGGCCACCCGGCGTCCCCTCAGGATGCGCGCGGCCATCTCGAAGTCTTCGTACATGCCGGAACCGCAGGCGCCGAGGTAGGCATGCTGCACCGGCAGGCCTGCGACATCGGACAGGTCGGCTGCATTGGACGGGCTGCCCGGCAGCGCCACCTGGGGTTCCAGCGCGGACAGGTCGAAGGTGAACTCGGCTTCGTAGCGTGCGTCGGGATCGCTGTACACCGGTTCGAACGGGGCCGCGGCACGTTGCCTGCACCAGTCGAGGACGCGCGCGGAGGGCGGCGCGAACACCCCGGCCACGCCCGCTTCGGTCGGCGAGTTGCACAGCGCGACCCGTTCATGCACGTCGAGCGCCTCGAGCCCGTCGCCGGCCAGTTCCAGGTAGCGGTAGTCGATGTCGATCGCCTGCGGCCCCTTCAGCAACGCATGGGTCAGCCGGAAGCCGGCGTCGCGGCAGGACACGCCGGGCCGCAGCCGGCCGGTGAGCGTGACCTTCACCGAGGGCGGCACCGTGGTCCACAGCGTGCCCATCGCGAGCACGCTGACCACCTCGGGACCGGCGCGCACCGGCACCGCGCCGATCGCACCGAAGTTGGAGCAGTGCATGTCGCTCGCGAACACGAACATGCCGGGCGAGACCAGCCCGGTCTCCATCGGGAAGATATGCCCGTGGCCGCCCTGGCCGACGTCGAAGAAGTGCCCGACGTTCCAGTCGCTCGCCGCCTTGCGGATGGCCGTGCCGCGTGCCGCGGCGCGCGGGCTCAGGTAGAGCACTTCATGGTCGGTGGCGAACACCACGCGTTCGGGGCGCGTGATGCGGTCGATGCCCAGTGCATCGAGTTCGCGCCGCGCGCCTTCCACATGCCCGTCGTGCAGGAACACCAGCGCCGGCTCGGGATAGACGACGTCCCAGGGCGCGACGGACGCGGCGCCGCTCGCGCGGGCGAGCACCTTCTCGACGGCGGTCATGCCCATGTGGGGGCCCGGCAGCGCGACGTGGCGTTCATTCCTGCGGGATCTTCGCCGCGGCGATCACCTTCGCCCACTTGTCCTTCTCGGACGCGATGAAGCGGGTGAACTCGTCGGGTGTGTTGCCGACCACCTGGAAGCCGTCTTCGGTGAGCCGTGCCCGGACCTCGGCCGAGCCGAGGGCCTTCACGAACTCTGCATGGAGGCGGCGGATGATGTCGGGGGAAGTGCCCGCAGGGGCGAGCACGCCGTGCCAGTTGATCATCTCGTAGCCCGGCAGGGTGTCGTTCATCGCGGCGAGCTTCGGCGCATTCGGGATCGGCTTCGATCCGGTATGGGCGATCGCACGCAGCTTGCCCGAGTTGACCAGCGGCCACGACGTACCCTGGCCGCTGAACATCATCGACACCTCGCCGCCGACCACCGCCAGCGTCGCCGGTCCCGTGCCCTTGTACGGGACATGCAGGACGTCGACCTTGCCGATGCTCTCGAGCAGCGCACCGCTGAGGTGCGAGGCGCTGCCACTGCCGGCCGAGGAGTAGGTGAGCTGTCCCGGGCGCGTGCGCGCGAGCGCGAGCACGTCCTTCAGGCTCTTCGCCGGCAGCGACGGATGCACCACCAGCATCAGGGGGCTCGCGATGGCGAGCGTGATCGGCGCGAAATCGCGGATCGGGTCGTAGGGCAGCTTGCGGTAGAGCGCCGGGTTGATCGCCAGCGTGCCGACATGGCCCATGAACAGCGTGTAGCCATCGGGCGCGGCGCGCGCGGCGACTTCGGCGCCGATGTTGCCGCCGGCACCGGCGCGGTTCTCGATCACCACGGTCTGGCCCAGGCCCTCGGAGGCCCGGGCCCCGAGCGCCCGTGCGACGATGTCGGTGGAGCCGCCCGGCGCGAAGGGCACCACGATGCGCAGCGACTTCGCCGGCCAGGCCTGTGCGTGCGCGGTGGCTGGCGCAACCGTCGTCGCCAACGCCATCGTGGCTGTCGTTGCCGCGAACGCGATCGCGAAGGCCGGTCGAATGCCGGTCATCCTGCGCGGTGAACTGCTGTCCATCGTCACTCCTCCTGCCGGGTCTGTGCCCGAAGGTACAATCTTAACAAACGTGGCACGCCGCCACGGAGGAGCAGGAAGATGGCAGGAGTGAAGGCTGGCATGAAGACCATCGTGATGGTCGCGCCCACCGGTTCGCGCTACATGAAGGCGGACCATCCGGCGATCCCGCTGTCGCCGCGCGAGATCGCGGACGACGTGGCCGCCTGCGTCGAGGCAGGCGCCTCGGTCGCCCACCTGCACGCACGCGGCCCGGATGGCCGCTCGACGCAGGATCCGGACGTGTACCGGGAGATCATCGAACGCATCCGCGAGGCGACCGACGTGGTGGTCCAGCTGTCGATCGGCGCGAAGGGATTCACCGTCGACGAGGCGCTTCGGCCGCTGGTGCTGGAACCCGAGATGGCCTCGCTGCCGATGCGCAACGTGGCCACGCACCCCGAAGAGGTGCACCAGATGGCGGCCGCGATGAACCGCAGCCAGGTGGTGCCGAGCGTGGATGGTTCATCGGTGGCGATGTTCGAGGCGGTGCGCGAGCTGCATCGAAGCGGCGTGTTCGCCGATCCGCTGTGCCTCGGCTTCATCCTGGGCGAGCCGGATACGCGCGAAGCGGCCGAGGAGCGCCTGCGTTCGTTCGCAGCTTCCGCGCCGGCCGGCGCGCTGTGGTGGTGCGCGAAGGGTGGTGCCTTTGCCGCGGAGGTCGCGGCGCTGGCGGTCGGCATGGGCGGGCACCTGCGCGCCGGCCTGGAAGACGTGGTGCCCGGCGAGGGCCGGCCGGCGGTCGGCAACGTCGAACTGGTACGGCGCGCGGCGGGCATCACCCGCGCGCTCGGCCGCGAGACCGCGACGGCGGCAGAGGTGCGTGCGATGTTCCAGGCCGCGCGAGGCTGAGCGCCCCGGCCGTTCAGCGGGTGCCGGCCGTCACCTTGCCGCTGCGCAGGTCCTCGGCGATCGCATCGGCGCCACGTGCCGCGACAAGCCCGTAACCACCGCCGCCGGGCGTGGACACGCGCAGCCGGTCGCCCGCCTGCAGCACCAGCATGCCCTTGGACGGCACGGTCTCGATGCGGCCGTCCACGCGCAGGATCTCGGAGGTGGCCAGTGCGCCGTCGCCACCACCGGCCAGGCCCGGTGCCTGCGCATAGTGGCGCTCGCCCCGGTGCGAGATCGATACCGGCCCGTGCAGCACCAGGTATTCGCGCTCCAGGCCGCAGCCGCCGCGGAAGGCGCCGGTGCCGCCGGAGTCGGGGCGGATCGCACAGCGCAGCAGCCGGATCGGCGCCTCGAGTTCCAGCACCTCGGCGGTGAGGCTCATGCCGTTGGTCATGTCGGTCGCGATGCCGTCGATGCCATCATGTCCCAGGGCCGCGCCGCTGCCGCCGTTGATCAGGTCGGTGACCACGAAGCGCCGGCGGGGTGCCGGATCGGCGCGACCCTGGCCTGCCCCTGCAGCCTGTGTGTCCTGTGCATCGGACGGCCACTCGCCGCCGAAGGCGAGCACCAGCACCGACGCGGCGGAGGCCGCCGGGAAGCGTTCCGGCAGCACCTGCGCCAGGGCGCCGACGATGCATGACGCGATGCGCTTCATCACCGGCGTGCGGCCGTTCACCGGCGCCGGTGCATCGGGGTTCACCAGGCTGCGCGGCGGCAGCTTCACGGTCACCGGCCGGAAGCATCCGCCATTGGTCGGGATCGCCGGATCGGTGATCGCACGCACGCCGTAGAAGGCGGCCGAATGCACGCCGGAGGGCACGATGTTCAGCGGCCCGCGCACCTGCGCACTGGTGCCTTCGAAGTCGAACGCGACGTTGCCCTTCCCGTCGAGGGTCACCGCGACCTCGATGCGGATGCGCCGGTCGAGGTCGATGCCGTCGTTGTCGAGGTAGTCGACATAGTGGTAAGTGCCGGCCGGCAGCGCCGCGAGCGCCTTGCGCGTCATGGCCTCCGAGCGGTCGAGCAGTTCGGCGAACAGCGCGCCGAGCTGCGGCCAGCCGTAGCGCGCGCCGGTCTCGGCCAGGCGGCGCAGCGCGATCTTGCCCGCGGCCAGCTGGGCATTGAGGTCGCCCTGCAGCGTGTCGGGAAGCCGCACGTTCTGCCGGATCAGCCGCAGCAGGCCATCGTCGATCACGCCGCGGCGCGCGAGGCGCAGCGCGGGCAGGCGCAGGCCCTCATGGAAGATCTCGGTCGCATGCGTGGGCACCGATCCGGCCATGATGCCGCCGACATCGACCTGGTGCGCCATCGAGGCGCTCATCGCCACGACGCGTCCGTCGACCACCAGCGGCATCACCAGCGCGATGTCGGGCAGGTGGGTGCCGCCGAGGTAGGGGTCGTTCATGATGTAGACGTCGCCGTCTTCCATCGACGCGACCGGGTACTGCGCGAGGATGCTGCGCACCGAGAACACCAGCGAACCGAGGTGGCTCGGGTTGGACCGCGACTGCGCGATCACCGTGCCGTCGGCGTCGAACAGGCTGCACGAGGCGTCCAGCGCCTCCTTGACCACCGGCGAGAAGGAGCCGCGGATCAGGCTCCACTGCATCTCCTCGACGATGCTCTCGAGCCGGTAGCGGATCACCTCGAGCAAAACGGAATCGGCACCGGCCACGGGTGTCTGGGCGGGAACGGCTGCGAGGATCTGGGTCATCGGCGTGGTGTGGGCGGCGCGAAGGAGAGGCTGGGAAACAGGACGCTTGCTGGCAGCGCCCGGCGCGGCGGTCCCTTGGACACGTTGCACCGGAAGTGTACAGGCAGGCACGGAACGGATAGCCCGAAAGGACCATTTTTCCCGGTCCTGGTGCAGGAGGCCCTGTCACGCGCAGCGCTCAAGATCCCTGCGGGCGGGCGGACCCCTCGCACAGCCCGACCGGGGAACGAAGACAATGACGCGTTGCATGATCGTCTGCCTGCGGGCGCTGCTGTGGGTAGTGGTTGCCTGCTTGCCTGTCGTTCCCGTCGCGGGCCAGGCTTCGTCTACGGGTGTGGTGATCAGCCAGGTGTATGGCGGCGGTGGCAACAGTGGCGCGCTGCTGCGCAACGACTTCATCGAACTGTTCAACGCAAGCCAGGCCCCGGTGGTCATGAATGGCTGGTCGGTGCAGTACGCGTCGGCCGGGGGCGCCAGCTGGCAGGTGACGAACCTGCCGGCGGTCACGCTGCAGCCAGGCCAGTACTATCTGATCCAGCAGGCACAGGGTACCGGCGGCACGCAGTCGCTGCCCACGCCTGACGTGGTCGGCGGCATTCCGATGGGTGCGGGATCGGGCAAGGTGGCGCTGGTACGGTCGCAGCTCGCGCTCACGGTGTCGAACCCCGCGGGCGGCAGCCTCGAAGACCTGGTCGGCTATGCGGCGTCCTTCTTCGAGGGCACTGCCGCGGCGCCGGGGCCGGCAAACGTCTCCCTCTCGGCGTTGCGCCTCGCCGCGGGCTGCATCGATACCGACAACAACGGCGCCGACTTCGCGACAGGCCCGGTCAATCCGCGCAATTCCTCGATCGTCGTGCCGTGTTCGGCGACCCAACCGGTGATCGCCTCCTGCCCGGCGTTCAGCACGGTGCAGGGCCTTGCCGGTTCTTCCGAAGTGTCGGCGACCGACTTCGACAGCCTGGTAAACGCGGCATCGATCACCGCCGGTGCCCTCCCGGGCATCACGCTGGACAGCATCGTGGCCGCACCGGCGATCGGTGGCAAGGCGACGGCGCGCATCCAGGTTGCCGCGTCGGTCGCGCAGGGTGCGTATCCGGTCACCGTCACCTTCACGAATGCCGATGCGGAAGCGCAGTCGGCGAGTTGCGTGGCCACGGTGACCGTGCTCGCGGCGCCCGGTGCGGTCACGCCGATCTACACGATCCAGGGATCGGGAAACACAAGCCCGATCGTGGGCCAGACGGTCACCACGCGCGGCATCGTCACTGCCGTGCTGCCGGGCCAGCGCGGCTACTTCATCCAGGACGAGATCGGCGACGGCAACGTGCTGACCAGCGACGGGATCTTCGTGTTCAACAACGCGCAGCCGCTGTCGGTCACCGTCGGCGAGCGGATCCAGGTCACCGCGACCGTCGCTGAATACAACGCGTTCGTGGCCGGCAATCCGTCGGTCACCCAGCTCACCAATCCTTCGCAGCTGATCAAGCTCGGCAACGGCACCATTGCCCCAGTGGCGGTCAGCCTGCCGGAAGCCGTCGATGGCGACCTCGAGCGCTTCGAAGGCATGCTGGTGCAGGTGACCTCGCCGATGATCGTCGCGCAGAACTTTTTCCTCGGCCGCTATGGACAGCTCACGCTGTCGGCGGGCGCGCGGCCGATCAAGCCGACCAACCAGTTCCGGCCGGGCACGGCGCAGGCGATCGCCGCAGCGTCGGCGAATGCACGCGCGCGGCTGGTGCTCGATGACGGCAGTTCCTCGGAAACGCTGTTCAGCGGCGTGGAGAACCCGAACCCGATTCCCTACATCGGCCTGCAGAACACGGTGCGAGCCGGCGACGTCGTCACCAACCTGGTCGGCGTGATCGACTTCGGGCGCATCACCAGCGGCGAAGGGCCCGAAGCGATCGTCGACTACCGGATCCATCCGGTGGCCGCGCCGACCATCACGCGCACCAACCTTCGCCCGACGCTGCCGCCGGTGACCGGGGGCACGACGCGCGTGGCCAGCTTCAACGTGCTCAACTTCTTCACCACCTTCGGCAATGGACAGACGGCGTCGGGCCAGTCGGGGCAGGGCTGCCTGCCGTCGAACACGACATCCGACTGCCGCGGTGCCGACACGTTGACCGAGTTCAACCGCCAGCGCACGAAGATCGTCGAGGCGATCTTCGCGCTCGATGCCGACGTGGTCGGGCTTATGGAGATCCAGCGCAATGGCGCAGTGGCGATGCAGAACCTGGTCGACGCGCTGAACGTACGCGCGGGCGCGGTCCGCTATGCGATCGTGCCGGAGCCGGCCACCGGCGTCGGCACCGACGCGATCAAGGTCGCGCTCATCTACCAGCCGGCGCGCCTGTCCCTGGCCGGCACCGGCCTGTCGGACACGAACCCGATCCACGACCGCCCGCCGGTCGCGCAGGCGTTCGTGTTGCCCAACGGCGCGAAGTTCAGCGTGATCGTCAACCACTTCAAGTCGAAGCGCTGCGATGGTGCCGCCGGCGCCGACCTCGACTCGGGCGACGGACAGGGTTGCTTCAACGACCGGCGCAAGCAGCAGGCGACGCGCCTGCTGCAGTTCATCTCCACCGTGCAGCAGGCGGCGGGCGACAACGACGTGCTGGTGATCGGCGACCTGAATGCCTATGGCAAGGAAGACCCGGTCGACGTGCTCACCGCCGCCGGCCTGCAGGACCTGATCGCCAACTTCGGCGGCACCACTGCCTACTCGTATGTGTTCGACGGCGAGGCAGGCTATCTCGACCATGCGCTGGCCACCGCATCGCTCGCGGCGCAGGTCACCGGCACCGCGCACTGGACGATCAACGCGGACGAACCGTCGGTGATCGACTACAACACCGAGTTCAAGCCGCAGGACCTGTATACCGGCGAGGTCTTCCGCTCGTCCGACCATGACCCGGTGCTGGTCGGCATGAACCTGGCCGGTCCGGCGCAGGCGCAGACGATCACGTTCCCGGTGCCGGCCGACCGTGCGCTGGACAGCGGACCGTTCGTGGCCTCCGCGAGCGCGACGTCGCTGCTGCCGGTGGTGTTCGGTTCCACCACGCCGCTGGTGTGTTCGGTCAGCGGCAGCACGGTCACGCTGCTGGCGGTCGGGGCCTGCACGATCACCGCGGACCAGCCCGGGAACACGGCCTTCCTGCCCGCGCCGCAGCTGGTGCGCACGTTCGCGGTGCTCGGGTCGAGCCAGTCGATCAGCTTCATCGCACCTGCGGATCGAGCGCTCGACCAGTCACCGTTCGTGGTCTCCGCCACGGCGAGTTCGGGCCTGCCGGTCGTGTTCAGTTCGGGCAGCACTGCAGTGTGCTCGGTGTCCGGCGCAAGCGTGACGCTGCTGGCCACCGGTACCTGCGTGCTGCTTGCCGACCAGCCGGGCAACGCCGGCTTCGCAGCCGCGCCACAGGCCAGCCGGTCGTTCGCAGTGACTGCGGCCAACGGGGCGGTGCCGCTGCCGCTGTGGGCGTATCTGCTGCTCGGTGCCGGGCTTCTGCATGCGGCGATACGACGGTCGCCGCGCCACGTCCTTTCCCCGCAACCCCTTTCAACCGATCGGAGCCAATGATGATCAGGAAACTTCTCGCATCGAGCATGCTGGTAGCAGGTTCACTTGCAGCTTTGCCGGCGCAGGCGATCTCCACCATCGCCTACTGGGACACGCTGGGCGCGCCCGGCAACCAGGCCACCACGCCGGGCGCCGGTTCCGCCAACGTGACCGCAGCCAGCATCGCCCGCGGTCCCGGACTGACGCCGACCGCGGCGGCCAATTCGTTCTCGGCCAGCGGCTGGAACGCGGGCGAATACTTCAGCCTCGGCTTCACCGTGGCCGACGGCTACAAGGTGTCGCTGGACAGCATGTACCTGGGCTCGCGTTCCTCGGGCACGGGCCCGGGCACGATGGCGCTCTACTACAGCGGCAATGGCTACTCGACGGCGCTGGCCACCTTCGACCAGTCCCCCGGCGCGAACTTCTTGAACTCGATCGTCGACCTCACTGCGCTGACCAACCTCGTCGGCACGGTCGAGTTCCGGATCGGCATGGTCGCGGGCGCTGCGGCGAACGGCGGGTCGGTGGCGTCGGCCGGCACGTTCCGGGTCGGCGGCTACTTCGAGAACGGTTTGTTCGAGCGTGACCTGCAGTTCACCGGCACCACGGACGCGATCGGTGGCGCGGTCGTGCCGCTGCCCGCCGCTGCCTGGCTGATGCTGGCTGGCCTCGGTGTCCTCGTGACGACCGCCCGTCAGCGCAAGGCCTGACCGGCTGCACAGGTCTCGTCCTGGGGTCGCAGGCGTGCGCGGCATCGCGATGTCGCGCACGCCGCGCGCCCGGATCAGCGTTGCTGGCGCGCCAGGATCAGCTCGCCACCCGGCGCCACTTCGCCGCGCCAGCCCGTGGGCACCAGTGTCGTGGTGTCGATCTGCTCCACCAGTGCCGGCCCGCTGAAGGATTCTCCGGCCGCGAGCCGGGTGCGGTCGATGATGCGTGCGTCGACCGGCGCGTCGGCACCCTGAAGCCATATCTGGCGGCTGCGTGCTGCCGCCGGGCTGCCGCCGCTCAGTGGCGCAGGGGGAAGGCCGGCCGTGCCACACACAGGGTCGGACGCGATGCCATGCACGCTGCGCAGGTTGACGATGCGTGCCGGTTCGCGTGAACTGTGGCCGTAGATGCGCTCGTGCGCCTTCAGGAAGTCTTCGTAGAGCTGCGCCAGCATCGTCGCCGGTTCGCCGGACGCGAGCGGCACCGACACGTAACTCGATTGGCCGATGAAGCAGACGTCTGCAAGGTGGCGCACGGTCATTCGCGGGCCGCTGCCATCCGCCACGTAGGCAGCGGCATGGCCTTCCTGGCGCATTGCCGCCGCGCAGTCATCATCGAGCGTCGCGAGCTGCGCCAGGATGTCCGCCGGATCGGCGCCGGCGATCGGCCGTGCGCAGGCGACCAGCGCCTCGTGTTCGACCGGCGCCGCCAGCAGGCCGATCGCCGACAGCACGCCCGGATGGCGTGGCACCAGCACCTCGGCGATGTCGAGCTCCTCGGCCAGCGCGCAGGCATGCAGCCCCCCGCCGCCGCCGAGCGCGACCAGGCTGAAGCCGCGCGGGTCGATGCCGCGGTGGATCGACGCCAGTCGGATGCCCTCGGCCATCTGCGCGTTGACCACGCGGTGGATGCCCAGTGCCGCGCGTTCGATGTCCAGCCCCAGCGGCTGCGCGATGCGTTCCCGGATCGCGGCGCGGGCGCAGTCGACATCGAGCGCGACCGTGCCGCCGGCGAAGTTTGCCGGGTCGAGCCAGCCGAGTGCGAGCGAGGCATCGGTCACCGTGGGTTCACGGCCGCCGCGCGCGTAGCAGGCGGGACCGGGATCGGCGCCCGCCGAGTGCGGACCGACGCGCAGCGTCCCGGCGCCATCGAGCCAGGCGAGGCTGCCGCCCCCGGCGCCGATGGCATTCACGTCGACCATCGCCACGCGCACCGGATGGCCTTCGATCGATCCTTCCGAACGCAGCAGGGGCACGCCGTCGGCGGCCAGCGCGATGTCGCAGCTGGTGCCGCCGATGTCCACCGAGATCAGGTCGCGCCGGCCGACGGCACGGCCGGTCATCGCGCCGCCGATCGCCCCGGCCGCCGGCCCGGACAGGAACAGGCGCACGGGCCGCGCGCGTGCGACGCCGGCCGAACTGACGCCGCCGCGCGACTGCATGATCTGCAGCCGGGCGGGAACCCCGGCGTCGGCCAGGCCTTTCTCCATCTGCGACAGGTACTGGTCTAGCACCGGCTTCACGTAGGCATCGAACGCGGTGACGCAGGCGCGCTCGTATTCGCGGAACGCCGGGTCGACCTCGGACGACAGCGATACGGCCAGGTGCGGATGCCGCTGCAGGATCAGTGCGCGCGCACGCTGCTCCTGCGCAGGATCGAGGAACGAGAACAGGAACACGATGGCGATCGCGCGCACGTCGAGCGCGACCAGTTCGTCGACCGCGGCCAGCAGCGCGGCTTCGTCCAGCGGCTGTACCACGCTGCCGCGGGCATCCAGGCGGGCAGGCACGTCGCGCCGCAGGTGGCGCGGGGCCAGGAACACCGGCGCCTGTGGCTTGAGCACCGTGTCGTAGATCTCGCGCCGGTTGCCGCGGCCGATCTCGAGCAGGTCGCGGAAACCTTCGCTCGCGATGAAACCGATGCGCGCGCCCTTGCGCTCGATCACCGCGTTGGTCGCGACCGTCGTGCCATGCACGAAGCGGCCGATGGATGACGGATCGACGCCCCAG
>LNFM01006024.1_pt1 | contig 13467 bp, 11 predicted proteins | sample 596031 | NCBI WGS metagenome assembly LNFM01 (sample SAMN04254537, study PRJNA301005) | activated carbon metagenome | isolation source: dual media filters at the Ann Arbor, Michigan drinking water treatment plant | place: USA: Ann Arbor
CGAGACGCCGGCTTCCTGCACCGTCGGCACATCCGGCACGGCGAACCAGCGCTCGCGGCTGGTCACCGCCAGGATGCGCAGCCGCCCCTCACGGATATGCGGGATATAGGCGGGCAGATTGTCCACCGCGATCTCGACGCGGCCGCCCAGCAGATCGGGCATCAGCGCCCCCGTGCCGCGATAGGGCACATGGCCGATATCCACCTGCGTGCGGAACTTCAGATACTCACCCGACATGTGGCCCGAGGTGCCGTTGCCCGGCGTGGCGTAGTTCAGGCGCCCCGGCTGGCGGCGGGCCAGCGCCAGCAGTTCCTGGAAGCTGTTCGCCTGGACCGAGGGGTGCACCACGATCGCATTGGTCACCTGGTTCACCAGCGCGATGGAGGCGAAATCCCGCACGGGGTCGAAGGGCAGGCGCGGATAGAGGAACTGGTTGATGCTGGCCGTGCCGATCGTGCTCATCAGCAGCGTGTGCCCATCGGGCTCGGCCTTGGCCGCGGCTTCCACGCCGACATTGCCGCCGGCGCCCGGGCGGTTGTCCACCACATAGCTTTGCCCCAGCAGGGCCGAGAGGCGCTCGGCCATGATGCGCGCCGTCACATCCGTCGCCCCACCGGCCGTGAAGGGCACGATGATCCGGCCCGAGCGGGTGGGGGACCAAGCTTGCGCGAGGGCGGAGGCGGGCAGCAGGGCGGGCAGAGCCAGGGCGGTGCGGCGTGTCAGCATGACGATTTTCCGGTCGGTTTGGGACGCTGGATACAGGCCACGCCGGATTTGGGCCAGCAGCCAGGACTGGCAAGCGGGACGCTGCGCGCGCATGATCAACCCAAGCGTAAGAAAGGCCCGCCCCATGTCCGAGATCATCCTGAATCGCCGCCTTTGGCTCGCCGCCCTGCCCGCGCTCGGCCTGGCCGCCTGCGCCAGCGATCCGGCGCCCGCGTCCGCGCCGGTGGCCACACCGCACACCCCGCCAGCCCCGGCAGCGGATCCGGCGCTTGGCCCCGTGGTGGCACGGGTGGAAATGAACAACTGGCAGGTGGGCTTCATCGGCCAGGTGGCCTGGGGCTCGGGCAGCATCACCTATCGCGGGCGGACGCATCGCTTCCGCGTGCGCGGCCTGGGCGCCGGCGGCGTCGGCATGGCGCGGGTGCGGGCCACGGGGCAGGTCTACAACATGACCAGCCTGGACCAATTCCCCGGCCTCTTCGGCCAGGCGCGCGCCGGGCTGGTGGCGCCGGGCGCGCAGCTGCGCGGCGGGCTCTGGCTGCAGAACACCGCGGGCGTGCGGATGAACCTGGCGGCCAACCGCACCGGCCTGGCCGCGCAGGTCGGCGCGGATGGGCTGCTGATCGAGATGGTGTGAGTGAGATAATCCGACGGGGGGGGGCTTCAACCCTCCGCGCGGATATTCCCGCGCTCGATCACCTCGCGCCACTTGTCGCGCTCGCGCAGCAGGCGGGCATCGCCATCGGCGGGCGTGCTGCCGACATAGTCGAAGCCGAGCTCGCCGAAGCGGCGGGCCACATCCTCGGCGCGGGCGGCGCGGATCGCGGCCTCGTGCAGGCGGTTGACCGGGCCGTCCGGCGTGGCCTTGGGCGCGGCCAGCATGGCCCAGGTATAGACGTCATAGCCGGCGAGGCGCCGGTCGCTCTCGGCCATGGTCGGCACGTCGGGGAATTGCGTGATGCGCGTCTCGGTCATCGCGGCCAGCGCGCGCACCGTCCCGGCGCGGATCTGCGCGGCGAAGCCCGGCACATCGCCGAAGACCATGTTCACCTCGCCCGCCAGCAGCGCCGTCAGCGCGGGGCCGCTGCCGCGATAGGGCACATGGGTCAGCTTCACGCCCATCATCATCTGGTAGAGCTCGGCGCCCAGGTGCAGCGGCGTGCCCATGCCGGCCGAGCCGTAGTTCAGCCGCGCGCCCTCGGCCCGCGTCCAGGCATGGAAGCCCGCAATGTCGCGCGGCGGCGCATCGGCGCGCACCACCAGGATATAGGGCGAGGTGGAAACCAGGCTGATGACGCGGAGGTCGGCCACCGGGTCATAGGGCATGGGCCGCATGGTGAGCGGCGATGTCAGGAAGGAGATGGAGCCCATCAGCACGGTGTGCCCATCGGGCCTGGCCTGCACCACGGCCCGCGTGCCGATGGTGGCGCCGGCCCCGCCGCGGTTCTCCACGGTGACGGATTGGCCCAGGAACTCGGTCATCTTCGGCGCCACCAGCCGCGCGCCGATATCGGGCGTGCCGCCGGGCGGGAAGGGGACGATCATGTTGACGGGACGGTCAGGCCAGTTCCCCTGCGCCAGGGCTGGGCTGGCGAGCGGCAGCATCAGCGCCGCGCGGCGCGGGATGCGGATGATCATTCTTGTTCCTCCCGGTCAGAGCATGATCCGCTGAGGCGGCATCGCCGCAACGGTTGATCATCCTCTCAGCTAAAGGCGGCGACGATACAGCGAAATCAGCCTTTCCCAATGACGTTCCGCCGCCGGCTTGTCGAAGCACCAGCGCTCGGGGAAGGCGAAGCCGTGATGCACGCCGGGGTGGATTTCCAGCTCGCCCCTGGCGCCTGACGCATCGAACAGCGCCTGGAATTCCGCCACCATGGGCAGCGGCGCCAATTCGTCATGCTCGGCGCAGCAGATATAGCGCTCGGCCTGGCCCTGGCCGAGGGTGAGGTGCGGGCTTTCCTCGGCATCACTCACCAGCCAGGTCCCGTAGATCGAGGCGGCGGCCGTGATGCGGCCGGGGAAGCGCGCCGCGGCGGCCAGCGCATAGGGGCCGCTCATGCAATAGCCATGCGTGCCGACCGCACCCGGCTTCACGGCGGGCTGCGTGTCGAGGAAGGCGAGCATGGCCGCCACGTCGGACATGACCGGCGGGATGGTCATCTTCGTGCGGATGGCGCGCATGCGGTCCCGCTCCGGGTCGCCCTGCTGGAGCACGCCGGAGCCGAAGACGCTGTCGCGCCCCGCGCGGTAATAGAGGTTGGGCAGCACCACATGGAAGCCGATGCTGGCCAGGCGGCGCGCCATGTCGCGCAGCTCCTCGCGGATGCCGGGCGCGTCCATCAGCATGAGAATGGCGGGGTGCGGGCCGTGGCGCTCGGGGTGGCAGATGAAGCTCTCCATCGCGCCGTCGCGCGTGGGGATGTCGAGCGTTTGTTCGATCATGATGTTCTCCCTGGCCGGGAGCTTAGCCCGCATTCCCCGCCATGCGCATCACGGGGGCCCAAGCCAGAGCGATTGGGTATCAGTCCAGGCCGAGAAGCGCCGCGAGGGGCTTGGGCGCCTCCCAGGAGGCAGGGTTGGGCAGGTTGTGGCGGAAGGCGCTGTAGACGCTTTCCTCCCGCAGGGAGAGCGTCGAGATGATGATGAGGATATAGGCGTATTTCGCGTCGAAAAATCCCTGGCTGCCCCAGGCGCCGAGGAAGGCGAGCTTCATGAAGCCCGTGCGGATGGCCTGGTAGGTCTGGAATACCCGCTCCTCGAACAATTGCTGGCTGGCCGCATAGGCCGCGGGCGTCATCGACGTGCCCATGGCCAGCCGGAAGAGATCCTGCGTGGTGCTCATCTGCTGCGCGACCTGCCGCAGCGCCCCTTCATGGACCAGCTTGCCGCCGCCAGGCGCCTTTTGCGGCGGGTTGGCGACCACGAGCGGCATGGAGGCCGCCGCGATCCGGCTGACATTGTTGTCGGTGAAATAGAAATGCACGAGCTTCGGCGTCGCCTTGGCGTTGCGCGCCAGGATCCCGAGGAAATGCTTGTACACCGGGTCCCAGCCACCCTGGGGCAACCGTCCCGCCATATGCTGATCCGCGCCCACCCGCGCCGCCATGTCGGCGATCCAGCGGGCATAGCGCACCTGCACGGGCAGGGCATTCCAGAGCTGGAGCCATTCGGGTGCGGGCTGCGGCGGCGGGCCACCATTGCCCGGCGGCGCGCCATATCGCGCCACCAGCGCGGCCTCGGTCGCATGGCCCACCCAGCCATCCTGCTTGAGCTGGTGCCTGGCCTGGAAGGCGCGGATGGCCTTCTCCAATGCGCCCTGCACAGGCTTGCCCATGCCGGGCAGCCTGGAGGCCAGCCAGTCACGGTAATCCGGGCTCAGATGGTTCATGCGGATCATCTGGTTCTGGGTGTTGGCGCCAATCTCGAACACGGTCAGGCCCGGGTCCCGGATGCCGAAATCCCGCTTGAAATCGCCCAGCACCCCGCGCCAGGGGCCGATGCTGCGCCCATCCACCAGGACGGAGCGCCCCATGATCCGGTTCAGCGAACGCTGCGCCCAGCGCAGATAGTCAATCCGGTCAAAGCCGACCGTCGCGGATGTGCCGCTCATGGACCCGTTCCTTGTGCAGAGCGGTGGAGCACCGCTGTTCCCATGAGCGGAGTATCCGGCGGCTGCGTCGCAGCCGTGTCGCGCGGGGGGGCGAGATTTGTCGCATGCGTCGCGCGGCCTTGTTGCCGGCTTGAGATCCGGAAGCCCGCAGCCGGGCGGGCGGGATCATTTCCGCCCCATCAGCGCCAGCCCCTCCGCCACCGAGACGAATTCGCCGCCCGCCACCACGCGCGCCTGGCCAAAGCGCTCCTCGAAGATGCGGCGCACCGCGGGCACGAGGGAGGAGCCGCCGGTGAGGAAGACGCGGTCCACCTGCTGCGTGGTGAGCGACGCATCGGCCAGCGCCTCATCCACCGCCATGCCGATCTGCTTGAGTTCGGGCGCGATCCAGGCCTCGAAATCCGCGCGGGCGATCTGGGTATCCAGCGCGAAATCGCCATGCGCGAATTGCAGCCGCGCCTGCGGCGCGCCGGAGAGCGCAGCCTTCACGCCGGAGATGGCGCGGTACATGTCATAGCCCACCTCATCCTCGATGAGGTTAATCAGGTGGCGCAGGCGCTCGGGCTCGGCCGCGTTGCGCGCCACATCGGCGATGTCGCGCAGGGTACGCGGCGCGCGCATGAGCGAGAGCAGATGCCAGCGCGCGAAGCTGCTGTACCAGGCGGGCGGGATCGGCAGGTCCGTGCCCATCACATTGTAGCTGCCGCCCTTGCCGAGCAGGGGCGAGACGACGTGGTCAATGATGCGGAAGTCGAAGGCATCGCCCGCGACGCCGACGCCGGCATGGCCGAGCGCGGTGACGCGCACCGGCGGCCCGGGCTCGAAGCGCAGCAGCGAGAAGTCGCTGGTGCCGCCGCCGAAATCCGCGACCAGCACGGTGGCGGGCTCGGTCAGGCTGGTGGCGAAGCGATGGCCGGCGGCGGCGGGCTCGAGCTCCACCTGGACATCCGCAAGCCCCGCGGCGGCGAAGCCCGCGCGCAACCGCGCATCGCCCAGCGCGTCATCCGCCGTCTCGCCGACGAAGCGCACGGGGCGACCGACGATGACGCGCGCAGCCTGCATCTCCGCCGCGAAGGGCGCGAGCAACTCGCGCAGGAAGAGGCCGACCAGCGCCTCCAGGCGGTAGGGGCGGCCCAGGATGCGCGTCTCCTGAAAGCTCTTCTGCGCCAGGTAGCTCTTCATCGAGAGGATCAGCCGGGCCTCCAGCGGATCCTCCAGATAGGCGCTGATCCCGGCCGGCCCCGCAGCCTGGCGCAGATGGCCCGCGCCATCGCGCCAGAAGCAGAGGATGGAGCGGAAGACCTCCTCCGTCGCGCGGCGCAGCACGCGAACCTCGCCGCCAGCGCCGAGGGCGGTCACCACGGAGTTCGTGGTGCCGAAGTCTATTCCGATGATGGGCTGCATGGCGCGCTTGAACCCGTCTCGCGCCCTCTTGGCAAGGCGGGGCTTTGCCGTGACGCTCTGACGCATGGAACCCATGCTCAGGCTGCTGGGGCGTCACAACGCCTTCAATGTCCGCAAGGTGCTCTGGCTCCTGGATGAGCTGGCGCTGCCCTACACACAGGAGGATTGGGGGCGGGGCTTCCGCTCCACGGATGATCCGGAATTCCTCGCGCTGAACCCGCTCGGCACCGTGCCGGTGCTGGTGGATGGGGATGCGGTGATCCGTGAATCCCATGTCATCCTGCGCTACCTCGCGGCGCGGGCGGGGGCGGAGGCGCTGTATCCCACGCCCCTCGCCGCACGCGGACAGGTCGAGGCCTGGATGGACTGGGTGGCCTATGAGATGTCCATGCCGATGCGCGGCGCCTATCTGGGCGGCGAGCTCGGCCTGGTGCCGTGGAACCGCGCCTCCTTCGTGCAGATGGGCCGCGCGGAATATGCGAAGCGCATGGGGCAGCTCGATGTGGCGCTGCGCGACGCGGCGTATCTGGCAGGTGCGGCCTTCACCCTGGCCGATATTCCGGCCGGCTTCGTGGTGCATCGCTGGTTCTCGATGAAGAGCGTGGAACGCACGCCCATGCCGGCGCTGGAGCGGTATTACGAACGGCTCTCGGAGCGCCCGCCCTATCGCGCGCATATCCGCAACGGGCTGCCCTGATCATCCGCGCCATGGCCGGGCGGGTTGACCAGCGCCCCTGCCGCGGTGGCGGCGCTGCTACCCGCTGAAGGGCACGTGCACCCAGCCCTGCATCAGCACCCGCGCGCTGCGGCTCATGATGGCCTTGGTGACCGACCACTGCCCCTCCACCATCAGCGCCTTGGAGCCCACGCGCAACGTGCCCGAGGGGTGGCCGAAGCGCACCGCCTCCGGCTCGCCGCCGCCGGCGGCCAGGTTCACCAGCGTGCCCGGCACGCAGCCCGCCGTGGCGATGGCGACCGAGGCGGTGCCCATCATCGCATGGTGCAGCTTGCCCATGGACATGGCGCGCACCAGCACATCCACATCGCCCGTGCCGATCTTCTTGCCGCTGGAGGCGGTGTAGCCCTTCGGCGCCGCCACCCAGGCCAGCTTCGGCGTGTGCTGCCGCTGCGCCGCCTCCTCCACCGACTTGATCAGCCCCATGCGGATCGCGCCATGCGCGCGGATGGTCTCGAGCTTGGCGAGCAGCGCGGGATCGCCATTGATGTCGTCCTGCAATTCCGTGCCGGTAAAGCCCAGCGCCTCGGCCTTCAGGAAGATGGTCGGGATGCCCGAATTGATCATCGTCGCATCGAAGCTGCCCACACCCGGCACCTCCAGCGTGTCCACCAGATGGCCGGTCGGGAACATCGAGCCGCCATCGGCGTCGTCGGCCGGGTCCATGAATTCGATCTGCACCTCGGCCGCCGGGAAGGTCACGCCGTCCAGCTCGAAATCGCCGGTCTCCTGCACCTCGCCCGCCGTCATCGGCACGTGGGAGATGATGGTCTTGCCGATATTGGCCTGCCAGATGCGGACCACGGCCACGCCATCATGCGGCACGCGGGCCGGGTCGATCAGCCCGTTGCGGATGGCGAAGGGGCCGACGGCGGCGGTGAGGTTGCCGCAATTGCCGCTCCAATCCACGAAGGGCTTGTCGATCGAGACCTGGCCGAACAGGTAGTCCACATCGTGATCCGGCCGCGCGCTGCGGCTCAGGATCACCGACTTGCTGGTGCTGGAGGTGGCGGCCCCCATGCCGTCGGTCTGCTTGCCATAGGGGTCCGGGCTGCCGATCACGCGCAGCAGCAGCCTATCCCGCGCGGGGCCGGGGACGCGCGCCACCTCGGGCAGGTCGTCCAGCGCGAAGAAGACGCCCTTGCTGGTCCCGCCGCGCATATAGGTGGCGGGGATGCGGATCTGGGGTGCCTGGGCCATGGATGCGTCCTGCGTCGTGTGTTCGGTGAAGTCCGGTTCAGCCGGCTTGCCGCGCCGGCCCTTCGGCCTCGAGGAAGTCCTGCGCGAAGCGCTGCAGCACGCCGCCCGCCTCGTAGATCGACACCTCCTCCGCCGTATCCAGGCGGCAGATGACCGGCACCTCGGCCGTGGTGCCGTCGCGCCGATGGATCACCAGCGTCAGCGTCGCGCGCGGCGTGCGCGCACCCGCCACGTCATAGGTCTCGGTCCCGTCGAGGCCAAGCGTCAGGCGGTTGGTGCCCGGCTGGAATTCCAGCGGCAGCACGCCCATGCCGATCAGGTTGGTGCGGTGGATGCGCTCGAACCCCTCGGCCACGATGGCTTCCACGCCTGCGAGCCGCACTCCCTTCGCCGCCCAGTCGCGGGACGAGCCCTGCCCGTAATCAGCGCCGGCCACGATGATGAGCGGCTGCTTGCGCGCCATGTAGGTCTCGATCGCTTCCCACATGCGGACCACCTGCCCTTCCGGCTCGATCCGCGCGAGCGAGCCCTTCTGCACGCTGCCATCGGCCTTGCGCGCCATCTCGTTGAAGAGCTGCGGATTGGCGAAGGTGGCGCGCTGCGCGGTCAGATGGTCACCGCGATGCGTGGCGTAGGAGTTGAAGTCCTCCTCCGGCAAGCCCATCGCCGCGAGATACTCGCCCGCCGCGCTGTCGCGCATGATGGCATTCGACGGCGAGAGGTGGTCCGTCGTGATGTTGTCGCCCAGCAGTGCCAGCGGCCGCATGCCGGTCAGCGTGCGCTCGCCGGCGAGCGCACCCTCCCAATAGGGCGGGCGGCGGATGTAGGTGCTGGGTGCGCGCCAGTCATAGAGCGGGCTGACCTTCTTGCGCGCGCCCTGGTTGCCGAACATCGGCGCATAGACCTGGCGGAACTGCTCGGGCTTCACCGCGGAGGCGACGACCGCATCCACCTCCTCGTCGCTCGGCCAGAGGTCCTTGAGGCGGACCTCCTTCCCGCTGGCATCCACGCCCAGCACGTCGCGCTCGATGTCGAAGCGGATGGTGCCGGCCACGGCATAGGCCACCACCAGCGGCGGCGAGGCGAGGAAGGCCTGCTTCGCGTAGGGGTGGATGCGCCCGTCGAAATTGCGGTTCCCGGAGAGCACCGCCGTCGCATAGAGATCACGGTCGATGATCTCCTGCTGGATCACGGGATCGAGCGCGCCCGACATGCCGTTGCAGGTGGTGCAGGCGAAGGCGACGATGCCGAAGCCGAGCGCCTCCAGCTCCGTCGTCAACCCCGCCTCATCCAGGTAGAGCGCCACCGCGCGCGAGCCCGGCGCCAGCGAGGATTTCACCCAGGGCTTGCGCTTGAGGCCCGCGCGATTGGCGTTGCGCGCCAGCAGCCCCGCCGCGATGACGTTGCGCGGGTTGGAGGTGTTGGTGCAGCTGGTGATGGCCGCGATGATGACCGCACCATCCGGCATCAGATCGCCATCCTGCTCCACCACCCCCGAGATGCCGCGCGCGGCCAGGTCCGAGACCGGCAGGCGGCGATGCGGGTTGGACGGCCCCGCCATGGTCCGCACCACGGTCGAGAGATCGAAGCGCAGCACGCGCTCGTATTCCACGCGGCCCAGCGCGTCAGACCACAGGCCCGCGGTCTTCGCATAGCTCTCGACCAGCTTGATCTGCGCCTCCTCGCGGCCGGTCAGGCGCAGGTAGTCGATGGTCTGCTGGTCGATGGAGAACATGGCGGCCGTGGCCCCATATTCCGGGGCCATGTTGGAGATGGTGGCGCGGTCGCCCAGCGTCAGGCTCGAAGAACCTTCGCCGTAGAATTCCAGCCAGGCGCCGACAACCTTCTCCTTCCGCAGGAACTCCGTCAGCGTCAGCACGATGTCCGTCGCCGTGATGCCGGGCTGCGCCCGGCCCGTCAGCTCCACGCCGATGATATCGGGCAGCCGCATCCAGGAGGCGCGGCCGAGCATCACATTCTCGGCCTCCAGCCCGCCCACGCCGATGGCGATGACGCCCAGCGCATCCACATGCGGCGTGTGGCTGTCGGTCCCCACCAGCGTGTCCGGAAAGGCAACACCGTCCAGCGTGGTGATGACGGGCGACATCCGCTCCAGGTTGATCTGGTGCATGATGCCGTTGCCGGGCGGCACGATCTCCATGTTCTTGAAGGCGTGGCGCGTCCATTCGATGAAGTGGAAGCGGTCCTCGTTGCGGCGGTCCTCGATGGCGCGGTTCTTGGCGAAGGCGTCCTTCTCGAAGCCCGCATGCTCGACGGCGAGCGAATGGTCCACGATGAGCTGCACCGGCACCACCGGGTTCACCTTGGCCGGGTCGCCGCCCTTCTCCGCGATGGCGTCGCGCAGGCCGGCCAGATCCACCAGCGCGGTCTGGCCCAGGATGTCGTGGCAGACGACGCGGGCGGGGTACCAGGGGAAGTCGATGTCGCGCTTGCGGTGGATCAGCTGCCCCAGCGCATCCGCCAGCAGCGCGGGCGCGCAGCGGCGCACCAGGTTCTCGGCCAGCACGCGGGAGGTGTAGGGCAGCGTGTCATAGGCGCCGGGTGCGATGGCCTCGACCGCCGCGCGCGCGTCGAAGAAATCCAGCTCGCTGCCGGGCAGGCGCTTGCGGTATTGCGTGTTCATCACTTTGCTCCCTGCCGGGTTCGGCCCAGCGATCTTGCTTCGATGTCACGGCCGCGGAAACCACCGCGTCCGCTTCTGTCGGACGGCATTCTGCGCGCCCCGGGCCGGGCCCGCCAGATGTGGCGGGGCGGAAGCCGGGATGCAATGCGCGCAGGTGGGGCGCGGCGCTTGGGCAGGCGGCCAAGAATCCCGCAGGACGGGATCGAGGGGCCGCCCCTCGAGCAGCCCGCCAGGGTGAAAGCCTGCGTGGCTTTCACGGTTTCCTGGCCCCTCCATACATCATTGATTTCATGAAAAAAGGAAGGTGCAGGAAACTCGTGAAAACCACGCAGGCTTTCACCCTGCCGGGGAGTTTGAGGGGCGGCGCCCCTCAATATTCTGCGAAGATCCGGTTCAGCTCTGCCCGATCCTGCGTCACGGTCAGGCCCAGCATCAGGAGGATGCGCGCCTTTTGCGGATTGAGGTTGTCGGCATTCACGAAGCCCGCCTCCTGCATCCGCGTCGTGTAGAACATCCGGCCAGAGCCCGCCCGCGTGCTGGCCGCAATGGGCGTGCCGGCGGCCATGGCGGCGGTCATCGCCTCGCCGAGCGCGGGTGTCACGAAGCTGGGCGCGAAGCCCGCCGAGACCAGGCCCTTGGCGCCGGCCGCGATGAAGGCCTCCACCGCCGCGCCATCGGCGCCGGCATAGCAATACACGATATCCACCCGCGGCAGGGCACTCAGGCCGCGCACGTCGAACTCCGTCTCACGCCCCAGCTTGCGCAGCGGGCGGCGGTACCAGGCGATGCTGTCCGCATCGGCATGCGCCAGGCAGCCGAAATCCGGGCTGCGGAAGGTCTGCAGGCGGGAGGTGCTGGTCTTCGTCACCTCGCGCGCCGCATGCACCTCGTCATTCAGCAGCACCAACGCGCCCAGACCGCGCGCTCGCTTGTCGCCCGCCACGCGGCAGGCATTGGCGAGGTTCATGCCCGCATCGGAGGAGAGGCCGGAGGAAGGCCGCTGCGCGCCCACCACCACCACCGGCACCTCCACCTTCACGGTGAGCGAGAGGAAATAGGCCGTCTCCTCCAGCGTCGCGGTGCCATGGGTGATCACGATGCCGTCGAGGTCGGGGATATCGGCCACCACCTGGTCGCAGAGGCGCACCAGCTCCAGCCATTCCTTGGGGCCAAGCGCGGTGGAGGGCACGGCCGCGTATTTCACCGCGACCACTTCCGCCACCTCATGCACCTGCGGCCAATAGGCCAGCAGCTGCTCGGCATCCATGACCTTCCCCAGCGTCGCGTAGTCGGCGATGTCGAAGGGACCGCGGCCGAGCGAGCCGATGGTGCCGCCAGTCCCGATCAGGGCAATTTTGGGCTTCGTCACTTGGCGGATTTCCTCTCGATGATGGCGGTGGTCAGGCGGGAGACGCAGAACATCTCCCCGTCCTCCCGCCGCAATTCGATGTTCCAGACATGCACGCTGCGCCCGATGCGCACCGGGGTGCAAAGCCCGAAGGCGCGCCCGCCCTTGGGCAGCGGCCGCAGGTGATTGGCGTTGATCTCAAGGCCCACGGCATGGAATCCCGGATCGCAGGCCATCATGGAGGCGACGCTGCCCAGCGTCTCGGCCAGGACGACGGAAACGCCGCCATGGATGATGCCGAAGGGCTGGATGTGCCGCTCATCCACCGGCATCTCGCCGCGCAGGAAATCCGGGCCGATCTCGGTGATGCGAATGCCCAGCAGCCCGTTCACCGTGGCTTCGGAGCGGGCATGGATTTCGTCGGGCGTGGTGATTTGCCGCCAAATGCTCAAGGGGGGTCGCCTTTCCTCGGGGGCGGGCAGTTCAGCCCTCATCCGCCTTGCGTGCAAGGCGGATGTCGCGCCGCAGCACCATGACGAAGTTCAGCAGCATGACGCAGGCCCAGAAGAGCGACAGGAAATCGAGGACCGCGAGTTCCAGCAACGGGATCATCGCGCGGAAGAATTCGGGAAACAGGAAGAGCAGCACGGCCAGTGCGAGGAAGGCCACGCGCAGCTCCGTCGTGCCGATCGAATCGATCGCGAGGTCATGCACACCCGTGATGATCAGCCGCGCGAGGGCGAGATTGCTAAGCAGCATGTAGAGCGAGAGGAGGAGGAAGGGCACCGGCAACGAGACCAGGCCCGAAAGCGCGAACCCCGCGGCCAGCAGAAGATAGGCGATGAGGTCCACGCCATTGTCGATGATGAAGCCCTGGATCTTGCGCTCGATGCGCCGATGCCGGGCCAGCCTTCCATCCAGGGAATCACCCAGCCAGTTCACCGCGAAGCCGACCACCACCAGCCCGAGCGAAAGCCAGGAGGTCAAGGCCAGGGCAAAGCCGAGGCAACCCAGCACCGCGCCCAGAATTCCGAGCGCGGTCAATATATCCGGCGTCACCCAGCGGGGCAGGCGGACCACAAGGAAATCGAGGATTTTCGCCTCCGGCTGCGCCAGGAGGCCGCGATTGACGCGTCTTGGAATCACGAGGGGTCGAGGACCGCCACCATCGCATCCAACGCCGTGTCGATCTGCGCCGTCTCATGTGCGGCCGAAAGGAAAAAGCGAAGCCGAGAGGTGCCTTGCGGCACACCAGGCGCGATGACGGGAAAGACGTAGATGCCGTGCTGTTCGAGATCCTGCGCCGCGCGGAAGGTCTTGATGTCGGTGCCGAGGATGATGGGCGTGACACCGAAGCCCCAGCTGGACCCGACATCCAGGCCCCTGGCCCGGGCACCGGCGATGAAATGGGCGCCATTGGCGCGCAGCGCGGCCACGCGCTCCGGCTCGCGCCGCATGATCTCCAGCGCCTTGAGCGAGGCCGCGGCCACCGGGGCCGGCATGCCCACGCTGAAGACCAGGCCCGGCGCGCGCGCCGTGAGGATGTCGATCAGCACCTGGCTGCCGCAGACATAGCCGCCGCAACCCACCAGCGCCTTGGAAAGCGTGCCGAACCAGATGTCCACCCGGCTCGGGTCCATGCCGCTATGCTCGGCGATGCCGCGGCCGGTGCTGCCCAGCACGCCCAGCGCATGCGCCTCGTCCATCATCAGCCAGGCCTGGAAGCGCTCCTTGATCTCGACCAGGCGGAAAAGGTCCGGCCCGTCACCATCCATGGAGAAAAGGCCCTCGCTCAC
>LNFM01012577.1_pt1 | contig 13467 bp, 12 predicted proteins | sample 596031 | NCBI WGS metagenome assembly LNFM01 (sample SAMN04254537, study PRJNA301005) | activated carbon metagenome | isolation source: dual media filters at the Ann Arbor, Michigan drinking water treatment plant | place: USA: Ann Arbor
TGGCGTTCAGCGTGGCCTACCTTTTGACAGGCAGCCTCGGGATCGCCAGCGCCATCGCGCTGATCGAACCGGCCGCGAATACCGTCGCCTACCTGCTGCACGAGCGGGCCTGGGCGCGCTTCATGCCGGGCTTTCATCGCGTCAGCGCACCGGCGATGACGGTGCAGCCGGCACATTCACCAGCGCCGCCAGCCGGCTGAAGAAGTCAGGGAACGTCTTGCCGACGCACCGTGGATCTCGCACATGGACCGGCACGCCACCGGCGGCCGCCAACGCGCAGCACATCGCCATGCGGTGGTCGTCGTACGTGTCGACCGTGGCTTCGCGCCACCGGGTCGGCCCAAGCACCGCGAGCCAGTCCGGACCCTCCTCGACCTGCGCGCCAAGCTTGCGCAACTCGGTCGCCATCGCAGCAATGCGGTCCGTTTCCTTGACTCGCCATGAGCCGATGCCGGTCAGCCGCGTACGGCCCTGAGCAAAGCAGCCGAGCACCGCGGCGGTCATCGCAGCGTCCGGAATCTGCGTGCAGTCGTAGTCGATCGCGCGCAGCGGACGTGAGGCCGAGGCTTCGATCCAGTCAGTGCCCATGTCGACGCGCGCCCCCATCGCGATAAGCAGGTCGGTGAACGCAACGTCTCCTTGCACGCTGTCACGTCCCACGCCCAGGACACGCACCGGGCCGCCCGCCAGCGCGCCGAGCGCAAGAAAGTACGACGCGCCCGAGGCATCGCCCTCGACCTGAAGCCGCCCGGGCGACCGGTACTCGCTACGCGGCACCGCGAAGCGCTGATCCTGCTGTACCACCGGCACGCCGAAGCGCGCCATCAACTTGACCGTCATCGCAACATACGGCTGCGAAATCAGGGCGCCGGGCACGTCGATATGCAAGCCCTCCGCCGGCGCCACCAGCGGTGCTGCCATCAGCAGGCTGCTGACGAACTGGCTCGAGACGTCGCCCTTGATCTGCACCGCCGCCCCGGCCAGCCTTGCCGGCGCGATCGCCAACGGTGGATAGCCAGGCACGCCCAGGTAGCTGACGCGCGCACCGAGCGCGTTGAGTGCATCGACCAGGTCGCCGATGGGTCGCTCGCGCATGCGCGCCACGCCATCGAGCTGGTAATGACCGCCAGCGAATGCGAGGGCAGCGGCCAGCGGCCGCATCGCCGTACCAGCATTACCGAGGAAGAGATCCGCCCGCTTGTTGGGAAAACTGCCGTTGCAGCCGGCGATGCGAACGCACTCGGGCGTCTCATCGATAGATACCCCGAGCGCGGCCAGCGCCTTGAGCATGACGCGGGTGTCATCAGCGTCGAGCAGGCCGATGAGTTCGGTGGTGCCCGAGGCGAGCGCTGCGAGCAGCAGCACCCGGTTGGAGATGCTCTTGGAGCCGGGCAGCGTCACCGCGCCCGCGGCGCGCGCGATCGGCGCCACGGTGAGCACCGCCGGAAACGACGTCATCGGCTCATTCACTGTCGCCTGCCTTGACCCGGCCGCCACGTCGCGTGCGACTGGCCAGATCGAACACCTGCATCAGGCGCGTGGCGTCCGCCTCGTCCACTGCGCGCTGCAGATCGTCGAGCATCGCCCGATAGCCACGCAATTCGGCTGACAACGCCGCGCGATTGGCCAGCGCGATGTCGCGCCACATCACCGGGCTTGCCGCAGCGATGCGCGTGAAGTCGCGGAAGCCGGCACCGGCAAACCCGAGCTTGCGCTCGCCGTCGCGTTCGCCGGCGATCTGCGCCACCAGCGCGAACGACAGCAGATGCGGCAGATGGCTGACGGCCGCGAAAATGGCGTCATGCTCGTCCGCCTGCATGCGGATTACCTCCGCACCGGCCGCACGCCACAGCCCCTCCACGCGCGCGAGCGCCTCGCCATGCGTGTCGGCCACCGGCGTGGTGATCAGGCGCTTGCCGCGAAACAGCGCGGCGTCGGCGTACTCGACCCCGGGCAGTTCGCCGCCCGCGATCGGATGTGCCGGCACAAACCGGCGGAACGAGAAGCTGCTGTTGGCCGACAACGCCGCCCGCGCCGCGTCGATCACGGAGACCTTTGTGCTGCCGACATCGGTGATCACCGCAAACGGCGGGGCATGCTGCGCCACTTCGGCCAGCACAGATGGCATCGCCCCCACCGGCACCGCGAGCAGGATCAGTTCGGCATCGACCAGCGCCTCGGCCACGCTGGCCGCCGCGCGATCGAGCACGCCCGCGGAGACGCCACGCTCGGTCGCCTCAGGATCAAGGTCGAAACCGATGACTTCGCTGACGACGCCAGCCGCGCGGAACGCCGCCGCCGCCGAGCCGCCGATCAGGCCGACGCCGATCAGAGCCAATCGCATCCGCGTCGCCTGCCGCTAGCTGCGCGTGGCGGCAAGCGCCAGCGGCAATGCCTCGAGGAAACGCGCGTTCTCCTGCGACAGGCCGACGGTCACGCGCAGCCATTCCGATAGGCCGTAATTGGCCACCGGACGCACGATGACACCGCGCTTGAGCAGTTCCTGGTACACGCGCGCGCCTGCGCCCACCTTCACCAGCACGAAGTTGGCCTTGCTCGGCACGAACGGCAGGCCGAGCTGCTCGAAACCTTGCTCGAGCATGCGCATGCCGCTGCGATTGAGCTCGTCGCTGTGGGCGAGGAACGCCGCGTCGCCGAGTGCGGCGAGTGCTGCGGCCTGCGCCAGCGAGTTCACGTTGAACGGGTGGCGCACACGGTTGAGCAGATCGGTCAGCGCCGGCTGGGCGATCGCGTAGCCGATACGCAGCCCGGCCAGACCATAGGCCTTCGAAAACGTGCGCGAAACGATCAGGTTCGCGAAGCGCTTGACCCAGGCTGTGCTGTCGAAGCGGTCGGCCGCCGGCAGGTATTCGTTGTAAGCCTCGTCGAGCACCACGACCACGTCCGCCGGCACCGCCGCCAGAAATGCCTCCATCTCAGCTGCGGCGATGAACGTGCCGGTGGGGTTGTTCGGATTGGCGACATAGATGAGGCGGGTGTCAGGCGTGATCGCCCGGCGCATCGCATCCAGATCATGGCCGTAGTCCTTGGCCGGCACGACGATCGCGCGTGCGCCGCGCGCCTGGGTGGCGAGCGCGTAGACGGCGAACGAAAACTGCGAGTAGATGCAGCTGCGGCCCGGTGCAAGTAGCGCGGACGCCGCCATTTCGAGGATGTCGTTGCTGCCGTTGCCCAGCGTGATCCACTCAGCCGGCACCTCGAACTTGCGCGAGAGCGCCGCCTTCAGTTCGAATCCGTTGGAGTCGGGATAGCGACCGAGATCAGCCATTGCGGCCTGCATCGCCGCACGCGCACTGGCCGGCATGCCAAGCGGATTCTCGTTCGATGCGAGCTTGACGATGCTCTCCGGCGCCAGCCCATGTTCGCGCGCCAGTTCCTCGATCGGCTTGCCTGCCTGGTACGGCGCGATCGCGCGTACGTACTCGAGCGCCGGAATCTCCTGTGCGCCTGCCTCATCCTGCGCCCGGATCACTGCTGCCATGCCAACTCCCTAGCCCGCCGCGGGATACGACCCGAGGCTCTTGTAGAACGCGCAGACCTCGTGCAGTGCGGTCAACGCGGCGGCGACCTTCGGATCGCGCTCGTGACCCTCGATGTCCACATAGAAAAAGTACTCCCAGGTGCCACTGCGCGCCGGCCGCGACTCGAATCGCGTCATCGACACGCCATGCCGATCCAGCGGCGCCAGCATGTGGAACACCGCGCCCGCCTTGTTCGGCACCGCCAGGATGAGCGAGGTCTTGTCGCGACCCGGCGGCGCCTGCGGCTGCGTGTCCTGTTTGCCGAGCACGACGAACCGGGTGCGGTTCTGCGGGTCGTCCTGGATGTGCGTAGCGACCGCGAGCAGGCCGTAGCGCTGGGCAGCGATGTCGCCGGCGATGGCGGCGACGGTCGGATCGGTCGACGCCAGCCGAGCGGCCTCGCCATTGCTCGCCACCGGCGCGCGCTCAATGTCCGGGTGATGATGGTTGAGCCACTCGGTGCACTGCGCGAGCGCCTGCGAATGGGCGCAGATGCGCTTGACACCTTTCATCGTGCCGTCGAGCGTGAGCAGGTTGTGATGCACCGGCAGCGCCACCTCGGCGAGGATGCGCAGCGGTGTGGCCAGCAGGAGATCTAGGGTGCGGGTGACCGACCCCTCGGTGGAGTTTTCCACCGGCACGATGCCGTATTCGGTGCCGTCGGCCTCGACCGCGCGGAACACGTCGTCGATCGACGCGCACGGCTCGCGCACCACCGAGGCACCAAACTGCTTCTGCAGCGCCAGTTCGGAGAACGTGCCATGCGGCCCCAGGAAGGCCACTGTGACTGGCCGCTCCAGCGCACGGCAAGCCGCCATCACTTCACGCCAGATGCCGCCCACGCCCGCCTCGGTCAGCGGGCCATGATTCAGTCCGGCGATCTTGCGCAAGACCTCGGCCTCGCGCTCAGGGCGATACACCGGCGCACCGGCGGCATGCTTGACGCGGCCGACCTCGATCGCCAGGCGGGCACGCTCGTTGAGGAGGTCGATCAGCCGGCGATCGACATCGTCGATCGCGGCGCGCAGCGGTTGCAGGCGGTCTTCCATCGTTCATGCCATCCGTCGGTGCCTTGCCCGTTGATCAGCCATGCGCGCGCTGAAACTCGCGCATGAACGCCACCAGTGCCTGCACGCCTGCCAGCGGCATCGCGTTGTACAGCGACGCGCGCATGCCGCCGACCGACCGATGGCCTTTCAGCTGCACCAGCCCGGCGCGCTCTGCTTGCGCCAGGAAGGCGTCGTTGAGCGACTCATCGTGCAGGGAAAAGGGCACGTTCATCCGTGACCGGTTGGGCGCGGCAACACGGTTCACGTAGAAGCCACCCGAACCATCGACGGTCGCGTACAGCAGCGCGGATTTCTCGATGTTCACCCGCTCGATCGCGGCGACGCCGCCCTGTGCCTTCAGCCACAACAGCACCAGGCGAGCGATGTACACGGCGAAGGTGGCCGGCGTGTTCCAAAGCGAGCGAGCGTCCGCGTAGACCTTGTAGTCGAGCAGCGTCGGCCAGCGGTTGGAGGCGTGGCCGATGAGGTCGTCGCGCACGATCACCGCCGTCAGGCCTGCTGGCCCGAAGTTCTTTTGCGCGCAGGCATAAATGAGGCCATGGCGCGCAACGTCGAGCGGGCGAGAGAGGAAGCTTGAAGAGGCGTCCGCCACCACCGGCACCGCACCAGTGTCGGGCACGTAATCGAACTCGACGCCGTGAATCGTCTCGTTCGGGCAGTAGTAGGCATAGGCGGCACCTGCATCCAGCGCCAGTTCGTCCTGGCGCGGTACGCGGATCGCCCCAGTGGAGGCGGTATCGGCAACGACATTCACATTGCAGAAGCGGCGCGCCTCGGCTGCAGCGGCGAGCGACCAGTGACCGGTCAGCACATAGTCGGCGTGGAACTTCGCGCCGAGCAGGTTGATCGGCACCATGGCGAACTGCTGGTGACCGCCGCCCTGCATGAACAGGACGCGGTAGTTGGCCGGCACACCGAGCAGTTCACGCAGCAGCGCCTCGGTCTCGTCCATCACCGCGACAAAAGGCGCCGCACGGTGGCTGGTCTCCAGCACAGAGAAACCGTGCTCGCCCCAGTCGAGCATCTCGGCCTGCGCCTGGCGCAGCACCGGCTCCGGCAGCACTGCCGGACCAGAAGCAAAGTTGAAGACGCGCGCCACGCGATCCGCTCTCGCGCGACCTAGTTCGTCGGCGGCGGTTCGTCGGCGGCGTTGTCGGCGCCGTCGTCAGCGCCGGTGTCCGCCGGGTCGCCATCGACGACATGACCATTGCCGTTGTCGGCGTCACGCTCGACGATGCGCTGCAGTCCGGTCAGCTTGGTGCCGGCGTCGAGCGCGATCAGCGTCACCCCCTGCGTGGCGCGACCCATCTCGCGAATCTCCGCCACCCGGGTGCGGATCAGCACGCCGCCGGTCGTGATCAGCATGATCTCGTCGTCGGTGTGGACGAGCGTGGCGGCCACCACCTTGCCGTTGCGCTCACTCGTGGCGATCGCGATCATGCCCTTGGTACCGCGTCCGTGGCGGGTGTACTCGGCGATCGGCGTGCGCTTGCCGAAGCCGTTCTCGGTGGCTGTCAGCACGCTCTGCTGCTCGTCTTCGGCAACCAGCATCGCGATCACCTGCTGGCCATCTTCGAGCTGCATGCCACGCACGCCGCGCGCCTGCCGGCCCATCGGCCGCACGTCGTTCTCGTCAAAGCGGACTGCCTTGCCGGAGTCCGAGAACAGCATCACGTCGTGCTGGCCGTCGGTGATCGCCGCACCGATCAGGTAGTCACCAGGATCGAGGTCGACCGCGATGATGCCGGCCTTGCGCGGGTTGGCGAAGTCGGTCAGCGCCGTCTTCTTGACCGTCCCCATGCTGGTGGCCATGAACACGAAGTGCTGCTCGTCGTACTGCTTGATCGCCAGCACGACGTTGATCTTCTCGCCTTCAGCCAGCGGGAACATGTTGACGATGGGCTTGCCACGCGAGGTGCGCGTGCCCTGCGGCACCTCCCACACCTTCAGCCAGTAGAGCCGACCGCGGTTGGAGAAGCACAAAATCGTGTCATGCGTGTTGGCGATGAACAGCTCGTCGATCCAGTCGTCTTCCTTGGTGGTGGTGGCCTGCTTGCCCCGACCACCCCGCTTCTGCGCCCGGTAGTCGGCGAGCGGCTGGCTCTTGATATAGCCGGTGTGCGACAGCGTGACCACCATGTCCTGCGGCGTGATCAGATCCTCGGTCATCAGGTCCTCGGCCGCGCGCACGATCTCCGACTTGCGTGCATCGCCGAAGTCCTTCTTCAGCTGCGTCAGCTCGTCATTGATGATCGCGACGATCCGCGCCGGGCGCGCCAGGATGTCGAGCAGGTCGGTGATGCGGTCCATCACCTCACGGTACTCGTTGACGATCTTGTCCTGCTCCAGTCCGGTCAGTCGCTGCAGGCGCATTTGCAGGATCTGCTCCGCCTGCGTCTCGCTCAGTCGATACAGGCCGTCGTTCTGCAGGCCGAACTGCGCCTCCAGCCCCAGCGGGCGATACGAGGCGCTCGACTCACCGGCGCGCGACAGCAGTTCGCGCACGAGCGAAGAGTCCCAGGTCCGGCTCATCAATTCGGTCTTGGCAACCGGCGGCGTGGGGGCTGCCTTGATGACGGCGATGAACTCGTCGATATTCGCCAGCGCCACCGCCAAGCCCTCGAGCACATGGCCGCGGTCGCGCGCCTCACGCAGCTCGTACACGGTGCGACGCGTCACTACCTCGCGCCGGTGCGCGAGGAAGGCCTCGAGCATCTGCTTCAGATTCAGCAGGCGCGGCTGGCCATCGACCAGCGCCACCATGTTCATGCCGAAGCTGTCCTGCAGCTGCGTCTGCTTGTAGAGGTTGTTGAGGACGACCTCCGGCACTTCGTTGCGCTTGAGCTCGATGACGATGCGCATGCCGCTCTTGTCGGACTCGTCGCGCAGGTCGGAAATGCCCTCGATCTTCTTGTCGTTGACGAGTTCGGCGATGCGCTCGAGCAGCACGCGCTTGTTCACCTGATACGGAATCTCGTCGACGATGAGCGCGGTACGTGCACCCTTGTCGAACTCCTCGAAGTGGGTGCGCGCACGCATCACCACCCGGCCCCGGCCGGTGCGATAGCCCTCTCGCACGCCGTCCAGGCCGTAGATGATCCCGGCGGTGGGAAAGTCCGGCGCCGGAATCAGCTCGATCAGTTCATCGATGGTCGCCTGCGGGTTGTGCAGCACGTGCAGGCAGCCATCAATCACTTCACCCAGGTTGTGCGGCGGAATGTTGGTGGCCATGCCGACCGCGATGCCCGCGGAGCCATTGACGAGCAGGTTAGGCAGGCGCGACGGCAGCACCGTCGGCTCACGCTCCTTGCCGTCATAGTTGGGCTGGAAATCGACGGTCTCTTTGTCGATGTCGGCCAGCAACTCGGCAGCGATCTTGTCGAGGCGGCACTCGGTGTAGCGCATCGCCGCCGCGTTGTCGCCATCGATCGAGCCGAAATTGCCCTGGCCGTCGACCAGCGTGTAGCGCAGCGAAAAATCCTGTGCCATGCGAACCAGCGTGTCGTAGATGCTGGCGTCACCGTGCGGGTGGAACTTGCCCATCACCTCGCCGACGATCCTCGCGCACTTCACGTAGGGGCGGTTGTGATGGTTGTTCGCCTCGTGCATCGCGAACAGCACGCGCCGGTGCACCGGCTTGAGCCCGTCGCGCACATCGGGCAGCGCACGACCCACGATCACGCTCATCGCGTAGTCGAGATAGGAGCGCCGCATCTCCTCTTCGAGCGATATCGGCAGGGTTTCTTTAGCGAATTGATCCATCGAGGGCGAGCCAGGCGCGCCGGTCAAGGCGCCGAAAATGCATGTGCGTCACCGGCTGCGACAACGCCTGCCCAGACCTGCACCCAGCAGACCACTGAACAGTCGATCGAAACCGCACGCAGGAGGTCCGGGAAGGCACGCTGACAGCCGCCGTGCCCGGCGTCGGTGAAGCCTGCGAGTTTATCAGCGCGGCCTCAGTCGCCACCGAACATCGGGGTCGCCGGCCCGGCATGGCACCATTGACTCCCCTCGGCGCACCGGCGATCGGCCCGGCTCTTCCCCATGCAATCCGTCGACACGCTCATCGAATGCCGCTGGATCGCCCCAGTCCAGCCGGCTGACGCCCTGCTTGAAGACCACGCGGTGGCGATCGACGCCGGCCGTATCGTCGCGCTCCTCCCGACCGCGACCGCTCAGGATCGGTTCGACCCGCGCGAGCGGGTGCAACTGCACAGTCATTTGCTGACCCCGGGCCTCGTCAACGCTCACACGCACGCCTCGATGACCCTGCTGCGCGGGATCGGCGATGACCTGCCGCTGCGTCGATGGCTGCAGGAACGCATCTGGCCGTTGGAAATGGCGCTGGTCGACGAACAGTTCGTTCACGACGGCGCCCAACTGGCGGGACTTGAGATGCTGCGGGCGGGCATCACGACCTGTTCGGACATGTACTTTTACCCGGAGAGCAGTGCCCGCGGCCTTCGCCGCGCGGGCATGCGCGCCGTCGTGGGCATCATCGCGATCGAGTTTCCGACGCGCTACGCCACCGACGCAGAAGACTATTTGCGCAAGGGGCTCGCCGCGCGTGACGCCCTGCGCGACGACGGGCTTGTCGGCTTCACACTGGCGCCGCACGCTCCGTACACGGTCAGCGACGCCACCTTGCGGCGCATCGCCATGCTGGCAGAGGAACTCGACCTGCCGGTGCACATGCATGTTCACGAGACCGACGAGGAAGTGCATGAGTCCGTCGCGCGCCATGGCCAAAGACCCCTCGCTCGACTGGATCAACTTGGCCTTGTCACCGAAAGACTGATTGCAGTGCACGCGGTGCACCTGACCGATGTCGAGATTCGCCTGCTGGCCGCGCGCGGCGTCAGCGTGGCGCACTGCCCGGCATCGAACCTCAAGCTGGCCAGCGGTTTGGCACCAACGGCGGCGATGCTGGCTGCGGGTATCAACGTGGTGTTCGGCACTGACGGTGCAGCCAGCAACAATCGCCTGGATTTGCTCGACGAGATGCGGCTGGCTGCCCTGCTGGCCAAAGGCGTCTCGGGTGATGCCGCCGCCCTGCCGGCGATGCAAGCGTTGCAGGCAGCCACGCTCGGCGCTGCGCGAGCGCTCGGCATGGACGCGCGGATCGGTTCGATCGAGGCAGGCAAGGAAGCCGACCTCGCCGCGTTCGATATGAGCGCGATCGAGACCACGCCGATCTACGACCCCGTGTCGCATCTGCTTTATGCGTGCGGTCGCGAAAGCGTGAGCGACGTCTGGGTCGCTGGCGAGCGTGTTGTGCGAAAACGACAACTGGCCCATACCGACGGTAACGCGCCAGACGGTGCACTCTCGCCCTTGATCGGTGCATGGCAAAATCTTTCGCGGCAGTTTTTGAAGTCGCCCTCCGGCAACCAGGCGAACGTATCGGAGCCGTGACTGCCGCGTGCAAGAAACCCGCTTCGGGACCGCATGTGCCGCCGTCCGATGCACATGTGCCTGCGACCACCTGTGAGGAGAAACATGAATAGATCCACGAAGCTCGCCCTGTTCGCTTCGGCGATGGTGGCCGTCTCTGGCGCCGCATTTGCGCAGGGCAAGGACATCAAGGGCGACCCGAAGAACAGTGGCTACGTGCTGAGTCCGAACGGCAACGTGGTCGTCGATCCATTTGGTCTGTGCTGGCGCACCGGGTCGTTCCAGAACAGTCAGGCGTTGCGTGAGTGCGACCCTGCACTGGTTCCGCCGCCACCTCCGCCACCGCCCCCACCTCCGCCGCCGCCGCCGCCCCCGCCGCCGCCCCCACCGCCACCCCCGCCCCCGCCACCGCCCGCACCGCCGGCGCCGACGAGCGAGAAGGTGACACTGGCGGCGGAAGTTCGCTTCGCTACCGCACGTACGCTGGGTGACCGCGACTCCGTGGTGCTTGATGACCTGGTCCAGAAGATCAAGGGCATCGCGCTGGAGGTTGTGATCGTGACCGGCCATACCGACAACGTCGGCAACGCCGCCGCTAACCAGCGCCTGTCGCTGGCGCGCGCCGAAAGCGTGAAAAAGGAACTGGTGGCCAAGGGCATCGATCCGAACCGGATCTACACCGATGGCAAAGGTCCATCGCAACCGATAGCAGACAACCGCACCGCCGATGGTCGCGGCAAGAACCGCCGCGTCGAGATCGAAGTCGTGGGCACCCGACCGGTCAAGCGATAGCGCATCGATGTGTCCTGAACTTGAAGCCCCGCGGTGCGGGGCTTCTTTTTTCACCCACGTGCGTCAGAGCAACACGCTGCGCCTTGCCGCGAGTGCGAAGTGTGAAGGTCGCGCGGTATAGTCGCTTAAGGACAACGTTGGGTCCTGCGCAGTTGGTCTTTTCTGCGTTTACCTGAGAGGAGAAACATGAAAAAAACCGCGAAGCTCGGCTGCCTGGTCGCTACGGCGATGGTGGTCGCGTCAGGCGCGGCGTTTGCGCAAGGGAAAGACATGCCAAAAATGCCCCGGCCTATGTTCTGGATCCGCGCGGGAACGTCGTGATCGACCCGTTTGGCCTGTGCTGGCGGACGCCGGCATGGACGCCACAACTGGCAGGTATCGACGGCCCGAAGGGCGCCGGATGCGCCTGCGACAAGGCAGCCTTGCCGAAGGAAGTGTGCGAACCGCCGCCACCTCCTCCGCCGCCAGCGCCGCCTCCACCGCCGGCCGCACCGCCGCCGCCTCCGCCTCCGCCGCCGCCACCTCCCCCGCCGCCGCCGCCCGTTCCGGTCACTGAGCGCGCGACACTCTCTGGCGATGCGCTGTTTGATACGGGCAAGTCGACGCTGCGACCGGGCGCACAGAAGCAGCTCGAAGAGCTGTCGCAGAAGGCACGCGGTTACGGAGAGCAAGGCTACAAGCTCGAGGTCATCGTGGTGGTCGGCCATGCCGACAGCACGGGCAGTGCTGCCCTGAACGAGCGGCTGTCGCTGGCACGCGCCGAAGCCGTGAAGAAGTTCCTGGTCGACAAGGGTGTCGAGCCGAACCGTATCTACACGGAAGGCAAGGGCTCACGTCAACCGATAGCCGACAACAAGACCGCTCAAGGCCGGCAGCAGAACCGCCGCGTCGAGATCGAGATCGTCGGAACCAAGACGGTCGTCAAGTAGCGATCGGCTTTGCATCACACGGCCCCGCGCTTTGCGCGGGGCTTTTTTTTGCCTGCCGCCCGTTTGCGCTGGCAATGGGCGCATCTCGCAAGCGCTCCAAGCGGCAGCGGATAACATTCGACCGGATCCGTTCATCGAATCGCCACCATGACTGCCAATGCCGACCCCGCCGAACTTCAGCGCTTCAGTGACATCGCACATCGCTGGTGGGATCCGCTGGGCGCGATGCGGCCGCTGCACGAACTGAATCCGCTGCGCCTGCAGTGGATCGATCGCAAAGTGTCGCTCGCGGGCAAGCGCGTCGTCGACGTTGGCTGCGGCGGTGGCGTGCTGGCAGAAGCCATGGCGAACCAGGGCGCGCAGGTCGTCGGTATCGATCTGGCCGCCAAGCTGCTCAAGGTCGCGGAGCTGCACGCACTGGAATCCGGCGCCAACGTCGACTACCGCCATACCTCGGCAGAGGACCTCGCGGCCAAGGAGCCGGGCAGCTTCGACGTCGTCACCTGCATGGAAATGCTGGAGCATGTGCCCGATCCTGCCAGCGTGGTACGCGCCTGCGCCAACCTGGTCAAGCCGGCGGGTTGGGTCGTTTTCTCGACCATCAACCGCAATCCCAAGTCATTCGTGTTCGCGATCCTAGGCGCCGAGTACGTGCTCGGCCTCCTGCCGCGCGGCACGCACGAGTACGCGAAATTCATCAAGCCCAGTGAGTTGTCTTCCTTTGCGCGCGCTGCCGGTCTGATTACCAGCGAACTGATCGGCATGACCTACAACCCGGTCACGCGCCACTTTGCGATGGCAGCCGACACCGATGTGAACTACTTCATGGCCTGTCGAAAGTCCCCGCCATGAACCCGCCGCACCGGGCTCGCCTGGTTCTATTCGACCTTGACGGCACGCTGGCAGACACTGCGCCCGATCTGGCCGCCACGGCCAATGCAATGCGTCTGTCCCGGGGACTTGATGAGCTGGCGTACGCCGACCTGCGTCCCCTGGCGAGCCACGGTGCGCGCGGCCTGCTCGGCCGGGCGTTCGGAGTCGTCCCAGGAGACCGCACCTACGACACGCTGCGTGACGAGTTCTTCGAACGCTATGAAGCGGCGCTGTGCGTGCACTCGCGCCTATTCGACGGCATCGAGGCACTTCTGGACACACTCGAACGGGATCAGCGGCGCTGGGGCATCGTCACCAACAAGATCGCCCGCTTCACCGATCCACTGGTACGCGCGCTGAATCTGCATCGGCGGGCCGCCTGCGTGGTCAGCGGTGACACCACCGCGCACGCCAAGCCGCATCCCGCACCGCTGCTCTACGCTGCTTCGACTGCCGGACTGTCGGCCGCCGATGCCGTCTACGTGGGCGATGACCTGCGCGACATCACCGCCGGCCGCGCCGCCGGCATGAGCACGATCGCAGTGCGTTACGGGTATCTGGGGGAGGCAACACCGATCGAAAGCTGGAGCGCCGATCACATCGCCGACACACCCGTCGCCCTGCACGATCTGCTCGTCACGAAGGACGGCCGGACCGGTTGACAAGTCGGACGCACGGCGCAAGGTCCACGCCGGCCGATTGCGCCGCGTCCCATGGGCCTTGATTCGTGGATCGCTGTACCCATCTACCGCGTACACTGCAATCGCTTTTCTGGGGGCGACCTGGTTTCGACGTGGGTCGTGAAACATGGCAGTGCATGCCGAGGTCCAGTCACCTCGTAAATCAGCTGGAAAACCACAAACGCCA
>LNFM01031567.1_pt1 | contig 13466 bp, 10 predicted proteins | sample 596031 | NCBI WGS metagenome assembly LNFM01 (sample SAMN04254537, study PRJNA301005) | activated carbon metagenome | isolation source: dual media filters at the Ann Arbor, Michigan drinking water treatment plant | place: USA: Ann Arbor
GATCGGGCCGAACTGGCGCCTGCGCACCCTGGCGATCTGGTGGTGGTTTACCAGTCGGGCGCTTACGGACCGAGCGCCAGCCCCCAAGCCTTTCTGGGCCATCCGCGCTGCGCGGAAGTGCTCGTTTGACGCTGGGCGCTGCCGTGCGGCCGACAGGCTGGCACGCCGCTTTGCCGGCACTCCTGTTGTTGCTGGGCGCAGGCTTGGGGCTTGCATCGCTGGGCGTTGCTGTCCAGCACCCGGTCTTGCCGCTGGCCGCCCCGGTAGCGACCCTGCTGCTCGCGATCGGCATCGCCGTTCGGCCGCAGGGCTTGTGGTTCCTGCTGCCTGCGGCGTTACCAGTGATGAGCTTTGCGCCCTGGACCGGATGGTGGCTTCTGGATGAATCCGATGCGATGGTGCTGGCGTGCCTGGGTGGTGCGTTTGTTCGCTGGGGGCACGACGTCTGGCACAAAGCGCCGCGCGATGGCAAGCAATTCCCCACGGTTTTTGCTGTGCTGTGGTGTGCGCTGGCCTTGTCGCTGCTTGTGGGTGTGTCGCGCGGTTTGTCGGACGCGGGGATCGACTGGGCAACCATCCCCCTGTGGAACGAGGCCATGTACGCCGGGTATGACAGCCCGTGGAACACGTGGCGCGTTGCAAAAAGCATGGTCTGGGCCTTGCTGCTGGGGTTGTTGCTGCAAGCCCCGGCCAACACCGCCGCGGCCAGCATTCCTCGGCGGGTGGCGCGCGGCATGGTGGCGGGTCTGGGGCTGGTCTGCATCGTCGCGCTGTGGGAGCGCGCGGTGTATGCCGGCATCCTGGATTTCAGCCGCGCTTACCGCACCAGTGCCTGGTTCTGGGAAATGCACGTGGGTGGCGGTGCCATCGACGCTTACCTGGCCATGGCTGTTCCGTTTGCCGCGTGGGCCATGTGGACATCACCCACCGCATGGCGTTGGGCTGGCGCCAACGCCTTGATGGTGCTATCGGTCTACGTGGTGCTCACCACGTACTCGCGTGGCGTGTATCTGGCGGTCTTGATGGCCTTGCTGTTCATGGGCATCACCGCCTGGTTCTTCAAGCTGGTGCCCGCCGCTGGACCGACCTGGGGTCGTCGGTCCCTGTTCGCCATGGCGTCGACCTTACTGCTTGAAAGCGCGCTGGTGCTGGGCGGCGGCTCGTTCATGGCCGATCGCCTGGCGCAATCCGACTCGGACCTTGTCGGGCGCCTGCAGCATTGGCGCTCGGGCCTGCATTTGTTGCAGACACCCACGGCTTGGACCGCCGGCCTGGGCATGGGGCGGTTTCCTTCGCACTACAGCCGTGAGGTCGCCGGCGGGCACTATCCGGGAGCGGTCTTGTGGCGCAAGGACGAGATGCAGCAGCCCCATGTATTGCTCTCTGTTGGGCGGCAAAGCGGACAGCGAGCTGATCTGTTCGCGTTGACGCAGCGCATCGACCTCACCGACGCTGGTCCTGTCCGGGTGCGGCTGCGCGCCAACGTCGAGCAACCCTCCAGGCTGCTGGTAAGCGTGTGCGAACGCCACCTGCTCCACGACTTTTCGTGCCAGCGGCGGTGGGTACGGTTGAAACCTTCGTCGGACACGGGCAGCAGCTGGGTCGAACTGCGCATGGGTCCGAGCATCGCCGAGGGAACAAAGGGCGTTGCGAGCTGGCGGGAGAGCGTGCTGGCACTCTCGCCCGCGCAGCTCGGGCAGACCATTCGAGTCGAGAGCGTCGAACTGTGGGATTCAAGCGGTGCCCAGCGGCTGCTCAATGCCGATTTCTCCCAGGGTCTGCAACACTGGTTGCCGATGGCTCAGGGACAGTTCCAGCCTTGGCACATCGACAATCTCTATCTTGATGTGCTGATCGAACGGGGTCTGCTCGGCTTGTTTGTTCTTGCCTTGTGGGTGCTGTGGGCCCTGAACTGCCTCTGGAGATGGCGGCGACACGGTGCCTCCGAAGCGTGGGTGATGGCGGCGTCCTTGATGAGCATCTTGATTCTTGGAGCCGTGATCAGTGTCACGGAAGTGCCGCGTGTGAGCTTGATACTGATGATTTTGTTGTGGTCAAGCAGCGGATTTCGTGGACAAATAGAGGATGTTTCACGGTGTTACAAGTTGTAGTCCTTTGCATTACGATGTAATGTCTTTGGTGCCGTTGTCCGTCCCGCAGCGCCATCATTCGAAAATACTCAGGGACTTTCGCTTTGATCAAAATCTTTAATCATTACTTCCACCGTAGAACGGTGCTCCAGGTCATGCTCGACATGGGGCTGGTGGTTGGCGCGCTCATGCTGGCGCTGTTCATCCAGTCCAATCCCGCGTTGCTCGGAGCCTCTGTGGTGACCGAAGGCCTGACCCGAGGCGTGTTGATGGCGCTCGGCATGCTGGCCGTGAATTCAGCCCTCGGTTTTTATGAGCGCACCCGCAGCAAGACCACGGGGCAGATGCGTGCCCGGGCGGTGTTGTCTTTCGTATTGTCTGGAGCGATCGCAATCGCGGTCTTGTGGCTGTTGCCGCTGGAGCCCTCCTACGACGCCAAATGGGTTGCCTTGATCGTGCTGGGCACCACTGGTTTCATGCTCACCCACCGCGTGCTAGTCGGCGAAATGCTGCCCAAGTCGATCACCCGCCGCAAGGTGTTGGTCTACGGCACGGGTGAGCGTGCACAGATGGTCGGGAAGTCCTTGACGCACTCCAGCGCAAACGTCGAGTTGGTCGGCTACTTTGCCAGTCCCAACGAAACCGAACACAAGGTGACTTCCTGGGCCACGCTGGCTCCCGGCGAGCGCCTCAACGATCTCGTGCAAAGGGCAGGGGTTGACGAGATCGTGGTGGCATTGAGTGAGCGCCGCGGCGGCAGCATGCCCATGCGCGAATTGCTCGATTGCAAATTGCAAGGGGTGCGGGTGTCCGACATCGCCACCTACTTTGAACAGAATCTGGGGCAGATCCGCCTGGAGTCGGCGTCGGCGGGTTGGCTGATCTTCGGAGAGGGCTTCAACCAGGGGTTTGTCCGCACGACCGTCAAACGGCTGTTCGACATCGCCGGGGCCCTCGTCCTGATCGTGGTGTCGCTGCCGCTGATGGTGCTGACGGCTGTGGCGATCAAGCTGGAGAGCCGTGGCCCGGTCCTGTATCGGCAGGAGCGTGTGGGGCTCAACAGCCAGACGTTCAGTGTCGTGAAGTTCCGCAGCATGCGCACCGACGCTGAAAAGGACGGCGTGCCCAAGTGGGCAACCGCCGCTGACAGCCGGGTGACCCGCATCGGACGCATCATCCGCAAGCTGCGCATTGATGAGTTGCCACAGCTGTTCGGCGTGCTCAAGGGTGACATGAGTCTGGTCGGCCCGCGCCCGGAGCGACCGTACTTTGTTGATCAACTCACGCAGGACATTCCTTTCTACGCGGTGCGACACAGCGTGAAGCCCGGTGTGACGGGCTGGGCGCAGGTCAGTTATCAATATGGCGCGTCTCGCGAAGACACCATCGAGAAGCTTCAGTACGACCTGTACTACGTCAAGAACCACTCGCTGTTTCTGGATCTCGTGGTGCTCTTCGAGACCATCGGGGTTGTGTTGACGGGCAAAGGTGCCCAGTAACCGTTCCTGGTTCATGTTTGCAGGGCGTGCGGCATGAACGGCTTGGGCAACTCCATCGTTGTGTGGGGCTACGCAGCGGCGTGCCTCTCCTATGCGCTGCTTGCGGTGATGGTGGGACTCCAGGGCTACCTGAAGGCGCCAGTCAACAAGCCCGGAGCGGCCGTGCTGCTCGCAGCGGTGCTGACCTCTGCCTGGGCTGTTTTGAGTCTGGTCGCCCTGTCTGTGCCGGTGTGGTGGGTGTGGTCTGCGGTGGCCGATATCTGCCGCTACGCTGCCTGGTTCGCATTCGTGGTGCACCTGTTCCGCGCCAGCACCGAGCAGGGCCGTACCCCCGAGGCTGCTCCGTGGATGCTGCCTCTGGCGGTGGCGCTGCCGGTGCTCAGCCTGCTGAGCCTGATGTTCACGGCCATCTGGTTCAAGGGCGGCACCGATGCCCCGGTCGGACTGTTTCTGACCTTGATGTTGCTCGCTGTGCTGGGCTTGGTGCTGGTTGAGCAGCTGTTTCGCAACCTGCCAGAAGACGCGCTCTGGAGCGCCAAGCCCATCTGCCTCGGACTTGCAGGCACCTTCCTGTTTGATCTTTATGTGTTTTCGCAGGCGGTGCTTTTCAGCGGTATTGACGAAGATGCATGGAACATCCGCAGCCTCGTGCATGCGGCCTTGATGCCCCTCTTTCTCCTCTCCACAACCCGTCACCGGGACTGGATTTCCAAGATCCGGGTTTCGCGCAAGGTGGTGTTCCATTCGGCGACGCTGTTGATGGCCGGTGGCTACCTGCTGTTCATTGCCGGCGTGGGTTACTACGTGCGCTACTTCGGGAGTGACTGGGGCCGGTCTCTGCAGTTGGCCATGGTGTTTCTGGCGCTCGTGTTGCTGGTGGCGCTCGCCTTGTCGCGAACATTTCGAGCCCGCTTGCGCGTGATGCTGGGCAAGCACTTCTTCAGCTACCGCTACGACTACCGGGAAGAGTGGCTCAAGTTCACCCAGACCCTGTCGGCCAGACATGCTGGAGAGTCCTTCGGGTGTGTTGTGGCTGCGGCGCCCCGACGAGCAGCTGTATCGGCAGGTCGCACGCTGGAACCTTCCTCACGTTTCCGAGACCGAGCTTGCGGATTCCGCCTTGTTGGGCTTCATGCAGCGAACGGGCTGGGTGGTCAATCTTGAAGAGTACCGACGCCAGCCGGAACGCTATGAAAACCTGAAGTTGCCGCAGTGGCTGACGCTTCAGCCTCAGGCCTGGCTGCTGGTGCCCTTGTGGCTGGGCCACGAACTGCTGGGGTTCGTGGTGCTCAGCAGCCCGCGCACCCGCGTGGACGTGAACTGGGAGGTGACTGATCTTCTCAAGACCGCAGGACGACAGGCTGCCAGCTTTCTGGCGCAGGTGCAGTCCACCGAGGCGCTCCTGGAGGCGCGCAAATTTGAGGCCTTCAGTCGAATGTCGGCGTTTGTGGTGCACGACCTGAAGAACATCGTGACCCAGCTGTCATTGATGGTGAAGAACGCCAAGCGTCTGAGCCACAACCCGGAGTTTCAGGCTGACATGTTGATGACGGTTGAGAACTCGCTGGAGCGCATGCGCCAGCTGATGCTGCAGTTGCGTGAAGGTGCTGCTCCGGGCGGTGCTGCCGTGGGCGTGGACCTGGGCCGAATCGCGCGGGGACTCGCTTCCAGCGTCTCTCGCCGGGGACGCGAGCTGGAGCTTCACGTGGAGCCTCGCGTGGCAACGCGCGGCCACGAAGATCGCCTTGAACGGGTCATGGGGCACCTCGTGAGCAACGCGCTGGATGCCACCGACGCGCAGCAGCGCGTGTGGCTCAAGATCGAACGCTACGGCAGCCACGCCCGCGTGGAAGTCGGGGACAATGGCATGGGGATGTCTGAGCAGTTCGTGCAAGAGCGGCTCTTCAAACCGTTCCAGACCACCAAGGAGGCCGGCATGGGCATCGGCGCCTACGAGAGTTTTCAATACGTGCATGAGCTGGGCGGCAAAGTGTCGGTTGACAGCAAGGAGGGTGAGGGCACCGTCGTCACCTTGCTGCTGCCGCTGATTGAGTCTTTCAGCGAGTCGGACTGGCATCAAATGGGAGAGGCATGAGCTCAGACAAAGGACCGCAGTTGCTGATCGTTGAGGATGATCTCGCGCTGCAGAAACAGATCAAATGGTCACTCGATCAGTTTGCATCGGTGACGGCCGACGACTGCGAGACCGCGCTGGTCCAGTTGCGCCGCCACGCGCCAGCCGTGGTCACCATGGACCTGGGGCTGCCGCCTGACGCTGACGGCACATCCGAAGGGTTCAAGTTGCTGGATCAGATGCTTTCAGCGGCGCCAGACACCAAAGTGATCGTGCTCACAGGGCAGAACGGCCAGGCCAATGCGCTGAAGGCGGTGGCCATGGGCGCCTATGACTTTCTTGCCAAACCGTTTGAGCCCGAGATGCTCAACCTCACGGTGGAGCGAGCTTTTCGCCTGCATGAGCTGCAGACGGAAAACGCTCGATTGCAGGCCATGCGCCAGCCCGACACACTGGCAGGACTCATCACGCGCGATCCCGAGGTGCTGCGGGTGTGCCGAACCATTGAAAAAGTGGCCAACAGCGGTGCGACTGTCATGCTGCTCGGCGAAAGCGGCACTGGCAAGGAGGTGCTGGCTCGCGGTTTGCATCAGTCCTCCAACCGCAAGGCCGGGCGGTTTGTTGCCATCAATTGCGCGGCCATTCCCGAGAATCTGCTCGAGAGCGAGTTGTTTGGCTACGAGAAAGGCGCTTTTACCGGGGCGGCCAAGACCACGCTGGGCAAGATCGAAACTGCCAACGGTGGCACCCTGATGCTCGATGAGATCGGCGATCTGCCGATGCCCTTGCAAGCCAAGCTCCTGCGTTTCTTGCAGGAGCGCGTCATCGAGCGTGTGGGGGGGCGTCAGGAGATTGCGGTGGACGTGCGCATCGTCTGCGCCACCCATCAAGATCTGAAGCAGCTCACCACCGAAGCCCGCTTTCGTGAAGACCTTTACTACCGCCTGGCCGAGATCGTGGTCAACATCCCCCCGCTGCGCCAACGCGTGGGAGACCCAGCCTTGCTGGCCCATGCCTTCACCAAACGCTTTGCCCAGGAACAAAACCGGCGCAACCTGTCTCTCTCCGACGATGCGCTCAGGGCGATCGAGGCGCATTCCTGGCCGGGCAATATTCGCGAACTCGAAAACTGCATCAAACGCGCCACCATCATGGCTGAAGGCTCGCAGGTGACGGCCAACGATCTGGGATTGCCGGCATCGCTGGAGAGCGCGGCAGAGCAATCGCTCGATTTGCGCGCAGTGCGTGACGAGGCCGAGCGCAAGGCTGTCATTGCAGCCGTTGCCAGGTCCAACGGCAATCTGCTCAGAGCCGCCGAGTTGCTGGGTATCAGCCGCCCGACCCTGTACGACCTGATGCACCGCCTGGGCCTCAAGTGATCCCCAGCCCACCTTTCCGGAGAACCCCATGAACATCGGCAGAAACTTTTTCGGCACTGCACCTGTGGCTCTTGCCATCGCGTTCCTGCTTGCTGGCTGCGCCGACAGTGATCCCCAGAAGATGGTGGATTCTGCTCAGCAATACCTGGACAAGCAGGACAACGCTGCAGCGATCATCCAGCTCAAGAACGCCTTGCAAAAAAACCCTGATCTGGCGCAAGCGAGATTTCTGTTGGGCAAGGCGTTGTTGTTGAATGGTGACCCCGTGGGGAGCAAGGCAGAGCTCGAGAAGGCGAGAGCGCTGGGCTTTGCGCCGGATCAATTGACCCCGCTTCTCGTGCGCACCAAGCTTGCCTTGGGCGAGCTCCAGCAGGTCACCACCGACTTCAACAAGGTGGAACTCACCTCACCTGAAGCCAAGGCCGAGCTCAAGACATTGCTGGCCATTGCGTGGCGAATGCAAGGCAAGCAAGACGGTTTTGAGGTCAATCTTCAGCAAGCGCTCGCTGCAAAACCCGACCACGCGCCCGCTCTGATCGAGCAAGCCCGCTTCAAGGGCGCGCAGCGCGACTTTGTCGGAGCAATCGCCGTGCTGGACTCGGTGCTTGCCGCAGAACCCAAAAATGCGGAAGCCCTGAAGCTCAAGGGCGACGTCTTTTTGTACAGCAAGCGCGATGCCAAAGACGCTCTGGCGTTGTACCGAGCCGCGAGCGAAGCCAACCCGCGGTTGGTCGACGCCCGCGCAGCGGTCGTTCGCATCCTGCTCAGCCAGGGCGATCTTGAAGGCGCATCCAAAGAGCTGGACGCCCTCGCAAAGACCGCCAAGAGCACGCCGCAGACGCTGTACCTGCAAACCTTGCTTGCGTTCCAGAAAAAGGACTTTCCAGCCGCACGCGATTTCTCAGAACAGATGGTGAAAGTCGCACCCAACAGCCCGACGGCACTTGAGATGGCGGGTGCCACCGCGCTTCAGCTGAATTCGTTGGTCCAGGCGGAGGCTTACCTGACACGTGCGGTGGCGGCTGCCCCGCAATTGAAGATTGCCCGCCGCGCGCTGGTGCTCACCTTGTTGCGCACCGGTCAGACCGACAAGGCCCTCGCGGCCCTGCCGGCCGATATTGCGACCAACGGGTCAAAGGCAACCTGGAGATGGCCCAGGCGCTTTTCGCACGCGCGAGCAAGCTCGATCCCAACGACCCAGCCAAACAGACCTCGCTGGCAGTCAGCCAGCTGATGTCCGGGAAAACCGAGTTGGCCATGGAGTCCCTGCAAGACATCGCAGCTTCCGACAAGGGTGTTGTCGCTGACATGGCATTGATCAACGCACACCTTCGCAAGCGGGACATCGACAAGGCGTTGGCTGCCATTGGAGATCTGGAGAAGAAGCGCGCCAACGATCCCATGCCATCGCTGCTGCGCAGCCGTGCCCTGCTCGCCCGCAATGACCGGGCGGGTGCTCGCAAGGCACTCGAACGCGCGCTGGAGATTTCCCCGTCGTACATGGCCGCAACAGCCGCATTGGCAACGCTGGACGTGGCTGATGGCAAGGCACTCGACGCTCAGAAGCGGTTTGAAAGTGTCGTCCAGCGCGAGCCCAAAAATGCGCAGGCGCTCATGGCGCTGGCCGAAATCAAGGCGAGGAATGGAGCCCCGAAAGAGGAGGTGCTGGACGCTATTCGCAAAGCGATTGACGCAGCGCCCACCGAGAAGCTGCCCCGGCTGATGCTGGTCGAATACCTGCTGCAACAGAAAGACAACCCCGGCGCCTTGTCCAACGCGCAAACAGCGGTGGCGGCCATTCCCGATGCGCCGGAACTGCTGGACGTGCTGGGGCGGGCTCAGGCAGCCAATGGTGAGAACAACCAGGCCATGAGCAGCTTTAACAAGATGGCCAGTCTGCTGCCGAACTCGCCACTGCCGCACGTGCGCATGGCGACGGTGCATGCCGTGCTGAAAGCACCAGCAGCGGCCGAACAGAGCCTGCGCAAAGCGCTGGAAATTCAACCCAACCTGCTGGTGGCCCAGCGCGGATTGGCCGAGTTGGCCATGCAGGCCAAGAAGCCGGCTGATGCCCTGGTCGTGAGCAAAACGATCCAGAAGCAGCGGCCCAAGGAGGCTGCGGGCTATCTGCTGGAAGGCGACGTGCACGCTGCTGGCAAGAATTGGAGCAGCGCAGTTGATGCCTACAGTGCCGGCCTCAAGGCGGCACCGGGCACCGAATTGGCCATCAAGCTGTACACCGTGCAGAGCCTGGCAGGCAGACCGGCCGATGCGGACCGCACGGCCGTGGAGTGGATCAAAGGCCATCCCGATGACGCCGGATTTCGGCTTTTCCTGGGTGATCGCGCGTTGGGGACAAACAATCTCAAGGAAGCGCAGCGCCACTACGATCGTGTGATCGAGCTTCAGCCCAAGAACGCGCTGGCTTTGAACAACCTGGCCTGGGTGGCCGGAAAGCTGGGTCGGGCCGATGCGGTTTCACTGGCCGAGCGAGCCGTGGCCGCAGCGCCCAACCAGCCCGCATTCATGGACACGCTGGCGATGCTGCTGTCCGAAAAGGGTGAACATGCCAAGGCGCTGGACTTGCAGAAAAAAGTCGTGGCAAGATTCACGTGGCTGCGGGCGACAAGGCGGCTGCACGCGGTTTGTTGGATGAGCTTGCTGCGCTGGGCGATCGGTTCCCGGGACAGGCCGAAGTCACCAAGCTCAAGCAAGGGTTGTGAGCCGTCGGTGCTTGGCCAGCGCTGTCTGCAGGTGTCGAAAGAATTTACAAAATGTACATACTCCGACAGACATCAGACCCCGTGCGATGAAAACCCTCTAACAATCAAGTACTTGGCATACAACAAGAATTTGGAACGATTCTTGCGTGCCCCGCTGACAAACGCAGCTTTGTTCGATTATTCGAGCTCGACGAAATGACCAAACCAAATCCAGACCTTCAGCAGACCTCGACACAGCCCGGTACCGATGGCGGGCGGCGCAGGCGTTTTCTGGGCGCCGGCGTTTCAGCAGCTCCACTGGTGCTGACCATGGTCAGCCAGCCCGCGCTGGGTGCGACCTGCTTCACGCCCTCTCGCTCGCTGTCGAGAAATACCAGTGTTTCTCAAAATGGCCACTATGGACAATGCACCGGTGCAGAGTCTCCCGGTAACTACAAATCGCAGCAGACGCCCGGTACGTCTGCTTATCACTGGCCAGCTTCTGTAAAACCCACCGATCCGCTTCATCCCACATTCAAGATGGGTACCGTACAAGGCGTTTCAAAATTCACCAAATACGTGGGTGGGCAGTGGGTGAGCAAGTCCTTTGGTGAGGCCCTGAATATCAATGCTACAGGGCAGGTCCACTTTCATCTGATCGGTGCCTACCTGAACAAGATGGGCGGCAACGGTGCCGTCATCCCCGATGTTGCGATCACGGTCGAGGGGTTGTTGAATATCTGGAGCGAGTACATCACCAAGGGCTACTACGAGCCCACCGCTGGGGTGCGTTGGGATGCAGAGGACATCAAAACCTATCTGTTGTCCAACGGAATGGTGAAATGAGCGCTCGCGGTTGACCGGGCAGATGTATTTTTCGCGATTGCCAATGACCGATGACGAGTTCCTGGTGCGGCGATGGGCGGATGGTTGTGTCTTGTTTGATCGACTGCTGGGAAGTACACATGCCCTCCAGCCTGCGGCGATGATCGATGTGCTGGGCGGAGGGGACTCCCTGCCACCGGCTGGAAAAATCAGAGCCCTGATTCAGGCGTTGGAATCGTCCTCTCAGCACCCCACTGGCGTTTCTGCAGATGCACCCCGGGAGCTTTCGCGCGACCCATTTCGGCCAGTGGTGAATCCCAATTGACGATCCTTCAGGGCAGGGTCGGCGAGTTGGCTCTTCGCGATCTCCACAAGCTTCTGGTTGAAGGCACATTTGCTTTGCAGACGGGCTCACTGCTCTCCAGAATTTCCACCCCGTTTGAGGATGTGGCGCGATCGTTGCACGTGCTCTACGCACACCACCCCTACCAGATTGCTCCCGAATTCGCCGATTTTCATGTTGAGGTCCGCCGGCCCCGCAATTTTCGGCGGTGGATGCGCAAACAGGCTGAATTCCTGATTGATGGTGATCCACCGTTCGAGCCCTTGCCCCGAGATCAAGCACCTGCATTTCTGGAATGGGGCTTGAACTGGTCGATTGCGGCGTCTTGTCACCAGTGGTTCACCATCCACGCGGCGTCGCTTGAAAAAAATGGTCTGGCGGTCGTTTTGCCGGCTCCGCCGGGCTCCGGCAAAAGCACGCTTTGTACCGCTTTGACGTTGCGTGGCTGGCGCCTGTTGTCCGACGAGTTGACCTTGATCGACCCGCTGTCGTTGGCTGCGCATGCATTGGCCAGACCAATCAATTTGAAGAATGCTTCCATTGACCTCATTCGCGGGTTCGAGCCAGCGGCGGTCTGGGGGCCCGAAACTTACGACACAGCCAAAGGTCGGGTGACGCACTTGCGGCCTCCACCGGACAGTGTGGAGCGCATGCTTGAGACCGCTCAACCGAGGTGGATTGTTTTTCCTCGTTACCAAGCAGGCGCAGAGCCTGTCTTGACGCCCCGTACCAAGCCGCAAACCTTCATGGATCTGGCGGAGAACGCATTCAACTACAGCACCTTGGGTGAAACAGGCTTTGATGTCGTGGGCCGCTTGGTCGATCAGTGCGATTGCTACGACTTCACATACAGCCGCCTTGACGATGCACTTGAGGTGTTCGAGTGGATAGCCGGCGGCGAAGCGCCTTGATGCCATGACGCCGTCCACCAGCCAGTTTTCCGCTCAGGAATTCATTGACGCCGTCAAGTATCCAGAACGTCTGATTCAGGCGTCTTTGTCGCAATGGGATTCGATCATCAGACTGGCCAAACGCTCCAATTTGATTGGTCGTCTTGCTGAAGGCGTGTATTTGGCGGACGTGATGGGTCAGTTGCCTCCCCGGGTCCAGACGCATCTCAGCTCGGCTCGTGCATTGACGACGCATCAGCGACAGGCCATCACCTGGGAAACGCGGCACATCGGCCAGGCTCTGGGTGGGCTGGGAGCACCACTCGTGCTGCTCAAAGGTTCTGCCTATGCCATGGCCGATCTGGTGGCGGCGCGAGGCCGCCTTTTTGGTGACGTGGATGTGTTGCTGCCGCAAGCGGTGATTCACCGGGCCGAGGCTGCGTTGATGCTGCATGGCTGGGCAACAGGGCACACCGATCCTTACGATGACCGCTACTACCGGCGCTGGATGCATGAGTTGCCGCCAATGACCCATCGCAAGCGCGGCACCGTGATCGATGTGCACCACAATATCTTGCCGTTGACGGCTCGCAGTTCACCCTCTGCGCAGCGCCTCCTCGACGACAGTCTGTCGATTCCCGGGACCAACCTTCGGATGTTGTCACCCTGTGACATGGTCATCCACAGCGCCACCCACTTGTTCCACGAAGGAGAGTTGCAAAATGGCCTGCGGGATCTGTTTGATCTGGACGCCTTGTTGACCGAGTTGTCGCGCGAAAACATGACATTCTGGGAAGACCTGACAGCCCGCGCACAAGTGCTCGATCTGTCATGGCCGCTTTTTCTCGCACTCCGCTACACGCGGCTCCTCCTCGGCACCGATGTGCCTGCCCATGTAGAAGCCTCCATGATGGATGCTTCGGTTCCCAGCGGTGTGTCTCTCCGCCTGCTGGATGCCATGTACTTGAGGGCGCTCAAGCCCGACCATCCTCTGTGCGATGAATTTGCAACCTCGGTGGCCCGCTTTCTGATCTACGTGCGCAGCCACTATTTGAAGATGCCGATGAGACTGTTGGTGCTTCATCTCGGGCGCAAAGCCGTGATGCGCCTGTTCAAGAGCACGAGCCGCTCGGCTTGACGTTGCTTGTCCAGGGTTTGGTCCGCAGTGAAATGTTCTGTGTTCGATAAATCAACCAGCCGACGAACTTTCATGAAAAAAATCTTTGCTCTGGTGGTGTTGTTTGCTGGTTTGATGGCAGCGCAGACAGGTGTTGCCTGGGCCGGTTTGTCCGACACCATCGAGCGGCTCAAACCGGCGGTGCTGTTGATCGGCACTTACAAGTCCACGGACAGCCCGCGTTTCCAGCTCAAGGGCACGGGCTTCGTCGTTGGCGATGGGCTGATGGTGGTGACCAACGCGCATGTTGTACCTGCCGACTTGTCTTCAGCCGATGCACCGGCGTTGGTGGTGCAGGTGCGCCAGGCAACGGGTGAATGGCAGATGCGACCGGCCCGAGTCTTGGGGGTCAACGCTGCACGTGATCTTGCCTTGCTGCGAATGGATGGGCCGGCCGCTCTGGCCATGCGCCTGGGCAACTCGGCGGCCGTGCGTGAAGGCGCCGATCTGGCCTTCATGGGCTTTCCTATCGGCGGGGTCCTGGGCT
>LNFM01018252.1_pt1 | contig 13465 bp, 11 predicted proteins | sample 596031 | NCBI WGS metagenome assembly LNFM01 (sample SAMN04254537, study PRJNA301005) | activated carbon metagenome | isolation source: dual media filters at the Ann Arbor, Michigan drinking water treatment plant | place: USA: Ann Arbor
CGATTGTATTGTTGATTTTATGCGCGCCGGTATGATTCAAATCTTCACGTTTCAACAGTATTTGCGCACCACCCAAATGCTCAGACCATCTTTTGGCGTGATAGATTGGACTGGGGCGTCCTACATAATGTTTTAACTCATAGGCAAATTCTGCCTGAAAATCCGGATCATCACGATAAAATTCATACTGCTTGCGTAAATCCTCCAGTGCAGAAATTAATGTTTCAGCAACAAATATGCCTCCATAAGGTCCAAAGTGACCATTCTTATTGGGGAGATCGTAAGCACTCACAATTTTTTAACTCCTTGCATGAAAGCAAAAATTTTTTTCTCATCTTTAATACCTTTTGAAGCTTCCACGCCACTTGAAACATCAACCGCCCACGGCTGAGTTTTCTGAATTGCCATTACCACATTATCTGGATTTAAACCACCAGAAAGAATAAGCGGCAATGGCAGAGATTGCGGGATAAGTTGCCAATTAAAAGTATGTCCCGTGCCACCAGGCATATCTGCAGCATAAGTATCCAGCAATAATGCTTTTGCAGTCCTATATCTTTCTGCGTATTGTAGCAAATCTATGTCTTGTCTGACTCTAATCGCCTTAATATAAGGCTGAGAAAATTGATTACAAAATTCCGGTGTTTCATCACCATGAAACTGGAGCAGATTTAATTTGGCAACTCTACTGGTTTCTTCAACCCATGCGACATCGGGGTCAACATAAACACCGACGGCACAAACAAAAGGCGGCAGATCTGCCGCAATCTGGCGTGCCGAATCCGGATCAATATAACGTGCGCTTTGCTGCCAGAAAACAAAACCAATTGCATCCACACCCAATTGAACTGCTGCTTGCGCATCTTCACAACGGGTAATCCCACATACTTTTACACGGACTGACATAATATTAATAAACTTTCTTGAGTCCTTAATTTCGGATGGATAGCCCTGGAATAATTGGCACTTCGGCTAATTCCGGAATGCACCAGCCGCAGTCATATTTTACACTCGCCAAGTATAGCCCTGCAGGAGAAAAAGTGGGTGCCGCGAATATCCGATTACGACTTACCAGCAATTCATACATCCATTCAGCAGAATACTTTCCTTTACCAATATATACAAGGCAACCGATAATATTTCTCACCATGTGCTGCAGGAATGCATTAGCGCGCAAGTCAAAAATCAATAAATTTCCCTGGCGGGAGATATTCAATTGCGTCATTGTCCGGATAGGGGATTTTGCCTGGCACTCGGCCGATCGAAACGAAGAGAAGTCATGTTCACCGATTAAGATATTACCTGCAGTTTGCATTTTCTCCAACGCAAGCGGCTGATGGCACCATCCTACTTTTTTATCATGAATTCCAGGTCTAACTGATTGATTCAATAGTAAATAAATGTAACGTCGCTCTATTGCACTGTATCTTGAATGAAACTCATCTGATACTTCGGTTGCCCACAGTATCGCTATGTCCCCTGGCAATAGCGCATTCACACCACGTATCCATGCGCTGATAGGGCGTTGAGCAAGCGTATCAAAATGCACCACTTGATAAAGTGCATGAACTCCCGCATCGGTACGTCCAGCTGTAATGACGCGAATTGCTTCTTTTGCTATCTGAGACAAAGCTGTTTCAAGCGCATCCTGAATCGAACAGCCTGCCGCTTGACTTTGCCATCCGCAATACCGGCTGCCGTCATATTCTAAGATAAGCACTATCCGCACGAAGAAAAACCCGCCATTCCAAATTGATCAATGTCCAATATTGCGCTGTGACCAATAGATATCGTTAAAAGGCCTTTGAAAAACGATTCGAGGAAGCCGATGCTAGGCAAAAACAGGCGAAAAAGCGCAGTGTATTTATGATAAATGAGCATTCTTAGCTTGTTATTAACACCGCAGCGGCAACGCAGATAGTTACTCAGCGCTGGTTAAAGGCTTTTCAGCATTTTCTTTGCAGCTTTCTGTTGTTTTGTATCACCGTCGCGTATTACTTCTTCAAGCATTTCTTTGGCACCTTCTTTATCATCCATTTCAAGATAAGCTTTTGCCAAATCAAGTTTGGTTTCAATTTCCTGCCATTCCTCACCCGTATCGTTTAAATCCGCTTTTTCAACTTTCTCGTCCACCGGATTGGTATCTTCAAGATCCAAATTAATATCGGCTAATTCCAACTCAGGCATCTTAGACAATGACTCTGATTCCGCCGTATCCGGTGCAATCTCCTGAGATTGATCAACTTCCACAGGTTTATCCGCTAAGCCGGGTTTTTCTGCATTGCTATCAAAAGAGCTAAACTCATCATTAATTTTGGGAACTTCAATTTCACTTGCAGATTCTTCTTCCGTCAAATCGATTTCTGAGTCAGCAAGATCAAAATCCATCCCTTCATTATTCTTCTCTGCAGCTTTATCATTGGAATTTACAGAATCTAAAGGCTGTTCTGATTCATCAAAATTAATCTCCAATGCATAATCGGAAACATTGGCTTCTTTCAAACTCTCGGGATCATTCGGGAATTCAGCACCTTCTTCCACAGAGCTTTCCGTTGAAAAAATTTCATTTGAAGCTAAATTCTTTTTGCCTTTATCGATTTCATCGCTCAAATCAAAATCTATTTCATTGGCAAATTCTGCGGAGCCGCCCGTCTGTGAAGAATCAGTGAATTGGCTATAATCTTCCTCAAAATTTTCTTTTAGATCTACTTCAACATCCTGTTGTGAGTTATCTGGCAACAACTCATCTTCAACCCGAGACTCAGAAATAGATGCTAAGTTTGAGTCATATTTCTCGACGCGCTCATCTTCTTCATAAGAAATCTCTTCTTTATCAAACACCTCATCCTGCTCTTCGATTTCAGAATAAGCATCGATATTTTCATAGGTTAAATCACCCTCCGCTTCCCCTGATATAGACTGCTCTGCATCAGTCGGAGGCACAGCAGTCTGGGCGGCTGCCATTGATGCCATTCGCGATCGCATTGATGAAGAAAAATCTTCTTTCGTTGTGTCATCCTCTTCAAAATCTTCTTTTAACTGATCTCGGCGCCGCTTAAGAATCAGCAAAGTGAGTAACAATACTAGAGTCAAGGCAGCACCAATATATTCAATATAGTCGAATAGTTGGTCGGTCAATGATCGTTCAGAGGTTTCAGGTGATTGAGGTGGACTAATTGTTGTACTTTGTATAGATTCAGTGGCGGGTTGAATTACCGGAGTTTCTTGTACCTGCGGGGAATCCATACCCAGCATTGGATCTTTTTCAGTTAACGCGTTAACCGTCACAGGTGAGCGCACCTCTGGTTGTCTTGTAACAGACTCCGCTTTAATTTGTGCCTGAGCTAAAACAGAATCCTTCAATTCCAATAATTGCTTCATATTTTCAATGCTTTTTTCCAGCATCGCCACACGCTGATTGGCTTCCTGCAGAGCAAGATTGCGTGCGATAGCATCTTCTTCCATCATCCGGAGACGATCTACTAAAGTAGCTTCAGCAATCTGGCCATCTTTATCAAGCAATTGAGCGCCACTTGATAGTTTCAAAACTTCTTTTGGGGTCCCAGATGCTGCAATAGATTTTTTATCAATACCGGTCGTGATTTGACCTTGATCCGACTGACTGATTGTGTGAGATGCTGGTGATTCTCTGCTGATCGTCGCCAACTTTCCTTGATAATTACGCCAGTCCCCAATCTGTGTTTTGATTTCGGCCTTCGCTGTTGAGGTATCAATGGCTGATATTTCACTTTTCTCGGGTATCTTTAGAACGACACCAGCTCTGAGCAAATTCATATTGTCAGCAATGAAGGCGTCACGATTCGCGCGATAAAGTGCCACAAGCATCTGATCAAAACCTGACGGGCAATTGAAGACAGGGTATCTCCCCGGTTCACCGGCCCATAAGTTTTCTTCGTTTGACTAGAAGAACCATTCTTCGATTTAGATGAGCTTGCCGCTTGATTATTTTTTTCGATATCAGGAGATTTTTCAGCATCTAGTCTTGTTGCAGTGATCATCGGGGCAGGATTGCTATTCGCCGCAGCAAGATTCTGTGTATTCGCTTCAACCGGATCAAGCAAGACGGTATATTCGCGCAAAATGCGCCCTGAAGCCCAATTCAACTCCATCAATATCATTAAAAAGGGATCATTAACAGCTTGTGGCGAAGTCAGCTTGATATAGGGATTGCCATTGATTCTTGACTCTATCGAAGCTTTGACAGACGACAGGATAGACTCATAGCTAATACCAGCTTGCGCATATGCCTCTCGCGTTGCGACACTGGCTTTTAGAGATTGCACTTCATCACTGCTGGTGGTTACGATATCAATTTCAGCATTTAGGGGTTGTCCCAATGCTGAGTTGAGTGTCAATTTACCGAGTCCCGCCGCCTGAATAATAGCGCATGGCAACATCAGAATGATTACAAACAAGCTTACTCTAAAAGATGTTTTATACACCGAAGTACCCTCTCTGTTTCTTGAAAATAAATATCGAAAGGCTAGCATTGTAGCGTAATCACGCAAGCTGCGATTATGCTTTAAATTACAGGCTAATTCATATTAAACAAACCAATCATCAGCTAAAATCTTTAAATCAAAGAATAAATGAATATACTTAATGTTCAACCAGTATACGCAACATTCTCCGTAGCGGCTCTGCGGCACCCCAGAGCAATTGATCACCTACTGTAAAAACAGACAAATATTCTCCACCCATCGCCAGTTTCCGCATACGTCCTACCGGTATCGATAGAGATCCCGTTACTGCAGTGGGTGTTAATCTTGAGGTTGTTGCTGCTCTTTCATTGGGGACAATCTGCACCCAATCATTCGAGCTCGCGATAATTTCTTCAATTTCATCTAATGGTACATCTTGTTTTAATTTGATCGTCAAAGCTTGGCTATGGCATCGCATCGCGCCGACACGCACGCAGATGCCATCAACAGGAATTTGCCGGTTACTGCTGCCGAGAATTTTATTGGTCTCTGCTTGACCTTTCCATTCTTCACGACTCTGTCCATTAGCTACCTCTTTATCAATCCAAGGAATCAAACTACCTGCCAATGGCACGCCAAAATTTTCTGTCGGAAATTTATTATCACGCAAGGTACCTGCAACTTCTCGATCTATGTCGAGAATATTTGAAGCAGGATTATCCAGCAAATCTTTAGCCACCCTATGCGCTTCACCCATTTGCTGGAGTAATTCACGCATATTTTTGGCTCCCGCGCCCGATGCCGCCTGGTAAGTCATGGCGCTCATCCATTCCACCAACCCTTTATCAAAAAGACCACCGACAGCCATTAACATCAAGCTTACCGTACAATTACCACCAATATAGTTTTTGACGCCATCGTGCAATGCTTGTTTGATCACTGGCATATTAACCGGATCTAGTATGATGACCGCATCATCTTCCATGCGCAGCGCAGATGCTGCATCTATCCAATAGCCTTGCCATCCGGATTGGCGTAACTGCTTGACAACTTGATTGGTATAATCACCACCCTGACAGGAAATAATGATATCCATTGCACTGAGTTGTTTGATATCAAAAGCATCTTTTAAGGATGGAATTTCCTTGCCAATCTCAGGGCCCGCACCACCTTTTTGTGATGTTGTAAAAAAAACGGGATCTATCAGCGAGAAATCTTCCTCTTCTCGCATCCTCTGCATTAATACGGAGCCAACCATTCCTCGCCAGCCAACAAAACCAACTTGTTTCATTGCTTATCTCTTATCCTAAAATTGACAATCGGTTAACTAATAAAAAACACTTTTGTAAATATTAGCTTACTTTATAAATGTATAACAAATGATTTAATGCACTAATTCCACCTTAATTCAAGCTACCCTGAAATTAAGTTTACTATTTAGAATCATTTCACAGAAACGACAGTACGGCATCACCCATTGCTTGCGTACCAACAGATTTCATACCCGGTTCATCAATATCTTTTGTTCTGAAGCCCAATGCCAATACTTTTTTAATCGCGTCTTCTATTCGAAGCGCAGCTTCCTCCTGATTAAATGTATAGCGCAACATCATGGCAACTGAAAGTATGGTTGCAAGCGGATTAGCCAGATCCCTCCCGGCAAGATCAGGTGCCGAACCGTGAATCGGCTCGTACAAACCTTTATTATTCTCATCCAGCGAAGCAGAAGGCAACATTCCAATTGATCCCGTCAACATCGAGGCTTCGTCAGACAATATATCGCCAAACATGTTCCCGGTCACAATCACATCAAACTGTTTGGGATTACGAACCAATTGCATGGCGGCATTATCGACCAGCATATGCGAAAGCGTCACTTGCGGATATTCCTTGGATACTTCGATAACTACGTCGCGCCATAATTGCGTACATTCCAGCACATTCATTTTATCGACGGAGCATAACTTACCCTGCCGTTTACTGGCCGCCCGAAAAGCAACATGTGCAATACGCCGGATTTCTGCTTCACTGTAGATCATCGTGTTGAATCCGACACGTTGCCCGTTACGCATTTCAATACCGCGCGGCTCACCAAAATAAATATCGCCGGTCAGTTCGCGCACGATCATGATATCGAGTCCGGCAACCACATCATATTTCAAACTGGAAGCATTGGCCAATTCCGGATAAAGTATCGCTGGCCGCAAATTGGCAAATAAATTCAGCTCCTTACGAATAGCAAGTAAGCCGCGTTCGGGACGTTGTTGGCGCGGCAATGTATCATATTGAGGTCCGCCTACCGCACCCAGCAGAATCGCATCTGCCTGACTCGCCAATCGATGCGTTGCGTCAGGATACGGTTCTCCGGTCGCATCAACAGCACACCCGCCGATCAGCCCATACTCCAATTCAATCGCCAGGCCATCGGATTTTAAAGCATTCAACACACGCACGGCTTGTGCTACGATTTCCGGTCCAATACCGTCGCCCGCTAAAACAGCAATTTTCATCATATCCTAACTTTCAGCAATGTCATTCACATAAACAGCCACGGCTGCTCACTACGGCGTTTCAGTTCAAATTGTTTGATTTTCTCCGCCTGTTGCAATGTCAATCCAATCTCATCGAGGCCATTCAGCAGACAGTGTTTGCGAAAAACATCGACAGCAAAGCTAAATTCCTCATTGTTTTGGGTAGTCACTGTTTGCTTTTGTAGATCTATCGTTAGGCCATATCCTTCGGTTGATTTCACCGCATCAAACAGACGATCCAGTACCGCCGCGTCAAGAATGACCGGCAGTAAACCAATCTTGAAACAATTGTTAAAAAATATATCTGCAAAACTGGGGGCGATGATGACACGAAAACCATAATCCTGAAGCGACCACGGCGCATGCTCTCGGCTCGATCCGCAACCAAAATTTGCACGCGCCAATAATATCTGCGCACCTTGATATCGCGGTTGGTTCAACACGAATTCCGGATTTGGTTGACGCTGCGCCGGATCCATACCCGGCTCTCCATGATCCAGATAGCGCCATTCATCAAACAGGTTTTGACCAAAGCCCGAGCGTTTGATCGATTTAAGAAATTGTTTTGGGATGATCGCATCGGTATCGACATTAGCACGATCCAGCGGTGCTGCCAAACCAGTAAAAGTATGAAATTTTTCCATTGATTAGGTTACTCGCCTATTTCACGCACATCGACAAAATGACCGGCAATTGCGGCCGCTGCAGCCATCGCCGGGCTGACCAAATGTGTTCTGCCGCCTGGTCCTTGTCTGCCTTCAAAATTTCGATTTGAAGTGGAAGCACAGCGTTCACCGGCAATCAGCCGATCATCATTCATTGCCAGACACATGGAACAACCGGGCTCACGCCACTCAAATCCTGCTGCGAGAAAAATCCGATCCAGCCCTTCTTGCTCAGCTTGTTTCTTAACCAAACCTGAACCAGGCACAACCAGTGCCTGCTTAATGGTCGCAGCAATACGTTTTCCTTTAACGATTTGTGCGGCCGCTCGTAAATCTTCAATGCGTGAATTGGTGCAAGAACCGATAAATATTTTATCGAGGGAAATCTGACGAATCGGTGTGTTGGCAACTAACCCCATATAATTTAACGCTTGTTGCATATCATGGCGCTTCACTTCATCGCTAATGAGTGAAGGATCCGGCACCGCGCCATCAATCGTTGTCACCATTTCAGGAGAAGTCCCCCAAGTAACCTGGGGTTTGATTTGTGCAGCATCTAAGGCAACTGTCCGGTCAAAAATCGCATCGGTATCACTTTGCAATGTGCGCCAATAAGCAACCGCCCTATCCCACAACCCATCTTTGGGCGCGAAAGGCCGCCCTTTAATGTAATCAATCGTTGTGTCATCAACAGCTACCATACCAGCGCGCGCACCGGCTTCAATCGCCATATTACACAGTGTCATGCGTCCTTCCATAGATAGCGCCCGGATGGCGCTACCAGTAAATTCGATCGCATAACCCGTGCCGCCAGCAGTACCGATTTCACCGATGATTGCCAAAGCGATATCTTTAGCGGTAACCCCACGACCCAATTTGCCTTCAACGGAAATACGCATGGCTTTGGCTTTTTTCATCAATAAGCACTGTGTTGCTAATACATGCTCAACCTCTGAGGTGCCGATACCAAATGCCAAGCAACCAAAAGCACCGTGCGTACTGGTATGTGAATCGCCACAAACAACCGTCATGCCTGGCAATGTTGCGCCTTGTTCAGGGCCAATGACATGCACAATACCTTGACGCAAATCCTGCATTTTAAATTCGGTAATCCCCAGTTCATCGCAGTTCTGATCCAAGGTATCGACTTGCAAACGAGAAATGGGGTCATGTATGCCATGACTGCGATCGGTCGTTGGAACATTATGATCCGCAACTGCCAGAATAGAATCAAGGCGCCAAGGTTTCCGCCCAGCCAGCTTTAAACTTTCGAATGCTTGCGGACTGGTCACTTCATGCACTAAATGACGGTCAATATAGATCAATGTCATACTGTCCGGCTCGGCCGATTCAGTATGAACCACATGTTGATTCCACAGCTTGTCGTATAACGTTTGCATCATACAAGTTTAAATTTTTTAATTAGCCTGCAATTATCCCATAAAGTTTACTGATTCAACAAACTATACGCAGCACAATCTATTGATGACTGAATGGTTTCATTTTCCATGCGATTAAGATCATGCCGGTTAACGCCGCGGCAGCACTAATAAAGAAAGTAGTCTCCGCTCCCAGCCAATCCCAGGTAAAACCGCTAGAAATTGCTCCCAAGGCACCGCCCAGTCCATAAGCGATGCTGGTATAAATCGCTTGACCTTTCGCTTGATGACGGCCATGAAAGAATTGATGGATCACCATCATGGCCGCAATATGATGGGCGCCATAAGTTGCGGCGTGTAATACTTGTGCAAAAACGATAATTAGCGGCCACTCGACGCCCTGCCCTATCAGCAGAAAACGCAGAATGGCGCAGGCAAAGCTAAAAATTAATATGTGCTTTAAACTAAAATGCCGCATCAACCACGGCATAATAAAAAAAATACCGATTTCACAGATAACACCGGTAGCCCATAACCATCCGATAAATCCCTTGTCATAGCCATGTTCAACCAGATAGATTGAGAAAAACGTATAGTACGCGCCATGCGCAAACAACATCAATAAACTGGCAATCAAAAAAGCCATGACTTCCGGACGCAGGCAGATCTGCCGTACCGTATGCAGTCCTGCGGTATAGTTGATGATTTCCTTCTCAGGAATTTGATAAGAAAAAATCAAAATACCAAACTTTAATCCCAGAATAATCCAAAGTAGCCAGATAATTTCCACGCTTTGCAAGAAATAACCGATACCGACCACTGCCAGAACAAATCCGACGGAGCCCCAGGAACGAATACGCCCGTATTTATCGGTGCGCTCGCCCAGATGCGACAAGGTAATTGCCTCCATGATTGGCAATGACGCACTCCAGAAAAAACTCATTGCCAACATAACAAAAAATACCCAGGCAAACGATTCACCCAAGAAAAAACCACAAAAACTTAATAATCCACTTGCAGCAGCAATCTGCACAACTCGAACGCGTTTCCCCATATGATCGGCCAACCACCCCCAGGCCGCTGGCGAAAAAATCCGGGTAAATAATAGCAATGACATTAATACACCGATTTGCAGCGCACTAAATCCAAGGGATTGCAAATACAAGCTCCAATACGGTGCAAATGCGCCAATCACCGCAAAGTAAAAGAAATAAAAACCGGAAAGGCGCCAATAAGGTAGTGATCGCATAAAGTGTGCTAATTGACGCTGTGATTAAACTAAAAAATTGTTGATTAAACGTTGTTTGTTAGGTGAAATTACAAATTGAATGCCGAATACTCACTGGGTGTACTGAGGACAACTGCCTAGAAGGGTCAATTTTACTAGAATTTCCCCCTCCATGCAGCCAAAGAGAAGCAAACGGCAATCAACTTGATACGCCTTCATCTGATACCTTAATAAAATATCGCGAATCTTTTGCTACTAACCCGAAAGTCTACTTGTTCTATACCCAGACAGTTGACAATCCACAAGCCCTTCGATAGTCTCCCTGCACGGATTGGATTTTGTATTGTCACGCGCTCGCCATGCTCTGATTAGATTGAAGAAAACTTTGGCAAGATGCAGAATCATCACCTCACGCCTGCGTTTCTCAGTTAATCTAAGTTTTGTGCGATACGTAAATACATTTTTTTCATCTTTAACAACTACAAAAATTCGTAAATCTAAAAAGGAGAAAATGATGGGACTTAAAGGATCTAAAACAGAAGGAAACCTGAAGGCCGCTTTTGCCGGTGAATCTCAGGCTAATCGTCGCTATTTATATTTCGCAGCGAAGGCTGACGTAGAAGGACAAAATGACGTAGCTGCTGTATTCCGGTCTACCGCTGAAGGTGAAACCGGTCACGCGCATGGTCATCTGGAATATCTGGAAAACTGTGGCGACCCGGCTACCGGCATGCCTTTTGGTGCTTCCCGCGACAATCTGAAAACAGCCATTGCAGGTGAAACGCACGAATACACCGACATGTATCCAGGCATGGCAAAAACAGCGCGCGATGAAGGGTTTGACGAAATCGCTGACTGGTTTGAAACGCTAGCCAAGGCTGAACGTTCGCATGCCAATCGCTTTCAACGCGCACTGGATAGCTTAGCCGATTAATTCGTTACACGAACGATCGCTTATTGCATGGAATCATTGGGGTTTATCTAACTATTATAACGTTGGCTAAACCCCATCCTCTAATCGAACAAATTTTTTCTACTCGCTGAAACCCGTCTATGTCTACTCGCGAAGGCAGTCTCGAAGCACCGAAACGTCATCCTATTGACTGGAAAAATCCTGATTTTTATAACGAAGCCAGCCTGAATCAGGAAATGGAGCGCGTTTTCGATATTTGCCAGGGATGCCGCCGTTGCGTCAATCTTTGTACGGCTTTTCCTCGCTTATTTGATTTGATTGATGAAAGTGCTACCGGCGAGTTGGATAGCGTCAACAAAAACCAGTTCTGGGAAGTGGTCGATCGCTGCTATCTTTGCGATATGTGCTTCATGACCAAATGTCCTTATGTGCCGCCGCATGAGTGGAACATTGATTTTCCGCATCTGATGTTACGCGCCATTTCGTGACAAATTGCTCTCCAGCACTGATTTGATGGGTAAGCTTGCCACTATTCCCGTGGTAGTTCAAACCGTAAATACCATTAACAAAACTCCGGTTACCCGCAAGATAATGGACAGCATGCTGGGAATTCATGCCGATAGAAAATTGCCTGAATACACGGCCAATAAATTTCGCGAGAACGCTACACCCAACGATACTTTCCCGGTAAAAAATGGCGCGCGCACGCCCGGCAAGGTCGCCATTTATGCCACCTGCTATATCAATTATAATGAACCAGGGATTGGTCACGATTTACTGAAAATACTGGAACATAATGAAATTCCAGCCTGTCTGGTGGAAAAAGAAGCCTGTTGCGGCATGCCGAAACTGGAATTGGGTGATCTGGAAGCAGTGGAAAAACTCAAAAATGAAAATATTCCCCACTTACTGAAACTGGCCCAAGCGGGCTATGCCATTCTCTCCGCCGTGCCCTCCTGTACATTGATGTACAAACAGGAATTGCCGCTGCTATTTCCGGATGATGAAGCCGTGCAAGCCGTTGCTGCCGCCATGTTCGATCCATTTGAATATCTGGCATTAAGAAACCAAGACAATCTACTCAAAACAGATTTCAAGACACCGCTGGGAAATGTGGCTTACCATATCCCTTGCCATCAACGCGTGCAAAATATCGGTAAAAAAACTCGCGATATTCTACAACTGATACCCGATACAACAATCAACGTCGTCGAACGCTGCTCAGGCCATGACGGCACCTGGGGTGTAAAAAGCGAACACTTTGCCGACTCGATGAAAATTGGCCGGCCGGTTTTTAAACAAATGGCCGCATCAGACCCGGATTACATCAGTTCGGATTGTGCCATCGCCGCACGGCATATCGAACAAGGCATAGGCGAGAGTAAAGCGCAAAAATTACACCCGCTCACTTTATTGCATATGGCTTATGGCATTGATACCGGTCTCCAACCGCCGGCCGAATCCAACTTATCAGTCACACCTATCACACAATCCGGTGAAAAACACATGACGCCAATAACCCGTGACAACCTGCTGACATTGGAAGCTTACGCCAAAATACGTAAAGATTTCCGCGCGCAAGTAATGGCACATAAAAAATTACGAAAAATCGCCCTGGGAGAAAACATTACGCTGATCTTTGAAGATGAATTGACCGTTCGTTATCAAATTCAGGAAATGTTGCACGTAGAACGTATTTTTCAGGAAGAAGAGATCGTGCATGAGCTTGAAACTTATACGCCATTGATTCCGGATGGACATAACTGGAAAGCCACCATGATGATTGAATATCCTGACCCAACGGTGCGTGCAGCCAAATTGGCTACCATGGTAGGCATCGAAGATAAAGTGTGGGTCAAAATTGCCGGGCATACACCCGTGTACGCGATTGCCGATGAAGATCTGGAACGGGAAACCAGCGAAAAAACCTCATCGGTTCATTTCCTGCGCTTTGAGCTCATCCCTGAAATGATCCAATCACTCCAGCAAGGCGCGTCGTTAAGTATGGGCGTTGATCACCCAGCCTATCAGGCAACGCTAGATGCTGTTGATCCCAGCATTCGCGCATCGCTAGTCAATGATTTATCCGTTGCATGAAAAGAACACTTGCGCTGATCTGCGTCTTGTTTTTGTTTGCTTGCGCTAAGCCAGCATTCAAAGACGAATTTGAAAGCGACAAACCCTGGGTTGAACAACTGACACAACTCCCCGCTTACCCGGATGAGAAAAATCTGATGGCATTCGATGCAGGTGCTGTCAGCGATAATCAATATTTCGTTGACACAACCTCCATCAAAATAGGTGAAG